>Ga0299914_10002273_pt1 | contig 13190 bp, 13 predicted proteins | sample RVTome_10_FD_201361 | JGI IMG/M metagenome (GOLD analysis project Ga0299914, IMG submission 201361) | Soil microbial communities from uranium-contaminated site in the Upper Colorado River Basin, Wyoming, United States - RVT153D57 (version 2) ...
CTGCAGGCGGCGGCGCCGAGCCTGGCGGGGGCAGCGAGGTGGACGCCGGCGGCCCCGGCGGCGCGAGCAGCGACCCCGTCGCCGTGCGCACGTCGGCCGACTGGCTGACGTCGACGTCGAGTGCCGCCGGCGCGCCGACGTGCTCGACGATGGCGCTGCCGGTCGCGTGGGCCTCGAGGTCTCCGCTGACGTTGACGACGAGTCGGGCGGAGTCGCCCGCCTCCACCTCCGCCGCGCCGGCAGCGAGCTCGGCGCCGTCGAACGTGGCCGTGTCCCTGGCGTCGACCTCGAGTTCGTCGACCGTGCCGGTAGCCACCACGCTGGCGGCGCCGCGAAGCCGGACGTCGAGCTCGTCGCCGGCCAGCTCGACGAGCTCGAGCACGAACGCGCCGCGCACGCGGAGGTCGCGCAGCCGCTCGACGCTGATCTCGAGGTGCAGCTCTCCCGCTCCCGCGTCTGCCAGCGTTTCGATCTCGAGCTCGTCGTCGTCGATCGCGATGTCGTACTGCTCGATCGTCGCGGCAGGCCCGCTGTAGCGCAGCTCGGCCTCCGGCCCGATCGTCACGCGGGCGTGGCCGACCCCCTCGATGCTGATCGCGTCGACGCCGTCGAGTGAGGCGAGCCGCTGGGCCGGTTCAGGTGGGGGCTGGGTGGCGACCGCCGTCGCGGCGAGCACGATGGTCACGAGGCTGATGGGCAGCACCACCGTGGCAGGCTAGGCGACGCCTCAGTGGGCCGTGGCGCGGGCGTACCTCACACCACCGGCGAAGCCGGCTGCGGCGAGGCCGGTCGCGGCGACGCCGGCGCCGGCGCGGCGGATCACCTCGCGGGTGCGCTGGTTGAACCGCACGATCGGCCAGCCGTGCCGGCGGGCGTGGCGCTCGAGGGCGCCGTCGGGGTTGACGGCGACGGGATGGCCGACGGCGCCGAGCATCGGCAGGTCGCTCACGGAGTCGCTGTAGGCATAGCACTGGGCGAGGTCGAGGCCCTCCCAGCGGGCGACCTCCTCGATCGCGTCGACCTTGCCCTGCCCGTAGCAGAACGGCCCGTCGAGCTCACCCGTGTAGACACCGTCGGCGAGCCGGCTGCGCGTGCCGATCCCTGCCGTCATGCCGAGCGTCAGGGCGAGCGGCTCGACGATCTCCACCGGCGACGCCGACACGATGTACGTCGCCCTGCCGGCGTGGCGGTGGAGGTCGAGGAGGCGGCGCGCCTCGGGGCGGACCTTGCCGAGCAGCTTGGGCAGCACCTCGCTGTTGAGGGCGACGAGGTCGTCGTGGCGCACACCCTTGACGGCACCGAGGATGCGCAACCGGATCTCGTCCGTCGTGCCGTCGCTCGCCCCCTTGAGCTTGAACAGCAACGCCGACGCGGCGTCACGGGCGAACTGCCTGGTGGGCACGAGACCGGCGGCGCGGGCGGTCGTGGCCACGACGAACACCGACGACCCGGCGATGAGCGTCCGATCGAGGTCGAAGAACGCCGCGCTCGGCCCCGACGGCATCACCCCCGCGTACTCCGTCATGGCGTTCCCCGGGCACGCAGCCCGGCGTGCCGGCGACCTCCGCTGGCGCTGCGGTCGCCTACGTCGGCGAAGCGCTGGACGCTCGCGCTCGCTGCGCTCGCTGTACGCATCACCCTTCCTTTGTAGTCGCGGCGCGGCGGCGCTCGAGGGCCAACTCGTAGGCGGAGCGCTTGGCGACGCGATGAGCGGCGGCGACCTCGGCGGCGGCATCGCGGCTTGACAGGCCCCGCGCCAGCGCTTCGTCGATGGCGGCAGCGACGGTCGGCGCGTCGCTCATCCCGGCGGCCGGGGCCCCGCCGAGGACGACGACGTACTCGCCGCGCGGCTGGCCGAGCTCGATCGAGCCGAGCGTGCCGCGAACGATCGTCTCGTGCAGCTTGGTCAGCTCGCGGGCGACGGCGACCTGACGGTCTGCTCCACAGGCGGCGAGCAGGTCGGCCATCGTGCGGGCGATGCGGTGGGGCGCCTCGTAGAGCACGACGGTGCGCTCCTCGGCGGCGATCGCCGCGAGCCGTTCGGCGCGCGCCGCTCCGGATCGCGGGAGGAACCCGTCGAACACGAAGCGCGTCGCGGGGAGTCCGCTGGCCACGAGGGCGGCGACGAACGCGGCGGGCCCGGGCACGACGGTGACGTCGAAACCGGCGTCGAGCACGGCGCGCACGAGCCGCTCCCCCGGGTCGCTGATCCCCGGCGTTCCGGCGTCGGTCACCACCGCGACGTCGGCACCGGCGTCGAGCACGGCGAGCACGTCGTCGACGCGAGCGGCTTCGGTGTGCTCGTTGCAGACGGCGAGCCGCTTGCCGACGATCCCGGCGTGTTGCAGCAGGCGCCCGGTGCGGCGGGTGTCCTCGCAGCAGATCAACCCGGCGGCGGTGAGCGCCTCCGTTGCGCGCGGCGGCAGGTCGCCGAGGTTGCCGATCGGCGTGGCGACGAGCACCAGCTGAGCCGTCATTCGCGCAGCTCGACGACGTCACCGACCGACAGGCCCCAGCGTTCGAACGAGCCGACGGCGGCCTCGATCAGCCAGGCGCCGTGCCGCACCGGCGCACCGAGGCGCCAACGGCGCATGCGCACCATCTTGAGCACCACGCCGTCGACGCCGACGTAGGCCACGTCGATCGGGAAGCGCATGCCGAACGTGTGCACCCAGCGGCAGGGCGTGATGACGAAGGCTCCCTCGATGCCGTCGCGCCCGCGCAGCCCGCGCCGGCGGCCGGAACGGGAGTCGGCGATCTCGGCGGATGCCAGCACCCGCGCCTCGCTCACCAACCAAGCCACGCCGCGACAATGCCATACCAGGGCTGGTTGCGGGGGCGTTGCCGCCGCCGCAGTAGTGTGCCCGTTCCGTGGCAGGCAGCGTTCTCGGCAACCGGGTGGTCCGCAAGGAAGACCCCAAGTTCATCACCACGGGCGGCGTCTACCTCGACGACCTGCGTGACGTCCCCGAGCTCGCCGGTGCGGCCTACGTCGCCTACGTGCGCTCGACGGTGGCCCACGGCGACGTCACGGCGATCGATGTCGACGAGGCCGCGGCGATCCCCGGCGTGCTCGGCGTGTTCACCGCCGCCGACCTCGGACTCGGCCCCGACCCGTCCGCGTTCAACCCCGCCGTTGCCCGTCCGTTGCTGGCCAGCGAGCGCGTCCGCTTCGTCGGCGAGCCGGTCGCCGCCGTCGTCGCCGACGATCCGGTCGCCGCCGCCGACGCGGCTGCCGCGGTGATCGTCGACTACGACCTGCTCGAGGTGTACGTCGACGTCGAGGCGGCGATGGCGGGCAGCACGCTGCTCTACGACGGTGTCGCCGACAACGTCGCGTTCGACTCGACCGCGCTGAAGATGCCCGATCTCAGCGGCGAGGAGTTCTTCGCCGACTGCGCAGTGGTCACCGAGGGCCGCTTCGTCAACCAGCGCCTTGCCCCGTGCCCGCTGGAGACGCGGGCGGCGGCCGCGGCGTGGGTCGGCGACCGCCTCTACCAGTGGCTGTCGACGCAGCACGCGCAGGGCAACCACGAGCGCCTCGCCAAGGTCAACGGCCTCGACAAGGAGGCCGTGCGCGTCATCACCCCGGATGTGGGTGGCGGGTTCGGCGCGAAGATCAGCGTCTACGCCGAGGAGGCGCTGCTCGGCGCGCTCGCCAAGGCGGTCGGCCGGCCGGTGCGCTGGACCGAGACGCGCAGCGAGTCGATGATGGCGCTCGGTCACGGTCGCAGCCAGGTGCAGTACGTCAAGATCGGTGGCCGCCGTGACGGGCGGGTCACCCACTACCAGCTGCGCGTGATCCAGGACTGCGGCGGCTTCATGGAGGTCGGCGCCGTGCTCGCCCCGTTCATGACGCGGCCGATGTCGTCGGGCGTCTACGACATCGCCAACGTCGAGTGCCGGACGACGTCGGTGCTCACCAATACGACGCCGATCGTCGCCTACCGCGGCGCGGGCCGCCCCGAGGCGACGGCAGCGATCGAGCGGGCGATGGATCTCTACGCCGCGGCGACCGGCCTCGATCCCGCCGAGGTACGCCGGGTCAACCTGATCGCCCCCTTCACCGAACCGCACACGACCTCGATCGGCCAGGCCTACGACGTCGGCGACTACGCCGCCGCCCTCGACAAGGCCCTCGCCGCCGCCGGCTATGCCGAGCTGCGCGCCGAGCAGGCCCGGCGGCGGGAGTCGGGCGGCACGAAGCAGCTCGGCATCGGTGTGAGCACGTACGTCGAGATCACCGGCGGGATCGCGCCGTTCGGCGATCACGCCCGCATCGAGGTCGGCGACGATGGCTCGGCAGTCGTCTACACCGGGGCGTCCCCGCACGGCCAGGGCCACGAGACGTCGTTCGCGATGCTCGCCAGCGCCAAGACAGGCATCCCGATGGAAGACATCCGGCTCGTCTGGGGTGACACCGACCTCGTGCCCGAGGGTGGCGGCACGATGGGTTCGCGCTCGCTGCAGCAGGGCGGCGTCGCCGTCGACCAGGCCGCCGGCGAGCTGGTCGAGGCGGCCAAGGCGCGCGCCGCCACCGCGCTCGAGGCCGACGTCGCCGACATCGTGCTCGATCTCGACCGCGGCGCCTTCCACGTCGCCGGCACGCCGGCCGTGGCGAGAACATGGGCCGAGCTCGCCGGCGATGGCGGCCTGGCGGTGGCGACCAGCTTCACCGCGGTGTCGCCGACGTTCCCCTTCGGCAGCCACGTCGCCGTCGTCGAGGTCGACACGGAGACCGGCGCGGTGCAGCACGTGCGCCATGTTGCGGTCGACGACGCCGGCACGATCCTCAACCCGCTGATCCTCGAGGGCCAGATCCACGGCGGCGTCGCCCAGGGTGCAGCGCAGGCCCTGCTCGAAGAGGTGCGCTACGACGCCGCCGGCAACCCGGTGACGTCGAACCTCGCCGACTACGCGATGATCTCGGCCGCCGAGCTGCCGAGCTTCGAGGTCGTCGAGATGCAGACGCCGACGCCGGTCAACCCGCTCGGCGCGAAGGGCGTCGGCGAGTCGGGAACGATCGGCTCCACGCCAGCCGTGCAGTCCGCCGTCGTCGACGCCCTCGCTCACCTCGGCGTTCGCCACGTCGACATGCCGGCCACGCCACAACGCGTGTGGGCGGCGATCACGGCGCGAGGAGGAAGCGCAGCGGACTCCGAACCCGCAGCCGACACGGCGGCGGGTACGGCCTGACCATGCGCCTCACCGCCCTCGAGCTGCGCCGCATCTCGATGCCGCTCGTCGGCCCGTTCCGGACGTCCTTCGGCACGCAGCTCGACCGCGACATCCTCCTCGTCCGCGCCGAGGGCACGGTCGATGGCGCCGACGCCGGCGGATGGGGCGAGTGCGTCGCCCTCCCCGCGCCCGTCTACTCGCCCGAGTACCTCGACGGCGCGCAGCACGTCGTCGAGCACTTCTTCGCTCCGGTGCTGTTCGCCCGCAGCGACGTCGCCGCCGACGAGGTCGCACGCACCCTCGCCAGGTTCCACGGTCACCCGATGGCCAAGGCGGCGCTCGAGATGGCGGTGCTCGACGCCGAGCTGCGCGCCGCCGGCGTGTCGTTCGCCGAGCACCTCGGCGCGACGGTCGACCGCGTGCCCACCGGGGTGTCGATCGGCATCACCGACACCACCGAGGAGCTGCTCGACGTCGTCGCCGGCTACCTCGCCGACGGCTACCTGCGGATCAAGCTGAAGATCGAGCCCGGCGTCGATGTCGAGCGCGTCGCCGCGGTGCGCGAGCGCTTCGGCGACGAGCTGCTCCTCCAGGTCGACGCCAACGCGGCCTACACGCTCGACGACGCGGCGACGCTCGCCGCCCTCGACCCGTTCGGACTGCTGCTCATCGAGCAGCCGCTCGGCAGCGACGACCTCCGCCACCACGCGCTGCTCGCCAAGCAGGTGCAGACGCCGATCTGCCTCGACGAGTCGATCACGTCGGCGAAGACGGCGGCGGACGCGATCGCCCTCGGCTCGTGCTCGATCATCAACATCAAGGCCGGTCGCGTGGGTGGCTATCTCGAGGCGAAGCGAGTGCACGACGTCTGCCAGGTGCACGGCGTGCCGGTCTGGTGCGGCGGGATGCTCGAGACCGGTCTCGGCCGGGCCGCCAACCTCGCCCTCGCCGCCCTGCCCAACTTCTCGCTGCCCGGCGACACGTCGGCGTCGGCGCGCTATTGGGGCCAGGATCTCACCGAACCGTTCGTGCTCGGCGACGACGGCCACATCGCCGTGCCGACCGGCCCCGGTCTCGGCGTCGAGCCGCTGCCCGACGTGCTCGCCGCGGTGACGACTGCGACAAGGGTGCTGACCGGCGCGTGACCCAGACGCACGTGCTGTTCGATCTCGACGGCACGCTCTCTCACTCGGAACCGGGCATCCTCGGCAAGCTCGTCGAGGCGCTGCACGCCAACGACGTGCCGGTGCCGCCCGTCGCCGTGCTGCGCACCGTCATCGGACCGCCCTTCGCCGTCGGCCTGCCGGCGATCGGCGTGCCGGCCGACCGGCTCGACCGGGTGATCGACCACTACCGCAGGGAGTACACCGACGGCGGCGGACTGTTCGACACGACCTGCTACGAGGGCGTCGGCGAGATGCTCGACCGTCTCGCCGCCGCCGGCAAGGTGCTCGCCGTCGCCACGTCGAAGCCCGAGGACTCGGCCGCGATGGTCGTCGAGCACCTCGGTCTGACCGATCACTTCGCCGTCGTCGCCGGCGCCGACACCGGCGCCGGCCGCACCGACAAGGCGAGCGTCATCGCCAGGGCGCTGGAGCTGCTCGGCATCGAGCCCGGGCCTCGCGTCGTGATGGTCGGCGACCGCGTCCACGACATCGACGGAGCCCGCCACCACGGCATCGACACGATCGCCGTCGCTTGGGGCTACGGCACCCCGGACGAGCACGCCGCGGCCGCGCCCTTCGCCGTCGCCGACACGCCGAAGGACGTCGTCGAGCTGCTGCTCGGCTGACCGGTCGAACTCGCGCGCGACTGCTGGCTCTTGAAGGGTGCGGGATGGCTCCGTGCCGAGAAGTGTGAGCCCTGGATGCCGGCATCGGCGTCCTCGGCTCACAGTTCCCGGGCGGCGCGCCGGTCCGGCCCAACCACCTTCAAGAGCAAGAGCGACCGTTCCGGCGCGGCGGCCGGATCCGTCGCGACGCGCTACCGCGCCAGGTCGGCGATGTCGACGCCGGCCAGCACGGTGAGCAGCACCAGCACCGAACCGCCCAGCGCGGCGTACCACCAGCGCTTCGGGTGATCGGCGCGGAAGAAGCGCCGCAGGCTGGCGGCGATGCACACCATCGCCACGCCGTTGACGGCGAGGCCGAGTGCCGGGCCGACGCCGCTGGCGATGCCGAGCGCCGGTAGCACGAACGGGAACACGACGTACATCAGCGTGCACCGCACGGCGGCGACGAGCATCGAGCGCTGGAACGCCTCACGGGCCCCCTCGGCCGTGCCGCTGGCGCCGCCGGTGGGCAGGCGCAGCACCCGCCGCATCCACCGGTCGGCTGCCGATCGCTCGACGCCGACGACCGTCGTGGTGAGCTCACGTTCCGCCACCGGCGCCGTCGCAGACATGCGCCCACAACCTTACGGCGCGGCGATGCCCTCCATGCAGTCCGGTTCGAGCGCGGGCCCCGGCCGCGCCATCCTGTATGGAATGAGCCGCCGACCTATCGTCATCGCCGCCAACCGCCTCCCGGTGATGCGCACGGACGACGGATCGTGGACGCCCAGTCCCGGCGGGCTCGTCCGCGCTCTGTACCCGATGCTGCGCGAGACCGGCGGGACCTGGGTCGGTTGGACCGGCTCGGTGGACGACGCGCCCGAGCCGTTCACCATCGAGGGTGTCGAGCTGCGCCCGATCGCCATCTCCCGCCAGGAGCACGACGACTACTACGAGGGCTTCGCCAACGACTCGATCTGGCCCCTGTACCACGACGCGATGCGCGACCCCACGTTCGACGCCGAGCAGTGGGCCGCCTACGTCACCGTCAACCAGCGCTTCGCCGACGCGCTGCTCGAGGTCGCCCCGCCCGACGCGGTGATCTGGATCCACGACTACCACCTCCAGCTCGTCCCCAAGCTCGTGCGCGAGCGCCGCCCGGAGGCCACGATCGGCTTCTTCCTCCACGTCCCGTTCCCGCCGTGGGAGCTGTTCGCCCGGCTGCCATGGCGCACCGAGCTGGTCGAGGGCCTGCTCGGCGCCGACCTCGTCGGCTTCCAGCGGTCGATCGGGGCGAGCAACTTCGCCGCGATCGTCCACCAGCTCGTGCCCGCAGCCGACGTGCAACCGAGCGACGATGGCTTCCTCGCCGATCACAGCGTCGGCATGGGGTCTACCGGAACGCGGCTGCGCACCACCATCGGGACGTTCCCGATCTCGATCGACGTCACCGAGTTCGACTCCCTCGCCGCCGAGCGCAGCGTCCGCCGCGCGGCGACAGCGCTCCGTGCCAGCCTCGGCAACCCCGAGGTGATCCTGCTCGGCGTCGACCGTCTCGACTACACGAAGGGCATCGGCCTGCGGATGCGGGCGTTCCGCTCGCTGCTCGAGGACGGCACCCTCGACGCCGAGCGCTGCGTGATGATCCAGGTCGCGACCCCGACGCGGGAGGCGGTGGAGCACTACCGCGACGAGCGCCACGAAGTCGAACGCCTGGTCGGGGAGATCAACGGCCGCTACGCCCGCATCGGCCACCCGGTGCTGCACTACCTGTACCGCTCGCTGCCGATCGAACAGCTCGTCACGCTCTACCTCACCGGCGACGCGATGCTCGTCACGCCGTTGCGCGATGGGATGAACCTCGTCGCCAAGGAGTACGTGGCCAGCCGCCGCGACGTCAACGGGGTGCTCGTGCTCTCCGAGTTCGCCGGCGCCGCCGACCAGCTGACCGACGCGGTCCTCGTCAACCCGCACGACCAGCAGGCGCTGCGCGACGCGATCGTCACCGCCGTCGAGATGCACCACCCCGAGCGCGGCCAGCGCATGGCGGCGCTGCGCGACGCCGTCGCCCGCAGCGACGTGCGCGGCTGGGCGGAGCGCTTCCTCCACGAGTTGCGCCACGAGCCACTGGAAGGGGACCCGGCGCGATGACGGCCGCCGCCGAGCGCTTCGACGATCCCGCCGCGGTCGCCGACGCGGTCGCCGCGCTGGCTGCACCGCCGCTGGTCGGCTTCGACGTCGACGGCGTGCTCGCGCCGATCGTCGGCCACGCCTCCGACGCTGCACTGCTTCCCGGCGTGCTCGACCAGCTCATCGCCCTCGCCGCGCGGGTGCCCGTCGCCGTCGTGTCCGGGCGGACGGTGGCCGATCTCGCCCGCTTCGGGTTCCCCGCATCGTTGATGGTTGCCGGCAGCCACGGCGCCGAGCGGCGCGGGCTTCCGCTGGCACCGTTGACCACCAGTGAAGCGGCCCGGCTCGACCGCCTGCGCTCGCTCGCCGAGTCGGCGGCCCAGCAGGCGGGCCGCGGCGCGTGGGTCGAGCACAAGCCGACCGGAGTCGTGCTGCACGTGCGCGAAGCCGACCCGGCGCGGGCGCAACCGGCCGTCGAGCAGCTCCGCTCGGTCGGTGCGCTCGTCGCCGGCGCGCAGGTCAAAGGCGGCCACGGCGTGGTCGAGCTGACCGCCCGCGTCGCCAGCAAGGCGACCGCGGTGCGGGCGATGCTCGACGAGTCCGGCGCGGCATCGATCGCCTACGCCGGCGACGACGCGACGGACGAGGACGTCTTCACCACGCTCGGCCGCGGCGACGTCGGCGTGAGGGTCGGCACCGGCCCGACCGCCGCCGGCCTCCGCCTGGCCGGCCCGGCCGACGTGCTGCGCTACCTCGAGCTCCTCGTCGCCCGGCTCGCCGGGTGAGCTGCCGCTAGGAGTTGGGGCGCAGCCGCTTCGGCAGGTTGCGCACGACGAGCTCGTAGGACACGTCGATCGCCTCGCGGATCTCGTCGTCGGGGATCGCCCCGCCGAGACGCAGAGTGTTCCAGCCCGAGCGGCCGATGTAGGCCATCACGCTGGCGTCGCCGGGATAGCGCACGAGCCACTCGTCCGCTTCGTCGCGATCCGCTCCGGCCTTGACACCGACCGATCTGCCGTCGCCGACGAAGGCGAAGATCTTGCCCCGCTCCATCGGACCGACCTTGGCGACCGTGTCGCCGTCCCACGGCTCGTCCTCCCAGGCACCCGGCTTGGCGAGGCAATAGGCGAGCAGCTGCTCCGGGGACATCGGCGCCAGCCTACGTTGCGAACCCGTGTCGGCCGCCCGCTCGGGTTGCGTGACGGCTCCGGTTAGGGGTACCTTACGACCTATGGCGTTGGTGTGCCTGTGCCACGGGGTCAACGAGCGGCGGGTGACACGGGAGATCGAACGCGGCGCGACCACGATCGAGGAGATCGGTGCGGCGTGCGGCGCGGGGACGTGCTGCCGCGGCTGCCACGCGACGCTCGACGAGCTGCTTGCCGAGCGCACCTGCCCGCAGGCGCTGCGCCCCCGGATCGCGCTCGGCGTCGCCTGAATCCTGCCGCTGGCCGCGCCGCACGGCGCACTCCTACACTGCGGGCATGAGCGACGGCGTCGAACAGGCCTCGATCGCACCCGACCGCAACCTGGCGATGGAGCTCGTGCGCGTCACCGAGGCGGCCGCCCTCGCGGCGGCCCGCTGGATCGGCCGCGGCGACAAGAATGGGGCCGATGGCGCCGCGGTCACGGCGATGCGCACGGTGCTGTCGACCGTGGCGATGGACGGCGTGGTGGTCATCGGCGAAGGCGAGAAGGACGACGCCCCGATGCTCTACAACGGCGAGCAGGTCGGCGACGGCACGCCGCCGCTCGTCGACGTCGCCGTCGACCCGATCGACGGCACGAGGCTCACCGCCGAGGGCCGCACCAACGCCCTCGCCGTGATCGCGGTGAGCGAGCGGGGGTCGATGTTCGATCCCGGCCCGTCGTTCTACATGGAGAAGATCGCCGTCGGGCCGAGCGCGGTCGGGGCGATCGACATCACCGCCTCGCCGACGCAGAACCTGCGCTGGATCTCCAAGTCGAAGGGCGAGGACGTGCGCGACCTCACCGCGGTGATCCTCGATCGTCCCCGTCACGCCGCGCTGATCGAGGAGGTGCGCGCGACCGGCGCCCGCATCCGCCTGATCCGCGACGGGGACGTCTACGGCTCGATCGCCACGGCGTGGCCGGAGGCCGGTGTCGACGTGCTCTTCGGCATCGGTGGCACGCCGGAGGGCGTGATCACGGCGGCTGCGCTGAAGTGCATGGGCGGCGAGATCCAGGGACGCCTGTGGCCACAGAGCGACGACGAGCGGGCCCTGCTGGCGACCGCCGGGCTCGATCCGGAAGCCGTGCTCACCACCGACGACCTGGTGCGTGGCGACAACTGCTTCTTCGCCGCCACCGGCATCACCGACGGTCCCCTGCTCGGCGGCGTACACGTCGACCGCCAGGTGATCGGCACGCACAGCCTCGTCATGCGCTCCCGCTCGGGCACGGTGCGGCGCGTCGACGCGATGCACCGCGTCGACAAGCTCAACGTCCTGCTCGACAGCAACGTCGACCGGTAACCGGCGGCGCGCCGGGGCCGGCGGACCGATCGGTCACGATCGCCGGAGGCGGCGCCCGGCGATGGAGAGCACCGTCCAGCCGAGCCCCGCGGCGCCGACGGAGGCGAGGAGGATCGCCATCTTGGCGTCGTCCTGGAGCGCTGGGTCGTCGAAGGCGAGCCCGGTGACGACCAGCGAGACGGTGAAGCCGATGCCGGCGAGCGCGGCCATCCCGGCGATCTGGCCCCAGCGGACGTCCGCCGGCAGGTGGCCGAGACCGAGCCGCACGGCGAGCCAGCTGAACGAGACGATGCCGACGACCTTGCCGACGACGAGTCCGACGGCGACGCCGGCGAGCACTGCCGACGGCGACGACAGGGCGCCGGCGTGGAGCTCGATGCCGGCGTTGGCGACGGCGAAGACCGGCACGACGACGTAGCTCGTCCACGGGTGCAGCGCGTCGATGAAGCGATCGCACACCGACACCGAGTCGCTGACCGCGGCCGCCGTGCGGCGAATGTCGTGAGCGGTCAGGTCGGCCCGGTTCTCGAGCACGTTGACGAGCTCCTCCGCCCCGAGCGCTGTTTGGCGCGGCCGCGCAGGGGTGGTGAGGCCGAGGGCGACCCCGGCGATCGTGGCGTGCACCCCGCTCTCGTAGATGAGCAGCCAGACGGCGACGGCGAGGATGAGGTAGGCGAAGCCGTAGGTCACGTCGAGGCGGTGGAGCAGGGCGAAGACGCCGACGAGCAGCACGGCGGGGACGAGGAACTGGACCTGCAGCGAGTCGCTGTAGAACACGGCGATCACCGCGATCGCCCCGATGTCGTCGACGACGGCGAGCGTCAGCAGGAGCAGCTTGACCGCCGACGGCACCTTGCTGCCGAGCAGGGCGGCGGCCCCGAGGGCGAAGGCGATGTCGGTCGCCATGGGGATCCCCCAGCCGTGGGCGCCGGGGCCGCCCGCGTTGAAGGCGACGAAGATCAGCGCGGGCACCAACATCCCGCCGAGCGCGGCCATCGCCGGGACGGCCACGCGGCGCCGCTCGCGGAGCTCGCCGACGACCAGCTCGCGCTTGATCTCCATGCCGACGACGAAGAAGAACACCGCCATCAGCGCGTCGTTGACGAAATGGGCGAGATCCTGCTCGAACGTGTACGGTCCGGCGTCGAGGCGGATCGGCGTGTGCCAGAACGTCTCGTACGACTCCTTCCACGGCGAGTTGGCCCACACGAGCGCGACGATCGTGGCGGCGACGAGGACGATGCCGCCCGCCGCCTCGACGCGCATGAACCGGGTGATCGGCTTGGCGAGGCGCGCCAGGCGGCGGCCGCTCCGGATGAAGGACGGTTGGGCGCTCGGCAGGACGCGAGCGGGCATCGGTGTCACTCCTGGTCGTTCGGGCGGGGCGCGGGGGGACGCCCGCCGACCAGGCTTCCCGGCAACTCCGGCGGGTGAGGCTACCAGGGCAAGCAGGACGCGAAGCGCCCGCTCAGGAGCACTTCTGGAGCAAGGTGAGCACGCACTCGACGGCGCCGTCGAGTGACGGCAGCAGCGTCGAGGGTGGGCTGGTCGCCGGCGGCTGTGTCGCCGGCGGCACGGTCACCGGCGGCACCGTCACCGGCGGCACGGTCACCGGC
>Ga0299914_10002274_pt1 | contig 13190 bp, 10 predicted proteins | sample RVTome_10_FD_201361 | JGI IMG/M metagenome (GOLD analysis project Ga0299914, IMG submission 201361) | Soil microbial communities from uranium-contaminated site in the Upper Colorado River Basin, Wyoming, United States - RVT153D57 (version 2) ...
TCACTCCCCGGGTAGACATCACGCGCCCCCTCCCAGGTGAGATGACGGAGATAGTCCATCTCGTCCCGGAAGTGACCGGGCATCGGGAAGTCGGGCAAACGAGGCGCCACGAGGCCAAGGTCGAAGGCAAGACGTCTTCCCAACTCCGCCGCCCTGGCCACTGCGCCCGGGTAGCGAGCGAAGCGACGGGTCATCTCCATCGGGTGCTTCAGATACCGCTCATCGCTTGCCGGGCGGAACCCGTCGGCCACCGCGAGGGTGCGGCGTCCGCCTATGGCTGCCAGCACCTCGGAGAGATAGGCGTTCTTGCGGTCGTGATAGTGGGATTGGTTGGTGGCCACCGTGGGCAATGACAGTTTCTGGGCCACCTCCCACATCAGGTCGTTGCGGGGATCGTCCTCGGGCATGCCGTGATGCCACATCTCGAGATGAAGCCTGGTCCCGAACAGCTCGCGGAGACGCGATGTCTCCCGGATGGTCGCGCCAAGATCATGACGAGCCGCCGCCTTGGGCACGGCACCGGCGTGGCAACCGGTCAGGACATGTATCTCTCTATTTTGCGCCGCCCCGCTCAGATCGTTCCAGGTGTAGATCGGGTGATCCTTCTCCCCCCGCATCTGAGCCTTTGTCACCAAATGGGAGAGACTCCGATACCCATTCGGCGAACCGGCGAGTAACACCAGATGATCGGTCTCGGGCAGATTTGTCGGTTTGACCCCGTGAGAACGGACGCTGCGCCCCCGACGAAGCCGTCCCTGGCCGCCTTTGCTTCGGGCATGACGCTGCTGGTCCCACTCCTGGGCTCGCGCCAGGGGGTCAGCCGGACCGGCCGGCTCGACCTCGAGCCCGATCTCCACTCCGTAGATGGCAGGCAACCCGGTCTCCTTCGCCGCCTGCCAGAACCGGGATACCCCGTAGAACCCGTCGTGATCGGTGACCGCCAGGGCTTCGTAACCGAGATCGATGGCCCGCTCCACCAGGTCCTCGGGATGGGATGCCCCGTCGAGGAAGGAGAAATTGGTATGGCAGTGCAGTTCGGCGTACCCGCTCACTCACCTCACTATATCGAACATACGTTCGATTAGACACGGGATGGCGGTTCTATACGATGGTGCCGATGACCACCGACCTGATCGCTCTCACCGGGGTCACCGGCGCCATCGGCGGCCGGGTGGCCGATCTGCTCGGTGAGCGCGGGCTCCCTCTTCGCTTCATCACTCGTGATCCAACACGTTGCCCACCAATCGAAGCCGAGATCTCCCAGGCTTCCTACGACGACACGCCGGCCATGACCGCGGCTCTCGATGGGGCGTCCACGCTGTTCCTCGTCTCTGGCCGGGAGCACATCGACCGTCTCGACCATCATCGGTCCGCCGTCGAGGCGGCTATCGCCGGAGGCGTGGGCAAGATCGTCTATACCTCCTTCATCAGCGCCTCACCGGTGGCAACCTTCACCCTTGCTCGACAGCATCACGCGACCGAGGGCTTCATCCGGGATAGCGGTATCCCATTCGTGTTTCTGAGGGACAACCTCTACACCGACTTCGTGCCCTACTTCGCCGGATCCGACGGCGTGATCCGCGGCCCAGCCGGTGACGGCAGAGTGGGATTTGTCACACGGGACGACATCGCCGAGTCTGCGGCCACCGCCCTGACCACGTCGGAGCACGACAACACGACCTTCGACGTCACCGGGCCTGAGGCCGTCGACCTCCACGAGACCGCGGATCGATTCGGTCGATTCATCGGGAAGACGATCACCTATCACCCGGAAACAGTGGAGGAGGCATACGCCTCCAGGGACTCTTACGGCGCCCCGGAATGGGAGGTGGAGGGATGGGTCACCTCCTATCAGGCGATCGCCAACGGGGAGATGGACGTGATCAGTGACGCGGTCGAAGTCCTGACCGGTCACCGGGCACAAAGCCTGGAGGACTTCCTCAGGGCACATCCCGAGAGCTACGCCCAACACTTGGCCTGATCTGCCCCGCCCACGCAAGGGGACAAGCACTCGGTGATCAGCGTCCGCTGAGCGAGAAGTGCATCCAGTCTTTCAGCGAACCCCAGTTGCCACCCCATATCCACCCGATCTCGGCGAACGCCTCGGTGGCCACATCGCCCGGCACGATCATCCCGATCCGGACGTCGTCGCGGTCGGTGTAGGCAGAAGCCAGCTCGGGTAACACCAGGTCCCCTTTCAAGTAAGGGTTTTGGAACGGATTGATGTCGATCCCGGTGCCAAAGGCATGCTGCGACCATGACGACGACCCCACCGCCGGCCGGCATACGAAGGACGTGGTGTCGTTCCAGTCTCCGGTGGGATGGGCATCGATCTCCTCTTTGGTGATAACTCTCATCTGCTCGATGGGAAAGCGCGCTTCGTGAAGCCGGCGGAACACTTCGACCACATCCTCGGCAACAGACGCGTTGACGATCATCTCCCCGGTATGGAACCGCCGGTCGAACCCGTAGTGGCTCATGGTCAGATAGGACAACTCATCGAGGGTGACCGGGCACTCCGACTCCCAGCTGGAGCGAGCCAGCACATCGAGTGGTATCTCGTCGATCGTCCAATGGAACTCGTCGTCGGTGGGCGGAGGAAGCAGGTCGAGTGTCTCCAGTTGGCGGTCTTGGAGCTCGAGCGGGGTGGGTTGCACTTCACCGAACTCGTCGGGCCGCAACGGCAGCGGCCTAGTGCCCAGCCAGTCGGGTCTGGCATACGGATTGGTGGTGGTGGTGTTGGCCGGTGCGGTCGTGGTGGTCGTTGCCAGACTCGTGGTCGTCGACGTTGGGACTGTGGTTGGCGGCTCAGTCGTGGTGACCACGGTGGGCAACACCACCACGTCACCTGGCGAGCAACCGACCGACAGCACCATCGCAACGCCCAGGATCACCCGTCGCATCACGTGGACCCTAACCAGCCTTGGCTCCAGCCCCTTTAATCGCCGAATCCGATAGGTTTAGCCGGTGCACGACATCTCGGTGCCTGTGGACCATGGGAGGATCTCGGTTTGGTTCCGACCGGCATTGCCGGGCAAATCAACGGTTCTGCTCATTCATGGTCTGACCGGCACCTCCAGGTGGTGGTCGCCGGTCATCGCACGACTACCCGAGGAGGTGGGTGTCATCGCGCCCGACCTCCGGGGTCGCGGGCAGAGCTGGGAGCATCCCGGGCCCTTTGACCTTTCGTCGATGGCACCCGACCTCTCGGCTTGCCTCAATCATTTCGAGGTTCCCGCGGCGACCGTGGCCGGGTACTCGATGGGAGCGTGGCTGGCGACCGTTTATGGCAGCACCCGGCACCGACGGGTGAAAGGGATCGTGTTGGCCGATGGCGGCTTGCGGGTCGCCTTCAACCCGGACCTGGAGCCCAATGCCGTCCTCGACGAGGTGATCGGAGCCTCGCTGGAACGGCTGGGAATGAACTTCGAGTCCGAAGAGTCCTACCTCGACTTCTGGAGAAGGCACCCCGCCCTGGTCGGTCGTTGGGGCTCTCACCTCGACACCGTCTTTGCCTACGACGTGCACCAGGTGAAGGGGGGAACCTATCGAACCCGAGTCAACGACCAGTCGATCATCGACGGTGCCAACGACTTTCTCTTCGACGAGCAGTCCATCAAAGCGGTGAACGAACTGATCGTGCCCACCCAACTCTTGGTGGTCGATCACGGGACGATGGACGAGCCGGGCGGGTTCATGTCCGATGCAGCCACGGAGGAAGCGGTGTCGAGAAACCCCAATGTCACGGTCGAGAAGCTGCGCAATCTCAACCATTACACCGTGATGTTGGGAGATGGGGCTACCCACGTCGCCTCGGCAATCGTCCGACTTTTGTAGAGGGCTACCCTCCGCTGAGGAGGAACCCAATGTCATCAATCACCAAGACGATCCGGCTCTCCGGTCAGGCCGGTGACTCGATCGAAGACGCGGTGCGAACTGTCCTGGCCAGGGCCGCGGCCACCATCTCGGACATCCAAAGCTTCAGGATTGTCGAGGTCGGGGGCAAAGTCGACGATTCGGGTGCACCCACCTCATTCACCGTCACCGTTGACATCACCTTCGGGATCAAGGAAACAGTCGACCACGGATGACCACTCCCCAACCCCAGTCGCTGGGGAACGGGATCCACCTCATCCCGGCGCCACTCCCTTTCAAGAGCCCCGCCTGGGTCAACACCTATGTGATCGAAGCCAATGGAGGGTTCCTGCTGCTCGATTGCGGAACCGACTGGGAGCCGGGGCGAGACGCCATCCGAGACGGTTTCGAACAACTTGGTTTGGAATCGGCCGCGGTCCACACCCTGGTCGTCTCTCACCTCCATCCCGACCATGTCGGGATGTCGGCACGCCTGGTCGGCGAGCTCGGGTGTCGATTCGTGATGCACGAGAACGCCGAGAAAATGGTGGAGCGATACAACGACACACCAGGATATGTCGAGCGTCTCCTGCGCATCGGTCGTGCCTACGGTGTCCCCGCCACCATTCTCGAAAGTGTCTCTACAGACCTCGGCCAGCGCCCCTCCTACATGCCGTTGATCGACCCACCTGACCACACGGTGCGTGATGGAGGCCGGATCGATATCGGAGACGGCCGATGGCTCGAAGTGATCCACACCCCCGGTCACGACTCGGCGCACATGTGCCTCCGGGACTCGCGGACCGGCGTCCTGTTCTCAGGCGATCACATCTTGCCCCGCATCTCACCGGTGATCATGTGGGACGAGGGCCTCGGTGACCCACTGGGCGACTATCTCGCCTCACTTCAGAGGCTGCTGGCGATGGATATCGAGGTGACCTACCCCGCCCATGGGAGCCTGATGGACAATGGTGATGAACGGGCCAAGCAGATCCTCCTCCACCACGACCGACGCCTGCTCGACATGACCGAAGTCATCCTCGATCGTGACTCGACGGCCTGGGAGGTGATGCTCAGGTCATTCCGTCCCAACCTGACCCCACTCGAGGCAAGACTCGCATTCCTCGAGACCATCTCCCATCTCGAGCACCTGAAGCTCGTCGGGAAGATCCGCGTCGAGCAACGTGAAGACGTCCTCGTCTTCACTCGCTGACCAGGGCTCAGAACCTGGTGGTCGCCACCGGGCCATGTCTCATCTGACGTTTCGGCGAAGTCCGCGCGCAGCAGCGTGTCACCCGAGCCGGGGGTTGGAACCGTCATAGGTGTGAACCCCTACATCGTTGCCGGTGGATCGTGCCAGAGTGTGCTCTGTCCGTTCGGTGACATGGACTTCGATTGGGAACCATACGTCTGATCGGGACGTCTACTTCGACAAGAGGCAGGTACTTGAGGGACCCAAGAACACGATTCTTGAGCGCGGTCAGACTCCGGATGCGTTTGGCCTGGCTGATGGCGACTCTTCAATTCGTCGCTCCGTTCGTCGCCGGGCTGGTGGCGGTGGTGGCCCTCGTCGACTGGCTCACACCTCTCGATGCCCTGATCCTGCCGGCACTCGCCGCCATCGGGCTCGTGCTGGGCCTGGTGCTCGTCTGGGCCGCCGTATTTCGTATCTCCGATTGGGACGCCGCCCGTTCCGCCGAACGAGGCCTGGGGGCGCGCGACTCGTTGACCACCGCGCTCGAGTTCTCCGACGAGTCGGAGCCGCTCCACTCTCAAATACAAAGGAGAGCCGATCGCATCGTCGACGCCAGCCGGCCGCGCGATGCGATCAGGATGCTCACCTATCGAGACCGTCTCCGTAACACTGCCTTCCTGGCCTTCGCCGCGCTGGTTATCGGGCTGCTACCGCCGCTTGGGTCCGACCCAGCGATCTCCGCAGGCGTTCAGGAGGCACTGGCTGCCGAAGCCGACGAGATCGAGCGCATCGCCGACGCAGTCGAAGCGGCCGAAGTCGAGAAAGGCGCTGAGATCGCCGAGGAGTTGCGTCGACTCGCTCAGGAATTGCGCGAGGTCAAGACCCTGGAGCAAGCTTTGGCGGCTCTTGACGAAAGCGACCAACGATTGGAAGCCAACGTCGATCCGAAGTTCCTCAGTCAAAAGGCCGCGACCCAGGGTCTGGCCCGGGACCTGACACTCCGCCCTCTCACCTCAGGTGCCCTCGATGCCGCTTCTCAGTTCGAAGAGCTGGCAGAAGGGATCGAGGAGCTCTCCGAGCCCGAGCTGAGGGCTCTCGAGGATCGGCTCAACGACCTTGCCTCGTCGCAGGCTGCCGGCAATCCCAGTCTGGCGAGCGATCTCACGTCCGCCGCCTCCGCCCTCTCTCTGGGCAATCTGGCCGAGGCTCAAGAGGCGTTGCGCAATGCAGCCGCCGGTCAGCGAAGTGGGCTCGGAGTCGCCCGCGGGCAGCAGGCGCTCTCAGAGACGATGCGCGCCCTGGAAGGAGTCCGGGCCCGGGTCACGGGTCAGGGACAGGCACCGGGCGAGGGCGAGGGCCAAGGCCAGGGGCAGGGGCAGGGACAGGGGCAAGGCCAAGGCCAAGGCCAGGGGCAGGGGCAGGGCCAGGGCCAAGGTCAAGGGGGAGGTCAGGGCGGGCAGCCCGGTCAGGGTGGCCCATCGGGTCAGATCTCGGGGGTGGCTCCCGGTAGTGGCAACGCATCGGGTCAGGGTGGCCAGGGCAGTGTTGGGTCCGGTCCGAAAGGCGAATTCGGGACCAACCCCGACACGAGCACAGTCTTCGATCCAGCCGACCGGGGCAATATCTCCGATCAACTTCAGGTCGGGATCGATGGTGGTACCGGTGAAGGATCTGTGATCGGGCGAGGAGAGGCGCCGACCCAGCGCGGAGAGTCGATCGTCCCCTACGCCCAGGTTCTGCCTGACTATCTCAGCGAAGCCGCAGACACCCTGTCATCTCTCGAGCTCCCTCCCTCGCTGCGGGGAATCGTCCAGACATATTTCGACCAGTTGGCCGAACAGGCCCGCTAACCAGGAGACGGGATCATCACCACCGAGCCCCAAGCAACCATCGCTGACGAGTACGCCCAGTTCGGGAAGGACATCGAGGAGGCGGTCGGGATCCGCATCGCCGGACAACCAGACCTGATTCGACAGACCCTGGTCGGTCTGTTGGCCGAAGGCCATGTGTTGCTCGAAGGCGTTCCCGGGCTGGGAAAGACCGAGCTGGTGAAGGCATTCGCGGCTGCGATCGGGGTCTCCTTCGGTCGTGTTCAGTTCACCCCCGATCTGATGCCGGCAGACATCGTCGGGACTCAGATCCTCGAGGAGTCCGAGAGCGGGCATCGGAGATTCGAGTACCGGCCGGGCCCCGTGTTCACCAACCTGCTCCTCGCCGACGAGATCAACAGGGCGACGCCCAAGACCCAGGCCGCTCTCCTCGAGGCAATGCAAGAGCGACGGGTCACAGTGGCCGGTGAAACCCGACCGCTCCCACGCCCCTTCCTGGTGCTGGCCACCCAGAACCCGATCGAGCTGGAAGGCACTTATCCCCTGCCCGAAGCCCAACTGGATCGTTTCATGTTCAAGGTGAAGGTCAATCCGCCCACCGCCGACACGCTGGAGGAGATCCTTCGCCGCACGACTTCTGGAGAGACTGCCGAGGTTCCCAAGGTGGTCGATGCAGAGACAGTGAGGTCGATGCTGGCCACCACACCCACCGTTCCCATCGCCACCCACCTCATTCGATACGTGTCACTGATAGTCGAGGCCACCCACCCCGACGGGGCGACCGCTCCACCCGCGGTCAAGCGCTACGTGCGATGGGGTGCTTCGCCCCGCGGCGGGCAGGCAATGGTCCTGGGGGCAAAAGCGGCAGCCCTGCTCGAGGGTCGCCCCCACGTGACGGCCGGAGACATTCGGTGGGCCGCCCGCTCGGCACTCCGCCACCGGCTGGTGCTGGGGTACGAGGCCAGCGCCGAAGGGGTGCGCTCGGATCCGATCATCGACGAAGTGCTCAAGTCCGTTCCCGAGCCGAAGTCGGACATTCGAGGGGTTCCTTGACCCTTCTCAGCCCGTCGTTCATGGCGCGGCTGGAGAGCCTCCAACTCCACAGCCGACACCGACTGGTCGGTCGCTTCGGCGGTGAGCACAGCTCGAAGAGGTACGGGAGCACCGTCGATTTCGCCGACTTTCGCGAATACCACCCCGGCGACGACTTCCGTCGCATCGACTATCACGTCCTCGCCCGCTTGGACCAGGTGCTGATCAAGCTGTTCGAGGCGGACGACGAGGTGACGGTTCGCATTCTGATCGACACCTCGGCCTCGATGGCCGTCGAGGGCAAGTTGGATCAGGCGAAGCGTCTGGCGGCCGCACTCGGGTTCGTGGCATTGACCGCCCATGACGCGGTCAGCATCCACACCTTTCCCGCAGCCGGGCCGCCGCCCCGGTTTGCCGGCAGGGCCCTGGTCCCGGACATGTTGTCCCATCTCGACTCGCTGGAAGCAAAGGGCCTCACTCCCTTCGCTCAGGCGGCGGGCCACCTCCTCAGTCGATCGGGCCCGCCGGGAATCACGATCGTGCTCAGCGACCTGCTCACACCCGAGTGGAAGTCCCTCATGCGTCTCCGCGCCTCGGGATCCGACCTGACTGTCTTCCACATCCTCGCCGAGGAAGACGTGGCTCCCGATTTCGCCGGCGACCTCATGCTCGTCGATCGTGAGGGGGGCGAGCGATTGACGGTGAGTGTCACCGAGGACATCGCCAAGTCATTCCGCGATCGAGTCGCCCTCTGGCAGAAGCTGGTCCGCTCCAACACCCGAGGTGTAGGTGGGGTGTATCTGCCGATTCGGGCGGGCGAAGACATCGAGGTGATGCTCCTCAACTCCTGGCGGAGCGCAGGAGTCATCAGATGACGCTGCTGGCACCCATTGGTCTCGCCGCCCTGCTCTTAGGGGCAGCCATCGTGATACTGCACATGCTGACACCACGTCGGCCGCCGACCCCGGTGTCGTCACTGTTCCATTGGGACGGGCTCAAGCATTCGATCACGGCCGCCGAGCCCTGGCAGAAGCTTCGCTGGAGCCTGCTTCTCGTTCTCCAGTTGCTCGCGGTGTTGCTGTTCGCGCTTGCCCTCTCTCAACCGGCCCGGGTCGAGACCGCGGTGCTGGCCGATCACACGGTGTTCGTGATCGACGCATCGGGGTCGATGTCAGCGATCGACGGCTCGCCGGATCGTTTGGCCGACGCGGTCGAGAGGGCCGACGAGCTCCACGCCGAGATCCCTCAGGGAGGCGCGGCGAGTGTGGTGATGGCTTCGTCCAATCCGCTCGTTCTTCTCCAGGAGAGCACCGATCCAGACGAGTTCCGCCGCGCCATGGCTTCCATTCGGATCTCGTCCGGAAACGCCGACTACGAAGCGGCGTTCGCACTCGCCGAGTCGCTTGTCTCTGCCGAGAGGCCAACCGGCTTCGTCCTCATCTCAGACGGAGGGCTCGACGAGACCGAGCAGAAGCTGGCGCCACTGGGAACGAGATTCGAGCCCGTCGGCAAGACGGATACCAACCGGGCGCTGACCGACCTGTCGGTCAGCGCCGGTCCCGCCGGTCTCCAGGCGCGAGTGACAATCGAGTCGACCGGAGGGCCTGACGCGACCCAGGTTGTGAGATTGGATGTCGACGGAGTGACCGTCGACAGACGCGAGGTGACGATTCCGGCCGGTCAGGTCGTCGAGGAGACCTTTGAGCTCCCACAGGGCCAGAGGGTTGCCGCCTATCTCGACGGAGAGGACCTGGTCGCATTCGACAATCAGCGGTTCGTGGCGGCGCCGCTCCCGGGCAGCCTGAAGGTCCGGGTTCACGGTGATGGCGCCTTCTTCATCGAACAGCTCCTGTTGGCCATACCCGATGTCGACGTCGATGTAGCCCCGGGAGAAGCTGTCGACTTCGAGGTCTACGCCGGGACCGCGGTGCCGCTCGATCCCGCTACTCCGTTCATCGCCATCGATGCACCCGGAGGAGCCCCCGGCATCACCCCGTCCGGTCGGATCGAAGACCCGATCCCCACCCTCGTCACCGATGATCCGCTGCTCGAGGACGTCGACGTGTCACGAATCGCAATCGCAGACGCCCAGGTGGTGACAGTCGAAGGCGGCGAGGTCCTCCTCGCCGCACCGGGTGCTCCTCTGATCGTGCGGGGTCAGGCGAACGGTGTCCCCTTCTTCTACATCACCTTCACCCTCGAGCAGTCGAACCTTCCGGTGAACGTTGCCTTCCCGATCGTCGCCAGCAGGATGGTCGGCGAGCTTGCCTCGGCCGACGGAGCCGTCGAGTCGTTGACGGTCGGTGATCAGATGCCGGTGGGGTCACAAGGGGGCGAGGTGGTCGACCCCAGAGGCAACCGCCAACTGGTTCCGATCGGAGAAACAGAGCCCCGAGCCGATCAGGCCGGGTTTTGGGTGTTGGAGCGAAAGGACCAGGAGCCAGTAGTCATCGCGGTCAACGCCGACACGACAGAGTCCCATCTGGCCCCGGTGACGACCCTCTCCGGGTTGAGGCCGGCCGAAGTGGCCGCAGGAGACGCCGGCAACACGGCTCAGGTTGCCCGGTCACTGCTCCCCTGGGTCATCGCTGGGTTGTTGGTGGTGCTCGCAATCGAATACTGGGTCAGCCGTCGCACGAGAGGTGTGTCCAACCGGCAATGGAAGTGGGGCACGGCGCTGAGGCTTGTGATCGTGGGTCTACTGGTTCTGGCCCTCGTCGATCCAATCATCAACCTGTCCAACGACTCGGTAACCACCGTATTCGTCGTCGATGTGTCCGATTCGATAGGGGCCTCGGTAGACGAAGCTCGATCCTGGGTGCAGGCCGCCATCACCGACGCAGAGGACGGCAGATGGGCCGTCGTGGAGGCAGGGGGCGATGCCCGGGTTGCCGCCCCGCTGGGAATCTTCCCGTATTCAGGTCGCGCCCGGGTGGTCGACGTGACTGCAACCAACCTCGCCCGAGGTCTTCGTCTGGGAGAGTCGCTCCTGACCGGGGAAACGAAACAGAGACTCGTGCTCGTCTCCGACGGTCGACCCAACAGCGGCGACCTCTCTGCGGAGATAGATCGGCTCAAAGCGCTGGGTGTCGTCGTCGATGTGCATACGGTCGAAGCCGCGGTGACAACCGACGCAGCCGTCGCCTCGATCGATGTCCCCAACGAAGTCAACGAAGGCGAGACTTTCAGTGCCGCGGTGGAGGTGCTGTCGTCGGTGACGGTCGAAGGAAAGATCGAGTTGCTCGCCGACGGTGAGGTCGTGGGCAGTCAGACTGCCACCTTGCAGCCAGGGAGCAACATCTTCACATTCCCGGTGGACGCAGGAGGGCCGGGGCTCCAGGAGCTGACGGCCAGGGTCGAGGCATCGGGTGACTCCACCCGCCAGAACGACTCCACCACGACGGCCGTCCAGGTCCAGGGGCCGGCAAGCGTCCTCATCATCGAAGGCGAAGACGAGGAGGGCCGGATAATCGGAGACGTGCTCGAGTCGAAGGGCCTCGTCGTGGAGACGATCGATCACGACGCTCTCCCCGGGATTCAAGACCTCTCCGCCCATCGCGCGGTGGTCATGATCGACGTCAGCGCCCGTGATATCAGCGACAGCGATCTCCAGGTCCTCGACACATTCGTTCGCGATCTCGGACGGGGTCTGGTGGTGATTGGCGGCGAGGATTCCTACGCCCTCGGTGGCTACCAGAACACCGGTCTCGAAGCCCTGCTTCCGGTTGACTCCGAGGCCCAGGATGCCAAACGCGAGGCGACAGTTGCCGAAGTGTTGCTGATCGACACCAGTGAGTCGATGGGCGCCTGTCACTGCTCGGAGGAGGGTGAGTTCATGGAGAGCTCCGAGGGCGGAGTCAACAAGACCGACATCTCTAAGGCGGCGGCGATCCGGGCAGTGGAGGTTCTCTCGGAGAACGACGAAGTAGGGGTGCTGGCATTCAGCGGGGGGCAGCAGTGGGTCGTCCCCTTGCAGGCCCTTCCCTCTTCGGATGTGATCGACGACGGAGTCGGGGGGCTTCGTCCCTTTGGCGAGACCCGCATCATTCCTGCCTTGGAGGAGGCCGCCGAGGCGCTTCGGTCATCGGACAAGGAGCTGAAGCACATCATCTTGTTCAGCGACGGCTTCACCTCCGAGCTCAATATCGAAGGGTTCAGCGATCCCAACATGGGCGCCGGGGACCTGGTGGAAGAGGCTCGGAACCTCGCTGAGGAGGGCATAACCATCTCGGTCGTTGGCACCGGGGAAGGAGCGATCCATGCCCTGGAGGAAGTGGCCGTGGCGGGCAATGGTCGTTTCTACCCGGGTCGGGACCTCAATGAGATCCCCGAGATCTTCGTGAAGGAGGCACGTCTCGCCTCGCGGTCCTTCATCAATGAGGGCGAGTTCTATCCGTCGGTCACCTCGACCTCGGCCGCGGTTCGTGAGCTCGCCTCTTCGCCGGCGCTGCTCGGCTACCTGGCTACCACCGCCAAGCCGATCGCCGACGTGCAACTTCAGGTCGGCGAGTTCGCCGATCCGTTGCTTGCTTCCTGGCGGGTCGGGCTGGGGCAGGTCACGGCCTGGACGAGTGATGGGGGTGACAAGTGGGCTGCACAGTGGGCGGGCTGGGACGGATATGCCGACTTCTGGTCCAACGTGGTCCGTGAGACATTCCCACTGACCGGCTCGGCCGGGCAAAGGGTCGATGCGAGCATCGCCGATGAGACGATGACGATCACCCTCGAGAATGCCGACGCCTGGCCCGCGGGCACCTCCCCTGTCGCCCGCGTTGGGTACCCCGACGGAACGTCGGAGGAGGTGCGTCTCGAAAGGACGTCCGACTTCGAGTTCGCCGGCGTCGCCCCTGCCCGCCAAGGAGGCGCCTACGCGGTTGGGGTCGGCATCGAGAACGCCGAAGGAGAGACCGTGATCATGTCCGCCATTGCCTCGAGATCGTTTGCCGCCGAGTACCTCCCGGGAGAAGCCGACCCCGAGCTGATGCGAAGTCTGTCACTGACTACGGGCGGACGCGGCGAGATCACCGCCAGCGATGCCTTCGAGTCGGAGAGTCTAGCGGAGGGATCGAGCGCGGTCAGCTTGAGGTGGTGGTTCCTGCTGTTTGCTGCTCTTCTGTGGCCGATCGACGTCGCCTTGCGCCGTCTCCGCCTGTCGAGACGAGAGCGATCAGACCCGCCAGCGCGATCAGAGCCGCCCCGACCCACACCCACGTCACCAACGGCCGCACAAACACACTGACCTCCACGACGGAGGCGTCTCCGGCCACCCGTGAGATCGC
>Ga0299914_10002275_pt1 | contig 13180 bp, 12 predicted proteins | sample RVTome_10_FD_201361 | JGI IMG/M metagenome (GOLD analysis project Ga0299914, IMG submission 201361) | Soil microbial communities from uranium-contaminated site in the Upper Colorado River Basin, Wyoming, United States - RVT153D57 (version 2) ...
GTTGCACCGGCTTCGGATGCATGCTGCACGCGGGCATCGTGTAGAACTCGCCCTCGTAGCTCGACGGATCGGTGGTCCACAAGGTCTTCAGGACCTCGAGGTACTCGTCGGTTCGCTTCCCTCGTCTGGCGAACGGGACGTTGACGACGTCGTACTCCTCTTCGAGCCAACCGACGCCGATGCCGAAGTCGACCCGTCCGTTCGACAACCAGTCGACGGTCGCGACCTCCTTGGCCGAATACACGGGATTGCGCTGGGCCAGCAGGCAGATGCCTGTCGCCAGTCGCACGGTGGCGGTACACGCGGCGAGAAACGACAGTGTGGTGAAAGGTTCGAGCATGCCCGAACCCGGCGGCGCGGGGATCTTGCCGTCGGCGGCATAGGGGTACGACGACGAGTATTCGTCGAACAGCACCACGTGCTCGGGAACCCAGATCGAGCTGTAGCCGCGCGCTTCGGCGCCTTCACCGAGCGCGTGTAGCCACTCGGGCGTCGAGAAGGGGTTGGCCGTGGGTGCGAAGAGACCGAGTTTCATCCCCCGATGTCTAGTTGCTTCGGGCGGCGATGTCAGCGGAACGGAGGTCTCCGGGAAGCAGGTCCATCAGGAGTCCATCGGCCCACCGTTGCTCGGCATGGTCGAACCAGTACTCGCGCATGATCCCGACACGCTTGAACCCGACCCCTTCGTAGCATCGCACTGCGACGGAATTGGAAGCCGTCGGATCGATGATCACGCGGTGGTGGTCGAGATCCTCGAACAGGAAACGGGCAACCCGCGCCGTCGCCTCACGGCCATAGCCGCGCCCATGCACCGTCGGGTCGAGATAGATGTCGATGCCGGCGTGACGAAAGTCGTCCTCGACCTCTTCGTACGCCTGGACGAAGCCGATCCTCCGATCATCGGCCCACACGGTCCAGTGCGCCTCGCCCTCGTCGAGCGCCTTGACCCATTCACGGTGAACCTCGTCAGCGGTCCGCGCCCGCCACCACCGGGCGACCTCGGGCTTCGAGCGAATGGCCGACAGTTCGTCGATGTCGTCAGCGGTCACCGGGCGAAGCGTCGTTCGATCGGACTCGAGTACAACCGCCTTCACGCGGGGGTGTGGCCAGGCAGTTGTGACACCGTGACCGGTGCCGACTCCCGTACCTCACGCAAACGGGCGCGAGCAGCTCCGGCGGCGGCACGATCTCGAACCGGCAGCGAGAAGCCCGTGTACATCACGCGCCGCTCGCTTTCGAGCGGCGGCTGGGCCATGTGCGTGGTGCACGAGAGATGCACTGTGATGTCACCGGTCGTGGTCGGCAGGTCGATCGCCGGAAGATCTGCGTTGCGCCGAACGAACGCCGGCCAGACGAGCGCGCGATGAGAACCGGCGATGACGCGCAACTGGCCCGACTTCGCGTCGGCACCTGTGACCGAGATACCAACGGTCATTCCGCAGCACTCATAGCTGTGACGCCCGAGACTGCAATCCTTGTGCCAAGGCACGTCGCTGATGCCCTCGACGACCCCGATCGGCTTGACGAGGGCTTCGATGCGGTTGTCCGAGCGCTTCTCGCCGAACACATGACCGTCACCCGGGATATCGCCGAGAGCCCGATAACGACGATCGTCGAGCAACTGCGCGGTCACGCTCGAGTGACGATCGAACCCCTGCATCCGAACGAGACGGTTCGTGCCGTCGGCGGTGCGGGCCCACCACGACCGGCCGTCGTCAGGGTCATATGTTGGCGCGGCGTTGTCCATGTCGGCCGAGACTTCGGCCATCTCGGCCTCGGTGAACAATCCGGCGATGTGCAAGAAGCCGGCCTCCTCGAGGAACTCCTGCATCGCGGCCGGATCGTCGTCGGGCCGGAAGGTCGTACCGAGATCCAGAGGTGACCCGTCGCGATGACGGAACGCCACAGAGCCCGGGGTGTAGATCGGACGATCGTCGAGGACGGCGCGGAGCACGACCCACCAATCGAGGAGGTCCTCGAGCCGACCGGCGGGCTGGTCGAGTCGACCAGACGAGAACCACGCCATGAATGTCTGCTGGTCGTCGACGAGATCGTCGAGCTGACCCGGCGCCAGTCGGACGTGCGCCGCACCGTCGTCGGCGCCCTCGTGGACCTCGACTCGATCCCCGGTCGCGATCAGGGTCCAGCACCCGTCCGGGGTGTCGATCGCGAGCGGTCGCGGGGAGAGCCAGGTGAGACCGGGGCCGACGTCGGCGTGGTGCGCGTCCAGCCGAGCGGGAAGCTCGCTGAAAAACGTCTCAGCACCGACCGTGTTTCTTGGTCCGTCGATACGGGTACGGAGGTCGACACTCATCGCAGTTCACCTGCCTGTTGTCTCCAGTAGCCTTCGCGACAGTAATGACTTCTCAGCGAGGTCGCTGACCTCGACTCACCGGGAGAAGGTATGGCAACCGCGACGGCTCCGGTCATCACCGATCCCATCATCTCGGCCGACTCACACATCACCGAACCCCCGGGGTGCTACGTCGACCACATCGATCCCGCCCTGCGTGACCAGGCGCCGTTCATGCAGCACGACGACAAGGCGGGCGACCTCTTCGTGATCCCGGGCATGTCGAAGCCGGTCCCGATGGGGCTCGTGGCGGCGGCCGGCAAGCCCGCGGAGGAGATCACCGTGCTCGGGGTGTCGTTCGACGAGTTGCATCGAGGCGGCTGGGACCCCGAAGCCCGCCTACCAGAGCAGGACCGCGACGGCGTGGCCGGCGAGATCCTGTACCCCACCGTCGGCATGGTTCTCTGCAACCACAAGGATCTCGACTACAAGCGAGCCTGCATGCAGGCCTACAACCGTTGGATCGCCGGCTATTGCGCCGCCCACCCCGATCGGTTGTTCGGACTGGGCCAGACCGCCATGCGCACACCTGAAGAAGGTGTCGCCGATCTTCACGACATCAAGGCCCTCGGCCTTCGCGGCGTCATGATGCCGGGCATTCCCGGAGTCGACGACTACGACTCGGAGAGCTATGACGAGTTCTACGAGACAGCGGTCGGTCTCGAGCTGCCGCTGTCGTTCCACATCCTCACCGGCCCGTCGGAGCGCCCGCGCGGGCCCAAGATCAATGGGTTCCTCACGATCGTCCGTGGCTGCCAGGACGTGATGGGCACGCTCGTGTTCGGGGCGGTGTTCGAGCGCCACCCGCAGCTACGCGTCGTGTGCGCCGAGGCCGACGCGGGTTGGGTGCCGCACTACTCGTACCGCATGGATCACGCCTACAAACGCCACCGCAACTGGATGCCCCACGGCGACCTGAAGCGGCTCCCGAGCGAGTACTTCTCGGAGAACATCTACGTCACCTTTCAGGACGATTGGGTGGCGTTCAAGGTGGCGAACCTGATGAACACCGACCGGCTGCTCTGGGCCAACGACTTCCCGCACTCCGATTCCACGTGGCCGTGGTCGCAGGAGATGCTTCACGAACACACGTCGCATCTGACCGACGAGCAGAAGAAGCGCATCCTGCACGACAACGTGGCCGCGCTCTACGACCTGCCCATTTGAACAACGAGGAAGCGCCATGCTCGACATGAAGATCACGGGTGGCACGGTGGTCGACGGCACCGGTTCGGCGGCCGTGTCTGCCGACGTGGGCGTGGCCGACGGCAAGATCGTCGAGATCGCAACTGATGCCGCGCTTCGCGACACCGACGCGCAGACCACGATCGACGCCTCGGGCCGCGTCGTCGCCCCGGGATTCGTCGACATCCACACCCACTACGACGCCCAAATCCTGTGGGACCGAATGCTCTCGGTTTCGCCTTGGCACGGCGTCACCACGGTCGTGATGGGCAACTGCGGGTTCGGCGTCGCTCCGACCCGACCCGAGCACCGCGATCTCATCGTCCGCACGCTCGAGAAGGTCGAGGGCATGAGCGCGGCTGCCTTACGAGCGGGCCTGGGCGCCAACTGGCCGTTCGAATCCTTTCCCCAGTACCTGGATGCAATCGAGGCACGCGGCTCGGCCATCAACGTGGGCGCCATGATCGGCCACACGCCGGTCCGGATGGCGACGATGGGCGAGGAGTCCACCGAGCGCGCCGCCAACGATGACGAGGTCCGACAGATGCGCTCGATCGTGGCCGAGGCCATCGAGGCCGGGGCCATCGGGTTCGCCACCTCACAGTCCGCCACGCACGTCGGCTACGAGGGGCGGCCGGTGCCCAGTCGCGCCGCCGAGATCAGCGAGATCATCGCCATCGCCGGAGCGCTCGGTGACGCCGGGCGCGGGGTCATCCAGGCCACCATGGGCGCCGGGTTCGCGTTCGACGAGTTCACCGCCATCACCGAGACCACGGGCCGGCCGATCTCGTGGACGGCGCTCCTCGCGGGCGTGGGTGCGCCGGGCGTCGACCGCATGCTGCTCGACCAATCGATCAAACTGCTCGACGCCGGTGTGCCGGTCCACCCTCAGGTCAGCTGCCGACCGTTGAACTTCGAGTTCTCGATGGCCGAGCCGTTCCCGTTCGAGAGCATGCGGCTCTTCGGTCAGATCTCTGCCGCCCAGGACAACAACACCAAGGTGAAGGTGTACCGAGACGAAGAGTTTCGTAGCGCGTTTCGCGAGAAGTTGGCGAGCGGCAAGGTCGGGGTGCTCGGCGGCAGCTGGGATCGAACGGTCGTCTCCTGGTTCCCGCCCGACCCATCCATCGAAGGTCGCAACGTGTCCGAGCTCGCCGACGAGCGTGGCGCGGATCCGTCCGATCTCGTGCTCGATCTGGCCCTCGAGAGCGACCTCGACGCCCGATTCCGTATGGCGGTCCTGAACTTCGACGAGGACATGGTCGAGGTGTTGCTCACCGACCCTCACACGATGCTCGGCCTGTCCGACGCAGGTGCACACGCCAGTCAGTTGTGCGATGCCTGCTTCTCGACACACCTGCTGTCTCGCTGGGTCCGCGAACGCAAGGCACTCACCATGGAGCAGGCGGTGCGCAAGCTCACCTCCGAGCCCGCCGAGATCTTCGGGATCACCGATCGCGGCGTGCTCGCAACCGGGCGACCAGCCGATGTCGTCGTATTCGATCCCGAAACCGTCGGATGCTCTGACCTGCGGCGCGTGCGCGACCAACCCGCCAACGCAGACCGTCTGGTCGCCGATGCCACCGGCATCGACGCGGTCGTCGTGAACGGCCGAACCATCCGACAGGCCGGGCGCGACGTCGTCGACGGTGCCGGTGCGCTGCCCGGCCGACTGTTGCGCAACGGCACCGCGTCGAGGTAGCGCGCGCACTCCAAAAGGGGAACCGCGATGCATTCGCGTCGCGATCCTGAAAGACTCCTTCCACGATCCGGGGGGAAATGATGCGAACCATTGCAAAACGTCTGGTGCTGGCCGCGGTCCTCTTGACCGCGGTGGCGTGTTCGTCGACGGAGTCAACTCAGCAAGTTGCCAGTCAAACACCGGCCGACCCGGTCCACGGCGGCAGTGTCATCGTCGGCACGAGCAGCGAGGTCGACGGTTTCAACCCCCTGTCGAGTCAATGGTCAGGGCCCGCCTATCAAGTCGGTCGCACAGTGCTGGACCCGTTGGTCGTGATGGACACGGAGGGCAACTGGCAGCCGTATCTCGCCAAGTCGATCACGCCCAACGAGGACTTCACAGTCTGGACGTTCGAACTCCGGCCCGGTGTCACCTTCCACAACGGCGAGGTGCTCGATGCTGATGCACTCGTGATGTTCTTCGAAGCCGCGGTCGCCAGCCCGCTTTCATCCCAAGGCTTCCCCGAGACGCCGACGGTGGCCAAGACCGGCGATCTGACGGTGAGTCTGACCTTCACGCAGCCTTGGTCGCAGATGCCGACGGCGCTGGTCGAGCAACCGGGCTACGTGATCGCGCCCGCGATGATCCAATCGGGCGACACGCAGCACCCCATCGGCACTGGGCCGTTCGTCTTCGACGAGTGGATTCCCGACAACCACTTCCGAGCCGTCCGGAATCCGAACTACTGGCAGGAGGGCCTGCCCTATCTCGACAGCATCGAGTTCCGGCCCATCACCGACCCAGAGTTGCGCCTGAACGCGCTGACCGCCGGCGACATCGACATCGCCGAGGCCAACAGCGTGGGTCAACCGCGTCTGGATGAGCTGGCCGCAGCAGGGTTCACGGTGATCGACGATGTCGACAACGTCGGCGCCGCCAATCTGCTGATGAACAACGACCAGCCTCCGGTCAACGACCAGCGGGTGCGCGAAGCGATCGTGTCGGCCATCGATCGCGACGCCTTCCGCAACGCGGTCCTCGATCCCTCGTTCGACGTTGCCGACCAGCCCTATCCCGCGGGCAGCAAGTGGCATGCCGAACTGGACTACCCCGAGTTCGACCCTGACCACGCGCGGGGCATCGTCGACGATTACGAGGCCGAGAACGGGCCGATCGCGATCTCGATCATGATCATCGCCACCGGCGCGCCGACCGAGCCGGCCCAGTTCCTCCAGCAACAGTTGGAAGCCGTCGGGATCGACGTCGAGATCGATGCAGTCGAACAGGTCACGTTCGTGCAGCAGTTCGTCAGGGGTGACTACCAGACCGTCTACCTCGGCAGCTTCTTCGGCGCCGCCGATCCCGACGGTTCCTATCCGTTCATCACATCGAAAGGCGCGGCGCCCGAGACCCTCATCAAGCTGAACTTCGCGCGCTACCGCAATCCAGATGTCGACGCGGCGCTGCAGGCACAGCGCGAAACCGACGACCTCGCGGCGCGGCAGGCCGAATGGCAGACGGTGTGGCAGGCCTTTGCCGAGGACCTGCCCTACGCATGGCTTGCGTACGACCGCGGGGCTTGGGTCACGAAATCACAGGTGCATGGCCTCGCCGGCTTCACGACCCCTGAAGGAGTCGCCATCCCAGCGATCAACCGGTGGACGCCCTTCTACACGGGCGTGTTCCTCAGCTGATCGCTCGCGTTAACACGTACCAGTCCGTGGTCGTTCGAGTCAGCCGTACTGGTCGAGCATGAGGTGAGCGGCCGAGTCGAGCTCGTCACCGGTCTCGGACATCCCCTTCCAGCCGTTGACCCATCCGAGCAGGGACGCGAACCACACGTGGCCCAGGGCTCGGATGATCCGGCGTTCGGTTTCCGGGTCGAAGTCGTCGGGGAACGCCATGCCTTGGATGCGATCCATGACGATGCCGACCTCACGCTGGCAGTCCGACACTTGGGCGTCGTTCGACGTGAGCGCGGCTACAACGGCGGCCGACAACTTCGGCTCACGTTCCATCGCCCTGACCGCGCGCCCGAGAAGGTCGACGACCCGGTCTGCCGTCGTGTCGCCCCGAGGTGGACGGGTCGTTGCTCTGCGTTCGAGATCGCGCGCCCACTCGACGAGCGCCGCCGCCAACAGGTGGTCCTTCGACGAGAAGTAGCGGTAGATCGTGCCCAGCGCGACGTTGGCGCGGGCCGCGACGTCACGCATCTGCACCGCGTCGTAGCCACCTTCGGAACCCAGCTCGAGCGCGGCCGCTACCACGCGCTGGCGACGCGCGGCCTGGCTCTTGGTGAGCTGTTCGGTGGTAGTGGTCTCGGACATCGGACGCCGGGAGACTACTGCTCGACCTGAGCGCCGCTGGGGACTGCCGTCGCCGGTCGAGGCTCGGCCGGCAAGCCGAGCACACGCTCACCGATGATGTTGCGCTGAACCTCATTGGTCCCGCCGGCAATCCCGAACTGAGGCGCCCACAAGAACCGATAGCCGACATACCCGGACCAGTTCGACGCGTCGCCAAGGAGCATTCCCTCGGCGCCGAGCAGATGCTTGCCGAGTGCCATGGCGTGGCGCATGTGCTGGCCGTACAGCAGTTTGAGGACGGAGGTCTCGGGACCCGGAGCCCGCCCCTGGCTGAGGGCGGTTTGCATGCGATAGCCGAGAAAGCGAAGTAGCTCGACGTGCGTCTTCACCTGCGCGAGCTTTTGCCGGGTCGGAGGGTCGTCGGAACATCCAGCGGCGCGCGCCAACCCCAGAACCGCCTCGAGGTCCTCGCCGACAGACGCACTGCCGATCATGTTGCGCTCATTGGCCAGCGTGTGGATCGCGGCGCGCCACCCATCGTTCACGCGCGCTTCGCCGCCGAGAACGTTCTCAGCCGGTACGCGGACGTCGCTGAAGAACACTTCGCTGAAATGCGCGTCGCCGGTCATCTGCCGTAGCGGCCGGATCTCGATGCCGGGCGTATGCATGTCGAGCAGGAAGTACGTGATGCCCTTGTGCTTCCGTGCACCCGTATCGGAGCGCGCGAGCAGGATGCCCCACTCGCACATGTCGGCGTTGGACGTCCATACCTTCTGGCCGTTCACGACCCATTCGTCACCGTCGCGCACGGCACGGGTCGATAGTGACGCGAGGTCCGAGCCCGAGCCTGGTTCGCTGAACAGCTGGCACCACATTTCCTCGCCGCGCAACATCGGTTCGATGTATCGCGCTTGCTGTTCGTGGGTGCCGTACTCGAGGATGGCTGGCCCCACCATCGAGTGCGCCACCATGAACGGGCCGTTGTGCACGCCATAGCGGCTCATCTCCTGAGCGAATATGACCTCCTGCATCGTGGTGCCGCCTCGACCGCCGACCTCGGTTGGATAGCTGATACCCGCCCAGCCGCCATCGAAAAGGGTCCGTTGCCACTTGCGGCAGCTCTCGTCGAGCACCGACCAGTCGGCGCCCGGCCGGAAGAATCCCCGAGAGAAGTCATCGGGGTGGTCCTTGGGTATGGCGTTGGCATCGAGCCAAGCACGCGCTTCGGCGCGAAAACCGGCCTCATAGGGAGTGTCCTCGAAGTCCACCGCCAAAAATGTAACGCGTTCTAGTTCGATGGACGGGGCTGGGGGTCAGAATGCCCGGCATGGACGATGGCAGGCCCGCGGCCCCCACCCGGGGACGGATGCTGTTGCGTGGGTGCCTGAAACGCTGCCCGGTCTGCGGTCAAGGTCATCTGTTCAGACGTTGGTTCCATCGCATCGACCGATGTCCGCGCTGCGGCCTGCGATTCGAGCGCATCGAGGGGCACTGGACGGGTGATCTCGGACTCAACACCATCGTCAGCTTCAGCGCCTTGTTCCTGACGCTGATCGTCGGTTTCGCTCTGACCTATCCCGACATCCCTGCGGTGCTGTTGTTCCTGCTGGCGGTCGGAGTCGCTCTCGTCGTTCCTGTCGTCTTCTTCCCGTTCTCCAAGACGATCTGGCTGGCGATCGATCTGATGATGCGGCCGCTCGACCCCGACGAGGTGCGTCCGGCATATCGTCGTTCGGCCGAAGCGCTCGGCCGCCGAGTCACCTGATGGACGACCGTCGCACGGAGTCTCTCTACCTCGAGTTGGTCGACCTGGACCGCGAGATCTACTTGAACGAACGCGCCCCCCAGATCTTGGCCGGCAGTGGGGCCGAGCGTCTCACGTGTTGGCAGAATCTGGTACCGAATCGATCCGACCTGCCGCGCCGGCTCGATGAGTTCAGGTGGTTGGCCGTCTTCGAAGCCGACCTGTCGTTCATCGCGCCCGCGGGATGCGACGGCGTCGTCGGGTTGCATTTCATCCGAACCGCACGGCCAGGTCAGGGGCGGCTGAGCCCGAACGACACAGTCGGCCTCCTGCTCGTGCTCATCAGCCCGAAATACCCCGCAGAGTCGGCGTCCCTGCGGGCCTGGGCCGACTTCGTGCATCTGAAGCACATCGCCGAGGCCGTGGTGCCCGGCTACGCGATGATCACTCCCTACGAACGCTCGCCGAGCGATCGCGAGGCGGGCCGCGACGAACCGCTGTTCCTGCACTTCTACGAGATGGACACCGTCGATGCCGAGGCGGCGTTCCAGCGGATGACCCCGATGGTCGCGGCCAGGCTCGGCGGGTTCGAGTCCCCTGACTTCGAGCGTTGGGCGGGCCATCAAAGCCTGCGCATCGACTACGTCAGCACTTTCCGTCGGATCGGCGAGCCGCGCACGCCCGAGCCGTAGAGTTCGCACCCATGGTCGAAGCACCGCACAGACTCGGGCGGCTGAGTGGTGAGGTCGCGCTCATCACCGGTGCGACGGCGGGGATCGGACGCGAGATCGCGCGTCTGTTCGCGGCTGAGGGCGCGCAGGTCGCAATAACCGGCCGCAATGTGGATCGCGGTCGCGCCGTCGTCGACACGATCGAGCAGAGCGGTGGGGACGCCGCGTTTCGCGCGGCCGAGCTCGAGCAAGAAGGTGAGGTGAACGACCTCGTCGGCTGGACCGTCGAGGAGTTCGGCGGCTTGACAGTACTCGTCAACAACGCGGCGACGTCCGACGTGCCCGATTCGGCCATCCATGACTTTGGCACCGACTCATGGGAACGAATCCTGCGCATCGACCTGACGGCTGCCGCATGGCTCTGTCGAGCCGCGATCAAGGCGATGTTGCACGCCGGCCGTGGGAGAATCGTGAACATCTCCTCGCGCGCCGGAACGCAGGGCATCCCGGCCCACGCGGCCTACACGGCAGCCAAGGGAGGACTCGACGCGCTGACGCGTTCGATTGCGGTGGACTACGCGTCCGCGGGGATCCGGTGCAACGCCATCGCGGCGGGCTACGTGTTGAACGAGGTTCGTGATCGTGACCTCAATCCAACCCGGCGGTCGCAACTCGAGGCGAGGCATCTGACCCGCGTCGGCACCGCACGCGATGTCGCCAACGCCGCGCTGTTCTTGGCGGGTGACGAGTCCGACTGGATCACCGGCATTACCTTGCCCGTCGACGGCGGGAGCACCATCGCTCGTGCCGCCTCATTCGGGTAGTCCGGAGCACAGCCCAACATGCACGACAACATCTCTGTGAGCGGCGTGTCGAGCTGGGATTGGTCACTCGACGAGGATCTGGCCTTCTACGAGCGCGCCGGCATCGACAACGTGGGCATCTCGTTTCGCAAGCTCGAGGCGACCGGGAATCCCGTGGCGGCGGCGGAACGCGTCGCCCAGAGCGGCCTCCGAGTCACGAATCTTCTCGTACCGGGGCCGTTCGACCTCGACCAACCCGAACGCTGGCCTGAGCAGCGCGGGCGCGCATCGACGATGATGGATACCGCGCTGACCTTGGGGCCAGAGTTGGTGGTCTTCACCACCGGGCGGGCCGGACGGCTGACTTGGGAACGGGCGGCGGACGCGCTGGAAGAGGTCATGCGGAACATGATCGCCGAGGCCGACCGCGAACAGGTTCGTATCGTGCTCGAGCACACGAACTCGTTGCGCACCGATGTTGGTTTCGTGCACACCCTTCGCGACGTGATCGAGCTCGCGTGGCGACTGGGCGCCGGTGTGTGCATGGAGATCAACGCTTGCTGGGCCGAGCGAAATCTCGGTGGCACCATCGCGGCCGGCATCGACGCGATCTCACTGGTGCAGATGAGCGACGCCGCCGTCGGGACACGCACGACCCCGGACCGGCTGGTGCCCGGTGATGGTGACATCCCGCTGGAGCGGATCGTCGGCCAACTCCTCGACGCGGGATATCTCGGCGTGTTCGACATCGAAATCGTGGGTCCGCACATCGACGACGAGGGCTACGAAAGCGCCATCACCCGATCGATCGCGCAGGTCGGAGCGTTGCTCGAACGGCCCGCCGTGGGGGGCGAGAGAGAGCAGGCGAGCGAGTAACTATTGGCGCGGCCGGGTGAACCTGTCCGCGGCAGGTCCTGACTATTTCTTCTCGTCGTGTCCGCCGAACTGCTTCCGCATGGCCGACAGGATCTTGTCGGCGAAATCCGCCTCACCACGCGACGTGAAACGTTCGTACAACGCGGTCGTGAGTACCGGCGCCGGCGCGCCCACATCGATCGCGGCGATCGAGGTCCATCGGCCCTCGCCAGAGTCGCTGACCCTGCCCTCGAAGCTCGCGAGAGCCGGATCCTCGACCAGCGACGCGGCTGTGAGGTCGAGCAACCACGATGCGATCACCGAGCCACGTCGCCACACTTCGGCGACCTCGCGGGTGTCGATGTCGAACTGGTAGTACTTCGGCTCGCGGAGTGGGGTGGTCTCGGCATCGACGGTTCGGGTTTGGTCGCCGGCATCGGCGTGATGGAGCACATTGAGACCCTCGGCATACGCAGCCATCACCCCGTACTCGATGCCGTTGTGCACCATCTTCACGAAGTGACCCGCGCCGTGCGGCCCGCAGTGGAGGTAACCCATCTCCGACGGCGTGGGGTCACCGGTTCGGCCCGGCGTGCGGTCTGCGGTTCCCGTGCCCGGCGCGATCGTGCGAAAGATCGGGTCGAGGTGGCCGACGATCTGGTCCTCGCCACCGATCATCAAACAGAAGCCGCGTTCGAGACCGAACACGCCACCGCTCGTTCCCACGTCGACGTAGTGAACACCCTGCTTCTGGAGAGCGGCAGCGCGGTCGATGTCGTCGCGGTAGTAGGTGTTTCCGCCGTCGATGACGATGTCACCCTCACTCATCAGATCGGCGATCTGTGCCACCGTCTCGCCGGCGTACGCTGCCGGCACCATCACCCAAACCGCGCGCGGAGCGTCGAGTTGCTTGATGAAGTCGTCGAGCGACGACGACGCCGATATGGCGTCACTCTCGGCCGATAACGCGTCGGTGGCGCTCGAGTTGACGTCGTAGACGACACAAGTGTGGCCGTCGCGCACCAGGCGCCGAACCAGATTGGCGCCCATGCGCCCCAAACCAACCATGCCAAGCTGCATCGCTCAGATTCCTCCCGTGCCGGCGGCGAGCTTCATGTTGTCTCATGCGGATCGGGCTTGCCGAGTCTGATGTAGACATCGGCCGGCAAGCGCTGAGGATCGCGATAGATGTGGTGGACACAGCGCTCGCCCGGGGCGGTCGGCGGATGCTCGACGGTGGTGGGAACACCGTTCCACTCGATCGACTGCATCTCGTTGTTCACCGAGCAATGGGCGCAATACACAGGCAGCTCGTCTCGCATGAAGGTCCGTCCCGCGCGCTCACGCAGCACCAGATAGCCATCGGTCCCATAGCGCTCCTCGTCGATCAGACGCCCGCCGCTGCCGCAGCGAAACGAGAGGATGATCTTCTCGTCGTCCTCATCCACTTCACATTCACCAAAGTTCGCGACCATTGCCGACGCGATGGCGCGGGCCCGGGCCTCTGCCGGCAGCGAGTTCCAATCCTTGCCGGCACGGCGGCGGGTGCGAATGAAGTCATCACCCGAGCAGCGCAGGGCGC
>Ga0299914_10002276_pt1 | contig 13180 bp, 9 predicted proteins | sample RVTome_10_FD_201361 | JGI IMG/M metagenome (GOLD analysis project Ga0299914, IMG submission 201361) | Soil microbial communities from uranium-contaminated site in the Upper Colorado River Basin, Wyoming, United States - RVT153D57 (version 2) ...
GATGACGGGGTTCTCGTACGACAACACCGCCGGGCTCGGGCATTCGACGTGGCGGCACGTGAAGTTCGTCGAGCGGAGCGGCGCGCCCGAACTGCCCGCCGATGCCGGCTACCGCAGCAACGCGTTCCGCTGGGACTTCTCGTCCGACGTCTGCAAGCACTGCGAGCACGCCGGGTGCCTCGAAGCCTGTCCCACCGGCTCGATCGTCCGCACCGAGTTCGGCGGCGTGTTCATCCAGCCCGACGTGTGCAACGGCTGCGGCTACTGCGTGGTGGCGTGCCCCTTCGGCGTTGTGGACCGCCGGCCGGACGACGGGCGGGCGTTCAAATGCACCTTCTGCCATGATCGGCAGCAGGCGGGGCTGAAGCCGGCGTGCGCAACCGCGTGCCCGACCGAGTCGATTCTGTTCGGCGAGCTGGACGAGTTGCGGGACAGGGCCGCGGAGCGGCTGAAGACGCTCCGCTCCCGCGGCATCGAGGACGCGATGTTGTACGACGCCTCGGATACGAGCGTCGGCGGCACGCACGCGATGTTCATCTTCAGAGGACGTCCCGAGGAGTACAATCTACCGTCCGCGCCGGAGGTGCCGACCGTCCATCTGCGCGCCGGGTGGACCTCGGCGCTCCTCGCATCGGGTCTGATGGTGCTGGGGACCGCGCTGGCGTTCGCGACGTCCCGTTCACGATCCGATTGATGCGCAAACTTCTCCTGGTTCTCGCCGCGCTGGCCCTCGGGGCGCTCGGCGTCAACGGTCTCCTCACCGCGGATCCCTCGTCGCAGGCCGATTTCGTCGTCGCCGGCCTCGAGCTGATCGGCGCGATCGTGCTGATCGGACTGGCGTTCGTCCTCGGGCGCGGGAGCGACAGCGCGACGCCGGACGCCGCGCCCGACGACGAGGACCGCGCGGAGGTCATCGGGCGGCTGCAGCGCCATACCGAATCGCTTCGGCTTGCGGAGGAGACGGCAGACGGAGGCGCGCTGGACTCCGCGCCCGCTGAGTGCGCGGACGCCCAGCTCGGCGAAACTGCTCCTGCGGACGACAGGGACCCGCACCGCGAGGACACCGCCGGCGGGCCCTCCGCGGCGGAGCGTGCTTCTGAGGAAGAAGGACCCGCAGGCGCCCCTTCCGCCACGCTGGATGCGGGCCGGCCCGCTGGCGAATCCGGCCCGGGCTCCCCGGCCAACCTCCCCGTGCGGCTCCCTGCGCTCATGCTGCTGAACGTGGGTGGCTCCGCCAAGCCCGCCGACATCGAGTCGGCGCCGCCGCTCGGGCGCCGCGAGGACGTGCTCGCGCGCCTGCGGGACATCGTGCCCGATCTGGAGATCGATGCGGAGGGCCGCGCCCGGCACGCCGGGCCCGATCACGCCCTCCGCCTCGATCTCGGCGGCGCCGATGAGGTCCATACCGTCGTCGTGGACGCCGCCGGCCGGACGGGGATTTCGCTCGTGCGGTGGTTTCTCGAGAGCACCGGCTGGCGCGCGTTCGTGCCGAAACTCGGCCAGTTTATCGAGCCGGACGCGCTGGACGGCCTCGCGATTCGGGAGGAGTAGCGGGCCGCCGGGAGGTGCCGGCCCGATGAAGGCGCGACGCTTCTCAGGCCGAGCCTCACCTGATCAGTCGCCGCCATCGCACCAGCGCCACGACGGCGTTGATCCAGAACGCGACGTACAGCGCCGCGGTCACGTACAGCTCGCGTGAGATGTACAGCGGCACCGCGATGGTGTTCACCAGCAGCCAGCACCACCACGATTCGTAGCGCCGGCGGACCAGCAGCAGCTGGCCGAGAATGCTGAAGGTCAGGACCATCGAGTCGACGAACGGCGCGTACGCGTCGGTGAAGCGATCCAGGATCCAGCCGTACGCGCCCGCGCCGAGGAACGCCGCCGCCGACAGGCCGGCGAACACGCGGCCCGGCAGGCTCCGCACGGGCAGCTCGCCGCCGCGATCGCCGTGCAGCCAGCTCCACCAGCCGAACGCGCTCGCGACGATGAAGAAGCCCTGGAGCGTCACGTCCGCGTACAGCCGCGCCTCGTAGAAGACGATCCCGAACAGCAGGCAGCCGACGATGCTGGTCCACCAGGTGTGGATGCTGTTCAGCATGGCCAGCAGGATGGCGGCGGCGTTGAAGATGTTGGCGGGGATTTCCCAGTCGCTCATGTGATGGCGAGCTCAAAGCAGCAGAGGCCGCCGTGACGTACACGGCGCCCGCCCCGGCGCGGAGGGGACGACCACGGCGATCGCGACGACCACGACGGCTCTTGTGATGATCGCACCACGCTCCAGCGCAACACCAGCGCCCGTAGCGGTTCTCCGTGACAAGCGCCGCCAGCGGCCCTGTGAGTCCGTGAAAACCGGTCCGTGGCGTAGACTACCCCCGGGACTCACGTGTTGACCCGTCGCGCGGACCTTCAGATCTGCCTCCGCGCGCCGTTGGCAGGCCTGAAATCCCGGCGAACCTCCGTCACGACGCCGTTTCACCCCATCGCATGGACGAAGCTACAGACTTCCCGGACAAGGAACGCCGGCTCCGCGAGCTGCGGCGCAAGGCAGCGTCGGGCGCACGCCTCGGCGGAGAGGGGATCGCGCCGGCCGGCGGGCCGATGCCCGTCCGGACCGGGGAAACACAGTACTACGGTCTGCCGCTGCTCAAGCCGCCGGTGTGGACGTGGGAGGTGCCGGCGTACTTCTTCGTTGGCGGCGCGGCAGGCGCGGCGGCGGCGGTCGGCGGGGTGGCGCATGCGGTGGGTGCCAATCCGGCCCTCGTGCGCGACGCGCGGTGGATCGCCGCGGCCGGTGCGATCGCGTCGCCTCCGCTCCTGATCTCGGATCTCGGACGCCCCGAACGCTTCCTCAACATGCTGCGCGTGTTCAAGCTCCAGAGCCCGATGTCGGTCGGCGCGTGGACGCTCGCGGCGTTCTCGACGGCCGCGGGCGGGGCGGCGTTCGCCGACCTCGTGGATCGCCGCTACGCCCGGCGCCTGCCCGTCCGGATCCTCGGCAATGCGGCGGAGGCGCTCGCCGCCGCGACGGGGCTCGTGCTCTCGACCTACACGGGCGTGCTGATCGGCGCGACGGCAATCCCTGTCTGGTCGCGTCACGTACATCTGCTGCCGGCCCACTTCGGCGCCTCGGGGCTGGGGACGGCCGTGGCGCTGCTCGAGCTGCTCGGCCACCGCGAACGCGCGCTCAATCGCCTCGCGATCGGTGCGGCCGCCGCCGAGACGCTGATGGGCCTGATGGTCGAGCGCAGCGATGACGCGGAGACCGGTTCCGTGACGCAGGGACGCGCCGCGACGCTCACGAGAGCCGGCGGACTGCTCTCGGGCCCGCTGCCGCTGGCGCTGCGGCTGCTCGCGCCGCGCTCGCGCGCCGCGCGGAACCTGGCCGCCCTCTCGACGATCGCCGGCTCGCTGCTGACGCGCGTCGGGTGGGTGGCCGCCGGGCGGGAGAGTGCACGGAGGTAGAGGAGGCGGAGGGGACGGAGTGGGAGGGGAGAGAGGCGGCGGAGACAACGGGGATCTCAACACGGAGAAACGGAGCAACGGAGGGACTCACGATGGGGCGCGCCCGCTTCCCAGGCCTGCGGACCGCCGGCCGGCATGTCACGATGGGCCGGCGGTCGAATCGGGAGACGAGGTGGACACGCAAGCGCCGAACACTTCTCTGGGGCGCTTGCGTGTCCGCCTCGCCTCCCGATTCCGGCCGCGCTCCGCGCGGCCCGCAGGCCGCAGCCGGAGCCTCGAGCACCCCGTTGATGCCACCTCCGTTCCTTCGTTCCTCCGTGTTTGAAGCTTCGTTCTCTCCGTCTCCTCCTCCCCTCTGACTCCGTTCTCTCTGTCCGCTCCGCCATCTCACGCGGGCATGCGGGTCACCACCGCCCGCGCCGGCTTCGCCATCTCCGCGAGGCTCCGCGCGAGCCGTTCCACTGCCCGGTCGATCGCGTCGGGTCGCACGCTCGAGAAGCACAGGCGCAGCTCCGAGTCGCCCGCCGGGTCCGCGTAGAAGGCGTGGCCGGGGACGAACGCCACGCCGGCGCCGAGCGCGCGATCGAGCAGCGTGCGCGAGTTCAGCCCGGGGGCGAGCCGGCACCACAGATAGAGCCCACCCTGCGGCCGCGCGAAGCGCAGCATCCCGGCCGGCACGTGCCGCTGGATGGCCGACACCAGCATCGCGCAGCGCCGCGCGTGCTCCGCGCGCAGCGTCTTCAGGTGCGCGTCGAAGCTGCCGTCGCGGACGAGCCGCGCGAGCGCGAACTGCACGAGGTTCTGCGTGTGCGGATCCAGCCGCTGCTTGATGATCGCCATCTGCTCGACGATCGACGGCGCCGCGGAGATCCACCCGAGCCGCAGCCCCGGCGCGAGCACCTTCGAGAAGCTGTTCAGGTGCACGACGAGGTTCTGGGTGTCGAGCTCGCGCAGCGAGGGCGGCGGCGGCGCGGAGTCGACGAAGTACAGCTCGCTGTAGGTCGAGTCCTCGACGATCGGCACGCGGTACCGCCCGGCGAGCCGCAGCAGCTCCCGGCGCGCGCGGATCGGCATGGTCACGCCCGTCGGATTCTGGAAGCTGGGATTCGTGTAAATCAGCTTCGGCCGGTAGCGGACGAGCAGGTCCTCGAGCTCGTCCATGTCGGCGCTCCGGACGTCCCAGCCCACGAGCTTCGCCCCCGCGGCGTTGAACGACTGGATCGCGCCGAGATAGCCGGGGCGATCGATGACGACTGCGTCGCCCGGATCGACGAGGCACCGCGCGAGCAGGTCGAGCCCCTGCTGCGCGCCGGCGAGCGCCAGCACGCTCTCGACCGGGACGCCGAAGCGATCCGCGATCGCCTCGCGCAGCGGCGGCTGCCCCTCGACCGGCCCGAGGCGCCACACGGCCAGCGATTCCCGCTTGAGGACGTGATCGAGCGCCTGCTGGAACCGGGCGGCGGGGAAACAGTCGATGGCGGGCTCGCCGGCGGCGAGCGACAGCACCCGGGCATCCGACGAGTGCCGGATCGTGTCGCGCAGCGTCGAGTCGCTCGACCGCAGCGCCGCGGCGGCGATCTTGCCGCGCCAGGCGAACGGCGCGCCCGACGGGTCGGGCGGCGCGCACACGAACGTCCCGCGCCCCACGTACGCGCGCAGCAGCCCGCGCGCCTCCAGCTCCCGGTACGCGCTCACCACCGTCGTCCGGCTGATCCGCAGCCGCTTCGCGAGGTCGCGCTCGGGCGGCAGCCGCGCGCCCGACGGAAGGTCGCCGCGCGCAATCCCGGCTTCCAGCAACTCGACGAGGTGCGCGTAGAGCGGCCGCGCGGTCGGCACGAAGTCGCGCTCGATCTGCTCAATCATCGGAGCCCTCCATCGGGAGTCGCATCCGGGGACCGCACCGCTGGCTGCATGCCGACGGCACCCTGAGGACGATCACCACGACCACGACGATCGCGACGGCTCATTGATCCGCGGTTCTCGTGGCCGCTCTCTGCGGGCGTGGGCGACAGATTCCCGCCCGGCCCAGGCCGCCAGTCTCCTCTGTGAGCCACGCTTTGGATCGCGCCAATGATGGATTGGCACTGAACCGCCGTCAATCAGGAGGGGTTGGTGGCTCCTGCGAATGGAACCTCCTGCTCTCCTGCGCTCCTGTTTTGTCCTGTCCGTGGTCCCGAGCGGCCCCGCTGCTTCAACGTCGCCGGTGCCTTGCGAGAAACGTCATGGAAACCTGGCCGCACAGCGTCACCGCAAATCGTCTGTGGTCAGATCCGCGTTGATCGCAAACGCCGCCTCAGCGCCTTCGGCCGCCGCGACGACGACCCACTGGACGGCCCGGGAGGCATCGCCGCAGACGTAGAGGCCCGGCAGGTGCGTCGACTCGTACCTGCCCGTACGGACGGTGCCCTTGTCGTTGAACTCGCACCCGAGCTGAACCGAGAGATCGGACCGCTGGAACTGCCCGATCGTGAAGAACAGGGCGCGGCGCGCGAGGCGTTCGCCGGTGTCGAACACGACGTGCTCGAGGATGCCCTCCCGCCCCTCGAGTCGCGCAACCTTCTCCTCGCGCAGCGCGATGCCGTTCCGCGCCAGCCGCGCGCGGCCGTCCTGGTCGATCTCCGACGGGCCGTCGGTGCAGAGCACCAGATCGCGGCTCCACGCCGTCATCGTGAGCGAGAGCCCCAGGCCGCGCTCGCCCCGGCCGTAGACGGCGATCGGCTCGTCGCGATGCTCCCAGCCGTCGCAGTACGGGCAGTGGAACACGCTCGATCCGTACAGCTCGCGGAACCCCCCGATGCCCGGGAGGTTGTCCACGACGCCGGTGGCGATCAGCAGCTTGCGGCCCTGCGCCTCCTCGCCCGAGGCGAACGCCACGTGGAAGCGGCCCTCGCGGCCCTCCGCGCCGACGGCCTCGACGCGGCGCAGCTCCACCGTTTCGTACCGGCAGAGATCCTCCCGTGCGAGCGCGAGGAAGTCGAGCGGCGGGATGCCGTCGCGGGTCAGATAGCCGTGCAGGGCCCGGGCGGCGGCGTTGCGCGGCCGGCCGGTGTCGCACACGAGCACCGAGCGGCGGCAGCGCCCGAGCATCAGCGCGGCGCTGAGGCCCGCGGGCCCGGCGCCCACGATGATGACGTCGTACACAGCGGGACTCTCCGATTCTTCAGGACTGGCGCACGGGATTCGCGATCGCCTCGAAGCGCGGGTCACCGCGCAGGCTCTCGAGATCGGGATCGCGAAGGACGCGCGCGGCGGTGAGCGCCGGGAGCGCCGCCGAGACGCGCTGGATCGACTCGAAGGCACGGTCCGCGTCGCCGCGCAGCGCGTGCACGCACGCGATGTAGTACCGCGTGAACGGGTCGTCGGCGCCGTTGGCCACGCGGCCCGAGAAGGTCTTCAGCGCGCGTTCGAAGAAGCGCTTCGCGTCGTCGGCCCGTCCGAGCCGGTGATACGCCGATCCGAGCTTGGCGTTCAGCTCGATGCCGCTGCGCTCCTTGAGCGCGTGATCGCTCGACGACACGAACGCGAGCCCGCGCTCGTACTGGCGGATCGCGTCCTCGTAGCGCCCCTGGAGGTAGTAGACGTAGCCGAGCCGCGCGTTGGCGCCGACGACCTGGAGGCCGGCGTTGCCCGACAGGTACTGGTCCTGCAGCTCGACGGCGCGCCGGCAGACCCGCTCGGCCTCCTCGTACCGCCCTTCCCAGGACAGCAGCAGCCCGAGCTGGAGGTATGAATAGCCCGCCTCGGGGTTCAGCTCGATGGCGCGCTCGAACTGCGGGATCGCCGCCGCGAAGTCCCCCTTGCCGACCCAGTAGGCGCGCGCGAGGCCCTGGTAGGCCTGCCCGTTCTCCGGCTCGAGCGCGACGGCCCGCTTGATCGACGCGATCGCGTCGTCCATCCGGCCGAGGCCCAGCAGCGCCGTACCCATCCACATGTGCGCGTCCGGCAGATCGGAATCGATCATCAGGGCGCGCTGCTCGTACTCGAGGGCCCGGAGCGTCAGGTCCCGGATGTTCAGGAACTCGCCCTTGATCCCGTAGGCGCCGCCGAGCGCGGCCCAGGCCCTCGCGTACTCCGGATCCAGGCGCGTGGCGTCCTCGAACGAGGCGATCGCGCGGTCGAGCGACTCGCGCGTCGCGAGCCGCAGGTTCAGCATGCCTCTCGCGTAGCTCTCGTACGCCGCCACCGACATCGTCTCGCGCCGCTCGATGCCGGCGATTTCCGTGCCGCGCAGCGCGAGGTTCAGGCCCTGGCTCAGGCCGTACACGATCCGGTCCTGGAGCGAGAAGATGTCGTTGATCGTGCCGTCCACCTTCACCGTGTTGCGCACCTCGCCCGTCGCCGTCTCGACGAAGTTCGCGGTGATGCGCACCAGATCGCCCATGCGCTGGAAGCCGCCGACGACGACCCAGGTGGCGCCGAGGCGGCGGCCGATGTCGATGGCCAGCGAGTCGTTGAGGTTCGCGTCGGAGCTGAGATTGCGCAGCGCGTCGAACACGCGCGCGCGGCCGATGACGGTGAGGCCTTCGATGTTCTTCAGGTCCGAGGTGACCGTCTCGGCGATGCCGGTGCCGATCCAGTCGTCGCCCGGCTCGCGCGTGATGTTCGTGAAGGTCATCACCGCGACCGAGCTCTCGATTCGCGGCGGCGGCGCGGCCGTCACCGCGGCGCGGCTGCTCGAGCGGCGCCGGGCGCCGTCCATCTCGTGCGCGATGTCGCGCAGGTCGGCGTGCAGGTCCCGCGCGGCCTGGTAGCGGAACACGGGATTCTTCTCGAGCGCGCGCGCGATCACCGCGTCGAGCGAGGCGGGCACGGCCGAGACGTACCGCGAGGGGGGCGGCGGGATCTCGTGCAGGATGCGATCGATGATCTCGGTCGGGGATCCGCCGACGAACGGCGTGCGGCCCGTCGCCAGCTCGTAGAGCACCACGCCGAGCGAGAAGAGATCGGACCGGTGATCGACCTCGTGGCCGAGCGCCTGTTCCGGGGCCATGTAGGAGACGGTGCCGACCACCATCCCGGCCACCGTGACCTGCGGCTGCGTGACCGCAGCCGCCTCGTCCTGTCCCGGAGCGCGCAGGAACTTCGCGAGGCCGAAGTCGAGGACCTTGATCAGGCCGCGCCCGGTGCGCATGAGGTTGCCGCTCTTGATGTCGCGGTGCACGATGCCGCGGGCGTGGGCCTCGTCCAGCGCGTCGGCCACCTGCATGCCCACCTCGACGACCTCCCGGACCGGCAGCGGCCCGCTGGCGACGCGAGCCGACAGCAGCTCCCCTTCGACGTACTCCATCACGATGTAGTCGGCGCCGCCGAACTCGCCGATGTCGAACGTCACCGCGATGTTGGGAGATCGGAGGAGCGACGCGGCACGCGCCTCGTTGAGCAGCCTGGCCCGGCTGTCGGGATCGGCCTTGAGCGCGGCCGGCAGGAACTTCAGGGCCACCGCGCGGCCGAGCCGGACGTCCTCCGCCCGGTACACCTCGCCCATGCCGCCGCTGCCGAGCAGCTCGCCGATGCGGTAGTGCTGAACCGTCGTGCCGATCACACCAAGCCCCGTTCGGGTGAGACGCCGCCGCCGCCGTTCAAGGTTCCGGTGCCCAGAATCACGTAGCGGGGACCGACACCCCACCTTCGCCAGGGCTGCGGCGGGCAACGCAACCCACGGCCCACGGGCCACGGACCACGGACCACGTCAGCGCCATTCCCAAGGATTGACCATAGCACACGCGATCCGCGCTATCCTGTCGCCCTCCTGTGACCGAACTGCCACGTACGCTGACGCGGCTGAACGCGACCGCCATGGTCGCGGGCACGATCATCGGCGCGTCGATCTTCGTCCAACCGTCGGAGATCGCGAGCCACCTCGGCACGCCCGGCGAGATCATGCTCGTCTGGCTCGCCTGCGGCGTGCTCACGCTCTTCGGCGCCATGGTCTGCGCGGAGCTGGCCTCCGCGTTCCCGCGCACGGGGGGCCTCTACATCTTCCTGCGCGACACGATCTCGCCGCTCGCGGGCTTTCTGTGGGGCTGGGCGATGTTCTGGAGCATCCACACCGGCATCATCGCCGCCATCGCGACGGTGTTCGCGCGCTACGCCGCGTTCTTCGTCCCGGCCGGCGATACCGGCGTCCGCGCGATCGCCATCGCGCTGATCCTCGCGCTCTCGGCGCTCAACTACGTCGGCGTGAAGGCCGGGAGCCGCGTCCAGACCGCGCTCACCATTGCGAAGATCGCCGCCATCGCCGTCATCGTCCTCGGCGGCCTGACGCTGGCCGGCGCCGGACTGGTGGAGCCGCCCGCCACCGATGGCGACCCGCCCGCGCCCGCCGCGTTCAGCGACTTCCTGCTGGCGATGGTGGCGGGCCTCTTCGCCTACGGCGGCTGGCACATGGTCACCTACACCGCGGGCGAGACGGTGCTGCCCGCGCGCACGATCCCGGTCGCGCTGGTCGTGGGCGTGACGATCGTCACCGTCGCCTACGTCGCGCTGAACGTGCTGTATCTGGCCGTGCTGCCGCTCGATGAGGTCCGGACCTCGACGCGGATCGCCGCCGACGCGGCCGACGCCGTCGTCGGCGGCGGCGGATCGGCGTTCATGGCCGCGCTCGTGATGATGTCCTCGCTCGGCGGGCTGACCGGCATCATCCTCACCGGGCCGCGCGTGTACTATTCGATGGCCCGCGACGGCCTGGCGTTCCGGTGGCTCGCGCACGTCCATCCCGTGTACCGCACGCCGTCCCGCGCCATCGTCGCGCAGGCCGTCCTCGCGAGCATCCTTGCCGGGACGGGCGCCTACCGGCAGCTCTTCACGCGCGTCATCTACACGGAGTGGCTGTTCTTCGCGCTCATGGCGGCCGGCCTCTTCGTGCTGCGACGGCGCCCGGGCTACCGCCCCGAATACCGCACGTGGGGTTACCCGGCCGTCCCCCTCGTCTTCATCGCCGCCTCCCTCGTCATCGTCGTCAACCAGATCGCGCGCGACCCGGTCGAAGCCCTGATCGGTCTGGGCATCGTCGCGCTCGGCGCGCCGGTCTACTATCTGTGGCATGCGAATCGTTGACTTTCACAACCACTTCTATCCCCCCGAGTACGTCGAGGCGCTGAAAGCGGCCGGCGCCGCCTCCGCGGTGAAGGTCACCCACGACGACCAGGGCAACCCGCAGGTGCACTACCCGGGGGACTACAACACGCTGGTGCCGGGGCATCGGGACATCGACTTCCGGCAGCGGGTGCTCGACGAGCACGGCGTGGACACGCAGGTCCTGACGTTCACGACGCCGGGCGTCCACGTCGAATCGGCTGCGCGCGCGGTCGACTGGGCGCGGATGGTGAACGACGCGTTCGCGCGGATCGTCAAGGAGCGGAACGGGCGCTTCACCGCGCTCGCGACCCTCCCGCTGAACGAGCCGGGTGCGGCCGCCAGGGAGCTGGAGCGCGCCATCAAGGACCTCGGGATGCCCGGGGCGATGGTATTCAGCAACGTGAACCACACGGCGCTCGCCGACGAGCGGTTCGCAGGGCTGTGGAAGACGGCCGACGATCTCGGGGCGGTGATCTACATCCACCCGACCGACCCGCTCGGCGTGGACGCGATGCTCGACTACTGGCTGATGCCGCTCGTGGGGTTCCTGTTCGACACGACGCTCGCGGCCTCGAAGCTCGTGTTCAGCGGCGTCGTGGCGCGCCACCCCCGCATCCGGTGGGTGCTGACGCACATGGGGGGCGCCATCCCGTATCTCGCCGAGCGCCTCGATCGCGGCTACCGCGCGTTCGCCGAGTGCCGGCGGCATATCGACCGTCCGCCAAGCGAGTATCTGAAGACTTTCTATTACGACACGGTGAACTTCAACCGGCCGGCGCTCCGGCTCGCGCTCGATTTCGCGGGCCCGGATCGCATCCTCGCCGGGAGCGACTACCCGCACCAGATCGGCAGCATCCCGCTGATGCTCGAGACCATCCGCGGGCTGGACGTCGATTCGGACGTGAGGGAGCGGATTTTCGGGGGCAATGCTGCCCGGTTGCTGCGACTGTAGGTCCTCGGTCGCTTGGTTTCTCCCTTGCTCCTCGGTCCCTGAGTCCGCGACCCTCGGCCCTGCGCCCCGGCCCACGGACCCACGCACCACGGCCTATTCCGGGGACGGTTGACACCTTGTGAAAAGTTTCACATTATGGAGCCGGGTCGGGTTTCCAGGCCCGAGGACCGCCGCGCCAGCGGGAGATCGTCCCCTTCTGCATTCGCTCCCGTTAGAGTAGGCTCGGGGAACGGCGCCGTCATCCGCGCGGGTACCCGCGGGAACGAATCGATGGGCGCCCCCGTGGGGCAGGCGCCGGGCAACACAGCCGCCGAAGCGTCGATCACGATGAGTCAGATCTTCCATCGCCACACCAACATCTACTCCCGGCTCAGCATCCTCGCCGTGCTCGCCTTCCTCGGGATCCTGGGGGCCACCGTCGCCGCCGTGCACTGGTCGGGCTACAGCACGGGGCAGGATGTTCTCATCGAGCAGCCGATACAGTTCAGCCACGCCCACCACGTGGGAGGCATGGGGATTGACTGCCGCTACTGCCACACTTCGGTCGAGGAGTCGGCCTTCGCCAACATCCCGCCGACCAAGACCTGCCTGAACTGCCACTCGCAGATCTGGAACACCGCGCCCATTCTCGAGCCCGTCCGCGCGAGTTTCCGCGACAACACGCCGCTCGAATGGACCCGGGTCCACGATCTGCCCGACTTCGTCTACTTCAACCACTCCATCCACGTCGCCAAGGGCGTCGGGTGCGCCACCTGCCACGGCCGCGTCGATACGATGCCGCTCATGTACCAGCAGGCCAACCTGATGATGTCCTGGTGCCTGGACTGCCACCGGAACCCCGCGAGGTACGTCCGGCCGCGCGACCAGATCTACAACATGGCGTGGACGCCGCCGGCCGACGACCCCGGCCTCGGCGAGCGGCTCGTGCGGGAATACCGGATTGGCAGCGTCGACCAGCTGACGAGCTGTTCGACGTGCCATCGATAGCTCAATCATGGATTTCGCCGCTATTCGTTCCCGTCTCGCTGGCGCCGATGGCCGCCTGTACTGGAGGAGCCTCGGCGAACTGGCCGACACGCCGGAGTTCCGCGAGTACCTCCACCGCGAGTTCCCGGAGCAGGCCTCGGAGTGGAACGATCCGAAGGGTCGCCGCAACTTCCTCAAACTGATGGGCGCCTCACTGGCGCTCGCCGGCGTCGGCGCCTGCACCAGGCAGCCGCCCGAGAAGATCGTTCCGTACGTGCAGCAGCCCGAGGAGATCGTTCCGGGCCGCCCGCTCTTTTTCGCCACCGCGATCCCGATGGACGGCGTGGCGCAGCCCGTCCTCGTCGAGAGCCACATGGGCCGGCCGACGAAGGTCGAGGGCAACCCGGATCATCCGGCCAGCCTCGGCGCCACGGACGTGTTCGCGCAGGCGGCCGTCCTGAACCTGTACGACCCCGACCGCGCCCAGACCTCCACGTTGAGGGGCGAGGTCCGCCCGTGGGGCGAGTTCCTGTCGGCCGTGCAGACCGCGCTCAGCGGCCAGCAGGGCACCAGGGGCGCCGGCCTGCGCTTCCTGACCGAGCCGATCACCTCACCGTCGCTGGCCGAGATGATGGCGGGCATCCTGCGCGACTACCCGCAGGCGCGCTGGCACCAGTACACGCCCACGGCGCGCGTCGGCGGCGCCGACGCAGCCGGCGA
>Ga0299914_10002278_pt1 | contig 13178 bp, 10 predicted proteins | sample RVTome_10_FD_201361 | JGI IMG/M metagenome (GOLD analysis project Ga0299914, IMG submission 201361) | Soil microbial communities from uranium-contaminated site in the Upper Colorado River Basin, Wyoming, United States - RVT153D57 (version 2) ...
ACAGAAGATGGGAGAGCTCTGTCGGTCCGGTGGGATCGGGGACATCCGGTTCATCGACTCGGTGCGAATCAACCTGGGACTCATCCAGAACGATGTGAACGTGTTGTGGGACTTGGCACCCCACGATCTGTCGATCATCGACTCCCTCCTAGGGCGACAGCCAGAGTCGGTGGTGGCAGTGGGAGAGTCCCATGTCGCCAATGGGACGGTTGACGTCTCCTACCTCCATCTGGACTATGGAGAGGTCAAAGCCGCAGTGCACCTGAACTGGTTGTCGCCGGTGAAGATTCGTCACTTCATGGTCGGTGGATCCGAGAAGAGCATCCTCTATAACGATCTCGACCGATCCGAGTCGATCAAGGTGTACGACCGCGGCGTGCGTGTTGACGCCGAGCCTGCCAACAGACGCGGTCTTCTTGTGTCCTACCGCTCCGGTGATGTGCTGTCACCCAGATTGGATGCGTTCGAGCCGTTGATGCAGATGGTGAGTCATCTGGCCGACTGCATCGAGAACGGTGCGACTCCGATATCCGGGGGCGAGCAGGGCCTCAGGGTCGTACGGATTCTTGAAGCTGCCGATCAATCGCTCGCGCAGGACGGAGCGAGGATATCGGTATCAAAGTGATGGACAGCTTTAACAGAGTCGCCGACGACGTCTCCCTGGGGGACGGGGTGAAGGTACATGGCTTCGCCAATCTCTACGGGTGCAGTCTCGGTGATGAGACCACTGTCGGGGCATTCGTCGAGATCCAGAAAGGCGTCATCATTGGCCGTCGGTGCAAGATTTCGTCTCATAGCTTCATATGCGAAGGGGTGACCATCGAGGACGAGGTATTCATCGGACACCACGTTTGTTTCACGAACGATGTCTACCCCCGATCAACGACGGCAGACGGTGATCTGCAATCGGAGGGTGATTGGGAGCTGATCGAAACGATCGTGAAGCGTCGGGCCTCTGTGGGCTCGGGTGCTGTGATCTTGGCCGGGCTCACAATCGGTGAGGGATCGCTTGTGGGAGCGGGTTCGGTCGTCACCAAAGACGTTGCCGCCGGAACGGTCGTCGCAGGTAACCCTGCCCGCGTTCTCCGCCACATCGAGGACCAGGAGAAGAAGCCACATTGAGAGTCCCATTCCTTGACTTGGCCGCGCAGTACGCTCCCATCCGATCTGAGGTCGAATCGGCGATCAACGCTGTCCTGGACACCGGCGCTTTCGCTTTGGGCCCTACTGTCGACCAGTTCGAGGCCGAGTTCGCCGAGTATGTGGGAGCCAAGCATTGCGTCGGTCTCAACAGCGGGACCTCAGCGCTACATCTGGCCCTGCTGGCTGCCGGCGTTGGTCCTGGCGACGAGGTGATCACCACCCCGCACACGTGGATTTCAACAAGCTGGGGCATCTCGTATGCGGGTGCCACACCCGTGTACGTCGATGTCGACCGTGCCACGGGAAATCTCAACCCGTCGAATGTCGAGGCGGCTATCACCTCGCGGACAAAAGTAATTCTCCCGGTCGACATTTATGGGAGCCCGGCGGATCACGCCGCCTTCGAGGAGATCGCCCGCCGACACGATCTGCGTCTGATCGACGACGCTGCTCAGGCACACGGCGCGTCGCTCAATGGCCGCCCAATTGGGTCGTTTGGCTTCGCTACATGCTGGTCCTTTTACCCTGGAAAGAACCTGGGAGCGGCAGGCGAAGGCGGAGCTGTCGTCACTGACGATCCCGAAGTCGCCGCGCGGATTCGATCGTTGCGGGATCACGCCCAGGTGGGTCGCCACAACCACGTCGAGGTCGGCTTCAACGCCAGAATGGACGGCCTGCAGGGAGCAGTGTTGAGTGTGAAGCTGAAGTATCTCGACGATTGGAATGACAGCCGTCGGAAAGCCGCTGCACGATATGAACAACTGTTCGCGAATGTCGATGGCGTGGTCATCCCGAGCAGTATCCCGGGCGCAGAGCCGTCATGGCACCTGTTTGTGATCCGGGTGCAGGAGCGAGATGCCCTCGCCGAGGCGTTTGCGGACGCCGGTATAGGCAGCGGTGTTCACTACCCCACGCCTGTGCACCTTCAGCCCGCCTATGCCCATCTTGGGTATCGGCCGGGCTCGTTCCCGGTTGCTGAGGCGTTTGCGGCCAAATGCATTTCCCTTCCGATGTTCCCCGAAATCACACCGGAACAGCAGCAGCACGTTGCGGATGTCACCGTCCACTGGATGGAGAGGGTGGCGTGAGCAAGGCGCTGGTGACGGGTGGAGCCGGATTCATCGGTTCGGCATTGGCGCGACTGCTGGTGGGCTCGTTCGATGACGTCGTCGTAGTCGACGATCTCAGCTCAGGCGCAGCAGACAACATAGAAGCGGTCGATGTCGAGTTCTGTGAGGGGTCGATCCTCGACGAAGGGCTCGTGGAGCGTCTTGTAACAGGGGTCGACGTCGTCTTTCATCTCGCCTGCAAAGGTGTCCGCCACTCGATCCACGACCCGCGGGCCAACCACGAGGTCAACGCAACCGGCACTCTTTTGATGCTCGAGGCTTCGCGTCGAGCAGGAGTGCGGCGGTTCGTGTATACGAGCACGAGTGAGGTCTACGGCACGGCGACGAGGGCGCCGATGGACGAGGACCACCCGACGTATCCCCACACCGTCTACGGCGGCGGAAAGCTGGCGGGAGAGGCGTATACACGTGCTTACCACAGGACATACGGTGTCGAAACGGTCGTTATTCGACCATTCAACGCCTATGGGCCTCGATCCCACCACGAGGGCGACAGCGGCGAAGTGATTCCGAAGTTCCTGGTACGAGCGATGAACGGCCTGCCTCCGGTGATCTTTGGCGATGGATCGCAGACCAGAGACTTCACCTATGTCGACGACACGGCCGCCGGAATAGCCAGTGCCGGGGAGTCGCAGGATGTTGTCGGGAAGACCGTGAACCTCGGTAGTGGGCGAGAAGTGCGTATCGATGACCTCGCCATGATCGTGCTGAAGGCAGTTGGTCGGGAGGACCTCGAGCCCGTGCACGACGACCCTCGGCCAGGTGATGTTCTCCGACTCATCGCAGACTCGACACGAGCCACGCAGCTAATGGGATGGGAGCCAACGATCGGGCTGCAGCAAGGAATTCGGAGCCTCCTCCAATGGCACGCGGACAAGGGAACGGATTGGTCGCTCGCCCTCAGCCAAGACCGTGGGCGAAATTGGGAAGCCGCGGAATGACGTGATCCCGCTGGCGCGCCCACAGTTGGGCGATGAGGAGGTCGAGGCCGTCCGGTCGGTCATCAACTCGGGATGGGTGACCCAGGGGCCCAAGGTCGCCGAGTTCGAAGAGTCGTTTGCCGAGCTGACCTCATCTGGGGGGGCGGTAGCGGTCTCGTCGTGCACCACAGCCCTTCACCTCGCCCTGCTTGCTGCCGGTGTGCGTCCAGGCGATGAGGTGATCCTACCTTCCATGTCCTTCATCGCGACTGCGAACGCCGTTGTCCATTGCGGGGCATCCCCGGTCTTCGCCGAGGTGGACCCTGTCAGCTACAACCTCGACCTGAGTGATGCCGAGATGAGGGTCAGTGACAAAACCAAGGCGATTCTCCTGGTTCACCAACTCGGGCTCCCCGCCGACATTTCCGGCTTCGACTCGCTCGCCAAATCATTAAAACTGGAACTGATCGAGGATGCGGCCTGTGCCATAGGCAGCACCTACCAGGGGTCACCAATCGGTAGTCACGGACATCTGACCTGCTTTTCATTTCACCCTCGCAAGCTCCTCACGACTGGTGACGGCGGGATGATCACCACGCCGAACGACGAACTCAATGTCGTACTCAGGAGGCTGCGCCAGCACGGTATGTCGGTGACCGATGCAGACCGACACTCATCCAAAGTCGTGATTCGGGAGGAGTACCTCGAGGTCGGATACAACTATCGACTCACCGATATCCAGGCTGCCGTTGGTCTCGTCCAACTGAAGCGCCTTCCGACGATTCTGCGTGAACGCGAGACGAGACGGCGATGGTACGACGAACGATTCGCAGCTCACGGGTGGATAGGGGTTCCTCAGGTACCCGCGGATCGCACATGGAATGTGCAGACCTATACCGTGCGTCTCGACGGGTTCGACTCCTGGCGTCGGGACCAACTGATGCAAGAGATGCTCGACCATGGGATTGCCACAAGGCCCGGGGTGATGACGGCACATCGAGAACCGGCATATCGCGCTCTTGGTGTTGCCCTGCCGGTGTCCGAGACCGCAAGCGACGGTTCGTTGGCCATTCCTCTCTTTAGTGAGATGACGGAATCACAGGTCGATACCGTCGCCGATGTTCTCGTCGAGTCCACCCGAAAAGCGTTATGACGGGATACGCCGCCCGTCGTCTCCCCGACTTCATCGTTGGGGGTGCACCGAGATCTGGGACGACATGGTTGTATCACCTTCTGGACCGCCACCCGGACGTTTACATGGCGAAACCGATTCGTCCCGAGCCGAAATTCTTCCTTGTCGACGACATCTTCGAGAAAGGCCTCGACTTCTATGCGGAGACATGGTTTTCAGGGGTTCCCGACTACATGCTCGCCGGTGAGAAGTCGACCAACTATCTCGAGAGCGAGGTTGTTGCGGAGCGGATCCATGAGAGTCTGCCTGAGACCAGACTCGTCTTCGTGCTTCGTGATCCTGTCGACCGGGCTGTGTCCAACTGGCGTTGGTCCCGGATGAATGGATTCGAAACCCTGTCGTTGCCCGACGCCCTGAGTCTCGAGGAGCAGCGTGAGGCCGAGTATCAACGTGATCTCCGCTTCTCCCGGCCGTTCTCCTACTTCTCCCGTGGTCTCTACCGGCGCATGCTGCAGCCTTTCGTAGACCGGTTTGGCCTGGACCAGATCGTCGTCTTGCGTTATGAGGAGATCGCCGAAAAGCCAACAAGTGTCGCAGAGACCGTTCATAGATTTCTCGGGATACCTGAACGCCCCGACGACTCGACCGGTCTCGGAACGATAAACCCTTCCGAGGCGGAGGAAGTGGACACTCAGACGATCGCAGAGTTGCGGCGTCGATACCAGCAGCCGAACGAGGAGCTGGCAGACTTGCTCGGGCCTCGTTTCTCGATATGGCGGCCTTGACATGAGTAAGGCGACACAAAAACTGGCATTGATCACGCCCGTATTCAACGAAGCGGAGAACTTGGACCGCTACGTCGACGAGGTGAGAACCACTCTCATGAGTAGCCAGGCGAATCTGGATGTGGTGGTACTGTTCGTCGATGACGGGAGCTCTGATGATTCGTGGCAAGCCATCACGCGAATCACGAAGGACGATTCCCGCTTCAGGGGTATTCGGCTATCCAGGAATTTCGGCTCTCATGTCGCCATCGGAGCCGGGTTCGATCACCTCGAGGACGACGTTGACGCGGCAGTCGTGCTTGCTGCGGATTTGCAGGACCCACCTGAGACTGTTGCGGAGTTCTTGGAGAAATGGCGTGACGGCGCCGAGATAGTATGGGGTCGCCGGACTACACGACTCGACAGTCGCTGGCGGGTCCTCGCCAGCAGGGTGTTCCACCGAATGCTGAGTCGGCACGCGATGCCACCGGGCTCGAAATTCACGACAGGGAGCTTCTTCCTCATCGACCGGAAGGTCATCGACGCCGTGACACGTTTCGCCGAGACGAATCGAATCACCTTCGCGCTCGTGGCTTGGACCGGATTCGAGCAGGATGTCGTCGACTACTCGCGAAGAAAGCGCGAAGCCGGGGTGTCTGGGTGGTCGTTCACGGACATGATCAGGGCGTTCTACGATGCCTTCGTTGGGTTCTCGGGTCTTCCCATCAAACTCATGGAGCGGGCGGCGGTCCTCTCTTTCTTCATCGCCGTGGGATTGGCGGTATACGTTGTCATCGCTGCCTTGATCAGAGAGACTCGAGTGCCAGGTTGGACCAGCCAGATGCTCCTATTAGCAGTCTTCTTTGGCGTGCAGTTCTGGCTGATCGCGATCCTGGGTCAGTACCTGGCGCGAATTCACCGCGAGGTCGTCCGCCGACCCCTCTACTTCGTTAGCCGAGACACTTCGAGCAACGGCGGGCCCGCTTCGAGGGAGAGCAAAACGTCGACCCCGGCTAAGGCATCCGAACCAGCCCGCGAGGGCGGGGCTTGACCGCAGCGAGAGATAAGACCACCAAAGCCACGATCTCAGCGGAGAGAAAGCCCAGGGCAACCGTATCAACGGGTGCCCCGATGCCGGACATCACGACGACGATGCCCGCGATTGCTGCGAAGATCCAAACAGCGGAGATCAAAGTTGTACGGGCAGCCGCCAGCATCAGAAGAGTCAGGAACAATGTGCAAGTCGCGAGAGCGCTGCCAGCGGCGACTATCGCCGTCGTCGTACCTCCTAGGACCACCTCAGGACCAAACACCAGCGACAACAACTCAGGTCCGATGGCGCCACCGAGACCAGCAGCGACACCAGCCAGGATGACGCTTGCCACCGCCGTTCGTCGGGTAATTCGCCATATCGCCGGGTGACCTTCGTCGAGGACGATTCTGGTCAACCACGCAGTCATGCGGGGGGTGATTCCGATCGCGACCATGTAGGGCGCTCTGAACAGGGCGAGGGCACTGAAGAGACCAGTTACCTGTATCGGCGCGCCTCCGACAATCGCAAGCACGACCGGCCCACTCGTGAGAACTATCTGCCCGATCAACGAGCCGCCAGCCACCCCTCCGAGAAAGGCCAGCGGCGAGCCATCCGAAGACCGCTCGCCAGAATTCTCGAGCCGCAGGCTCGACGGCCATAGGAATCCGACCAGATAGCCTCCAATGAGCGCCCATCCAAGGCCCGTTGCTGTCGTCATGACCAGGGCGGCGGCCGCCCTGATCGAGTTCTCGCCGGCGATCGCAAGCGCGGTGCTTTTGAAGCGACCTCTGGCTGAGAGGACACCTCGGTTGAAACCCATGAAGACGGTCCCCAGTGGGACGATGCCCGCCAGAACCGGAAAAGTGGCTCCGTCATCTCCAAACAGCGTGGAGCGCGCCAACCAACAGACCAATCCGAGTAGGACGCTCACCACGAGCGCGGAAAGGAAGAGGCTAGAACGGGCAGCGCGCACGGTCCCTTCGCCGGAGTCGGCTTCGATCGTGCGTATCACCCAATGTTGAACTGGAAAGGTGAAGACCGCAGCGCTCATCGCCCACAACGTCCAGAGAACTGATACGGCGGCGAAGGCTTCTGATCCCACTGCTCTCGTACCGATCGCGATGAAGGCGTAAGCGGCCAAGCCGCTGACCAGCGATCCAGCGGCCAGTATCGACGAGTCTCGGATCGCGCCAACTCGCCCCTGGCCTGAATTCTGGTCCATTCATCAACTCCTAGAGCCGACTCACTACGACGAGTCGAACGACACGAATACAGGGCTGTTCGATTCTCGGAAGGCTAGAAGCCGCTCTCGTCTTCGATGTGAATCGAGGTCAACGTTCGCTCTGCCATCGCCAATCTTGACGATTCTGCCCGGGGGGATAGCTCAACGCGTAGGTGCCTCTGGTTGGCCGTCTAAGAGGCTATTCTGCTTTTGTCCCGACACGGGGCGCGTGGGTCCCCGGCCCCGGATGCTCGCGAGGTGATGAGAACTCACTGGTCCAGATCACTCGTTGGCACTCCACCCTGGAAATGACACGGAGACCGGATTTAACATGCTGCGAGAAGCCGTCACAGCCGACACGACAGGGGTCGCTTCCGATCCATCTGTTGGCTCCAAATCCCGAGTGCACGAGCTCTATCGACGTGCGGTTGGATGGATCGCAGCCGAGCGCCTTTTGCTGGCGGTACTCGTAGGCTCGTTTCTCGCTCGATTGCTGGTCGCGGATCGAAATTCCTACTGGCTCGACGAGGTCTACTCCGTAACCCTACATGGCACGTGGAATGCCAATGCCCACGAGCTCTTGAGAGTCATTGCGGAGAACACGGTCTATCCACCGATTTACTTCGTCACTCTCTTCGAGTGGATGCAATGGTTCGGCGATTCCGAGATGGCGACGCGACTGCTCTCGAACATATTCATCACCCTCTCAGGCTTTTTCTTGTATTTGCTGATTCGGCTCGGCTTCTCGCGGAGAGTCGCGATCACTTCGGTCATCGCTTTCAATCTCATGTACACGGTCATGTACTACAGCCTCGAGACGCGGCCGTATGCATTGAACATCTTCCTGGCGACACTGTCCTCGTACGCCCTGCTGCGGTTCCTACGACTATCGACTGAGCGAGGGTGGAAACACGCAATCGTATCAGCGTCCGGCGCCGCATTCACGGTCGTCAACGTGACTCTTTTGCTCACGCATTATTACAACACATTCTTCTGGATCGCCCAGGGCTTAGCGGTGCTCCTTTTCATGCTGTGGAAACTGCGTCCGATCCAATGGCTGAAGGGGGTCGGGGTGGTAGTGGGGCTGTACGGGCTGCAGGGCATCATCTTCCTGGGGATTTGGGGCAGGGCCTCCCTCGACGCGATCGATCGACAGGCTGCATCAAACACGATCGCGGACGCGACCGAACTACCAAACCCCGTTGTGTACATGTTGAACAGTGTCGTCGTGCCGAACTTCGACTCGCCCACGGTTCTCGGTTGGGTGGCCGTGGCTCTGGCCGCTGTGGTTATTGGTGGGGCGGTGAGGGCCATTTTCAAACGGCGCGTTTTGGATGTCCAGCGGACACAGAGCTGGATCATTCTCTATCTCGTAATCTGGCTCGCTCTGCCGTTCGGCGTCGCCTATGTCGCGTTTATGGCCGCTGGCGTGGCCCGCTTCTCGGCTCGATACTTCGTATTCAGCGTCGTGCCGGTGGCACCTCTCGTTGGGTTGGCGATCGAAAGGGCCGCGAGTTGGATCATGCGATCGGTTCGCTGGATACAGAGCGTCTCAACTCGTTCCCGCGGTGACGAAACCGCTGGGCGTGATGTATGGGCCGTGTTGTTGAGCATCGCTGTGCTAGGGACTCTCATCCTGCCGGGGACGGTCGAAGCTGTGACTGAACCGAAAGCGGACTGGCGGGGTAGTGCTCGTGAGATCGTGAACATTATCGAGTCGAATCCCGACAGCAGCTACGCGGTTTACGAGACGTCGCATCGGAGCACTCCCATCCTCGACTACTACCTCGCACGTTATAGCGACGACGTCCGTGTCATGGGTACGATTCCTCGCTTCGAGGAGCGCCGTGGTGGCGAGTTCTCCTTCGAAAACAACCTGGACGCCATTGCAGAGAACGACTTCTTGATAGTCCCCTTCATCCACCACAGAGTCGACAACTTCCCTCGCGCCCTGGCTCGGCTTCGTGAGCTGTACGAAGTTCAGTACTGGGAAATTGATTCAAAGGGAAAAGGAACGGTGATCTTCTCGGTGTCGGGGAAGAGCACCATGCGTTCATGAAGAGTGAGCGTGATCGGCTCGCCTCCTCGGCTCGAGTCCTGACTTGTCCAGAGGTTGTCGCGCCTGTCGAGGCAAATCTTGGACCTTGGCAGAGGGGCCTACGGCCTGAATTTGTACCGCCGCCCATACGTGGCTTTGGCTCAGGCCCGGGAAGTATGCCGGCGATTGATTGAATCCCTGGTATCAGTTGGCGAATCGACTTCCTCTAGTTTGATCGAAGACATGGAGCGTGACAACGAATTACCCAGCCGCGTCCCAAACATCATCTTCTTCACTGACAATGGGCACGGTCTCGGACATCTCACGCGAATGATGGCGGTGGCCAAACACGCCGCAGGACGATTCAATCCGGTATTTCTCACGATGTCTCTGGGGTTTCCCCTGCTCCGGGACGCGGGGCTGTGCGTCGAGTACTTCCCTTCGTACACGACGCTGGGGATAAGTCGCCGGCGATGGGACCCTTTGCTCTACTCGAGACTCACTGAGCTGGTGCAGTCGACAGATGCCAGAGCTGTGGTTGTCGATCATGTGAATCCTGCGTTGTCATTCGGTTGGCTGAGGGAACGAAAGCCCGAAGTCGATTTCGTCTGGTCGCGGAGAGGTCTGTGGAAGGAGGGGCGAAATCGAGATGGAATCGAACGCGCAGCCGAATTCGACCTGGTAATAGAGCCCGGGGATCTGGCTGGCCCTGTTGATCGAGGCCTGACCGCGGACTATCGACGAGGGGCTGTGTCGATTCCGCCGGTCGTGCTCGTTGAGCCGGCGGACCTGATATCCCGGGAGGAAGCGCGAGCCGCCTTGGAAATTCCTCAATCGGCGACAGCAGTCCTCATTCAGCTCACTGATTCAGATCCGGCGACGCTCGAGAGCATGATCCGGCAAACGCACGCGGTACTGACCGACGTGGTCGGCGCCGACGAATTGTTTTGCTTCTCGCCCCTCCATCCCCTTCATAAGGGACAAATCTCGACCGTCGAGGGCGTGGAGATGCGCCCGATCTACCCGGTGGCTCGCTATCTCAATGGTTTCGACGGAGTCGTATCGACCGCGGGCTACAACTCCTTTCATGAGGTCGCGGTCAGTGGTGTCCCTGCAGTGTTCGTACCCCGTTCGACGAACAGCATCGACGACCAAGGTCTCCGGGCGCGCTTCGCGGAGCTTTGCGGCCGCGCCTTCTGGTCGCCCTCGGTGGACAACGGCCGCCTTCCCGCAGCGGTCCGTCGAATGCTCGACCCTGGAGAGGGTCTAATCGCCGCGGACACGGCCCGCCGTCTCGGTTCTACCAATGGAGCTGCGCAGTTTGCGACGATTTTGGCCGATAGAGCGCGACGAAGCGGAGCGAAACTCGATAGACCCCGGCCCGGACCGACATCGAATCCTCCAGGTCGGCGCTGGACGTACGCGTACCTCAAAGGCGAGGCCGAGGTCGTCCTAATCGATGCCTTGGGTATGACCGACGTCCAACTTCGGAGCCAGATCAATAGCGAGGGTTGCTTTCACGGAGTTCGCCCTGACGCACTTCCCGTGGTCATGGCGCATGAAGCCAATGCTGACCTCCTGACCTCAGTCGGCATCCCGTTCGAGACCGTCATGTCGGAGCTCGACTGGGAACGTATTTGCCCCGGGCGGCCGTACTCGGCTTATCTCACAGCCCGATTCGAGAGCGGAGTCGATCGCTACGGAGCATCGTCGATCCTCGAGTTGGCCGATTAGGAAGCAAGAGGTGCTCAAGAGGATTTACGCGAACCCGAGAGTGATGTCGACCACATGAAGGTCGGGCGTCGCAAGCGGTTCGTGGCCGTCGCGTTCGTGGCCATCGCAGCCGGCGCTTTCGCTGCTTGGCAATTGGGAGGTCTCACCGGTCTTGTTTTGGTGCTCTTGGCGGTCGTGTTGCTGGGATTGGCCGCAATCGGCTTTCAGATCGCTCAGACCGAGCGACGTCTGAGTAACACTCTGTTCGCCGCACTCTCGCAGGCGCTGGTTGGCGAACTCCGCGCTCTCACCACCCGGGCAGACCAACTGTCTCGGCAAACCGACGCGCTCACTGATGAAGTCGAGGCGCTGAGGAATCGGATCGAGCGTCCGGGCGCCGAAGCCGAAAGACTCCTGAATGCGATATCGGCTGGCTACCGACGCGTCGAAATGGCACAACAGAAACACGTTAAGAAGACCATCGCCGCGACGAACCATGCGAGGGACGCCGTCATTCGGCGATTGGCAGAGACATTCCGACAATACGAAGCGCTTACGGCCATATACATGGACACGGGCTCCGAAGTCGGATTTCCTCCCACCCGCTCATGGGTGGCATCCCCAGATCTCCTCCATTTTCTGTACCAACAGGCAGCGACCGCGGGCAATGACCGCATTCTCGAATGCGGAAGTGGGTTGAGCACCGTGATCCTCGCCTATGGCCTGCGTGACAAGGGATCAGGACGACTCACGGCGTTGGAACACCTGCCAAAATACGCCGAACAGACGCGTGCTCTCTTAGAACAACACGATTTGAGTGCCTGGGCCGAAGTACGGCTCGCCCCCCTGGAAGATGTCGTTCTGGAAGGTTCGGCGTGGCCTTGGTATCAAATGACAGCAGTGCCAGATGGCGACATTGACCTGTTGTTGGTGGACGGGCCACCCGGTCACCTCAATGATCAGGCTCGCTATCCGGCGCTTCCGCTCCTGCACAATCGTCTGCGACCTGGTTCCCTCGTTATCCTCGATGACTACTTCCGCGAGGCCGAGCGTCAGATTGCCGAGCGATGGGCGGCACAGTTCCCCGAACTTGTCATGACTGAGATCAAGCATGAGAAAGGCACGGTCACGTTCTTCAAGCCGTCCGGCCCGGGTTCGTATGTGATCGAATCGAGCAGGTGAACCTGCTGCTCAAAGGATCGCGTTGAACATCGAGACCAGCCGCTCGCCTGCGCGCGACATGGCGTAATCATCCCCCGCTTCGCTTATAGCGTCGAGTGCCTGCAGATAGGTCGACGGGTTGTGTGTGAGGTGGGTCAGGAATTCGGCCACATCTGTCTCGCTGTCGACGAATAGGGGATACGCAGCGTCGAAGATGCGCTCATGCATTTTTGTCCTGTTGAGTAACGGGGGGGTGCCCGACGCGCAATACTCAAGCAGCTTGGTCGAGAGTTCGAGTGAGTCGTCGAGTGCTTGAGCGCGCCAGCTGAGTCCCACGTGCGCTTGTGCCATGTAACCCAAGGATTCTGCTCGGCTGACGCCGCCAACCCAGATCACACCCTCCGACGTCTCAAGCGCTCTTCGCATCTCCGTGACGAATTCGGGTCTGTGAGGGTCTTTGTTGATCTTGTCGCCGACCATTGTGAGCGTGGCGTGAACTCCCTCCGCCGCGAGCTTCGCCGGGAGAGCACACATCTCCAGTGTGTTCCAATGTGAGGCGAATTTTCCGGCGTAGCAAAGCCGGAGATCCGAGACAGTTGGTGGACCGAGAGTGTGCGGCTCGATTCCTTCCGGCAAGATTGGCGGGAATAGACGTGTCTTGCCCACGACACTCTCGAAGGTCTCCTCGAGGAAGGATCGAAGTTCCTCCGTCTGACAGAGAAGGATGGGGGACGCCTCCATGATCGCGGCTATCCTCGCCTTCCAGGCGTCGTCGACTTGTGACGCGATTTGCGGGATGTCGGTCAGATACGGCCAAAGCTTCCCTTGCAGGTCATCTTCCTGGGCGAATCTCTCGGCGACAGCGACACCTCTCAGAATGACGGCGTCCATGTGCTGAGAGGTCACGATCTCAGAAACCTTC
>Ga0299914_10002279_pt1 | contig 13177 bp, 10 predicted proteins | sample RVTome_10_FD_201361 | JGI IMG/M metagenome (GOLD analysis project Ga0299914, IMG submission 201361) | Soil microbial communities from uranium-contaminated site in the Upper Colorado River Basin, Wyoming, United States - RVT153D57 (version 2) ...
CGCGCGGCACTATCTCTCGCCGGCCGAGCACGGCTGGTCGAGCTTCGGCCGCATCACCGAGCTGCGCGAGGAAGTCCTCGCCGCATCGCTCGATCGCATCGATTTCACACAGTTCGACAATGATGGACCCGATGGAGTGCCTGACTCCGGCGATGATGACGGCTTCGTCGACTTCATCGCGATCGTGTACGCCGTCACCTGTCCGGGCGATAGGCGCGCGGGCGGGATATGGCCGCATCGCGCGGCGATGCCGGCGTTCCAGACGAACTCGATCGGCGCGGACGGTGAGCCGATCCGGATCGCCGACTACGTCGTGCTTCCCGCTCTGGATCCGATCACGTGCGGACCCATGCGCATCGGCGTGCTCGCGCACGAGACCGGTCATGCACTCGGGCTGCCGGACCTGTACGACTACGACGGCTCATCGCTGGGCATCGGTGCGTGGGGCCTCATGGGCACCGGCAGCCATGCGACGGAACATTCGCCCGCGCACCTCGGCGCGTGGGAGAAGGAGCAGCTCGGCTGGGTGACCGTCGCATCGCTGAGCGGCGCCGATTCCACAGTCACGATGCAGCCCGTCCAGGAGGGCCGTACCGTGTACCGCGTGCAGGGCGACGGCAGTGAGTACCTGCTGCTGGAGAATCGCCAGCGCATGGGCTCCGACAACTACCTCGCCGGCGACGGCCTGCTCGTCTGGCGCATCGATCCGGAACGCGCCGAGCTCGGTGCGTGGAACAGCGACGAGCGTCGCGCGGCCGTTGGCATCATCGAAGCGGACGGCGGCGATGACCTGTCGCGCGGTCGGCGAGCCGACTCGGGCGACCCGTTCCCCGGACGTACCGGACGTACCACGTTCGCGACGGAGTTTGCCGGCGGCGTGCAGATGGCGGGCATCGAGGTGAACGAGCGCGTGCTGCGGACGCAGCTCGTCACGGGTGTGCAGCATCGTGCGCTGATCGCATCGCCGGAAGTGCTGCGCGTCACCGCACTCGCCGACGGTGAGCCCGTGCATCAGCGCGTCGATGTGCGCGGGACCGGAAGCACGGAGCTCGACTGGACGCCGGCGACGAATGCCGCATGGCTCGAGCTTCAGCGCGATGACGATGCGCTCGTCATCACGGCCGATCCCGACGGCCTGGCCGCTGGCACCTACACCGGGACGGTCGACATCAGCGAAGACGGACACATGACGCTCGCGCGGGTCATTGTGAGCTTCTATGTCGCGGCGCCGGGCGTTGGACAGATCATCGCCAGCGAGCTGCCGTGGAGTTGGGGTGTCGCCGTGAACGCGGGCCGGATACTCCAGGCGAGCTACGGCTGGGATCAGCTCGGCCTGCGCCCGCGTCCCCGTGTGCTGTCGCTGTGGGAAGGATCATCGCATCCGCAGACGCATGCGCGCCTGGCCGCCGATGCGCTGTACGCACCGATCATCGACCCGCGCGATGGCGCCACGTTCGTGCTCGCCCGCGCAAACGGCGGCAACTACCTGTACGAGCTTCGCGGCAAGGGTGATGCGCAGATCGTTGCCGCACGCATCGGCGATGAGCCCGCGTACGGCGCCGCGATCCTGCCGGATGGCAGCATTGCAGTTGCGGAATGGAGCGGCGTAATCAATCGGGTAGGCCGCGACGGCAGCGTGCATCGATGGATCGACGTCGGATACAACATTTACCAGATCGCAGGCGACGATGCAGGCAATCTGTTCGCGGCGACCTATCAGGGTGACGTCGTCCGCGTATCACCGGAGGGCGATCGCACGCTGATCGCAACCGGCTTCGGTCCCGGCAGGCTCGTCGCGGTCGCGACCACGCCCGATGGCGCAGTCCTCGCCGCGGAGCGCGGCGGGCAGGGCCGCATTCTCCGAGTCGATCCGGACGGCGGCCGTGAAGTGGTCTACTGGAGCCCGGGCGCGCGCTTCTACGGCCTGGCGGTGGATGACGGCTTCCTGTTCGCGCTCGACCTCACGCTGGGCCAGCTGCTGCGCGTACCGCTGCCGGCAGCGCCGGCCGTATTCGCTCGTGGCAACTGACCTGCCGATACCTCAGCGGACGTACAGCAGAAACAGCGCACCGACGGCCCAGCAGTAATACGCGAACATGTAGAAGTTCTGTCGTCGGAGCAGAGCGACGAAGAGCGTGATCGCGAGAATGCCGCTGATCGCCGCCGCAACGCTGCCCGCCAGCAGCGGCAGGATGCCGAGCGCGACACCCTCCGCACCTGCATCGGGAAGCTTCAGTACCGCCGCACCGAGGATCGCGGGTATCGACATCAGGAATGAGAATTCCGCCGCAGCAACCGGCTCGATGCGCCGCCACATGCCGGTCATGACCGTGCTGCCCGAGCGCGAGATACCCGGCAGGATCGCTGCAGACTGAGCGAGACCCATCAGCAGTGCTCCGCTCCAGGACGGCTCCGATCGCCATTCCTTCGGGGCCGTCGTACGCGCTACGACCATGAGCAGACCTTCGATCGCGAGCACCGCGACAAACGGCACGATGCTGCGCGCCAGCAGCGCGATCACCGCCGCCACCAGCAACGGCAGCCAGTCCACCGGGAACGGCCGGCGCCCGTCGTCGCGTACCCAGCGGCTGCTCCACACGAAGCTCCCCGTCACGAGAATCATGGTTCCCGTGAACACCGGATCATCGAAGCGCTGCTCGAACCAGTCCTGCAGCGTGAATCCGACGATCGCCGCCGGAACGGTAGCGAGTCCGAGCTTCAGCACGTACGGCCACGCGCTCGTCTCCTCCAGCCCGCAGCAGCCCCGGATCAGCGTCCAGATACGCAGCCGATACACGATCAGAACCGACAGCAGCGTCGCGACATGCACCGCGACCTCGAACAGAATGCCCGGCACTTCCAGGCCGAGCACCTCGCTGCCCATCACCAGGTGGCCGGAGCTCGACACCGGAAAGAATTCCGTCAGCCCCTGTACCAGCCCCAGCACCACCGCTTCCCACCACGTCATCCTCTAACCCGCCTCATCTCTCCCGCATTACCTCTCCCGCATTACCTCTCCCGCAGTACCTCTCCCGCATTACCTCTCCCGCAGTACCTCAGAAGCGACAACGGCACCGTCCGGATTGCCGCCCCGGATCGATGCCGTCGCTCACTATGGGTCTGTCCCCTACACGCCTAGCGCCCGCCCTCGGCCAGCTCCGCACCGGGGGTGTACTGCTCCAGCTGAAGCTGGAGCGTACCAATCGACATCTTCGTCTTGAGCAGCACGATCAGGCGGCGGTCGTCATCGGTGAAATAGACTTCCGCGCGGCCGCCGTCACTGAACAGTCCGCTCGTGCGGATCACCGGCTGCACGACGATCGTGTTGAACGTGCCCGCCGGGACCTCGATCGTCTGCCGGCGCAGTACCTTCAGGATCACGGGGTTGCCCGTCTCCTTGTAGTAGCGCGTGAACTCGTACGTCTTGCCGACCTCGAGCGGCAGGGTACGCGCCCAGTAGAGGAACGACACGTCGTCGAGCGGCTTGTCGGTTGCCAGAGCGCCCGAATCGATACTCTCCACACGGCGCCACACGCGCTCGGCGGGATAGAAGTCGAGTGTGCGCAGGCGCTCGTACGTCGTCTGATTCAGGTCCTGCTTGAACCGGTGCGAGTACAGCTCATTGACATCGAGCCACGATTCCTGGTGGTCGTCGAGCCCGAATCCCAGCGCGCCACCCTTCATGCGGAAGCTGAGATGGTACGACGGGTTTCCGCGCACGTCTTCGACGCCGACGACCTCCGTGGACGCGTTTCCGCGCTTGCCCAGCCAGCCGAAGGTGATGCGGTAGCTCAGCTTCTCGCCCGGCCCGAACGGTACGGGCGCAGCGACCGCCACCCCCGCCATGGTCGGCGCAGGCTGCTGCGCTTCGGCGCCCGACATGGTCGTCAGGAGCAGAATTGCGGTTGCGATCGATTTCGTCATGTGCGCTCCTCAGTCATTGTCCGCGCGGATAGACGTCTCCGCTGCGGGCCGTTCCGTCGGCTGCCCGACCGGCCGATCCGTCTGCTGCCCGGCGGACCCCTCAACCGGCTGACCTTCGGCTGCCGGATCCGCGCCGGCTGCGACGCCTTCCGCACCGCCGTCAGCACGCGGTTTCCGGCGGCCCTTTCCGCCCCGACGCCCTCCCCGGCGACGTCGCTTCCTGCCGGCCGTCGCTCCAGCCGAAGCATCATCCGGACCGCCATTTTCCGCGTCCGCCGGTGACAGGGTGGCTTCCGCCGCGGATTTCATCGGTACGGCGTCCTGCCCGTCGATCTCGTACGCCGGGGAACGAGCCCCCTGCGGCGCGCCCGACGGTGCGGCCTGTCCATCCTGCACGGCCTGTTCCTGCTGCGACGCTGCCTGTTCCTGCTGCGACGCTGCCTGTTCCTGCTGCGACGCTGCCTGTTCCTGCTGCGCTGCTGCCGGTTCCTGCTGCGACACGGCGTTTGACGCATTGCCCTTTCCGCTGCGCTTGCGACGCCGGCGCTTCCGCTTCGGTCGCGAGGCCGTCTCAGGGCTCGCCGTGTCCCCCGCACTCGCCTCGATCGGCCGGACCGTATCCTCGACCGTCACGGCCGCCGCTGCCGGTGCTGCCTCCTCGACCCGCGGCTTCCTCTGACGACCTGTCGACTGGCCGGTGCGGCTTCTTCCGGAGCCGGATTCCGTACTCTTCCGAGCCGGGCGACTTCCCGTCTTCTCTGCGGCCTCGGCGCGTTCCCGGCGCGGGCCCGACTGGCTGCCGTCCGCCCGCGTTCGACCGTTCGACTGGCCCCGCGGTCGACCCGCCTCCCGGCGTGATCCCGACCCCTGACGTGAGCGCGATCCGTTCGTCCCGGTGGCGCCAGCGCCTCGTTCCGCCTGTATGCTCTGGGGAGTGACCGCCGACCGGTCCCGGCTGCGACTCGCCGTCTTTGCGATGCGGTCCAGTTCTTCTACACCGGTGAGACCCTGGGGCTCCATGCCGGACGCCATCAACCGGACCTGCATGGCCGCGGCGAACGGCTTTTCCCGGCGCGGCCGCTGGAGCCGATCCGGCCGCTCATCGACCTCCACCACGTCCACCCGGCGCGCGTGGGGCAGCACCGCCTTCAACAGCTCCGCATGCCCCGCCCAGCCGTCATGCCGGATGACCCGCGCACCCGACCGCTCCTCGACTGCGCGCTTGACCGCATGCAGACGGTACGCGCGATAACCCTCGAACGGCGTCGCCACCCCTTCCGGCCACTTCTGCCTGCGCATGAAGAACCCGGCGAGGGACCGTGCGAACCGACGCGTCCGCGCTTCCCTCGTCGCACTCACCTTGTTGCCGACCGCGATGTCGGCACCCGCCTCCAGCCGCTTCACGAGCGGCACCAGATCGTCCGGCTCCTCCGAAAAATCCGCCTGGAGCGTCACGATCACATCGCGCTTCGGATACTCGGACCGCCGCACCGCCTCCCGGAGCAGCATCTCGAGACTCGCCGCGCTACCCTGCCGCCGGTCGCAGCGGATCACCGTAAGCGGCAGTACGCGCGTGTACGGCTCGAGCACTTCGGGAGTCTTGTCCGTCGATGCGTCGTCCGCGACCAGGAGCTGGTAGTCACGTGGGAAATCCGTGAGCACCTGCCTCAGCTTCCAGAGTACGACGCCGACTGTCTGCTGTTCGTTGTGGGTCGGAATACAGATGTAAATCAAACGAAACCCTTGAGTTCGTGTCCTGTATCGGCTGCTGCCACACTGAAGCTAGACCCCGATTGCGGGGCCGGTAAAGGTTTATACCCCGAAGCTATACCTCAGGGGCCTTGTCCGGTTCCTCGGAAGTGCCCTCACTCGACTCCCAGGGGTCAGCGCATGCAGACACTAGACGCTCATCAGCTCGCGGAACGCGCGGGCGCGGCGGCGCGACAGCGTCACCTCGTGACCCCCCTCGAGTTCGGCCATGAGCCGGCCGCCGAACCACGGGTGAATGGCACGAACCGCCTTCAGATTGATCATCTGACTTCGGTTCGCCCGGAAGAACACGCGCTCGTCCAGCCGGGCTTCGAGCTGGTTGAGAGATCGGTTGATCAGCGGCTTCTCCCGGCCGAAAAAGACCCGTGTGTAATTGCCCTCCGACGCGAACAGACGGATGGAGCCGAGCTCGACCAGCCAGGACCGCTCCCCGGCAGTCACAAAGATGCGGTCGTGCGCCGACAGTGGTGCGGTTGCGCGATGGGTGCTCGGCTCCCCGGATCGCAGATCGGAAGCGTCGTCGCGCCAGGTGGCCAGGAGACGCTCCACGGTGCTCGCCAGCCGTCTGGGGTCGATCGGCTTGACGAGGTAGTCCAGTGCGCTGACCTCGAACGCACGCAGCGCGTAATCGTCATACGCGGTGGTGAAGACGACGAGCGGAACGGACTCGAGGGACGCGAGCAGGTCAAAGCCGGTCTCGCCGGGCATCTGAACGTCCAGGAAGAGAAGGTCCGCCTCCAGGTCATCGATCGCTCGCCGCGCTTCCGACGCGTTCTGTGCCTCACCCACGACCTCGATCTCGGGGTGACGGCTCAGGAGACGGCGAAGCTCGTTGCGCGCCAGCCGCTCGTCATCGACGATGAGGGCTCTCAACGTATGCTCGAGGGCGGAGGTGACAGGGAATGCCCTCGCTGTCGGAGCGCGATCGGCACGACGACATCGCAAGCTACCTCATTCGGCTGCAACTGGTGGAGCCGGAACGACACCCGTTCGCCGAACATCAGGCGCAGTCGCGCAAGCGAGTTGGTGAGGCCAATGCCACTATGTACAGGCTCGCCTGCGAGCGTCCCGGAGTTCGTCACGCGGATATGGAGATCTCGGGACGAGGTCCGGACGGCGACGCGGACGCTCCCGCCTTCGGGGAGCCGCGCGATCCCGTGCTTGATGGCATTCTCGACCAGGTTCTGGATGAGCATCGGGGGCACGGCAATGCCCAACGCCTGCGGTTCGGATTCGATCTCGTACCGGAGTCGACGCTCGAATCGGAGCGACTCCAGTTCCAGGTAATGATTCGTGGCTTCCAGTTCGTCATCCACGGTAGTCGATCGGGCGCGGCTCAGTTGCAGCGTGTGACGAAGCAGCGCGGCCAGCCCGGTAACGGCTTCCTGGGCACGCGCAGGATTTTCCGTGATCAGCGCGCGTAGGCTGTTGAGGCTGTTGAAGAGGAAATGCGGGTTGAGCTGCGCACGCAGGGCGCTCAACTCGGTCTCGCGCATCGCCAGCTCGAGGCGCAACTTCTCCGCCTCGGCCAGGTGGACGCGACGCAGGTAATGATAGCCGAGGTACAACAGGATCCATCCCAGCACGAAGATCAGGTGGATCGAGAAAATGGTCGTGAGCGGACCGGCTCGTGCCGCGGCCGTAATGTTGACGAGCAGCAGAGGCAGGAGGATCAGAACCATCACGGCCGCGACCACGACAGCGGCCAGCACGACCCGAGGCACAAGCCGGCGCAGCGTAAGCCAGGGCCAACCGCGGCGCAGCATGAATCGACGCAGCTGCTCCGTCAGGAACAGCCCAATAGCGATCCCCATGGCCGCCCGCAGGGCCACCGTCCAGCGCATGCCGCCGTACAGGGTCGGGATACCCGCCGCCAGCAGGCCGTAAAAGGACCAACCTGCGATCTGGCACTTCCAGTACAGGTTCATAAATGCGCCCGAGTGTGAGCTCCGCGAGGGCTCGTCAATTCGACTCCGCGGTTCCACCGCCGGCAGCTGCCAATGTGATAAACATCCCCGTTCGAGAGCGCGTTGCGACATCCGGAGTCGGCCGCGCCGATCAACCTCGACGCATGAACCACGTCTCAACGTCCAGCACCGACGCCGTTTCCTTCACCACGAAGTCAAATCGCCGATAGAATTCGACGTTCTCCGGGCGATCAGTCTCCAGGTACCCGGCCATTCCGGTTCGATCGAGTTCCGCACAGTACTGTTCCATGAGCCGACTCCCGACATGCCGGCCCTGAGCCTCGGGCTCGACCCCAATCGGACCCAGGTGAGAATGAGGCTCGCTCGGATCGTGCCGGGACCAGGTCGAGACCCAGGAGATCACCTTGAGAGCCGAACCCCAGCCGAGTCCGGACACGATTCCCGGCATCGTCCGGAGCTTCTCGAATGCGGAAAACTGGCAGGCCGGAGATCGAACCCAATGCGCCACTCCGAGAATACGCGAGCCATCCGTCGCGACGAACTTCTCGCCCTTCATCGCGGCCAGGCCGATTCGGAAGAACTCCTCATTCGACTCCTGGCTCGACGGCCCGAACGCGGCGATGTGCACGGGATTGGTAACGAACGCCCGCGCCAGGACCCCGATCGCGGCGTCGGTCTGCTCGGTGGGCAACGGCATGATCGTGATCTGCGACATGATGCGCTTCCTCTGGTCGGCTGTGACGGGTTGGACGTCGTCGCCAGAATTCAGTGTGCGGTGTGCCTCGCGATCGCGTCGAGTATCACCGGCCAATCGTTCCGGTGCAGCTCGTGCCCCGTGCCCTCTAACGTGAGCAGGGTCGACCGATGGAGCGCGGCTTCCAGGGCCACCGCGTGCGCATAGGGCAGCACCGGATCTTCGGTTCCGTGGATGATCAGCGCCGGAGCGCGAATTTCGTCGAGCCGGCCGACCCAGGCATCGGCGTCGCCGAGGGTCGCATGGTTGAAGGCCGCCAGCGGGTTCGAGGTCCGATCGAAGTCGGCATCGGCCATTGCGCGAATGGCTGCTTCGTCGAACGGGTGTGCGGAACCCGAGAGCAGACGCCATGCACCCACCTGGTAGTCGATAACGGCGCCACGATCCGTCCAATCCAGCTCCGCCGCCCTCGCGTGGTACTCCGGGATCGAAGGGTTCATGGCGGGCAGATTCGCATCGGTCAAAGTCAGGCGTTCCGACGCAATGAGCGTCAGGGAACGGACGCGCTCCGGATGCTTGAGCGCCACCAACTGGGAAAGGTACCCGCCGAGAGACATTCCCACGAAATGTGCAGCGCCGATTCCGCAGGCATCCAGCACCCCCACCGCGTCATCGGCCAGGTCCTCGACCGTATACGACGCGGCTCCCGGTTCGTAGCTCGTGGACTCTCCGGTATCGCGGTGGTCGTACCGCACGACGTACCGGCCGCGACCCGCGAGCTGCTTGCAGAACTCGTCTGGCCACCAAACAGCGGAGGCCATCGCTCCCATCACGAGCAGGACCGCCGGATCCTTCGAGCCACCGAACGCGTCAGTATGGAGCGTCACTCCGTTCGCCTGGACTCGATCAGACTTGCATGCGCGCACGTTCAGAACCTACCCAGGCGCAGTGATAATTCACCTGTCAGACCGCTCAGGTCCTCGTCGCGAAGCCCGGCCGGCTCGACGCCCGCGACCCAGCGGTAGCTCGCACCGACACCGAGCCGCACAAACGACGCGACATTCAATTCCACCCCAAGGGCCGGCTCCGCAACGAAGAAGGCATCATCGTCATAGCCGGCAGCCTGCGAGGCAGCTGAAATCCCACCGGCACCGATCAGCATGCTCGCCGTGGGGTGCACGATCGCGGCTGGCGCAATCCGATAGCCCACGAGCGCACCGGCATATCCCATCCGCAGGGGCGCGCTTTCATCCTCCGCTCCCGACGAGGGGGCGATCCGGGCGTTCCCGGAAACGAGCGCCCAGACCCCAACGCCGAGTATCAGCCGCTGGTTCGCTACCCAGGCTGCCTCACCGCCCATGAACAGAGAGCGCTCATTGCCTACTTTGCCAGCGCGAAGGTGCACGGCTCCGAAGCCGCCGTGCGATACCCCGCCGGTCAGCACTGTTTGTGCTCGTCCTCCCGTGACCTCCTGTGCACCGGCAACAGCAGGGATGCAGAGTGCCACCAGCGTAAGCAACGAACCGAGCTTATTTACCCAACTCATAGGAATTCCCTTGTTGATGCGTTCGCGGTTCATACCGATTCAAGCTTCGCAGAGCAGATCCACAGCTCGGCGATGCGGCAGGTAGCCTAGCGCTGGATTGGCAGGACGAAAAGCACGCGGCAGCCGAGCGGTCTGACGATGTCCTGAGCGGTCGCATCCCGCGACGAACGGCGGGTGCGAACCGGTGGAGGTCAAAAGCGATTCTGGGTACCGATTCTCGCTTGCGATTCGTTCGTCGGCGTATCGCATCATCACGACGAGGTCAAATGGATCGCGGGGACTTGCCACTGGAGGCTACCGGTCTATCCTCGTTGTTGGACGCAGAACCGCGCCTGGGCATGGATCTGTCCCGGTCAGTTTCTGCGCTGATCCTGAACATCCCCTCCAGCTCAGCAGATCGAGGTTCGTCGTGATCTCGGCGGGTCACCGCTCAGGCTCGACCTGGGCCGTTCCCCACGGAATCGAGCCGCTCCTCCAGATAGGCTTCGTGCACGCGCTCATTGCACTGATCATTACGGGAACGCGTCGCTACCAGTCGACGTTCGCCGGGATCGTGCAGCCGTGCAGTGTGGAGGGGCAGATGACAATGTTCAACGCAGTACCGCCGATGAATCGCAGGGAGTTCCTTCGGCACAGTGGACGATCTGCCGGCACCCTCGCTTTGGGTGCCGGAGTTGTGCTCCAGGGCTGCGACTCGCATCCGACTCTGCCGGAGCCTGATGCGCGACCCTCTCTCCGTATTCCGCGCACCCTGGATGCGGGGGACGCGCTTCTGACAGCTGGTGCCGCGGAACTGGACCTGGGGAGCCATGCGAGTCGTGGCTGGGGCTACAATGGCACTCTCCCCGGGCCGACTCTGTGCGTGCGCGTCGGAGCCCGCGCGCGCATTGGCGTGCTCAACCAGCTCTCCGAAGACACGACCGTCCACTGGCACGGCATGGTCGTGCCGACACCGATGGACGGCCATCCGACAGACGCCGTTCCACCAGGCACGGGCTACAGCTACGAGTACCCGATCGTCCAGCGTGCCGCCATGAACTGGTATCACCCGCACCCACACGGGCGTACCGGTCGACAGGTCTGGCGAGGACTGGCCGGCGCGCTGATCGTGGAGGATCCCGTGGCAGAACGAGGGCTTCCGTCTGGCGACCGGGAGATACCGCTCCTCCTGCGGGATGGGTTGCTGGACGGAACGGGCCAACTCGAATACAGGCGGCGTGATTCAGGGATGGTCGGTGACTTCCCGCTGGTCAACGGCGTTCCCTACCCACGCGTCACTCTTGTTCCTGCGATCCACCGATTCCGGGTGCTGAACGCTGCGAATGCCCGCGTCTTCAGACTGGCGATGAGCAACGGTTCGCGCTTCACTCTGATCGGCAACGACGGCGGCCTGCTCGAGCAGCCGCTTGAACTCGACAGGATCGAGCTCGGTCCGGCCGAGCGCGTCGACATCCTCCTCGACCTTTCCGACCACCCCAGCGGCGCCGAACTGTCATTGCGCTGCAACCGCGCGGGATGGGATCTGCTGGAGATGCACGTTGCCGGAGAACCGGACCGGGAAACGGTCATCCCGTCCGCCTTTTCCCCGATTCCGCGCCTGTCCGTGGGAGCAGGCACGCGCCGTCGTGCGTTTCGCTTCGAGGGCCACCGGCGGATCAACGGCCGCGAGTATCGCATGGATCGAATCGACTTCCGGGTACCGCTCGGTGAGACGGAGATCTGGGAGTTCGAGAGCGCGGGAGGCGCGCCGCATCCGGTGCACGTTCACGGCGCTCACTTTCAGGTCATATCGCGCAGCGGAGGCCGCGGGCGTGTTTTCCCGTGGGAGCAGGGCTGGAAGGACACGGTTCTCGTCGAGGATCGGGAGCGGGTGGAGATTGCGATTCGCTTCGATTCCTACACAGGGGTCTATCTGCTCCATTGCCATAAGCTGGAGCACGAGGATGCGGGCATGATGCTGAACTTCGAAGTCACTTGAGGACCATGCGAATGCATAGAACCGAGGTATCCCGAATTTCGACGGTGCTGCTGTGGCTGTTCGTCATCAATCTCGGCGTGGCGCTCGGCGCCGGTCTGTACGAATCGAGGATAGTCGTCCCCGACTGGGTCGATACTGCCGCATCGACGCCCGCGTGGAATCCGGACGCGGCGCGCGAAGACAATACGGGCGTACGCTTCTGGGTGGCCGTCACGACCGTTCCGCTCACGCTGCTCACGCTCGCCAACCTGTTCGCCGGCTGGCGGGCGCCAATTGGGCTCCGGCGATGGTGGCTGGGGTCGGCAACGACCGCCTTCATCGAGCGGGGGTTGACCCTGGGCTATTTTGTCCCGACGATGATCAGGCTGATTCATGCCGGGAACTCGCCTGATGCCGCCTCATCAGCGATCCAGTGGGCGCAGCTCAATACCCTACGCCATTTGCTGGTGCTCGCCGCCTGGTTGGCCGCACTCAAGACCTTCGCGCTGCTCTACACACACCGTGGATGGAGGGCGGGGTCGGCGAGTGACTAGTGGACCGTCAGAGACGGCCCACTAGCCGCCGCTCTGACCAACTGTGACATGATAAGGATGAGCATGGGAAAGCGACTGAAGGACCGTGTCGTACTCGTGACCGGAGCCGCCCGTGGAATCGGCGAGGCCGTCGCACGTCTCTTCGCGCGAGAAGGCGCACGGGTAGTAGTCACGGACATCGAAGATGCCGGCGGAGAGGCGGTAGCAGCCGATCTGGGGACCCGCGCCCTCTATCGGCGGCTCGACGTTCGGCGCGAGTCGGACTGGGAGAACGTCGTGGCTGAGGTGCTCCAGACGTTTGGGTGCCTCGACGTTCTGGTCAACAATGCGGGGATCACGGGGTTTGAGAACGAACCTGTCCCGCACGACCCGGAACACGCGAGCCTTGAGAACTGGCGCGCGGTGCACGCCACGAATCTGGACGGCGTGTTCCTCGGCTGCAAGCATGCAATCGGCGCCATGCGGAACACGCTTCGCGGATCGATTGTGAATATCTCCTCCCGCTCGGGCCTGGTGGGGATACCAGCCGCCGCGGCGTACGCCTCGAGTAAGGCGGCAGTACGAAACCATACCAGGACGGTCGCGCTCTACTGCGCCGAGCAGGGCCTGCGTATCCGATGCAATGCCGTCTTCCCGGCGGCAATCCTCACTCCAATGTGGGAGCCGATGCTCGGCGAAGGGGCCGAGCGCGAAGAGCGGATGCGGGCTATCACGCGAGACGTTCCTCTCGGCCGTTTCGGCACCGCGGATGAAGTCGCGCATGCGGTGCTGTGGCTGGCGTCAGACGAATCCACCTATACGACC
>Ga0299914_10002280_pt1 | contig 13168 bp, 17 predicted proteins | sample RVTome_10_FD_201361 | JGI IMG/M metagenome (GOLD analysis project Ga0299914, IMG submission 201361) | Soil microbial communities from uranium-contaminated site in the Upper Colorado River Basin, Wyoming, United States - RVT153D57 (version 2) ...
GGGTCGTCGCGCTCGCCGCCAGCCGGTTCAGGGACGGCCCCGCGTCCGTCGCGTGCTCCGCGTGGCTCATCGCACCGAGAACTCCACCCAGAGGGGGTAGTGATCGGTGATCCGCCAGGAGAGCGCGGTCTTCGTCAGGTCGCCGAGGAGAAGCGGCACGAAGTCGAAGCTTCCCGCCGCGGAGGCGACGAGCGACAGGACCGGTCCCTGCTTCCGATCCATGAACCACGCGATCTGGTCGTAGAACTTGTCCGCCGAATCGCCGAAGATCGTCCGCGGGACGGCGTTCAGCGCCGGTGCCGGCCTGATCCCCGTGGACGTGAAGGCCTCGAAGAGCGGGTCGCCCGCCCGGTCGATGTTGAAGTCGCCGAGCGCGATCAGGTTCTGGTTCCAGTGCCGCTCCTCGCGCGCCCAGCGCCCGAGCCACGCGGCGATCTCCCGCAGCTCGGCGGCCCGCGCCTCCTCCTTCCCGTAGAGGACGTGGAGCGTGACGAGGGTGAGCTGGACGCGGTCGGCGGCGAAGCTCACCGCGTACGGCGTGCGCGCGAACTGGCGGTCGAGCCCGGTGGCGTTCACGCTCGTCCCCGTCTCGATGGCGACGACGAGCTCGCCGGCGAGCCCGGAGGGCCGGACGCGGCGCAGGTCGAACGCGAAGGCCATGCGCTCGTTGTTCCCCGCCTTGCCCCGCGTGACGTCGGTCATGATCGTCGCCCAGTTCGGGCCGAGCGCGGTGAGGAGCGTCTGCAGCGCGGTCAGGTTCCCGCGCACCTCCTGGATGGCGACCACGTCGAAGCGGGAGACGATCTCGGCGAGGCAGCGGATGTCGAAGAGGTCGCGGATCGGCTCGTCGCCCTCCTCCGAGCGCCACTTCTCCGTGACGCCGCCGAGCGCGCGGAGGTTCCAGGTGCCGACGAGGAGGTTCCGGTCGAGCTGCTTCGCGGGAACCGTGGCGTCGAGCGCGGCGCGGAGCGCGAGAAACCGCTCGGCGAGGGGTGCGGGGAGCGGATCGGTGACGCTCGGCACGGCCTGACAGTCTTAGCACGCGGGCGGCCGCCCCTCCCGGCTGCCGAACCTTCGCCTTGGGCACGGCGAGTCCTTACCGTCGCCTCACCCGAGCTGAAGGGTCAGGGCCGTACGGTCGGAGCATCCACCCCAGGAGGCTCCCGATGGCCCGCAAGCACGCATTCTTCATCGTCGTCCTGCTCGCCGCGGCCGCGCTCGCCGGCTTCGCGGTCTTCGCCCGGACCGTCGAGGTCGCGCAGCCCGCGTCGGCCAACGCGACGCCGGCCCTCTCGGCGTCGGCGCTCGAGGCGCGGCTCCGCGAGCTCGACCGCTTCGAGGCGAAGCTCCGCAAGCAGCTGGCGGCCAAGCCGGCGGCGCGCAGCGCCGTTCCGGCCACCGTGATCACGCGGGCGGCCCCCGCCCCCGCGGCGGCCTACGACGACGACGACTACGAGGACGAAGACGAGGACGAGGAGCACGAGGAGGACGATGACTAGCCACGTCGCCCGCCTCTACGCCCTCGCCGCCTCCATCCTGGCGCTCTTCCTCGCCTGGATCGGCATCTCGGCCGCACCGTGGCAGACTGACGAGCCGCCCGCCGCGGCGGCTGCCCAGGCGGACCCGGCCGCTGCGGCGCTCGCCGCCTACGAGCGGCGCCTGCGGCGCGACGCCCGGCTCGTGCAGCGAGTCCTCGCCCAGCGGGAGCGCCGGCAAGGGGTTGCCCCTCCCCCGGCGGTGCGGATCGTCACGGCCGCGCCGGCGGCGACGACGAGGTCGTCGTGAGCCGGCACGCCTTCCGCGCGATGGGGACGGACGTCGAGCTCCACCTCGACGCGGAGGAGGGCGACGCCGCGTTTCGCGACGCCGAGGCCGAGCTCGCCCGCCTCGAGGCCCTGCTCTCCCGCTTCCTGCCGGGGTCGGAGCTCTCGCGCCTGAACCGGCTCGGCGAGCTCCGGGCCGGCCCGGACCTGCTCGCGGTCGCCGAGGCGGCCCTGGCCGCCCGCGAGCTGACCGCGGGCAGGTTCGACCCGACGGTCCACGACGCGGTCGTGGCGGCCGGCTACGACCGCACCTTTGAGCTCGTCGCCGCGGGCGGCTCCCCGCGGATCGCGGTCGCGGCGCCGTGCGGCGGCGGCATGGAGATCGACCCGGCCGCCGGCACCATCCGGCTCGAACCGGGAGTCCGGCTCGACCTCGGCGGCATCGCCAAGGGCTACGCGGTCGACCGCGCGCTCCGGATCCTCGCTGCGGCCGGGCCGGCGCTCGTGGACGCCGGCGGCGACATCGCCGTCACCGGACGGCCCTGGCCCGTCGGCGTCGAGACCGCCGGCGGAACGATCGCGCTCGAGCTCGCCGAGGGCGCCGTCGCAACCTCGGGCCGCGACAGGCGGCGCTGGCGGGCGCCCGACGGGGAGCGGCACCATCTGATCGATCCGGCCACCGGTCTCCCGGCGGAAGGCGACCTCCTGCGCGCGACGGTGGTCGCCGCAACCGCCGTCGAGGCAGAGGTGCTGGCCAAGGCCCTCTTCCTTGCCGGAGACGCCGACCGCGCCGCCGCCGAGGCCGACGACCTGGGAGTTCCCGCCGTGCTCGTGACGCGCGCGGGGCACACCGTGCTCGCGGGAGGCCTGGCATGAAGAGCGATCCGACGCTCTGGCTCCTCGCGCGCTCGAGCGGGCTCGTCGCGTACGCGCTCCTCACGGCGTCCGTCCTCGCGGGCCTGATCGTGAAGGCCCGGCCGCTGGGGACGTCGGTTCGCCCGGCGGCGGTCGTCGACGTCCACCGCTTTCTCGCGCTCCTCGGCCTCGGCGCCCTCGTGCTCCACGGCGCGGCACTTGTGCTCGACGACGCGGTCGACATCGGGCTCGCGGCGCTCCTCGTGCCGGGCGCCTCGCCCTACCGGCCGCTGGCGACGGCGCTGGGCGTCCTCGCCGCCGAGCTGATGGTGCTGATCTACCTCTCCTTCTCGCAGCGCAGGCGCATCGGCCCGAAGGCCTGGCGCGCGCTGCACTGGTTCACCTATCTCGTGTTCGTGCTGGCGACGGTGCATGGCCTCGCCGCCGGCACCGACAGCGGGCGCACATGGGCGCTCGCGCTCTACGGCGCCGCAGTCGGCGCCGTGCTCGGAGCGGTCGCGTGGCGGCTGCTCGTCCCCCCGACCCAAGGAGGTGCTCGACATGGTCAGAATCGAGATCGACAGGTCGCTCTGTAGCGGCTTCGGCTCCTGCGTGGACGCCGCCCCGGCCGTCTTCCGCCTCGGCGACGACGGCATCGCCGTCGCCCTCGTGGAGGAAACCGACGCTCCGGCGGCGCTCGAGGCGGCGCGCTCGTGCCCGATGGGCGCGATCGCGCTCTTCGACGCGGAGGGGCGGGCGGCCGCGTGAGCCCGCGCCGCGTCCTCATCGTCGGCGCGGGCCTCGCGGGCAGCCGCTGCGCCGAGGTCCTGCGGGCGGAGGGCTTCCCCGGCGAGGTCGTCCTCGCCGGGGACGAGCCGCATCCGCCGTACGAGCGCCCGGCGCTCTCCAAGGAGCTCCTCGCGGGCCGGCGGGACGACGTCCGCCTCCGGCCCGACTCGTTCTGGGCCGAGCGCCGGATCGACCTGCGCCTCGGCATCCGCGTGACGAGGATCGACGCCCGGCGGCAGCTGGCCCGAACCGGGTCCGGCTCCCTCCGCTGGGACGCGCTCGTGCTCGCCACCGGCGCGCGGGCGCGGCGCCTCCCGGGGCTCGCCGGGCGCCCCGGCGTCCACGTGCTCCGCTCGCTCGCGGACGCCCGGGCGCTCGGCTCGGCTCTCGGCCCGGGCCGCCGCCTGGCCGTGGTCGGCGCGGGATTCGTCGGCGCGGAGGTCGCTTCGACCGCGCGGGAGCTCGGCGCGGACGTGTCCCTCCTGGAGGCCGGGGGCGTCCCCTTCGGGACGATCCTCGGCGAGGAGGTCGGGCAGGTGCTCGCCGACCGCTACCGCGGCGCCGGCGTCGACCTGCGCACGGGCGCCCGGGCCGCGGAGCTGCGGACGTCCGCAGCGGGAAGCCCGCGGGGCTCGCGCTGGCGTGCGGGCGCGAAACAGCCTGCGACGCGGTGCTGGTCGCCGTCGCCGCCGAGCCCGTCACCGAGCTCCTCGGCGGCGGCGAGGTGACCACCGACTCCTGCGGCCGGACGACCGTGCCCGGGGTCTACGCCTGCGGCGACGCCGCCTCGGCCTGGCGCCCGGCCGCGGCGCGCCACGTCCGCACCGAGCACTGGACGAGCGCCGCGGCCCAGGGCGCGGCGGTCGCCAGGGCGATCCTCGGGCGTAGCGAGCCCGCCGACGACGTCCCGTACTTCTGGTCGGACCAGTTCGGCCTGCGTCTCCAGCACGTCGGCTGGCCGTCCGGCTGGGATCGCGTCGAGCTCGAGGGCGGGTTCGACTCGTTCGCCGCGCGCTACCTGGCGCGCGACGGCAGCCTGGTCGCCGGGCTGCTCGGCAACCGCCCGCACGAGGTCGGAGCGCTTCGGCACGAGCTCGCCGAACGCCCGCGCGCTGCATAGCGGTAAGATCGCCGCGCCGACCCTCGACACCATGGCCGCCGACCCAGCCTCCCTCGAAGCCCGCATCAAGCTCGTCGACGAGCACGTCCAGGCCGAGGTCGAGCGCGACCTCGACAAGATCATGGAGACCTGGGGCGAGGCGCCGGACTTCGACGACGTCCCCTGGGACGAGCAGTTCACCGGGCGCGACGGGATCCGGCACCACTACGAGGAGCTCCTGACCGCGTTCCCCGACCTCGACATCGAGGTGCACGACCGCCACGTCACCGACCGCTTCGTCATCCTCGAGGTGACCGTCTCGGGGACGCACCTGGGCGACTGGCGCGGCCTCCCGGCGATGGGCAGGCGGATGGAGTCGCGCGTCTGCGCCCTCTACAGCTTCGACGAGAAGGGCATGCTCGGGCTCGAGCGGACGTACTACGACAAGGCGAAGATCCTCGAGCAGCTCGGCATCTTCGCCGACCCGCGTACGACGACCGGCAAGGTAATGGCCGCGATCACGCCGCCGTTCGCGGTCGTCCGCAAGCTCGGCGAGCGCTTCTTCCAGCGGCTGAAGAGCCGTTAGGCCGCGCCGTACTCGGGGAAGGATGCCTTCAGGCCCCGCTTCCTCCCGAGTGCCGCCAGCGCCGCCCACGCCCTCCGCTGGAGGCCGAGCGGGAGGCCCGGCGCGGCGATCTCCGGCGCGTAGCGGTCCATGAGGAGGGCGATCTGCAGGAGCCCGCGCGGGAGCCCCGAGGCCGGCAGGCGGATGCGGCCGTCCCGCGAGAGGCCGAGGTAGGCCCGGAAGTAGTCGTCGAGAGCGAGGGCCGGGCGAACGGTGACGAGCAGGCGGGAGGAGCCCGGCGCCTCGCGGAAGCCGTGCGGGGTCCGCGGCGGGACGACGACGGTCTCCCCCGGCCCGAGCGCGTGCGTCTCTCCGCCGACGTCGAGCACGAACGTCCCCTCGACGCCGGTGAAGGTCTCCTCCTGGGTCGGGTGCGCGTGGGAGCGGACGAAGCCGCCGGCGCTCACGTAGAGCTCGGCCTCGAGCAGCTCCCCGCCGGTCTCCGCCCCGGTGCGGCGGAAAGCCCAACGCTGGCCCGACACCGGGTCGGTGATGTCGCGCGGCGCGCCTGCGTCCGTCACGCGGGCTCCACGACGACCGACTCCGCCGAGCGCGTTGCCGGCCCGTGGTAGACGGCCTCGACGTTGTTCCCGTCGGGGTCGAGGACGTAGGCCGAGTAGTAGCCGGGGTGGTAGCCGCGCTCGCCGGGGCCGCCGTTGTCGCGGCCGCCCGCGGCCAGGGCCGCGGCGTGGAAACGGTCGACGGTCTCGCGGTCGCGGGCCTGGAACGCGAGGTGGAGGCCGGTCGTCGGGGCGCCGTCGGCGCTGACGAAGAGCTCGTCGGCAACGAAGAACCCGGGGCCTTCCATGGAGAGCTCGCGCCCCACGGCCGCAAGCGCGGCGGTGTAAAACGCCTTCGCCGCCTCGAGATCGTTCACCCGCAGGTGGACGTGGTCGAGCAGCCTCCCCCGGTGGAACCGCAGCGCGCTCACGAGCGCCGGTGCCGGAGGAACGCTGCCAGGAAGCCTGCCAGCGCCGCCCCGAGCGGAAGCGCGAGCCACGCCCGCCCACCGCCGCACCGGGACGCTTCCCCGCGGGGCCGGAGGTCCTCGGGGTCGAGCAGCGCGCCCGCGACGAGGGTGGTGCGGCGCTCCTGGCTCACGGAACGCAGCCTAGCGGCGCTCGCCTCGCTTTGACACGAGGAGAAAGCCTGGCTTAATCGAAAGAGACAGCGCAGTCCTGCGGCGCCACGCGCCGGCTCGAGCCCGGGGTCGGCAGAGAGAAGGGGCGCACTTGGCCGGCACGCAGACGATCGCCGAGTCCCGCACCGAGGACGTGCGCGAGGTGCGCATGTCCCGGGAGACGACGCGTCTGCTCCCGATCGTCGCGCCGGTCGTCTTCGGCGGGACGCTCTGCACCGTCCTCGCGCTCTCGGCGATCGCCGCGGCCGAGCCCTCCCCGGCCACGCTCGCCGGGACGATGGCGCTCCTCCTCGCCGCCTCCTTCGTCGAGGCCTTCCCCGTCCCCATCGAGAACGTGCCCGTCGGCGGCACCTCGCTGGCGACGGTCTTCATCGTCGGGACGGCGACGATCTACGGCTGGGCGCCGGCCATCGTCGTCGGCGTCGTCACGCAGCTCCTGGTCGAGATCATCCGCCGCCAGCCGGCGATCCGCGTCCTCTACAACAGCTCCGTCTACGGCCTCGGCGGCGCGGCCGCCGGCGCGGTCTGCAGCGCGATCCCCGATGACGGCTTCGGCTGGCTGGCGCTCGAGGTCGGCCTCGCGTCGACCGCGTTCTACGCAGTCAACATCCCGCTCGTCGCCGCCGTGGTCAGCCGCTGGGCGCGCGAGAGGTTCGTCCAGCTCCTCCGCCGGGCGGTCTCCTCCACCTTCATCCCCTTCGCCATCATGGCCTCGCTGACGCTGATGCTCGCCGTGCTCTGGGAGCGCTCGCCATTCCTCTCGGCCGCGCTCGTCGGGCCGCTGGCCGCGATCGCCCTCTACCAGCGGTCGGTCTTCCGCGAGCTCGAGGCGATGCGGCTCGCGCTCACGGACCCCCTGACGGGGCTCGGCAACCACCGGCACTTCCACGAGCGCCTCGACCACGACCTCGACGAGGCGGAGGAGAAGGGCATGCCGGTCAGCGTCTGCATCCTCGACATCGACAACTTCAAGGAGCTGAACGACGCGCTCGGCCATCCCAAGGGCGACCTCGTCCTCTCGCAGGTCGCCGGGCGGCTCCGCCAGGACGGCGAGGCGTTCCGGATCGGCGGCGACGAGTTCGCGCTCCTCCTCCCCGGCCGGGACGAGCGCGAGGCGCTCGGCGTCGCCGACGGGATCCTCCGGCGCGCCGGCCTGCTCGAGGCCGCGCCCGGGCTCGGCGTGAGGCTCTCCGCCGGCGTCGTCACCTACCCGCAGCTCGGGCTCGACCGGTCTGAGATCGTTACCGTCGCCGACCGGGCCCTCTACCTCGCCAAGGAGCACGGAAAGAGCCGCGTGCGCGCGTACCACCCGGACCTCGCAGACTTGCCGCAGTTCGCGGGCCTCGGCGACGCGCCCGACCGGGAGGCGCGGCTCAAGGCCGCGGCCAGCCTCGCCCACGCGGTGGACGCGCGCGACGCCTACACCGGACGCCACTCCTACGTCGTGGCGGAGCTCTCGGCCCGCGTCGCCGAGCTGCTCGGCCTCGACGCGGAGGAGGTCGAGCTCGTCCGCCTCGCCGGCAGCCTCCACGACCTCGGCAAGCTGGCGATCCCGTCGGAGATCCTGCGGAAGCCGGACGCGCTCAACGAGTCCGAGCTCCTCGTCCTCCGCCGCCACCCGCAGATCGGCTACCGGATCCTTCGCTCCCTCGGCGTCGAGCCGGTCTCCACCTGGGTACTCCACCACCACGAGCGCTGGGACGGCCGCGGCTACCCGCATGGGCTGGGCGGCGAGGACATCCCGCTCGGCTCCCGCATCCTCTTCGTCGCGGATGCCTACGACGCGATGACGAGCGACCGCATCTACCGCGAGCACGTCGCGCACGAGGACGCGATCGCCGAGCTCGAGCGCTGCGCGGGCACGCAATTCGACCCGCAGATCGTCGCGGTCTTCGTGAGGAGCGTGAAGCGGGTGGAGGTCCTGGCCCTGAAAATCGACTAGCGCCGCTCCCGAGACGGCGCTAGAGCTGGGCGTGCGAGGAGAGCTAGCCGCCCCACTTCCAGCCGGCGGCCGGAAGCGCGGCGAGCACGAGCGCGGCGGTGACGCCGATGCGCAGGGAGAGAACGCGGAGGTTCGACATGCGTGAGTCCTTTCGGATCGGGGAGACCACTCACTCGCATCGACCGCCCCCTCCACCCGCACGATCCCGCCGCTGGGCTAGGACCATCCCGCGTTCGGGGTAGGACCGACCGCGCTAGTCGTCGCCGCGGCCGCGGGCGAACTTGACCGCGGCGAAGGCCGCCAGCCCGGCGAGGAGCGCCCCGCCGGCGATGATCGGGATCCGCCTGGCGCTGTTCACGTCCTCGCGGAGGCCCGCGAGCGCATCGGCGAGCTGCTCCCGCTCGGCGGCGAGCTGCCGGCGGATCTCCTCCGCGTTCCGGCGGTCAGTGGCCATGCCGGCTCCGGATCAGCTGCTGGGTCAGCCGGGCCTCCTCGATCGCCTGCTCGGGCGCGAGCGGCGTCGCCTTCGTCACCAGCATCTTCGCCACGAGCCCGAGGACGATCGTAAGCAGGAGCAGCACGCCGAAGACGATGAGGAGGGCGAGCCACCAGTCGACCACGAGCGCGAGCGCAGCCGCGATCGTCGCGAAGGCGAACGCCACGGCGTAGAACCCCATGACCGCGGCGGCGATCCCGAGCCCGGCGCCCGCCCCGAGCTTGCCCGCCTTCTGCTGGAGCTCGACGGTCGCCAGCTCCTTCTCGAGCTGCGCGATCGACCTGGCGTGCCCGACGACGCTGCGGATGGACGCGCGGATTCCCCTGGGACGGGTCTCGCTGGCGCTCACATCCGGGAGCTTAACCGGACGGGGCCCTCCTCAATCCCTCGACCCGATTCGAAGAGCGAGGGAGCGGCCGGTCGGCCGCTCCCTCAGGATCGTCGGTGTGCCGCCCCTCAGGGCCGGCTCCGCGTGCTCAGCTGCCGGGGATCTGCATCAGCAGCAGCTGCCCGTTCTCGCGCCGGCTCACGTAGGTGGATCCGACGGGAGGTCCGCCCGGCCCGGGCCAGACGAACGTGCCGAACTCCATCTGGTTGGTGTGCGACTGGACGTCCAGCGCCCACCAGCCCTTGCCGAACCAGCGCGAGACGTCGACGATGCCGCTCGTCTCCGCCGTCGGCTGGTTGGCCGTGGCGACGTGCGTCCACGTGCCGGAGGCGAACGAGTACCGCCAGACCTTCGCGTTGGAGGTGTCCTCCTGGACCATGAGGCTCTTGCGGCTCGTGCCGACGTTGTCGGGGTTCCGCATGCCGATGGCGGCGGCGTCGACCAGGATGCTGAACGAGTCGACGACCGTCGGATCCTTGCGGTTCAGGACCAGCTTGAACATCCGGCCGAGGGTGTCCGTCGTCCCCGGGGTCCCGCTCGGCGCCCGGTACAGGCGACCGGTGCCGGGATCGATGAGCCGGGTGTTCCCGGTGTCCGCGAAGTAGACGACCCGCGGATTCTTCTTGTCGTAGTCGATGTCCTCGACGCGGACGAACTGGAACACGTTGTTCGCGTTCGACCAGTCCTCGAGAGCATCCTGCGGCGCCTGGGCGGTCGTCCCGCGTGCGACGTCCTCCGGGACGCGGATGAACTCGCCCGTCCAGTCGTCGCCGGGCGCCATGTCGAGATAGTCGTTGGCGCCGTTGAACGGATCGGCAGGATCGATCGACGAGCCGCCGGTGCCGGTCACCCGGAAGGCCCAGAGCGTGCTCTCGTCCTTCTGGAACTGCTTCCAGTTGCGGGTGAGCGTCAGGTACAGCTGGCTCAGGTTCGGCCGCTCCGGCGTCGACGGGGTGGTGAACGTGTCGTCGCCCGACAGGCCGACGATCTTCTTCTTCCAGCCGCCCGGCACGATCACGTTGTTCTCGTGGTTGTGCCGGCCGTGACTGGCCAGGACGCCGACCTTGCCGGTCGTCGTGTCGAGATAGGCGGCGAATCCCGCCTGGCGGAACGGCGCCAGCGACGGGTCGGGCCCGTAGGGCGCGCCGGCCGGCACCGGCAGCGGGTCGTTCGACTCCTCGTTGACGAGGAAGGTGTAGTGCGGGAAGCCGTGCTCAGGCCCCGCCATGAACGCCGAGCAGAAGCGGATGAAGCCCAGGCTCGGCGACAGCGGGACATCCATGTCGCTGATCTTCATCGACTTGACGTCGACGCGGACGCGGGTGACAGAGGAGTCCTGGTGGTCGGCGAAGCCGCCGAACGGCACGTGCGATTGCTCGTGCGTCACGTAGAGGTCCACGTACCCCTTCTTGTTCTTCTTCCCCGGCCCCGGCTTTGCGCCGATCCCGTCCGGGATTCCTTCGAAGACCGTCCCGAACGCCTCCTCGCCGGAGTTGATCAGCGGCACGACGGTGCCGGCCACCTCGAGGTTGACGAACGACGGCTGGGACGTCTGGTAGCAGTCTCCGCACCCGCCGCCGCCTTTCCCGTGCCCACGGTTCGCGGACGCGGGGATGGCGACCGCGAGCGCGAGCACGGCCACCAGGGCGAGGCCGCCGAACCAGCCCCGCCGACGAAATGCAAGTGATTTCACGATGCAGCCCTCCTGTTGTGCTGCAGGTGCGGGCCGCCCGACGCCGATCGTTGGGACTCCGCCACGCGCCGCCTGCGACCTGCAGTCCCGGGTGTCAAGGGGCATCCTCCACCATTCACGCCGCGAAAGCCAGCCCACGAGCCCGGCCCGCTAGAGTATGGCCGCTGCCCTCTTAGCTCAGTCGGTAGAGCACCTCCATGGTAAGGAGGGGGTCGTCGGTTCGAGTCCGACAGAGGGCTTCCGACTTCTCCCTGCTTAGATGCCGTTCCTGTTGCCGTTACTGGCGCCGCTCTGACCGCCTGGTGTCCACCGAGCGTCCACCAGCGTCCACGGTGGACGCTGTTCGGAGCGCAGCTCGTGGAGGAGGCGGATTGCATGCTCGCGGCCGTCGCGAGGTGGCCGTAGTGGCGGTCGATCATCGTGAGGCTCGCACCCATGAAGCGGGAGAGGTCGAAGGTGGAGATGCCGGCACGAAGCGCGAAGGTCGCAAAGGTGTGACGAAGATCGTAGACCCGCCGGAGCGGATCGATGCCGGCTGCGCGTAGCGCCGGTCGCCACTGATAGGGGCGAAAGTGGTGCACACGTCGAGGTAACCACCACGCTCGCCCGGAAAGACGAGCTCTGACTCTTCGCTCGTAGAAGCGCGATCGAGCGCGTCGAGCGCGCTCGCTTGCAGCGGCACTGCGCGTTGACTTGCCTCGGTCTTGGGCAGCTTGAGCTCGCCTTTCGTGAACGAGCGGCGAACATAGACGACCCGTTCCTCGCGGTCGACGTCTCGCTTCTCGAGCGCGATCCACGCCGCGGGACGAAGCCCAGTCGCGGCCGCGAACAAGATCATCGGCCCGTAGCGCTCGCCGTGCGCGGTCGCAACTGCTTCGACCTCCGCCCAGGACTCGAAAGGCCGCTGCTCCTTCCGTCGCGGCGTTGGGTTATCCACGCCGACCTTGGCAGGGCTGATGTCGAGCATCCCCCACACCACCGCTTTGCTGAGAACCTGCCGGAGCGCCTGTGTCGCCTCGAACCGGTAGCCGGGCGACAGCTTCATCCGCCACTCGGCGATCTCCTGCGAGGTCAGCTCACCGATGCGCCGATCCCCGAAGACGACGATCGCCTTGTCAAGCGGCCAGCGCAGCTTGGCGATCGTCACCGGCTGCACGTCATGCTGAGCGAGATAGACGTCCACGAGCTCTGCGAGCGTCAGGTTGCGCGAGACGCGCCGCTCTCGACGAACGCGTTCCAGCTCTCGCTGGAGCGCGGCGACCGCGTCTGATTGGTTTGCGAACCCGCCCCGCTGGACGCGTCTCGAGCCGCGACCTCCGACGCGATACGGATATGCCCAAAGCGGCCCACGCTCGCGGCCTGCCCGCTTGAGCTCGAAGACCTGGCCCTGCTGGATCATCGCGAACCTCCTCGATCGACAACTGACCGAGGAGTCTCCTCAGGTGGCAGCGGCGACCTGAGGGTGCCGGAAATCCTGGTTTTGCGTCACGAGCTCGCTGTGCTGCGCCGGCAGGTGGCCCGTCCGAGCTGCCGCCCAGCCGATCGGGTGTTCCTGGCCGCACTGTCGCGGATGCTTCCTCGCGATCGGTGGGCAGTGTGTTCGTGCGGCCGGAGACGATTCGTCGTTGGCACCGGTCGCTGCTCGCGGACCTTGGACGTATCCGCACCGGCGGCCGGGAGACCCGCGACTGACGCCGTCGTCCGTGCGCTGATTGTGCGGCTGGCGCGGGAGAACCCGGGTTGGGGCTACCGCCGGATCCAAGGTGAACTCACCGGGCTCGGCGTCCGGATCGCAGCCAGCACCGTTTGGTCGATCCTTCAGCAGGCAGGCATCGATCCGGCGCCGCGCCGCTCGTCCGAGACCTGGCTGCGAGCGCAGGCCAGCGGGATCGTCGCCTGCGACTTCACCGTCGACACCGTCCTGTTCCGGCGGCTCTATGCACTCGTGTTCATCGAGCTCGCGACCCGGCAGGTGCATCTCGCGGGCACTATCGCGAACCCGACCGGCGAGTGGGCGACTCAGCAAGCATGCAACATCATCGAGACGTTCGTCGACCGCGCGGCGCCGCTCCGGTTCTTGATCCATGACCGCGACAGCAAGTTCACGGCGGCGTTCGACGAGGTGTTCCGCTCCGAGGGCATCGGGACGATCCGCACACCCGTGCGGGCGCCCCGCGCGAACGCGTTCATCGAACGTTGGGTCGGCACCGTCCGCCGCGAGTGCCTCGACCGGCTCCTGATCGTGAACCGCCAGCACCTCGAACGAGTCCTTCCGATCTACATCCGTCACTACAACGAGCATCGCCCACACCGCTCCCTCGACCAGCGACCGCCAACCCAAGCGCCGCCGCCCGGGTCAGAGACCGTCGTCGCCCTC
>Ga0299914_10002281_pt1 | contig 13166 bp, 10 predicted proteins | sample RVTome_10_FD_201361 | JGI IMG/M metagenome (GOLD analysis project Ga0299914, IMG submission 201361) | Soil microbial communities from uranium-contaminated site in the Upper Colorado River Basin, Wyoming, United States - RVT153D57 (version 2) ...
GGTCGGCCCCGCCCTCCGGGATCTCCGAGGCGCGCGGCACGCTGCCGTCGTGCATCGTCACGTGGCTGAAGACGCCCCCGCCGCGCTGTGCCAGCCCCTTTCGGTGGAAGACCTCGACCTCGGGCCACTCCTGCGCCGCCGCCTCGATCAGGATCCGCCCGACGACGCCGATGCCCATGCCGCCCACGCCGGCCAGGTAGACCCGGAACGCCGCGCCCGCGTGCGGGATCTCCGGCTCGGGCGGCGCGACGAGGTCGGCCGCCGCCGGCTCGGGCTCGCGCGAGCGGCGCACCGTCACGCGCTCGAAGCTCGGGCACGCCTTGATGCGGGCGCAGTAGCCGTCGTCCACGCAGACGTCCTCGCTGATGCCGACCTTCTCGCCGAGCGGCGTGCTCACCAGCTCGAGGCCCGGGCAGCCCGTGCCCGTCGTGCACTCGCGGCAGTTCTCGCAGGTCTCCTCGACGATGTTGTAGCGGGTCAGCTCGGGCAGGTAGCCGCGCTCCTCCACCACCCGCGCCCGGTCGGCCTTGACGCGCCGGCCGGAGGTGATCGCGCACTCCTTGTCGGCGATGATCACCCGGGTGCCGTCCATCAGCAGGGCCCGCTCGATGAGGTCCATGTGGGCGTCGCGGTCGTCCGGGTTGGAGCGGCGCAGGAAGCGCGGGCCCATCGCGGCCACGATCCGCTCGATCTCGAGCGGGCGCTGGGGCCGGCCCATCAGGTCGGTCTCGCTGGCCGGGGTGCCCTGGTGGCCGGTCATGGCCGTGTTCTTGTTGTCGAGGATGATGAACAGGATGTCCTGGTCCTGCTTGATCGCGTTGGCGATCGTGGACATCTCGCCGTGGAAGAAGGTGCCGTCGCCGACCAGGACGTAGTGCTTGTTGGTGACGTGCGGCGCGGCGCCGGCGCCGGTCGCGCCGCCCAGGCCCATCGCCGACAGGTTGTGCATCTCGCCGAAGGGCGGCAGGAAGGCCATCGAGTAGCAGCCGATGCCCCCGTGGGCGATCACGTCCACCGGCCCGCGCCCGTGGACGCGCGTCATGTAGCCCGCGTCGGCGAGCCGGCGCCGGATCTCGATCATCGGCGAGCTGGTGCCGCGGTGCGGGCAGCCGGCGCAGTAGGTCGGCGTGCGCGGCGTCACCGCCAGGGCCCGCCGGGCCATCGCGGCGCGGCGCTCGGCCGCGCGCCGGGCGCGCTCCACGGCAGCCGCGGGGAAGGCCTCCGGGCTGCCGGTCACCAGCCGCCCGAGCGCGGCCGCCGCGATGTCGGGGTCCATGCCGGACGCCTCGGGGAAGCCGCGCGCGCCGTCCGGGAAGGCCTTGCCCCACACCGCCTGGCGGCGGCCCTCGAGCGCCCGGCGCACCTGGTCCTCGAGGTGGGCCGAGCGCTCCTCCATCACGACGACCTCGTCGACGCCGTCGGCGAGCCGCCGAACCAGGTCGGCGTCGACCGGCCAGGTGAGCCCGAGGCGCAGCACCGGCACCTCGCCGTCGAGCCCGAGCTCGGCCAGCGCGGAGCGAAGGAGCGCGTAGGAGGCGCCCGCGGTGACGATCCCGAAGCGGCGCGCGCCCGCGCGCGCGGCCGCGCGCGCGGCCGGCTCCAGCCGGTCGATGCCGGCGGCGCGCGCGGCCTCGCGCAGCGCCGGGAGGCGCCGCTCCAGGAGGTCGGCCTCGAGCGTCGTGGCCTGGGGCGGCAGCGACACCGCCCGGTCGGCCCGGATCGCCGCCGTGTCCAGCGCGACGCGGCGACGCGGCCCGACCTCGGGCGCCCGGTTGGGCCGCAGGCGGACCACCCCGGCGCCATCGGCCTGGGTCGTGGTGACCACCACGCCGACGACCAGTCCGCTCTCGCGTGAGAGCCCGAAGGCGAGCGCCACCAGGTCCTTGAGCTCCTGGGCGCTGCCCGGCTCGAGCACCGGGATGCGCGCGCCGGCCAGCGTCAGGCGGCTGTCGGCGCCCACCTGGGTCGAGGCGAGCGACGGGTCGTCGCCCACCACCACCACGCCCGCGGCGCCCTCGGCGGGCCGCGAGGCGTTGGCGATCGCGAGGCCGTCGAGTGCGACGTAGGCGCCGACGCTCTTGAAGACCACCATCGCGCGGGCCCCGGGGACCTGGCGCGCGCCGTTGAGCATGGCCGCGCTCTGGGCCTCGTTGTTGGCGAGCTGCGCCTCCACCCCGAGCTCGGCCAGGTACGGCGCGTGCGCCTCGCAGATCGTGAAGACGTCGGCCACCGGCGAGCCCGGGTAGCCGCAGATGAGCGAGGCCCCCGCCTCCAGCGCACCCTTGACGATCAGCTCGTTGCCGTCGAGGACCGCCCGTCCCGAGCCCCGGCGCAGCGGCGGCCCCCCCGTGTCGCGGGTCTGGCGCTGCGGCGCGACGGTCGCCATGTCTCCTCCCCTCAGAGACGGCTCGTGACGGTTGATACTCAGCAGGGTAGGACGACATCATTCGGCCAGACAGGCCACATCGTTCGAAATGAGCGGGCATGGACGAGATCGACCGGAAGATCATTCAGCACCTGGTGGCCGACGGCCGGATGTCCTTCGCCGCGCTCGGGCGGGCGGTGAGCCTCTCCACCCCGGCGGTGCACCACCGCGTGCGCCAGCTCGAGCGCCGCGGCGTGATCACCGGCTACGGCGCCCGCGTCAGCCCGGCGGCGATCGGCCTCGGCCTCTCCGGGCTCGTGGCCCTGGAGACCGAGGGCAGCCTCGACGCGATCGTCGCCATGGTCCGGGCGATGCCCGAGGTGGAGGCCTGCTGGTCGACCGCCGGCACCAGCGACCTGCTGCTCAAGGTCCGGGCCGGCGACCCGCCGGCGATGGAGCGCCTGCTGGTGCGCCTGCGCGAGCTGGTGGGCGTCGACCGCACCCGCACCACGATCCTGCTCGACACCCAGTTCGAGCGCGAGCCCGACCCGGCCGCCCTGGGCGTGGGGGATCCCTGAGCCCGTCCCGGGGGCTCAGCCCGGGCGCGACCTCGACTGGGCGACCGCCTGGAGCACCTGGGGGCGCAGCAGCCGCGCCAGTCCCTTGGCGCCGGCGGAGTTCAGGTGCAGCCCGTCGGAGCCGAACCACGGCCTGCCCCGGCTGGCGGCGTTCCAGTCGACGACCCGCAGCCCCTTCCAGCGGCGCGGGGCGGCCCGGATGGCCCCGTTGGTGGACGCGTAGACGCTGCGCTGCTCGCGCAGGGTGACCCAGATCACGCTCACGACCCCGGCCCGGCGGAGGGCCTTCATCGTGGCGTCCAGGTCCTTGGCGTAGCCCGCGCTGCCCTCGTTGTAGCCCACGTGGAGGATGACGACGCGCCCGAGCGCCGAGCCGCGCGAGCGCACCAGCTCGAGGGCGGTCAGGGGCGTCGAGCCCCGGTAGCTGCAGCTGGCGTCGACCAGGCGGCGGCAGACCTTGGCGTCCACGCGCAGGTCGAGCCCGGCGCCGAGCAGCCTGGTGGCCGCCGGCACGTAGGCGAACGACGCCGTGATCGAGTCGCCGATCAGGGTGACGCGCGGCTTCTTGGCCGCGGCGGCGGGCGAGGCCGCCACGAGGGCGCCGATCAGCAGGGCGGCGAGCGCCGCCGCGATGACGGCGAGGGCGGGTGCAGCTCGTCGGGTCATCGGCATGGCCGGATCATCCCTCGTCCGGCTGGGCCTGCGCCAGCAGCACGCCCCAGGGGCCGCCGAGGGCGAGCAGGCGGCCGTCCGGCGACCAGGCCGCCGCGCGGGCGCCCCGGATCCAGCGCACCAGCGACCGGTCGGCGAGCCGCAGCAGGGCGACGACGTCCGAGCGGCCCTCGCGGGTGTGCACGGCCACGACGTCGCCGCCCGGCGCCGCCACGGCCCGCGGTGGGTCGTCGTCGAGGTCGGCCGGGTCGAGCGCCGGCGGCAGGTCCGCGGCGGGGTCCGAGGCGGGGCGCTCCTCGGGCCGCGGGGCCAGGTCCGGCACGGACCACGAGCGCAGCACGTACGGGCTGACCCCCCGCAGCAGATCGCCGCCGGGCGCGAACTCCAGCGTCAGCGCGGGCTCGCGCGCGGCGGCGACGATCCGCACCCGCCCGACGCCGGCCAGCGGCGAGGCGGGATCCAGCCCGGCGAGCTCCTGGCGCGCGTCCGGCGGCGGCGGCGCGAGCATGAGCCCGAAGGGCGGCAGCGGGCGGCGCTTGCCGGGCGCTCCGGCCCTCGAGAAGACCGCGCTGACGACGCTCCACGGCCCCGGGTCGTCGGGGAGGATCTCCGGCGGGCCCAGCGGTCGTGTCGTCATCCGTCCTCCTCGAGCTCCAGCGGCATCAGCCACGCGCATCCCCAGTCGCCGGCGACGACCAGGCCGTCCTCCGCGGGCGACGGCGCGATGGCGCGCGCGCCCTCGACCCTGCGGACCTGGGCGCCGTCCTCGGCGCGCGCCAGGCAGGCGGCGGGGTCCGCGGCGTCCGGCGCGCCGAGGGCGACCAGCGCCCCGTCCGGCGAGAGGCCGATCGCCCCGGCCCCGTCGACCGGGGACGCCCACGAGGCGAGGGCCTCGTCCGCCCCGGGCTCCCAGACGCTGACCGAGCCGTCCTCGTGCAGGGCGGCGACCCGGGGGGCGGCGGCCGCCGCCGCGAGGGCCACGATCGCCGGCCCGGCAAGGGGCGTCGTGCCGGGCGGGCCCACCCGGGCGCCCGCGGCCACCAGCAGCGATCCGCCGGCCGCGTAGCAGAGGGCGCCGGCGCCGCCCTCGTGGCGCGCCGCGACCCCCTCGGCGCCCGCGTCGCGCTCCTCGATCGCCCCGCCCGCGACCGCGGCGACGCGCCGGCCGTCGGCGCGGATGGCCGCGGGGCCGGGGCCGAGGTCGGCCACCATGTCCCCGAGGCTCGGCAGCACCACCGCCCGCCAGCCGCCGTCGGCCCGCAGCAGGCCGGCGTTCGCGCCCGCGGCCCCGGCGAGCAGGTCGAGGCCTGGCGGGCGCCGGTCGTGGACCAGGCGCATGTCCGGCGCCGCCAGGCTGTAGGCGACCCCCGTGCCCGCGGCCAGCACCAGCCGCCCGCCCGCGACGACCTCGGCGCGCCGGACGGTGGCGGGCGCCGCGGCGCGCAGGCGCAGCGGACCGCCGGCGCCCTCGGCCGCGCCGGCGGGCTCGGGCACGGCGCCGAGGCGCAGCCCGCGCGGGCCGCGCTCGACGCGCGCGAAGGCCGGGACCGCCGCCGGGTCGATCGGCAGCGTCGGCGCCCCGCCTCGCCTCACCCGCGCTCCCGCGCCTCGGCGATGCGGTGCGCCATCCGGCTCTGCAGCGAGAAGAGCTCGATGAACCCCGGCGCCGCGCCCTGGGAGAACGAGGCGTCGGCGTTGAAGGTCGCCAGGCTGCGGTCGTAGAGCGCGTTGGGCGAGCGGCGGGCGACCGCCACCGCGCTGCCCTTGTAGAGCCGCATGGTGATCTCGCCCTCGACCCTGGCGTTCACGCGGTCCATGAAGGCGTTGAGGTCGGCGAGCAGCGGCTCGTACCAGAGGCCCTCGTAGGCGAGCTGGGCCCAGAGGCCGTCGAGCTGGGGCTTGAGCGCGTTCTCGCGCCCGGTGCAGACGAGCTTCTCGAGCTCGCGGTGGGCGTTGAGGATCACCTCGGCGGCCGGGACCTCGTAGAGGTCGCGCACCTTGAGGCCGACGACCCGGTCCTCGATGTGGTCGAGGATGCCGACGCCGTTGCGGGCGGCGACCTCGGCCACGCGCTGGATGATCTCGACCAGCCCCAGCTCCTCGCCGTCGAGGCTCGAGGGCAGGCCGTCGCGGAAGCCGATCACGACGTCCTCGGGCGCGTCGGGCGCCCGGGTCGGCGGCGTCACGAGCTGGAAGACGTCGTCCGGGGGCGGCTGGTCGAGGTCCTCGATCACGCCCCCCTCGCTGGAGCGCCCCCAGAGGTTGTCGTCGATCGAGTAGGGGCGCTCGACGGTCGACGAGACCGGGATGCCGTGCTCCTTGGCGTAGGCGATCTCCTCGTCGCGGCCCATCTGCCACTCGCGCACCGGGGCGATCACCTTGAGCTCGGGCGCCAGCGTCGCGATCGTCGCCTCGATGCGCACCTGGTCGTTGCCCTTGCCCGTGCAGCCGTGGGCGATCGTGTCGGCGCCGTGCTCCCTGGCCGCGTCGCAGGCGAGCTTGGCCAGCAGCGGCCGGCCGAGCGAGGTGAACAGCGGATAGCCGCCCTGGTAGCGCGCGTTGGCCTTGATCGCCGGGCCGACGTAGTCGCGGGCGAACTCCTCCTTGGCGTCCACCACCAGGCTCTGCACCGCGCCCAGGTCGATGGCCTTGCGGCGCACCGCGTCGAAGTCGTCCGCCGGCTGGCCGAGGTCGATGCACAGCGCCACCACCTCGGCGTCGTACTCGTCCTGGATCCACTTGAGCATCACCGAGGTGTCGAGACCGCCCGAGTACAGCAGCACCACGCGGTGCACCTCGTGGGGCTGGGCGAGGTACCCCGCGACGGGCGGGGCGGGGCGGTGCTCGGGCACGGGCGGGCCTCCGTCGGAGTTGGCGCGCGAAGTCTAGTGGGCCGTGCCCTGGCGGTCGGCTCATCCGGTGGCCCCACCCGGCAGGGGAGGCGGCCTCAGACGCGAACTCGACCTACGGGGGTGACGGGAGGGTGCAGTGCCGTCGTATACCGCCGATAAGATCGTCATGGACCAGGCAACGCGGTCACACGGCGATCTCGTCGAACTCATGAGTCCCCACGGCGTCCACTCCGCGCTTCAGGTGCCGGCCGACCTCCAGGTCGTCGGCTTCGTCCGCTGCGCCCTGGCCTGCGTGCTCGAGCGTGAGGGCTGGCCCACCGACGGCGCGGGGCGGGTCCTGCTCGCCTCCACCGAGGCGCTGACGAACGCCATCGAGCACGGGTCCCCGCTCGACGGGCACGTCGACGTCGCCCTGACCGTGAGCCCGGAGCGCGCCCACCTCCGGGTGGTGGACGAGGGCCTGCCGGGCGTCCCCGTGCCCGTCTGCCCGAGCGACCCGCCGCCCGCCACCAGCGAGCGCGGCCGCGGCCTGCTCATCATCAGCCGCCTCGCCGACGACTTCGATCTGCGCCCGTCGGGCCACGGCACGCAGCTCAGCGTGGGCTTCTGGCGCAACGCCGCCGTGGACGGCGACTCGCTCGCCGGCCTCGCCGCCGCGCGCGCCGCCTAAGCCGGGTCAGAGCCACCCGATCCGTACCGCGCCGAGGCGCGGGCGTCGCCCGCGGGCGAGCATCAGGCCGAGCGCCGCGCGCGGCCCGTGCGGCAGGATGGCGGCGTGAGCTCCAAGCGCGGCAGCAGGCTGGGCGGGGCCATGGCGCGGGCGCGCCTCGAGTCGGAGCGGGCCCGGGAGTACGCCGAGGACGCCCGGGCGCGCTCGCCGGTCGTCGACCTCGGCCTGGACGTGATCGAGCGCGACAGGTTGCGGCTCGGGGGGCTGCTCTCCGGGGCGCTGGCGTTTCGCCTGTTCCTGTGGCTGCTGCCGTTCACGCTGGTGCTGGTGGGCGCGCTCGGCGCCGTGACCGCGATCGTGGGCGACGCGCCCGACGACCTGTCGGACGAGCTCGGCCTGCAGGGGGTGCTCGCGGACCTGGTGCGCGAGGGGGGCCGGCAGCGCGGGTGGTGGATCGCCCTGCTGATCGGCCTCGCCGGCACGGCCTACGCCGGCCTGGGCGCGATGCGCGCGCTCAGCATCAGCCACGCCGCCGCGTGGGGCATCCGCCCCGAGCGCCTCCGGCGGCCGCTGTGGGCGTCGCTGTGGCTCTTCGTCGTCGTCGTCGGGCTGCTCGCCCTCTCCGGCGTCTCGACGTGGCTGCGGGAGCGCTCCGGGCCGGTCGGGTCGCTCGTCACGATCCTCGTCGTCGGGATCGTGTTCGCCGTCGTCTGGCTGCGCGTCTCGGCGAGCCTTCCGCACCGCGACGTGCCGCGGCGGATGCTGGTCCCCGGGGCGATCCTCGTCGCGGTCGGCGCCCAGGGCCTGAACCTGCTCACGGTCTACTACCTGGCGGGGCAGGCCGAGCGGGCGACGTCGACCTACGGCGCCATCGGCGCGGCGCTGACGATCCTGCTGTGGCTGTTCATCCTTGCGCGCCTCGCCGTGGCTGGGGCGATGCTGAACGCCGAGCTGACCCAGCGGGCCGCCCGCCGGCGCGAGGCCTGAGCGCATGAGGCCGATCTCGCGGCGGCGGCGGACCGCGAGGCGCTCGCGTATCCTGGCGACCGCCCACGCCGACGGAGGTGCCGCGATGCCAGAGCCAGACGAGACGACTCCCGCGGCCGACGCCTCGGCCGACGCCTCTCGCGACGGGCTCGCCGTCTCGGCTCGCGATGTCACCAAGCGCTACGGCAGCGGCGACGCCGCCGTGGACGCCCTCCGCGGCGTCTCGGTCGACTTCCCGAAGGGGCAGTTCGCCGCCGTCATGGGGCCGTCCGGGTCCGGCAAGTCCACGCTCATGAACATCCTCGCCGGCCTCGACGCGCCGACGACCGGCAGCGTGGCGATCGACGGCGTCGAGATCACGGCCCTCAAGGACAAGCAGCTCACGCTGCTGCGCCGGGAGAAGGTCGGGTTCGTCTTCCAGTTCTTCAACCTGCTGCCGATGCTGACCGCCGAGGAGAACCTGGAGCTGCCGATGTCCATCGCCGGCCGAAAGATCGACCCCGAGTGGGAGCGGTCGCTCGTGAAGTCGGTCGGCCTCGAGGACCGCCGCCGCCACCGACCGTCCGAGCTGTCGGGCGGCCAGCAGCAGCGGGTCGCGCTGGCGCGCGGGCTCATCTCGCGCCCGGCCGTCCTCTTCGCCGACGAGCCGACGGGCAACCTGGACTCGAGCACCTCCGGGGAGATGCTCCAGCTGCTGCGGCGGTCGGTGGACGAGTACGGGCAGACGATCGTGATGGTCACCCACGACGGCGGCGCCGCCGCGGTCGCCGACCGGGTCGTCTTCCTCCGCGACGGGGAGGTCGTGGAGGACCACGGCCACCTCGACGCAGACGCCATCTACGACGTCGTCAAGTCGCTCGAGTAGGCGGGCGGACGATGCTGCGCCTCATCCTCCGAGGTCTCGGGGCCCGCAAGCTGCGGACCGGGCTGACCTCCGTCGCCATCGTGCTGGGCGTGGCGATGGTGGCCGGCACCTTCATCCTCACCGACCAGATCAACCGGGCCTTCGACGACATCTTCGAGACGGGGAACGAGAAGATCGACGCGGTGGTGTCGCGCGCGACCGAGTTCGACACCTTCGAGGACCAGTTCCCGCCCCTGCCCGAGTCGACCATCTCCCAGGTGCAGGCGGTCGACGGCGTGGACCACGCCGAGGGCCAGATCCAGGCCAGCGGCCAGCTCGTGGTGGACGGCGACACGGTCTCGTCCCAGGGGGGCGCCCCCGCGCTCGTGGTCTCGACGGTCGACGAGTCGATCAACCCGAGCACCGCCGTCGAGGGGCGGCTGCCGGAGGCGCCCGGCGAGGTCGCCCTGATCAAGGACGTCGCCGACCGGGAGGACCTCACGGTCGACCAGCCGAACGTCGAGCTCGCGACGAAGGCCGGCACCCAGCCGGTCACGCTCGTCGGCATCTTCGAGTACGGCGACGTGGAGTCGATCGGCGGGGCCACGGTCGTGCTGACCACGTTCGATGACGCCCAGCGCTGGTTCGACCGCGAGGGCCAGACCTCGCTCGTCCTCGCCGCGGCGGACGAGGGCGTCGGCGAGGCCGAGCTCGCCAGGCGGATCCGGGCGGCCCTGCCGGAGACGTTCGAGGTCGAGACGGCCCAGGAGAACGCCGACTCCCAGAGCGAGGACATCTCGGGGGAGATCTCCGGCTTCCTCACCCCCGCCCTCCTGACCTTCGCCGGGGTCGCGCTCTTCGTCGGCGCCTTCATCATCTTCAACACCTTCTCGATCACCGTCGCCCAGCGCGTGCGCGAGTTCGGGATGGTCCGCACCCTCGGGGGCACGCGCGCGCAGGTGCTGCGCAATGTGATCGGCGAGGCGCTGGTGGTCGGGCTGGTGGCGTCGCTGGTCGGCCTCGCGGTGGGCGTCGGCATCGCCGCAGGCATCCTCGCCCTCTTCAAGGCGATCGGCTTCGGCCTGCCCGCGGCCGGCATCCGCGTCGAGCCCCGCGTGATCGTCACGGGCCTGGTCGTCGGTGTGCTGGTCACGGTGGTGGCGTCCGTCGGGCCGGCGCTGCGCGCCACCCGGGTGCCGCCCATCGCCGCCGTCCAGGAGGGGGCGAGCCTGCCGCCCGGGCGCTTCAGCCGGATCTCGCCCTACCTGGCGGGGGTGTTCCTGGTGGCGGGTCTGGCGCTCTTCTTGTACGGCCTCTTCGGGGACGTGGGGGCGTCGGACGCGCTGCCGATCCTCGGGGCCGGCGCCGTCCTGGTCTTCCTCGGTGCGGGGATGCTGTCGCGCTTCGTGGTGCGCCCCCTGGCCCGTGCGATCGGCACGCCGATCGAGGCCGTCGCCGGCACCACCGGGCGCCTGGCGCGCGCCAACACGACCCGCAACCCGGCGCGCACGGCGGCGACCGCCGCCGCCCTGATGATCGGGGTGGGGCTCGTCTCATTCGTGGCGATCTTCGCGTCGGGCCTCAAGGCCTCGTTCACCGGCGCGATCGACCGGACCCTCCAGGGCGACCTCATCCTCCAGACCGACAACTTCGAGCCCTTCCCCGCCGCCGTCGAGCCGGCCGTGCTCGAGGTCCCCGGCGTCGAGGCGGCGGACTTCATCCGCTTCCCGGAGATCCGGGCCGAGCCGGGCGGCAGCCAGTTCCTCAACGTGCTCGACCCGTCGGTCGCCCCGCGCGTGTTCAACTTCGACTGGGAGGGCGACGCCTCGGATGCCCTGTTCGGGCAGCTCGGGGCCGAGGGCGCGCTCATCGAGACGAACCTCGCCCGGTCCACCGGCCTGCGCACGGGCGACGCGTTCGCCGTCAGGTCCAACCGCGGCGAGCGGGCCCGCTTCACCGTCCTGGGCGAGTACCGCGACCCGGTGCTGTTCACCGGCATCACCGTCTCGAACGCGGCCGCCGCCCGCCTCGACATCCCGCCCGACCCCTCGGTCGGGGTGGTGGCGTTCGAGGCCGGGGCGGACGTCGAGCGCACCCAGGCGGCCGTCGCCGAGCGGGTGGAGCCCGAGTTCCCCACGGTCAACGTGGAGTCCAACGCCGAGTTCAAGGAGACCTTCGAGGGCCAGATCGACCAGATCCTGGGGCTCCTGTACGCCCTGCTGGGGATCAGCCTGATCATCTCCCTCTTCGGCATCGTCAACGCGCTCGTGCTGGCGATCTACGAGCGCACGCGCGAGATCGGGATGCTGCGCGCCATCGGCACCACGCGGCGCCAGATGCGAGCGATCGTGCGCTACGAGAGCATCATCACCGCCGTCATCGGAGGGGTGCTGGGAATCGTCATCGGAGTGCTCTTCGCCTGGGTGCTGACCCGCGGCCTCGAGGACGAGGGGATCGAGTTCTCGCTCCCGGTCGCGACGCTGGTGATCTTCCTGGTCCTGGCCATCCTCGCCGGGATCCTCGCCGCCGTGCTGCCGGCGCGCCGCGCCGCGCGGCTCAACCCGCTGGAGGCCCTCCACCACGAGTGACGACCCGGGGGGCCCGCGCGCGCGTCAGAGCGCCCCGAGCGCCCCCCGGAGCGCGTCGAGGAGGCCGTCGAGGTCCCCGTCCTGCACGACCAGGGGCGGCAGGAACCGCACCGTCCGCTCCGATGTGTTGTTCGCGAGGTAGCCGGCCGTCAAGAGGCGGTCCACCAGCTCGGCCGCCCGCGGGCGCGGCAGGTCGATGGCGCACATCAGCCCGCGCCCGCGGGCCGCGGCGGCCAGCCCGTCGTCGACGAGGCGGTCGAGCCCCGCCAGCAGCCGGGCGCCCTTGCGGCGCACCCCCTCCTGCAGGGCGAGGTCGTCGAGCACGGCGCAGGCCGCCAGGGCGGCCGCGCAGGCGAGCGGTCCGGCCGCGAAGGTCGAGCCGTGGTCGCCCGGGTGCAGGACGGCGTCGTGCTCGGGTCGCGCGACGACCGCGCCGATCGGCACCCCGCCGCCGAGGCTCTTGGCGAGCATCATCACGTCCGGGACCACGCCCACGTCCTCGTGGGCGAAGAGGGGGCCGGTTCGCGCGAGGCCGGTCTGGATCTCGTCGATGAGCAGCAGGGCGCCGTGGCGGTCGGCCAGCTCGCGCGCCAGCCGGATCATCTCGTGCGGGACCGGCTGCACCCCGACCTCGCCCTGCACGACCTCGAGGACGATCGCGCAGGTCCGTGGCCCGACGGCGGCCTCGAGCCCGGCCAGGTCGTCTCGTTCGACGTGGCGCACCCCGGGCACGAGCGGCCGGAAGGGGTCCTGCTTGCCCGGCTGGCCGGTCAGCGACAGCGCCCCGTAGGTGCGGCCGTGGAAGCCGTCGACCAGCGCGACCACCTCGGGCCGCTCCGGCCCGCCGTGCTTTCGCGCGATCTTGAGGGCCGCCTCGCTGGCCTCCGCGCCCGAGTTGCAGAAGAAGACCCGCCCGCCGAGCGAGCGGTCGCGGATCCACTCGGCCAGCTCGATCATCGGCTCGGTGTAGTAGAGGTTCGAGACGTTGATGAGCCGCGCGGCCTGGTCGGCGATGGCCGCGACGACGTCGGGGTGGCAGTGGCCGACGTTGTTCATCGAGATCCCGGCCATGCAGTCGACGTAGCGCCGCCCCTGCGCGTCGAAGAGGGCGGCGCCCTCGCCGCGCACGAAGGCGACCGGCTGGCGCCGGTAGGTCGGCATCAGGGCGGCGGCCTCGCGCTGGACGAGGAGCTCGTCGATCACGCCGTGACCTTCGTTCCGCTGCCGGCCTCGGTGAAGATCTCGATCAGCACCGAGTGCGGCACCCGCCCGTCGACGACGTGGGCCGCGTCCACGCCCGACTCGAGGGCGTCCGTGACCGCCGCGAGCTTCGGGATCATCCCCGAGCCCGCGGCTCCGGACTCGATCATCTCGCGGACGTCCCGCAGGCGGCACTCGCCGATCAGGCTCGTCCGGTCGGCGACGTCGCGGAAGATGCCCTCCACGTCGGTGAGGAAGATGACCTTGCGCGCCCCCAGCGCCCCGGCGAGGCGCCCGGCCACGGTGTCGGCGTTGATGTTGTAGCTCTGGCCGTCGGCGTCCACCCCGACCGAGGCGACCACCGGGACGAAGTCCGAGAGGCGCTCGAGCACCCGCGCGTCGATGCGCCG
>Ga0299914_10002282_pt1 | contig 13165 bp, 10 predicted proteins | sample RVTome_10_FD_201361 | JGI IMG/M metagenome (GOLD analysis project Ga0299914, IMG submission 201361) | Soil microbial communities from uranium-contaminated site in the Upper Colorado River Basin, Wyoming, United States - RVT153D57 (version 2) ...
TTGCGAAAAATACGACGTGACTGGCCGGCGCTCAGACCACGCCGCCGTCGACGCGTTCGGGCATCTCCAGGAACGACCGCAGCACGTGCCAGAAGCGATGGCGGTTGACGCCGACCGTCATGTTATGCGCCTGGCCCGAGAGCGTGACGATGACCTTGTCCTTGGTCGGCAGCGCCGCATAGAAGGCATGGTTGTCCGCGTCCGTCGTGATGCCGTCGTGGTCGCCGCGGATGATCAGAACCGGACAGGCGATCTGCGTCGGGTCGACCAGCGGCAGGTTGATGCACATGTCGATATAGGTGCCGTTCGGCACGCTGCCGCCGCCGTTCGCCATTTCCGCCGCCGCGGCCGCGGCCGGCAGGTCGGGCGCGGTCAGGCCGACCACGTCGCGGGTGAACATGTTCAGAAAGTACTGCTCGCCGACCTCGCGGCGGTTGGTCGCCTGCCATTCCGCCAGCCGCTCGCGCCGCTTGATCAGCGACGGCGCGTCCTTGCCGGTCCAGGGGAAGGCGGCCAGCGCCAGACGCTCGACCCATTGCGGCGCGGCGTTGCAGAAGGCGCCGGCGCGGAGCGCACCCGACGAGGTGCCGAAAAAGTTGAAGCGCGACTGCCCGGTCGCCTCCTGGACCACCGGCATCGCTGCCTTCAGGTCTTCCGCACCATCCAGGATGTAGGAATAGCCCGGCGTGCGGCTCGACCGCCCGTAGCCTTCGTGGTCCATGGTCCAGACGTCATAACCCCACTTGGCGAAGACGTTCATCACGGAATACTCGCCGTCGCCCGGCCCTTTCAGGTCATAGCTGGTGCGCGCCGCCTGCGAGGATCCATGGACCAGGAACAGCACCGGGCGCTTGCCCGCGCCGGCCGGCTGCGGCGCCGTTTTCCGGTACAGGAACAGGTCGACGTCGCCCTTTCTGGCCCAATACTCCTTGCCGACGACGTCGGCGGTGTCCTGCACGCTGACGAATCCCTTGATGGCCATGGGACGCTCCTTGACTGGTCTTAGCTTCCGGTTTAGCGCGGCGGCGCTGTCCGCAACTATCTTGCGGATCGGGCGATGCATCAAGCCTTGGGCGGCTCGGGCTCCGGCGGCGCCTCTTTCCCGGCAACGGCGTTGGACAGATCCTGTTCCAGCCGGATGCGCGCCGGTGGCGCCGTGTCGTCCTTCGCCACGCCGAAATAGATGGTCCGGTGCGGAAACGGAATCTCGATGCCGCGCGCGTCGAACGCCTTCTTCATGCGCCGGTTGAACTCGCGACCGATGGCCCATTGGCGCATCGGCCGCGTCTTGGTGCGCACCCGGACAATGACCGCGGAATCCTCGAAGCGGTCGACGCCCATGACCTCGAGCGGCTCGAGGATGTCCGGCCCGTATTCGCCGTCCTCGCGCATTCCGGCATCGACCTCGCGCAGGATCTCGACGACCGCGTCGGTGTCCTCGCGATAGGCGACGCCGACCTCGAACAGGTAGTAGGCGAAGTCCTTGGTGAAGTTCTTGACGGAATCGACGGCGCTGAACGGCACCGTGTGGACGACGCCGGACAGGTCGCGCAGCCGGATCGTGCGGATGCTGATCCGCTCGACCAGCCCGGCATGGCCCGCGACCTCGGCGACGTCGCCGACGGCGAGGGTGTCCTCCATCAGGATGAACCACCCGGTGATCACATCCTGCACCAACTTTTGCGAGCCGAAGCCGACCGCGAGGCCGACCACGCCCGCCCCTGCCAGGAGCGGGGTGATATTCACGCCCACTTCCGACAGCACGACCATTGTCACCAGCACCACCAGCACGATCTTCAAGGCCGTCTGCGCCAGCGGCAGCAGCGTGCGGGCGCGCGTTGTCGGCATGCGGCCGCCGATGCCGGCGGTCAGGCGCCGCTCGATCAGGCCGCTCGACACTTCCCAGACGACGATGGCGAGCACCGAGATCAGCACGATGTTGGCGATCGCCGTGAAGACGCGCTCGCCGGTCGGCGAGACGATCCAGGCGATGGCGTCGGCGCCCCATGCCTCGAGCACGGCGACGGCGGCCACGAAGTAGACGAAGATCCGGAGCCCGTAATCGATCGCGGCGGTATACCGGTTGAGCCGTATCAGCAGACCGGGGAAGCGATTCTGCAACTCCGGCCGGATGGCCAGGGCGCGGCCGATGGCGCTGCGGCCGGCATTTTCGAGCAACCAGGCGAGCGCAACGATGACGGCCGTCAGCACGGTGCCCTGGACGATATACGCGGTGCCGCCGTTGCCGCGAATCGCCAGCACCAGGTAGAGCGCCGCCACGTAGAAGATCGCGAGCAGATGCCACGCCGCCGCCAGCGGACGCCGGATGACGGCGAGCGGCCCGCCCGCCTCCTGCGGCGCGCGGATGCGGTCGGCGACCGTGTCGCGGTTCTGCAGGATCAGGATGATCAGCAGGACGGCGACGATGAAGCCCAGGGCATCGATCAGGAAACCGTAGAGTGCGACCGGCAGACCAAGCAGCCGCAGCGCCTCCAGGATCAGATAGCCGTAGATCGAGACATAGGCGATCCGACCGACCCAGATATAGAGGTAGTGCGCCGTCTCCCCGGTCAACGGCAGCATCCGCAGGTTCTCGGCAAAAGGAGCAAGGAAGAGCCGCGCCGCGACCATGACCACGCCGGTGGCGAGCCGCGCGTTGATCAGCGCGAGCGCCGCCAGCCGGGTCGCCCTGTCCGGATCGGTCAGCGATGCAACCACGAGCGCCGCCCCGCCATAGGCGGCAAGCGGCAGCAGGTCGAGCACCGCGCACAGCGCCGCCAGCCCCGCCCGGCGCCAGACGGTGCCGCCGCCGCGCGCGCCGATCGACCGCTTCGGACGCGCCAGCACGAAGTCCACGGCAAGCTGCGCCATATAACCGGCCGCAAGGATGAGGGCGATCTTGCCGACGATGGCGAGCCAGCGGCCGCGCGTTTCCGAGTCCTTGATGCCTGCGACGGTCGCGTCGAGCAGCTGCGGCAGGTCGGCGAAGGCGGCGCCGACCGCGAAGACCGTGCCGACCGCATCCTTGAGCCGGTCGGACAAAGACGAAAGCCAGGTACCGTCGGCGTCGGTCTTGGCGTCGCCGCCTTCGATCTCCCGCCGCGCCCTGAGCAGGGCTTCGAGCTCCTGAACGAACTTCGCGCGCGCCTGATCGTCCTTCAATGTCTCGACGAGGCCTTGCAGCTGTTTGCTGTCGAGCTTCGCGGCCTCGGCCCGATCGCCTGTCGCGACCGGCGCCGCTTGCGCATGTGCGGTCGCTGATGCGGCGACGAGGGCCGCGAATGCGAGCGCAAACGCTCCTGCGGCCAGGTATGCGCGCACGAACGGCGCACTGCCGCTGCGGACGGCGGCGCGATCGGAACGGGCTACGGCCGAAACCGTTCGTTTCTTACAGCCGCGCGAAAGGAGATACATCCGCGCCATGATACGTCTAAACGATGCGAATGAAAGGGTTGCGCCTCGACGCAATCGATGCAGAACGGCGGCCTCCCGGCCCGAGCCGGAAATTCCGCCGGTCGCTCCGCCCGAAGAGCCCCCTATTCAGCCGCCCGAAACACCGCCCGCGCGCCCACAGGAACTGCCGCCCGGCACGCCGCCCGAAGGGCCGCCGCCGAGCCCGCCGGAAATTCCGCCAGGGATACCGCCCGAGATTCCGGAGGACGTGCCGCGCGCGACCCGATATGCGGCGTGCGGATGCCGCCCGTCAGCGTGACGCGTCCGCCTTCTGCACGTGGGCCCGCAAGGTGTCGAGCATGCCGTCGACGCCCTTGTTCTTGACGATGGAAGCGATCTCGGAGCGCTGGGTGACCAGCATGCTCACGCCGTCGACGGAGACGTCGACGATCTTGTTGCTCTCCTTGCCCGTATTGCGGACGCGCCATTCGACCTTGTTGTCCCGCTCCGGGCCGCTCACGGTGGTCTGCACCAGAACGCTGTCGCGACCGACCGCGGACGTATCGCCGACCGCGATGTCTTCGCCCTTGTAGCCGCCGAAGCGCCGCGCATAGGTCTTCAAGACCCATTCGCTGAACAGCTTCTGGAAATCGGTCTGCTGCTTGGGCGACATTTCCTGCCAGTGCTGACCGGCGACGGTCCGGCTGATCGAGCTCATCGCGAAGTATTCGGAGAGAATCGTACGGAACCTGGCTTCGCGCTGGGGGAGATTGCCCTTCTCGGTCTTCAGGATCGAAAGCGCCTGCTTGGACAGGTCCTCGATCAGTTTCTTCGCCTGCGCCGCATCGGTGTTTGCCGATGCCATGGCGCCGGGCGCCGCAATCAGGACGACCGCCAGCAACACGCCGAGCCCTCGCCAGCGTAAAGTGTTGACGCCGCTCGCGCAACGCCGTCGCGTGAACAGAATTTCTCTGATGCGTCGCATGCTCGGTTCCGCCTCCTGATGTCTACCCAGCAGCAACGTACCAGGGCCGCGCAGGTTCCGGCCACTACTACGAAGAGATTGCGGCAATTTCCACGTACGGATTGTGGCAATTCCGTGTCATGGCTGCGCGGTCGCGCATGATTCGAAACGCAATTCCGCCGTGTCGCTCGTCATCGGATATCGATCGGATAGTCCGACCACGCCATCACGGTCTTATCCAATTCGCCGCCGGCCAGGCGAAGGCACATCGATTCCGTGACGATGTGATAACGCACGACATCCTGCAGACGGGTGGCATTGAAGTCTCGGAACATCAGCAGGTTCGAAGGCTGGTGGTGCGCCCGGACATAGAAATTGTAATGCCCGAGCCGGTCGGCGCGCTCGAGCATTTTTACATGGTGCGCCCGCATGAACGCGCGGACCTTCTCCAGCTTTTCGGCTTCCGCCCTCGGCAACGCGCCGCCGGACGCGTCGTTCGCCGATGGGCTCGCGCAGCGTCCGCGGTCCTGGAACCGCGCGAAGCTCGGCGTCGCGCCGCCGAACGTCTGCTCGAAATGATCCTGCGGCGGCGCAACGCCGAACCTCCCATGAGCCTCAGCATAGGAATGCGATAAGAAGAACGACGTCGGCACGCGGACGCGTACGCCACCCAACAGCTCGGCTTCGAAATGACTGGCGCGGAAGTTCGGAACGGTATACCAGGCCAGCCGCGCGGCGCCGGCGAGATCGGGAAAATAGCCGAGCGCGATCCCTGCGATGGCTGCGAGCGGCATCGTCAAGGCTACTGGCCGCGACCGGTGGCCCCACAGAGCGGCGGCGATCGCCAGGTTGTTGCCGATCCAAAGATAGAAGAAGAGCCCTGCGCATAAGTAGATCGCCAAGTGGAAGACGTCGTAGAAATACGTCAGGACCAGCAGCCAGCGGATGCGGAATACGGCGACGATACATGCGAGCTGCGCCACCAGCACGGCGACGTTGCTCGCCACGACAACTTGCTGAAACCCGGAAAACACCAGATCGTTGACCCACGGCCAGTCGCCGGTCGGCGCGATGCCCTTCTCGAGGGCGACCAGCAGGCTGGTGTAGGTCGGGTTGGCGAGAACCCAGCTCAGATAGCCGCCCTCGAGAGCAAGCTTCGCGACGCCCGACCAGAAGTAATTGCCGAGATGAAAGCCGATCGCCGTCATCGCGCAGGCGTTGATGAAGCTTTCGCGGTGCCGCGCCCAGACGCCGCCGGCGTCGAAGCGACCGGCCCGGAAGCGATCCGACCGGCTCGCAACGCCATCGACCAATACGGTCAGGCACATCATCGCCGCGCCGAACACGGTCGTTTCGACGATATAGCGGATGTCGAGGATGGAGATGCCGAAATACGAGACGTGCTCCGCCAGGAGCCGGCTTGAAATTGCATAGACCGCGGCCGGAACGGTAAAGCTCGGCCAGCGCCAGACTCCAAGGCTTCCCAGCACAATGGCCGCCGGCCAGGCATAGTCAAGGTAGAGAGCCGCGCTCCGGCTGAGCGGGTTGGCCGTCGTGAGCTCCGTCGGCTCGGCGATCAGAAATACCAGAATCGTGGCGCCGCAGCCGCGCGTGACCGTCGCCAGCGGGCCGCCGATCTGGCGGTATTGGAGACGGCAAAAGGCAGCGGCGCCGAGAACCGCAAGCCCGAGCGGAACCCAGGGCATGTCCGGATGCTTGTAAAAGAAGCTGAAACCGACGTTGCGGACCTTGAAGAAGGCGACCGCCAGCAGAACGACCGCGGCAAGGACGATTGCGCCGTCCCGCGCCTTCCTCAGCCGCGCCCCATACCCGGCTGGCGCAGCGATTGCGCCGGCTCTCCTGGAACCATCGCTCATGCGGCGTCCCGAATCGTCCGCCCGTTCCGATCCCGAAACACGCCCCTCGGAATCCGGTTCTAATGTTCCATCATGCGGAAGGGAAGCGGGACATCGGGCTTACGTCGGATTTCAACGGCTTGGAGCCGGAGAGCGGCAATCGCCGCCGGACCGTCGCGAAACCGTCATCAAAGCGCAAACAAGTCCTGATACCTCCTCCCGATGATCCTGCATATCAGCAATGGGCGCGTCGAACGAGGCGACGCCCGAACGGCAGACTCGCTGACGATCGAGCACGGCGCCGTCGCCTCGATCGGCGGCCCGGCGCCGCGCGGCGCGGTCAGCCTCGACGCACGAGGCATGCTGCTGCTGCCCGGCATCGTCGACCTGCATGGCGATGCGTTCGAGCGCCAGCTCATGCCGCGGCCGGGCGTCGCGATCGATCCGCATGTGGCGCTGCTCGACACCGACCGGCAGCTGCTGGCGAACGGCATCACGACGGCCTACCACGCGATGACCTGGTCCTGGGAGCCGGGACTGCGCAGCAGCGAGACCGGCACGGCGTTCGTCGCCGCGCTGACGGCGGCGCGGCCCGCGCTCGGCTGCGACACGCGCTTCCACCTGCGGCACGAGACCTACAATCTCGACGGCGAACGCGCTGTCGTCGACTGGCTCGCCGCCGGCCATATCGACCTTCTGGCAATCAACGACCACACGCCGGGCATGGCCGCGAAGGTAGACCGCGGCGTCTCGCTCGCCGCGACGGCGGAGCGCGCCGGGCTTCCCCTGATGGCGTTCTCGGCGCTGCTCGCCACCGTCGTCGCGCGCAAGCCGGAAGTTGCCGACAGCGTCGGCCGCATCTGCCGCGCCGCGTCGGCACAAGGCGTGCCGATGGCGTCGCATGACGATGCGTCCGCCGCCACCCGCGACGCCTACGGCGCGCTCGGCTGCACCATCTGCGAATTCCCGCAGACGATAGAGACCGCCCGCCATGCCCGCGCCACCGGCGCCTCGGTGGTGATGGGCGCACCCAACGTGCTGCGCGGCGGCAGCCATATCGGCCTCGTCGGCGCGGCCGACCTGGTCGGTCGCGGGCTCTGCGACATCCTGTGCTCGGACTATTACTACCCGGCGCTGCTCGGCGCACCGTTCCGCCTGGTGCGCGACGGCGTCTGCAACCTCGCCGACGCCTGGCGGCTGGTCTCCGCCAAGCCCGCCGCCGCCACCGGACTCGACGACCGCGGGACGCTCGAGCCGGGCGCGCGCGCCGACCTCGTCCTCATCGACGACAGCGCCGCCGCGCCGCGCGTCGCCGCGACTTTTGTGGCTGGAGAGCCGGCCTTCTTCGCCGCCGGCTTCGACCGGCTGAGCGGCATGGGACCGCACGCGATGCAGCGCGAGGCGGTGTCCGCGTAACGGCGACGCGGAAAGAACCGTGGGTCGCCTACTCCACCGCGAGGATGAGATTGCGGACCACTGGGTAGATCTCCTTCTCCCAGCGCTTGCCGTTGAAGACGCCGTAATGGCCGACGTTGGCCTGCAGGTGGTGGCGCTTCAGATGCGGGCGGAGCGAGCGGCAGAGGTCGTGGGCGGCGGCCGTCTGGCCGAGCGCGCAGATGTCGTCGCGGCCGCCTTCGACGGTCAGCAGCGCCGTGTTGCGGATCGCGCCGGGGTCGACCTTGCGGTCGCGATAGGTGAAGTCGCCCTTGGCGAGCTCGGCGCGCTGGAAGATGCGGCCAATCGTCTCGATGTAGAATTCTTCCGTCAGGTCGAGCACGGCGAAATACTCGTCGTAGAATTCCTTGATCTTCTCCGCCTCCTCGGTCTCGCCGGCGGCAAGATGCTCGTAGAGCTTACGATGCGCCGCGCGGTGCCGGTCCATGTTCATCGTCATGAAGGCCACGAGCTGGACGAAGCCCGGATAGACGCGTCGGCCGCCGCCGGGATAGCGGTGCGGAACGCTGGCGATCAGCGACCGCTCGAACCAGGCGAGCGGGTTGCTCATCGCCAGCTCGTTCACCTTGGTCGGGCTTTCCCGCGTGTCGATCGGCCCGGCCATGAGCGTCATCGAGCGCGGCACTGCCGGGTGCTTGTCCTCCGACATGATCGCGACCGCGGCCAGCGCCTGCACGCAAGGCTGGCAGACGGCAAGGATATGCGCGCCGGGGCCGATCTCCTCGAGGAAGCGGATGAGATAGTCGACGTAATCGTCGACGCCGAACCGGCCGGCTTCGAGCGGCACGTCGCGGGCGTTCCGCCAATCGGTGACATAGACGTCATGATCGCGCAGCAGCGTCTGCACGGTGCCGCGCAGGAGCGTCGCGAAATGTCCCGACAGCGGCGCGGCGATGAGAACCCGCGGCTGGTCGGAATCGATGTCCTTCGAGAACCGCAGCAGCCTGCCGAAGGGAAGGTCCAACGCCACCTCCTCGGTCACGGGCACCATGCGGTTGCCGACCAGCGCCTCGGAGATCGCGAAATCCGGCCGGGCGTGCGTGAGCTGGAAGCGCGAGATCATTTCCAGCACCGCCGTGAGGCGCTGCCGCGCGGCATTCTCCAGCGTCCAGAATCGCGCCCAGGACCAGAGCCAGTCGACGGCCTGGGCATGGCGAGCCGCCGCCCGCAGTGGGGCGATCAGGTCGTCCTGGAGCTGGTAGGCGTGATAGAGCATCGTCCGGCCATTCTAGCGGAAATCCATGCTGCACTGCAAAAAAAGGTAGTGCAATTCCTACGGCACTGCGAGAGAATTGTTGGGCGTCGCGGGGGTGGGGCTTAAATAGCGGTATTATAGTATGGCGCGCGCAACGCTTACGATCTCGTCGAAGAATTACTCGTCCTGGTCGCTTCGCGGCTGGCTTCTTTGCCGTATGGCGGGCCTCGATTTCGATGAAAAGCCGGTCGATATCGACGATCCGGAGCAGCGGCAGGAGCTGCTTCTCCTGTCGCCCTCGGTCCTCGTGCCGCGCCTCACCCATAAGGGTGTGATCGTCTGGGACACGCTGGCGATCGCCGAATACCTTGCCGAGATCGTGCCGAAGGCGGGGCTTCTGCCGGCCGAAAAGGTCGCGCGGGCACATTGCCGGGCAATTTCCGGCGAGATGCATTCGGGCTTCTACAACCTGCGCTCGGCCCTGCCGATGAACCTCAAGGCGCGGCACAAGACCTTCAAGATCTTCTCGGGCGCGCGGCCGGACGTGGAGCGCATCAAGGCGATCTGGACCGAATGCCTCGACACCTACGGCGGGCCCTACCTGTTCGGTCCGCTGACCATGGCCGACGCCATGTACGCGCCGGTCTGCACCCGTTTCCGGACCTATGCGGTCGAGCTTGCGCCCGGGCTGGCCGCCTATTGCGAGCGGATCTTCGAATGGCCGCTGATGCAGGAATGGACCAAGGGCGCGCTGGCGGAGCCGGACGAGATCGTCGAGCTCGAAGTCGAGTTCTGAGGCTCTCGCTGTGCGGCGGCTGATCGCGATTGCCATCGTGCGCGGCAGGGAGCGGTACCGGACGCCCGGCCGGCGGATTGAAAACCTGCCGGCCCGCCCCACCTCATGACCGAGGAGGACCGCACATGACCGCTTTCAGCAGGCGCGGCCTGATACTCGGGACATCCGCTTTGGGCACAGCGGCCTTGATCGCATCCGCCCCCGCCTTGGCGGCGCTGGTGCCGACGCCGCAGACGACGGAGGGCCCCTTTTACCCCGTCCGCATCCCCAACGACCACGACAACGACCTCGTCCGGGTCGAGACGGCGGTGCGCGAGGCGGGCGGCGAGATCCTGCACCTGCATGGCCGGGTGACCGACCTCCAGGCGCAGCCCGTCGCCGGCGCGGTGGTGGAAATCTGGCAGTGCGACGCGAACGGCATCTACCTGCATCCGCGTCAGTCGGGACAGGCACGGCGCGACGCGGCCTTCCAGGGCTTCGGCCGGACGACGACCGACGCCGAGGGCCGCTTCCGCTTCCGCACCATCCTGCCCGTGCCCTACACCGGGCGGACGCCGCACATCCACGCCAAGATCCTCCGCGGCGGGACCGAGGTCCTCACTACGCAGTTCTACCGCGCCGGCTTCGCACAGAACGCCGACGATTTCCTGTTCTCCCGCATGTCGGCGGCGGAGCAGCAGCGCGCATCGATGGCGATCCAGCCGCACGCCGGCGAGGGCCGGCCGCAGTGGGAAACGGATATCGTGGTGGTGCTGCCGGGGTGATGCGGCGCGTTCCGCTAGGGCCGGGCGCTTCCGCAAGGGATGTCCGACTGGGAATTCAAGCGGGAGAGCGGCGGCGCACGCGTTCGCGCAGGCCGTCGAAGAAGGCCGTATCTGCAGGCAGCGTCACGGCCGACGCACCTTCGAGCAATTGGGCACGCAGGCGCTGACGATCCTGGTCCTTGCGAATGAGTTCCCGCACATATTCGCTGCTGCTGCCGTAGCCACGCGAAGCGACCTGCTCTTCGACAAAGGCTTTGAAGGCTCGTGCCGTACGCCTAAATCGCCTTCGGCCGCCAGTCCACGTGGCCTGCCACCCGAAGCCGAAGGCGTAGGGTGGCGGAGGGACCGGGACTCGAACCCGGGCAACGGAATTACCCGTTGACGGTTTAGCAAACCGCTGCATTACCGCTCTGCCATCCCTCCGCCGGGCCGGCCTTTAGGCCGGGCCAAGCCATGTAGCCCGGCCACCCGCCCCTGTCAACGTCTCCACACCGAGCCCACGGCATTCCCCGTTTCCCGCTTCATGATATGGTGCCGCGGTGCCCGGCACGGCAGCCGCTACGAAACCAGAACGAGAACAATGCAACCGCCCCGCCGCACAGCCGACCCGCCGGCGGACATCGCCGACTCGCTGACCCCTGCCCGCCGCGCGGTCCTGACGGTCGGCATCATGCTGGCGACCGGGCTGCAGTTCATCGACGGCACCTTCGTGGCGGTGGCGATCAACCACATGCAGGGCTCGCTGTCGACGACGCCGGAGCAGATCTCCTGGGTCGCCACCGCCTACCTGGTGACCGCGGCGATGTTCATGCCGCTCGCCGGCTGGCTGTCGGGCTATCTCGGCCGGCGGCGGCTGATGCTGTTCGCCATCGCCGCCTTCGCCGTGCTGCCGATGGCGACCGGCGGGGCCGGCAGCCTCGAGCAGATGATCCCGCTCCGCATCGCGCTCGGCCTCTGCGGCGCGATCCTGGTGCCGCTGTCGCAGGCGGCGATGCTCGACATCTACCCGCGCGAGAAGCATGGCATGGCGATCGGCCTCTGGGGCATCGCGACGACGCTGGGGCCGGCGCTCGCGCCGATCATGGGCGGCTGGCTCGCCGATGCCTACAGCTGGCGCTGGGCGTTCTACGCCATCGCGCCGTTCAGCGTCGCCGCCTTCCTGATCCTGCTGCCGATGCTGCCGGAGGGCATCCGCCAGGGGCAGCGGCGCTTCGACATGGCGGGCTTCCTGCTGATTACCGTCTCGGTCGGCGCGCTGCAGCTCATGATCAATCGCGGCGAGCGCGAGGACTGGTTCGCCTCGACCGAGATCGTGGTGGAAGCGGCGATCGCCGTCGTCTGCTTCTACATGTTCGTCGTGCACGCCGCCTTCGCGCGCCAGCCCTTCCTCAATCTCGCGCTGTTCCGCGACCGCAACTACGTCGCCGGCCTGCTGCTCGTCGTGATGTCCGGCCCGACCCAGTTCGCGACCGTGCTGATGATGCCGATGATGGTGCAGTCGATCCATGACTATCCCGTGCTGATGGCGGGCTACATCATGACGCCGCGCGGCATCGGCACCATCGTCTCCATGGCCGTCGCCGGCTGGCTGACCCAGCGCATGGACACGCGGGTGCTGATGATCTTCGGCTTTACCGTCCTGATCGTCGCCAACGCCGCGGTGGCGCTGTTCGGCCCCGCGGTCGGCTTCTGGGACATCGTCGTCGCGTCCTTCGGCCAGGGCATCGGCATGGGCTTCACCATGGTGCCGCTCAGCGTGATCGCCTACTCGACGCTGAGCCCGGCGCTCCGTCCCGAAGGCGCGGCGCTGTTCAACCTGACGCGCATGCTGAGCGGCGCGATGTCGGTGGCGCTGATCGTGGCGATCCTGACCCGCACCGCGCAGATCACCCGCAGCACGCTGGTCGAGCACGTCTCCCCGCTGCGCGAGCTGCTATACGGCGCCGACGTTCCGTCGCTGTGGGCGATCGAAGCGCTGCCCGGCATCGCCTCGCTCGACCGCGAGATCGCGCACCAGTCCCTGATGGTCGCCTTCCAGAACAGCTTTCTCATCATGGTTTTCGTGCCCATGCTCGGAATCGTCTTGACGCTCCTGATCGGCAAACACAGATCTTAAGGATCGACGGCGACCCGGATGCCGCCCTGCCGAGAGCGAGCGGATGCTGCAGACCAGCGTCACCATTTCTATTCACGCACTGATCGCGTTGCTGGCCGGCTGCGCCATGCAGCCGGTCGTCGTGCAACCGGTCAGCGACGGCCGCTATACGCTGCTCTCCTACAAGGCGCCGATCGACAGCGTGCCGCACATGCGCGAGGCGCTGACCGGCGCGGCCGAGGAAGTCTGCAACGGCGCCTACACCGCAAAGCGCGAATACCCGAACCCGACCAAGATACCCTCCCGCACGCTGCGCTGGGACATCGAGTGCGGTTAGTCTATCTATTTGTAATTCCTTTATTCTTACTTCAAACCAACTTTCCGCGCAGGGTTTTTCCCGTTCGCGTGTGCAAAGGGATGGAAGCGGCCGGATCGGCCGGCCGCAGCACATCCCCGGAGCCTCCCTTTGCAGAAACCAACCCTCATCGCCCTCGCGGCCATCCTGTCGGCGGCGACCCTGTTCACAGCCGCCGAGGCGGCGGCGCAGGAGCGCGGCGGCCGCGCTTTCGCCCGCGTCGACGCCAACAGCGACGGCGCGATCGACAAGGACGAAGTCGCCAAGCTGCGGGCCGAGACTTTCAGCCGCC
>Ga0299914_10002283_pt1 | contig 13164 bp, 15 predicted proteins | sample RVTome_10_FD_201361 | JGI IMG/M metagenome (GOLD analysis project Ga0299914, IMG submission 201361) | Soil microbial communities from uranium-contaminated site in the Upper Colorado River Basin, Wyoming, United States - RVT153D57 (version 2) ...
TTCAGCAGGTGCCACACGCCGACGCCGTACGCCGTGGTCGTGCTCTGCAGGGTCGCTTCGGCACCGCCGGGGCCGACCACGTCCTCGAGCGTGCGCTCGCCCCTGAAGAGCAGCAGCAGGTTCAGGTAGGCCGTCGACTCGATGATCTCCATATTCTCGTCGATGCGCGCGAGCACTTCGGCGGCCTCTGCATCCCGGCCAAGGCGCCGCAGCGTCATGTACAGCCAATAGGAGGTCGCGACCACGGAGTCGGGATGGTCGGATACGGCCAGGCACGATCGGTAGGCGTCTAGCGCATCCTCTAGGTCGCCCTTCACGTAGTGGGCCAGCGCGAGGTGATACCAGATGTTGAACTGGAGCGTGCTCGTGGGGATGCCCCGCGCGTTGGGTAGGCCGTCCGGCTCCACTGCGTCCGGCCGCCCCTCGGTTAGCTCCACGCCGCGCTCGAAGTCGGCGGTGGCCCGGTCCAACTCGCGAACGGTCAGGTAGCGGTGCCCACGGTGCCGGTAGAGCCGTGCGTCCTCAGGGTGCAGCGTAAGCGCATAAGTGTACAGCTCGATCGCCTGTCGGAACTGACCCAGATAGGCGATCCGGCGTCCCATCCAGATCAGCGAGTCCGCGTCCTCGGGCGCCCGCCCCAACGCCTCGTCCGCCTCGCGATAGCGAGCGAGGTACGTCGCGCGCACCTGCTCGGGCAGATCAGGCGTGAAGAGCGAGTCTCCGAGGAGGGAGACCGCCTGGAAGGCGGGCGCCGACGCCTCGGGCCCGGCAGTCGGCAGCCGCAGGCCCGGAGGCACAGCCGCCGGCCCCACCGGCCGGGCGGGGTCCGCACCGTCCGGCGACCCACCGCATCCCCAGGGGACGAGCGCAGCGGCCAACAGGACTGAACGCACATGGCGGGACGCCATCGTCGTCTCCGTAGTTCGATGTCAGCGGTGGACTTCGTAGCCGACAAGATACTCCACGTCGAGCTCGTCCGTCTCGATGGCCCAAACCTCCGTGCGCGAGGTCGCCTGCACGGCGAGCTCGGACGATGTCGTCAAGCGGGCGAGGACCGCTCCGTCGCCGTCCAGGACCTGCCAATCGACCGAATCGCGGAACGCGCTCTCGCGGCGTACCCATACGGTGCCGTCCGTGCCGGGCACCAGCTCGGTGACCGGCGGATAGTACGCGCGCGGGCTGAGTTGCCGAAGCGGCTCCAGGACCTCGGAGACGCTCATGGGCAGCGCGTCCTGCTGCTCGCTCATGGCCTCCTCTTGCTCACTCAGGAAGAGGTCGAGCCAATCGGCTCCCGCCAGCGGCGTATAGGCTACCGACTTGTCCGTCCCGAGCGCGCCGTCCGCCGCGTAGACCAGTACGCGGTAGGAAGCGTCTTCCGCGGCGGCCGGAGCCCAACGCTCCACGGCCACGACGCCGGAGCCGTCCGGGAACGCCGCAACAAGCGGCGATTCGCGCAGTGGGTGCACGCCCATGATCTCCATACCTCCCTGCCCCAGCGAGGCGCTGAAGAAGTCGGTGGTGACGACGTCCGCCACGTAGAATGGTCCCCGCACGGCACCTATGCGGTTGGCGCGGTAGAACGTCTGATGATCGAGCCGTCCGCTCAGTGCCCCACCCACTGAAACCGGTGGAGGCGCCGCGAGCACGCTGCTGTCGGCAAGCAGCGCCGCGGCCGTGGCCCACGTCCCGAGGGAATCGGCCGGCACCTGGAAACGGATCGACTCCAGATGCTGCCCGGTGGGGGTGTATACCTCGAGCCGTTGGCCCGACGGGTCCGCGATCCACACGCGTCCATCCGTCACCCCGATGCCCCCGGGCCGCCGCAGCTCGCCTGGTCCGTCACCAGGACCGGCGAAGTCACCGAGCCAGCGGCCATCACGCGTGAACCGCGCGGCTCGGGCAGGGTCGCCTTCGATGACCAGGAGCGTGTCGCCCAGGACCGCCACGCCCGTCACCGAATTGAGGGCTGTCCCCTCGCCGTCCATCGATCCGATGCGCGCGGTCTCCACCAGCGTCCAGCGCTCCCCCTCGCTCGGAGCGCCGGCGGGCTCTCCCGCACACGCGCCGAACGCGGCGCATGCGGCCACGACGAGCCGAAGACGCGACCGCGCGTACGAGCCATCCATGACGTAGCCCCCGAGGCCGAAATGCGTGTGGACGCTCCGGCTCGATAGGGTCCTCCTCGTCATTCAACAACGCCCCGCTAGACGCTCATGAGCTCGCGAAAGACGCGGGCGCGGCGGCGTGACAACGTCACCTCCCGACCCCCTTCAAGTTCGGCCATGAGCCGACCGCCGAACCACGGGTGAATGTCACGAACCGCCTTTAGGTTGATGATCTGGCTACGGTTCGCGCGGAAGAATACACGCTCGTCGAGTCGCGCTTCGAGTTGGTTGAGAGACCGGTTGATCAGCGGCTTCTCTTGGCCAAAAAAGACGCGTGTGTAGCTGCCGTCCGACTCGAAGAGACGGATGCTGCCGAGCTCGACCAACCAGGACCGCTCCCCTTCGGTCACAAAGACGCGGTCGTGCGGCGACAACGGCGCGCTTGCGCGATCCGTGCCCGGCTCCTCGGACAGCCGATCGCGGGCGCCGGCGCGCCACGTAACCAGGAGCCGCTCCATGGTGCTCGCCAGCCGCGTAGGGTCGATCGGCTTGATCAGGTAGTCCAAAGCACTGACCTCGAACGCACGGAGCGCGTATTCGTCGTACGCGGTAGTGAAGACGACGAGCGGGACGGACTCGAGGGACGCGAGCAGGTCGAAGCCGGTCTCCCCGGGCATCTGAACGTCCAGGAAGAGAATGTCCGGCTCCACGTCATCGATCGCTCTCCGCGCTTCTGTGGCATTCTGTGCCTCACCCACGATCTCGACCTCAGGGTGCTGGCTCAGAAGGCGGCGAAGCTCGGTGCGCGCCAGCCGCTCGTCGTCAATGATCAGGGCTCTCACGGTACGGACGAGGATGGGCGTGACACGCTGTGCTCTGAACGCGCGGTCGCGATCGGCACGACGACATCGCACGCTACTTCATTCGGCTCCAACTGCCGGAGCTGGAACGACACCCGTTCGCCGAACATGAGTCGCAGTCGAGAAAGCGAGTTGGGCAGGCCGATGCCTTTTCTCACGGGAGCGTCCGCGAGTGTCCCAGCGTTCGTCACGCGGATATGCAGATCCCCTGGCGATCTCCAGACGGCGATGCGGACGCTCCCGCCCTCCGGAAGCCTCGCGATCCCGTGCTTGATGGCATTCTCGACCAGTTGCTGGATCAGCATCGGGGGGACGGCAAAGCCCAGCGCCCGCGGGTCGGAGTCGATCTCGTAGTGGAGTCGGCGCTCGAATCGGAGCGACTCGAGTTCCAAATAATGATTCGTGGCTTCCAGTTCGTCTTTCACAGTAGTTGATCGGGCGCGGCTCAGTTGGAGCGTGTGCCGCAGCAGCGCGGCCAGTCCGGTGACTGATTGCTGCGCACGCGTGGGATCTTCCGTGATCAGCGCGCGCAAGCTGTTGAGGCTGTTGAAGAGGAAATGTGGGTTGAGCTGCGCGCGCAGGGCGCTCAGCTCGGTCTCGCGCATCGCCAGCTCGAGGCGCAACGTTTCCGCCTCAGCCAGGTGGACACGCCGCAGGTAGTGATAGCCGAGGTACAACAGGATCCATCCCAGCACGAAGATCAGGTGGATCGCGAAGATGGTCGTCAGCGGACCGGCCCGTGATGCAGCCGTAATGTTGATGAGCAGCAGTGGCAGGAGGATGAGGACCATCAGGGCTGCGACCACCGCGGCGGCCAGCACGACCCGTGGCGCAAGCCGGCTGAGGGGAAGCCAGGGCCAACCTCGGCGCAGCATGAAGCGTCGCAGCTGCTCCGTCAGCAACAGGCCGATCGCGATGCCCAGGACCGCCCGCAGCGCCACCGTCCATCGCATGCCGCCGTACAGAGTCGGAATGCCGGCCGAGAGCAGGCCGTAGAAAGACCACCCTGCGATCTGGCACTTCCAGTACAGACTCATGCACGCCCTCCGGTGAGGGCACGGCGAGGGGTCGTCAACTGGACTCCGGACAGTTCCATCGACCTGCCAATGCCATTCGGTACCCCCCGCCCGGTACCCGGCGTCATTTGGGAAGGGCGCGCTGGCCCTCCTGCGCCGACCCGTACGATCAACCTCGACGCATGAAGTGGTTCTCGATGCCCAACACCGACACGGTTTCCGTCACGGCGAAACCGAATCGCGAATAGAAGGCGACGTTTTCGCTGCGATCCGTCTCAAGGTACCCCGCCAGCCCGGTCCGATCGAGTTCCGCGCAGTGCTTCTCCATGAGCCGGCTCCCGACGTACCGGCCCTGGGCCTCGGGCTCGACCGCAATCGGACCCAGGTGAACATGAGGCTCGCGCGGATCGTGCTTGGACCAGGTTGATACCCAGGAAATGACCTTTAGGGCCGAAGCCAATCCGAGTCCACGAACCATTCTCGGCATCATCCGGAGCTTCTCGAATGCGGAAAGCTGGCAGGCGGGAGAGCGAACCCAATGCGCAACTCCGAGGATACGCGAGCCATCCATCGCGACGAGCTTCTCGCCCTTCATCGTGGCCAGGCCAACTCGGAAGAACACTTCGTTCGATTCCAGTCTCGACGGTCCAAACGCGGCCACGTGAAGCGGATTGGTAACAAAGGCCCGCGCCAGAACGCCGATCGCCGACTCGGTCTGCTCCGTGGGCAACTGCATGATCGTGAACTGCGACATGGCGTACTCCTCTCTAGCCGGCCGTGACGCGTTGGACGTCGCCACCGGAATTGCCGTCTGCGGCATGCCTCGCAATTTCGTCGAGGATCACCGGCCAATCGTTCCGGTGAAGCTCGTGACCCGTAACTCCGTTCGTCTCGACTCGATCAGGCTGCATGCTGTCGTCTCCCGTCTGCCTCAGAACCTACCGAGGCGCAATGACAGTATGCTCGCCGTGGGGTGCACGATCGCCGCAGGCGCAATCCGGTACCCCACGAGCACACCGGCATATCCCATCCGTAGGGGCGCGCTATCATCCACGCCCTTCGACGAGGCGACAATCCGCGCGCTTTCGGAAACGAGCGCCCAGGCCCCAACGCCGAGGATCAGCTGGTGGTTCGCTACCCAAGCAGCCTCGCCCCCCATGAACAACGAGCGTTCATTCTTTACTTCACCAGCGCGAAGGTGCACGGCTCCGAAGCCTCCGTGCGATACCCCGCCGCCGCTCAGCAGTGTTTGCGCTCCTCCTCCCGAGCCGTACTGTGCCCCAGCAACAGCGGGGATGGAGAGTGCCAGCAGTGCAAACAACGAACCGATCCTATTCGCCCAGCTCATTAAGAGCTCCCTTGGTGACGCGTTCAGAATGCATACCGATGAAGCTGCGCAGAGCAGACCCACTGCTCGGCGAAGCGGTAGCTAGCTTAACGCTGGGTTGGTAGGACGAGAAGCAATCGCACGGGAGCGGTCTGACGAGGTCTTGAGCGGTCGTATCCTGCGACCACCGGCGCATGCGCGCGGCAGGGGTTAAATCGGTCTGGAAGGCTCCCCGCTCAACCGTGACCGAGGCCGCTCGTCGACGTATCGGACCGCTCCTCCAATCCAGTTTGTGCTCGTGCGCCGCGCACGAATAATTACGTGTGCACGTCGTGAGACAACATCGACGTTCGAACCGCGATCTTACACCGTGCCAAACCGATCTGTTACCTGCGGCAGCCGACGTAGGCGTCCACGACGTGAGCAACGGACAGAGCCAGAAGCAGCCGACGCCGATTCCCGGTCGCGTATGGAAGATCGCTGCCGTGACTGGCGCCGGAGCTTTCATGGCCATGGTCGACTCGACCGTCGCGAATCTCGCTGTCGAGTCGATCCGCTCCGACTTCGCAACGAACCTCACGGTCGTCCAGTGGGTCATCACGGGGTACCTCATCGCACTCGTAGTTTCGCTTCCGGCGGCAGGGTGGCTTGGACGCCGGTTCGGCTACGGTCGTGTTTGGAAAGTCACATTGGGCGTCTTTGTCACCGCATCCGCACTATGTGGCGTTGCACCCAGGCCCTCGAGCCTGATCGGTGCGCGTCTGCTGCAGGGATTGGCCGCCGGAATAATGGTTCCGGCTGGGCAGGCGGTAATCGGGGCTGCTGCTGGCCCTGCCCAGCTCGGCCGAATCTTCGGAGCACTCGGATTGGTCGTCGCTCTCGGGCCAGCGGTGGGGCCCGCCGCGGGTGGGCTTCTACTCGAGGTCGGATCCTGGCGCTGGCTGTTCTGGATCAACATCCCCATTGGCATCACGACTCTCCTGACGGCGCGCGGGCTCGTGCCGCCGGGCGCCATGTCCGGTGCCCGCCCTATGGATTGGAAGGGACTGATCCTCTTGGGTGGTGGCTTATCCGTTCTACTCTACGGAGCCAGCGACCTGGGGTCTGGGCCGATACCCACACGTCACGTGGTTCTAATTGTCGTGGGTGCAATGTTATCGACTGGGTTCGTTCTTACAGCCCTTCACTCGACACTTCCCCTCCTTGATCTTCGACTCCTGTACAGGAGGGGCTTTGGCGCCGCGACTGCGACCGCGGGACTCACCGGCGTCAACATGTATGGTGGCCTTCTTCTCCTTCCGCTTTACTTCCAGATCGTTGAAGGTCGTGGAATAGCGGAGACCGGATGGTTGTTACTCGCCATGGGGCTTGGTAGCGCCTTGGCCTTACCTGCCGGCGGGTGGCTAACCGACCGCTATGGTGCCCGCCGAATCACTCTGGTGGGAGCTGCATTGCTCGTCCTCAGCACGGGGCCGTTCCTTTTCCCGGGGATTCTTTCCGTCGTGGCGTTGACAGCGGCGCTCATCCTGCGCGGCATAGGGTTGGCTTGGGCACAGATGCCCGCGATGGCTGCAGCCTACGGAGACGTCAGCACCGAGCAATTGGGGGATGCAACAACTCTAGTGAACATCGCTCAACGCGTCGGGAGTGCTGTTGGAACGATTGCTGTGGTTCTGGTGCTCGCTCGAGACATCGAGGTGCCCATCACGAGCGCATACGTTCGAGCCTTTGCATGGCTGCTACTGATCTCGATGCTGACCGCCGGGACCGGGTCGGCCATGCGGGCTCAAGCGCGGGACAACCTAAGACAGCGGCCGCCCGCAGCCTAGGAGCCTGTCGATCACCTGGACAGGCGCCGCCGCCATGCGCTGATTCCAGAACGTCTCCTCCAGCCGTAGCAGCCGATCGACCTTCGTCGTGACGCGGGGGTCGAAATGGTTGGCAAGGCTCGCCGCTCAAGCGCGACCGAGGCCGTTCGTCGGCCTATCGGACCGCTCCTCCAAATCCGCTTTGTGCTCGTGCTCAGCGCACTGATCATTACGGGGTGCACGGCGTCGAGAACGTCGACGTTCGACCTGTGGTTAGACCGTGCAGCGTAGAGGGCAAATGACACTGTTCAGCACACGACCGCGAATGAATCGCAGAGAGTTTCTTCGGCACAGTGGGCGATCTGCCGGCACCCTGGCTTTCGGTGCCGGAGCTGTGATGCAGGGTTGCGCGTCGCATCCGACGCTGCCGGAGTCCGATTCGCGACCCTCACTAATGATTCCACGCGCCATGGATGCGGCGGACGCGCTTGTGACCGCAGGGGCTGCGGAACTGGACCTGGGGAGCCACGTGAGTCGTGGATGGGGCTACAACGCCACGCTCCCCGGGCCGACGTTGCGCACACGTGTCGGAGAACGCGCTCGCATTGGTGTGGTCAACCAGCTCTCCGAAGACACTACCGTCCACGGGCACGGCATGGTCGTGCCCGCCTCGATGGACGGCCATCCGGCGGACGCCGTTCCGCCAGGTGCGGGCTACAGCTACGAGTACCCGATCGTTCAGCGTGCCGGCATGAGCTGGTACCATCCGCATCCACACGGGCGAACCGGTCGACAGGTCTGGCGAGGACTGGCCGGCGCGATCATCGTGGAGGATCCCATGGCGGAACAAGGGCTTCCGTCGGGCGATCGGGAGATTCCGCTCCTCCTACGGGATGGGTTGCTGGACCGAGCCGGCCAACTCGAATACCGGCGGCGTGATTCAGGGATGGTCGGGAATTTCCCGCTGGTCAACGGCGTTCCCTACCCGCGTATCACCCTGGCTCCTGCCCTCCACCGATTTCGGGTACTGAACGCCGCGAATGCCCGTGTCTTCAGATTGGGGATGCGCGACGGTTCGCACTTTACGCTGATTGGCAACGACGGCGGATTGCTCGACCAGCCGCTCGAACTCGATACGATCGAGCTCGGTCCGGCCGAACGAGTCGATATCCTTCTCGACCTCTCCGACCACGCCACCGGCGGGCAGTTGTCACTACGCTGCAACCGCGCAGGATGGGATCTGCTGGAGATGCACGTAGCCGGAGAGCCCGAGCGAGAAGCGGTCATCCCGACCGCCTTTTCGCCGATTCCGCGCCTGTCCGTGGGGCCAAGCACCCGACGCCGAGCGTTCCGCTTCGAGGGGCACCGCCGGATCAATGACCGCGAGTATCGGATGGAACACGTCGACTTCCGCGTGCCGCTCGGTGAGACGGAGACTTGGACGTTCGAAAGCGCGGGAGGCGCGCCGCATCCTGTCCACGTTCACGGCACTCATTTTCAGGTCTTGTCGCGCAGCGGAGGCCGGGGGCGAGTCTTCCCCTGGGAGCAGGGCTGGAAGGACACGGTTCTCCTCGAGGACCAAGAGCGGGTGGAGATCGCGATCCGCTTCGATTCCTACAAGGGTGTGTTTCTGCTCCATTGCCACAAGCTGGAGCACGAAGATGCCGGCATGATGTTGAACTTCGAAGTCACGTGAGGGACCATGCCAAAGGATAGAACGGACGTATCCCGACTCCCGGACGTGCTGCTGTGGCTCTTCGTCATCAACCTCGGTATCGCCCTGGGCGCGGGTCTCTACGAATCCAGGATCGTCGTCCCCGATTGGATCGATGCTGCCGCGGCCTCGCCCGCGTGGAATGCGGAGGTGGCGCGCGACGACAACACAGGCGTACGGTTCTGGGTGGCGGTCACGACAGTGCCGCTCACGCTGCTCACGCTCGCCAACCTGTTCGCCGGCTGGCGGGCCCCAATCGGACTCCGACGATGGTGGTTGGCGACGGCAACGACCGCCTTCATCGAGCGGGGGCTAACCTTGGGCTATTTCGTTCCGACGATGATCGGGCTGATGCAGGTCGAGCACTCGCCTGATGCCGCCTCATCGGCGATCCTGTGGGCGCAGCACAATAACGTTCGCCATCTGCTCGTGCTTGCCGCTTGGCTGGCCGCACTCAAGACGTTCTCGCTGTTGTATGCGCACCGCGGAAGGGCGGCGATGGTCGACGACTGAATGGTCCTCCCTGTGCGCGAAGCACGCGAGCTAGGGACGGGATTACCTCACCCTTCGCGCGCTCTGACCACCCGTGAAACGAGGAAGAACGAGCATGGGAAAGCGACTGAAGGACCGTGTCGTACTCGTGACCGGAGCCGCGCGTGGAATCGGCGAGGCCGTGTCACGTCTCTTCGCGCGAGAAGGCGCGCGCGTGGTGGTCACGGACATCGATGATGCCGGCGGAGAGGCGGTAGCAGCCGATCTCGAGACCGGCGCGCTCTATCGCCGACTCGACGTTCGCCGCGAGTCCGACTGGGAGACCGTCGTGGCTCAAGTCCTCGCAAGGTTCGGGCACCTCGACGTTCTGGTCAACAATGCGGGCATCACGGGGTTCGAGACCGATCCCGTTCCGCACGATCCCGAGCACGCGAGCCTGGAGAGCTGGCGCGCCGTGCACGCTACGAACCTGGACGGCGTGTTCCTCGGCTGCAAGCATGCAATCGGCGCCATGCGGCACAGGCTTCGGGGATCGATTGTGAACGTCTCCTCCCGGTCGGGTCTGGTGGGGATCCCAGCCGCGGCGGCGTACGCCTCGAGTAAGGCGGCAGTACGAAACCACACCAAGACGGTCGCGCTCTACTGCGCCGAGCAGGCATTAGGCATCCGATGCAATGCCGTCTTCCCAGCGGCAATCCTCACTCCTATGTGGGAGCCGATGCTCGGCGAAGGGCCCGAGCGCGAAGAGCGCATGCGGGCCATCACGCGGGACGTTCCTCTCGGCCGTTTCGGCACCGCCGAGGAAGTCGCGCACGCGGTACTGTGGTTGGCTTCAGACGAATCCACCTACACCACCGGCGCGGAGTTGGTGCTCGACGGCGGACTCCTCGCGGGGACGTCTGCGCGCCCACAATGAGCGGCGCGACCGTACCCAGCAATGCCAGCTTCAATCTGCGCAAGCTACCAGCAGTAGAGGAAGAACGGAGATACCACCCACGTGGAGCTCGACCGTCGAACAGGAACGGCCTCGGCGAGGCTACGCTCGCGCAGCCGCAGCTCGAGCGACCGGCGCATCACGAGGTCGACTCGCCTGCCCAGTTCTCGGAGAGCTCGTCCTCGAGCGATGAACGTCAGGAGCTCCGGCGTATCCGCGAACGCACGAGGACGTCGCGAACCGTCCTCAGCCAACGTACCCTTCCCACGGCTCCCTCGCCCCGCCGTATCGAGCTTTCCTGTTTGTACTTCCACAAGTGCCCTCGCCGCGACTCGAACGCGGGACCTACTGCTTAGGAGGCAGTCGCTCTATCCACCTGAGCTACGAGGGCGATGCTGTAACTACTTGTTCTGCAATGTTTTGTGTGATCGGGCCGTCCTGCTCATTTCGACCTCCGTGCCAATAGGGACCATATAGGGCATGGACCTTGAATCCGTCGATTCTGGACCCTGCCCGAGGGAAGATAACCGGCGCTAGGGCACACGGCATGTGCCCTACGAGGTCGGTAGCCATGCCCCAGCGACTCACGCTGCGGCCATGAGGACAGAGCCGACCACGAGGCACCATGCGTCCCGCTTCCGGTCGGTGAGGGTCAACTGCCGGTCCTCGGGCAGCAACCACACGGCCACCGCGGCCGACAGGAGCGGTTCGTCCTCGGGTCAACGGCGCCGCCGAACACCCCTTCGCCGAACCGGCCCTCCCCGTACGGTCGCGAGCGGGCGAGGGCCGCGAGCGCCTCTCGAATCCCGCCGTAAGCAGTGAGTAAGGCGCCAATGACGCCGATGGCCTGAAGCATTGCCTCCCCCTCCTTGGATGGGGCCGCGCGAAGGGTAATTGCGAGCCACTATCGCGAGTCAACCCATGCGCCGCGAATCTTGTTGCATGGCGGCCGGTCGGTGGGCAGATACGGTGCGTATGCTTACTCCCGTGGACGACGAGCAAGGCTTAGAGTGGGAGGACCGCCTCCGGCGCCACGAGATGTACGTCGGGTACGCCAAGGAGGCGCGCGAGTTGCAGGCGCGGAGCTACGAGTCGTCGGATCAGGCGATCCTCACGCTGTCGTCGGCGGCGCTTGCTATCTCGATGGCCGTTCTCGCGGACTGAACCGCGCCGGTTTCACCGTGATCCAGCGGCGGCCTGATCCGGGAGTCCCGACTTGGTAGAGACCTAGACGACAGATCACGCACCGGGGACCGATATGTTACGATGTTACACCCGCCACAGGTTGGGCGTCTCCAAGGTCTCGCAATGGCGTACCTAAGGAAACTCTGCACGAGTCCACCTGGAGCCGCTAAATTGATGCATTGCGTATAAGCCGCCGCCATGATAGGAGATCCGATGGCCGAGCAGAGGACGTTCGCGGACCTGGCGTGGAGCACGAAGGGCAAGGTGACGAGACGTGAGCGGTTCCTGGCCGAGATGAACGCGGCGATCCCGTGGGCGCGGCTGCTTGGGCTGATCGAGCCGCACTACCCGAAGGGCGGAAGCGGTGGCCAGCCCAAGGGGCTGGAGCAGATGCTTCGGATCTACTTCGTGCAGCAGTGGTTCGACCTCTCGGACCCGGCGGCTGAGGACGCGATCTACGACTCGGAGTCGATCCGTCGGTTCGTGGGGGTGGAGCTGGGTGAGGACGACGTGCCGGACGAGTCGACGATCCTTCGGTGCCGGCACCTGCTGGAGCGGCATGACCTGACGAAGGCGATCTTTGCGGAGGTACGTGAGCTGCTGGAGGAGAAGCGGCTGCTGGTGAAGTCGGGCACGATCGTGGACGCAACGATCATCTCGGCACCGAGCTCGACGAAGAACCGGGAGGTGGCCGAGGATTATCCGTGAGGTGACGGCGCGTCATGCTCGTACGTGTCATGCCCAGGCGTGCCGCACGCAAGAACCAGGTGGGGGCGGGTGGCCAGGGCCCCATTGTCGGCGATGGGCAATGCATCGCTGGGCTACCGCGGCCATCAGCATCAACCTGCGGGACGACTTCTTCCGCGGCGAGGACTGGCGTGACCGCGAGCACGTGCAGCGGGAAGCCCGCCGGTGGTGCCTCGAGACCCGCTTCAGCACGCCCCCGAACCACGCCCAGGCATCCTCGAGGCTGTCGATCACGTCCGCGATCTTCTGCGAGAACGTGATGTGCTCATATGATGGTGTTATGTGAAGTCAGAACGCGCCCGAGCTACCACGCCCGAGCGTGTACTGCAGGCCGCTCCCGATTTCAGAACTGCCATCCGACGTGGACTGAAGGGTTGATCTGCCACGCAGCAACCTCGTATTCCATCCCTTGTACCGACGTATCGCCCGAGTAGACGGTGTTGTACGTGGCAGATGCGATGGGATAGACGTAGAAGTGCCGCCCGATGTGGAGATAGTAGCCACCTGAGACCCCCACTCCCAGCGGCCTGAAATCGGTCTCGGCCCCAAGGCGCTCGGCTTCGAGTCGCCAGTCTTGGTTCAGGGCGATCGCGTGGACCGCAGCGCCGTTGCGACCCGGTTCACTGAAGCGGTAGCCCACCCGTAGCACCTGGATCGACTCAGACGTCGCCTTCCATCCTGCTTCGTCGAAGCTTTCTTGACCCTCTACCACAAAGCCCGGGACGTTGTACCGTCCCGCCCCCAGGGCGATGCTCAAGCCGTTGTCGAACGACAGGTTCACAATACCGGAGTAGCCACCAAGCAAGTACGCGGGAGCGTCGGCCTCGATCGCTACGGATTGTGCGTCCCATGGGCGAGATGCCATCAGGAGGGGAATTCCCGTTGATAGAAGCACCGCCAGGCATGTGCGTGAGAACCGCATGAGATCACCGCTGAGGCGAAGAGGTTGGCGAGTCGAGTAGCGAGGTAGTCGTTA
>Ga0299914_10002284_pt1 | contig 13161 bp, 9 predicted proteins | sample RVTome_10_FD_201361 | JGI IMG/M metagenome (GOLD analysis project Ga0299914, IMG submission 201361) | Soil microbial communities from uranium-contaminated site in the Upper Colorado River Basin, Wyoming, United States - RVT153D57 (version 2) ...
TGAACATTCGCGTGGGATCCTCGGTGCTCCGCTTGAAGGGGAACACGCCGGCTGTAAACGGAAACGATCCCGGGACGTTTTCCAGCAGAGCAAACCGGAGACGCTCGCCCGGATCCTCGGTGCGAGGAAGCGCCACACGCGGAATTTTCGTGCCCGAGAGGGACTCTCGGAAGAGCTCCACACTGATCTCGCGTCCCCTCACAGAGTAGGTACATGCGTCGGCACGGTATCGGCGGGCGGTATCCTCCCACTGCTCGAGGATGCTGCGGCAGCGTGGATCGAGGCGCTCCCACCAGTGAGCGGCCAGCTCCTCTAGGCGACCTCCGATCTGCTCGAGATCGTCGGGACCCCACGCCTCGACCTGCCGGCGCGCCCCGACGGCCTGCCCCCATTTGCGGGCCGACTCGACCTGATCAGCCGCCCACCCACGATACGTGCGGCAGCATTCGGCAATCTCGCCAAGATAGCGCTGGCGCCTCGGCGGTATCACGGCGAGTGCGGCCGGGTCCTCTTCGGGCAGCTCCTCCGCGTCGTACCGCGCCGACGCACGCTTGAAGCCGTGCTGCCCATCCAGGTGCTCGAGCAGCGCAACGTACAGCCGGGATACACCGGGATCGTCGAAGTGGGACGCCATGGTCGGATAGACCGGCATCGAGGCGGGGTCCGCATCGAAGCGCCCCCGGTTGCGCTGCACCTGCTTGCGCACGTCGCGCAGCGCGTCCCGACTGCCTCGCTTTTCGAACTTGTTCAGCACGACGAAGTCCGCGAGGTCCAGCATGCCGATCTTCTCGAGCTGCGTAGGCGCCCCGAAATCGCCCGTCATTACGTACACGGACACGTCGGCCATATCGACGATCTCGGTATCGCTCTGCCCGATGCCCGCCGTCTCGAGAACGATGAGATCGAATCCGGCAGCACGGCACACGTCGACGCCTTCCCGAAGCGCCCGCGAGGTGGACCGGTGGGCCTGCCGCGTCGCGAATGAACGCATATACACGCGATCTGCATGCCGGCCGAAGAGGGCATTCATCCGAATCCGGTCACCGAGCAGCGCACCCCCGGTCCGGCGCCGCGTCGGGTCGACGGAGAGGACGGCGACGGCGACGTCGTCGAAGTCGTTCAGAAATCGCCGGATGAGTTCGTCGGTCAGCGTGGACTTGCCGGCGCCGCCCGTGCCTGTAATCCCGATCGTCGGCGTCGCTTCGGTGCCGGCGCTCTCGAGCAGCGCGTCGATCTCATCACGGCCGGATCCAGCGGCAACGAGCGCCTCACGGGCATGCCGCGCCTCGACGCTCGAGAGCACGCGAGCGAGCCCGATGGGATGGGTCCACGCGACGTCTTCCGGACGAATGTCCCTGGGCGTTTCGCAATCGGTCTCTCGAAGCATGACGTCGATCATGCCCTGGAGGCCCAGGCTCATCCCGTGCTCCGGATGGAAGATCTTGGCAATGCCGTACGCCTCGAGCTCCTCGATCTCCTCGCGTACGATCACGCCACCGCCTCCTCCGAATATTCGCACGTGACCGGCACCGCGTTCCTGGAGCAGGTCGTACATATACCGAAAGTACTCCATATGACCACCCTGGTAGGACGAGACGGCGATCCCCTGCACGTCCTCCTGGATGGCCGTTTCGACGACGTCTCGGACCGACCGGTTGTGCCCGAGGTGGATCACTTCCGCACCGCTCGCCTGAAGCATCCGGCGGATGATGTTGATGGCCGCATCGTGCCCGTCGAACAGCGAGGCAGCCGTAACGAATCGAATCGGACGCGCGGGGGTGTAGGATGGGTGCTCCATGAAAGACAGCTGAGATCGGGACGCTACAAACCATACGCGCCCATCGAACGGCGGTTCATCACGGGGCGATCTCGGCATCGAAGGCAAGCGCCACGTAGTAGCCGTCCCACTCCTCGAATCGGACGGTCCACGTCGCGCCTCCGTCGACGTGGACGACGGCGGATTCTGCATCGAGATCGAGCTCCAGGCGAAGTTTCTTAGGGGACGTGCGCAGTCCGGTCCGCATCGCTTTCAGAGCCGCCTCCTTCAGCGTCCAGCAGAGGATGTGGGTCCGATCAGGATCGAGCGGTATCGAGTCGATCAGGTGATGCTCCTCCGGATGGAGCATGAATCGGGCGAGGTCGGCATGGCGGGTCGCGATCCCCTCGATGTCCACGCCGACACGGCGCGGGGCCGCCGCAGCGACGGCGTGATCGCCGGAATGCGCGATGGATACGTGCAGGGGACTTCCGATCACGTCTATCGCGCCGCTCTCGGCGACCGCTAATGCAACGTCACCCGGCTCCGTGCCTGTTCGCTGGGCGAGCAACAGCCTGGCAGCGGCACGGCCAAGCACGAACTCGTCGCGCCGCTTTGCTCGCGGAAACCGCCCGGCCCGGATCGCCTCTTCCGGCGACAGCAGGGACTCCCAGCGCTCCAGGTGGTCCTGATCGAAGCGCAGGTGCTGAAAGGTAATATCCGGTGGCAGATCGAGCATGCTGGGTTCGCGCGGGGGGACTCGTCCACGGCCGCTCGGAGCGGCCGTATAGATCATGTCTAAAGTTGCCGATTTTTGTCCTTTCAAGATACGTTCTGCTGGAAAATGTGCGGCACATCGAATAGGTTGGCGTGGCGATGACCGAGGCGCACCGCTTGAAGTGTCACGTGGAGCTGTTCCGGTCCGGCCGCGGTCCCGTAGGCCATGCAGCATGCGTGATTGGAATCGTATTGCCGAGGGTGCCGGCAACCGCCCCGAGAGGCGCGGCTCGAGCCAGCTTAACGAGGCAACGGGAAACGTGCTGGGAAGCGTCCTGAGAGACGTACTTTGAAACATAGCAACGTACATACAACATACTCAGACTATGCGTGACGAGAAGCAGAATACGTCGAGACGCGCGTTCCTCCAGAAGCTGACGGCGCTCGGGACGGCCGGAGTCATCACGCCGGTCGTTCTCTCCGCCTGCGGCGGCGGGGACGCTACGGACACCGGCGGTACGACCGCCGAAAGCGGCGAGGGAGCGGCCGACTTTTCGTGCACGGATACGTCGGGTCTGACCGATGCGCAGATACAGCAGCGCGAGAACACCAACTACGTGGACTACTCGCCCAATCACCCCGAGCAGGTGTGCTCCAACTGCCAGCTCTACACGCTGCCTGAAGCCGGAGCGCAGTGCGGAGGGTGCCAGGTCGTTCCAGGACCCATTCACCCGGACGGGTACTGTGACCTGTGGGTGGCCGCTCAGGTTTGATCCCGAGCGGACGTCTCGCCCCGCTCCAAGGTGGTTTAAAAAGGGGATGGTTCGATGACGGGCCATCCTTTTTCCATTTCTTATCGTCCTGCCGGCCCAGACCTGATCGTCCTGTCTGCTTAACCTTCGATCGGCCTCGATTACCTTCGATCAGCCTCTGTTCCGCGCGCCCTCGCATGCGTGCAGACAACCGACAAACACCCTACGCGTGTTCGTAAAGGCCGCCTGACCGCCATGCCCTACTTTCTCGGCATCGACGTTTCGACCACCGCGACGAAGGCCCTCCTGATCGATGCGACGGGATCCGTCGTCGACACTGCGGCCACGCCGTATGCCTTCGAGGCGCCGCGGCCGCAGTGGAGCGAACAGGATCCTTCGCTCTGGTGGACCGGGTCCCTGCAGAGCGTCCGATCGCTCCTCTCGGCCACAGGCATCGCCGGCCGAGAGATCGCCGGCGTCGGACTCACGGGCCAGATGCACGGCCTGGTCCTGCTCGACGAGGCCGGTTCCGTGCTTCGGCCGTCCATCCTCTGGAACGATCAGCGCACGGCGGCCGAATGCGAGGAGATCGTCGATCGGGTCGGCCGCGCGGAGCTGATTCGCATCACCGGCAATGATGCGCTGACGGGATTCACGGCGCCGAAGCTGCTCTGGGTTCGCAACCACGAGCCGGATGTCTTCGAGCGGACCCGCCACGTGCTTCTGCCGAAGGATTATGTTCGCTTTCGGCTCACGGGGGAGTATGCGACGGACAGGGCAGGGGCTGCCGGGACGCTGCTCATGGATCTAAGGAGGCGCGACTGGTCCGAGGAGATCCTGACACGTCTCGATCTACCCTCGGCGTGGTTCCCCCCTACTCACGAGGGCACCGACACGACGGGCGAGGTTTCGCAGGCCGCCGCCGAGGAAACGGGTCTGGCGGCCGGCACGCCCGTCGTGGCAGGGGGCGGGGACCAGAGCGCGCAGGCCGTCGGCGTGGGCGCCGTCGAGGAAGGCATCGCCGCCGTGACACTTGGCACCTCGGGGGTGGTGTTTGCGTCGACGAACGATCCGTTCATCGATCCCCGAGGTCGACTGCACGCGTTCTGCCATGCCGTGCCGGGGCGATGGCACCTTATGGGCGTCATGCTCTCTGCCGCCGGCAGCCTGAGGTGGTATCGGGACACCTTCGCCCCCGACCTCTCCTTCGACGACCTCCTCGAACCCGCGGCCGGGATTCGGGCCGGTTCCGAAGGTCTCCTCTTTCTTCCGTACCTGACGGGCGAGCGAACGCCCCACGCGGATCCCACTGCCCGCGGAGCGTTCGTCGGCCTTACCGTACGCCACACGCGCGCTCATCTGACGCGCGCCCTGCTCGAAGGCGTAGCCTTCGGGCTGCGCGACAGCTTCGAGATCATGCGAGGAGCGGGTGCGTCGTCCTTCTCCCAGGTGCGGGTCTCCGGCGGAGGCGCGCGAAGCCCGCTGTGGCGGACCATCCTGGCCGGCGTGCTGCAGACCGATCTCGCTACCGTCGATACGACGGAGGGCGCTGCGCTAGGTGCGGCCCTGCTCGCAGGCGTGGGAACGGGACACTGGACCGACGTGCCGGCGGCCTGTGCGGCGGCCGTAAGCGTGACCGGCGTGACCAGCGCGGAGCCCGCACTGCACGAGGCCTACGAGCACTACTTCCGGCTCTACGATGCCCTCTATCCGGCCCTGCGGCCTTCGTATGAGCGCCTGTCCGAACGCGACTGAACGTCCATCCACGCAAAAGGAACGATCCTGTAACACCCGACCGAGCCTGCCCCCGAGGTCGCCGACGTGGATAGATTGGTTCGTTTTGCATGCTCCACAGTTCGAAATCCCCACGTGAATCGCAGTACCCAACCGGAAGCTCCGCACAGAGGGGCGGCCAGTAGCGACCATCTGCTCACGGCGCTCAACGGACAGCGGCGGGACGATTTTTTTCGTGCACTCGTCGAGAGCTCCCAGGACAGCATCAAGATTCTCGATCTCGACGGGAAGCTGCTATCGATGAACCGCAGCGGGCAGGATCTCATGGAGCTCGATGCAGATCAGCGGTGGCTCCACAAGAACTGGCTCGATTTGTGGCCGGCCTCACACCGAGATTCGGTGTCCGAAGCCCTGGAACGTGCGCGAGAGGGCACGAGCGGACGATTCGAAGCCTACCGGCCTACTGCGAAGGGACGTCCCACCTGGTGGGACGTGGTGGTCTCTCCCATCCAGGATGAAACGGGTTCGCCGGTAAACATTCTTGCGATCGCTCGCGACATCACGGATCGGAAGCGAGCAGCGGATTCCGTGCGCTTCGTCGCCGAGGCCAGCTTCATCGTCACGGAGTCGCTCGAGTATCAGCAGACCATCTCGAACGTGGCTCGCGTCCTCGTGCCCGACCTGGCGGACTGGTGCGCTGTGGATCTGGTCGGCGACGACCGGGCGATCGAACCCGGAACCATCGTGCACGGCGATCCGGACAAGCTCGAGCTGGCACGAACGATGCGGCGGCGATATCCGCCGACAGCGGATGCAACCGGCGGATCGGGCTTCGTTCTGCGTACGGGTAACTCCCTGGTCGTATCCTCCATCTCGGACGAGATGCTCGCCAAAGCAACCAGAAGCGAAGAGCATTTCGAGATGGCGCGGGCACTCGGGCTGCATTCCTACGCCGCCGTACCATTGAAGGCTCGCGGTCACACGGTCGGTGCGCTGGTTCTCGTAAGCTCCGAAGGAGACCGAACCTACACGGATGCCGATCTTCCGCTCCTGGAGGAGCTCGGCAGGATCTGCGGGTTGGCGGTCGATAACGCTCGCCTGTATCGTTCGGCGAACAAGGAGCTCGCAGAGCGGCGAAACGTCGAGGCGAAGCTCCTCAAGCTGAATGCGACGCTGGAAAGGCGGGTGGCCCAACGCACGGCCGAGCTCCGAGAGGCGAATCAGGAGCTGACCGAAGAGGTCCGCGAACGGCAGCGCGCCGAAACGAGGCTCCACGAGGCCAACCGGCAGCTTCGTTCTCGCAATCGGGAGCTTGAAGAGTTCGCGGACGCCGCATCGCACGACCTGAAGGAGCCGCTCCGGAAAATCAGCTCCTTCGCGGATTTGATCGAGACGGAATTCAGAGATCAGCTGCCGGAAGCCGTCCACAGGTATCTCGACCGCATCCAGCATGCTTCGATCCGCACGTCGGAGCTGATCCGCGATCTGCTCTCCTACTCACGCGTGGAAGCGGAGGCCGATGCCAAGTCGACGGTCGATCTCAACCGCATCGTGCGCGAGGTGTTGATCGATCTCGAAGTGCCAATCGCCGAGTCGAACGCTCACCTCGAAGTGGGCGAGCTGCCTGCGGTGCGCGGCCATCAGACGCAGCTCCGTCAGCTCTTCCAAAACCTGATCGGCAACGCGCTCAAATTTCATCGGCCCGATTCGGCGCCGCACGTCCGCATTTCGGCCGAGCTGACGAGCGGCGAGGGCGAGCCGCCCCTGTGGTGTCTTACCGTATCCGATAACGGGATCGGCTTCGATCGGCAGTACGCAGAGCGCATCTTCGTGCCCTTTCAGCGCCTTCACGAGAAGGGGACGTTTCCGGGTACGGGCATGGGGCTTGCGATCTGCCGCCGCATCGTCGAGCGTCACCACGGAGAAATCACGGCGGAAAGCGCCGAAGGAGAGGGCGCGACGTTTCGATTCACGATCGCGGGGGACGGTCCGGAGGCATGAGGAGGAGCGCCTACCCCAGATTCACCAGCGGGAGGAGGACATAGGCGAGCCCACTGACCAGCAGGGCAAAGATGAGATTCAAAACGATGCCCGCTCGGGCCATTTTCGGGATCGTCACGAAGCTGCTTCCGTAGACGATCGCGTTCGGCGGCGTGGCGACCGGCAGCATGAACGCGCAGCTTGCGGCCAGCACGGCGGGTACGGCCAGCACCATGGGCGAATGCCCGAGGCCGACGGCGACCGACGCCACAATGGGAAGGAAGGCGGCCGTCGTCGCGATGTTGCTCGTCAGTTCCGTGAGAAATACGATCGTGGCCACCACGATGAGTACGACCAGAAAGAGCGGCCAGTCCGCGATCAGCTCCGTCTGCGATCCGAGCCACGCAGCCAGTCCGGTGCTGTCGATCGCCGATGCAAGCGTGAGCCCGCCCCCAAAAAGGAGCAGGACCCCCCACGGCAGCCGTTCTGCATCGTCCCATTGGAGCAGAAAGATCCCTCTGGATGCATCGGCTGGCAGCAGGAAAAGCAGCAGGCCCATGGCCATGGCAATCCCCGCATCGGAGAGTCCCGGGACGACGGATTCGAGAAGCGGACGCGTGATCCACAGCACCGCCGCACCGGAGAATACGGCGGCGACCAGCTTCTCCGGCCGTTCCATCGATCCCATCGCGGAGAGCTCAGAGGCGATGAAGGCCGCCCCGCCTGGAATTTCCCGGATCTTGACCGGGTAGACCACGCGGGTCAGCACGAGGTACATCAGCGGAAGTGCGATCAGCGTCATCGGCAGGCCGATCTGCATCCACTCGACGAAGCCCAGAGACACACCGTAGGTCTCGAGCATGAATCCGGCGAAGAAGGCGTTCGGCGGCGTGCCGATGAGGGTCGCCATCCCGCCGATGCTGCAGGCATAGGCGATGATCAGCATCAGGCCCGTAGCAAAGTTATTTCCAGCCGCGTCCTCCTTGCGGCCCACGAGCTCCACGACCGACAAACCGATCGGCAGCATCATCAGGGCCGTAGCCGTGTTGCTCACCCACATGCTCAACAGAGCGGCCGCCACGGCAAACCCCGCGAGAATGGCGCGGGGCCGAGGTCCCATCATGTGGATAATGCGCAGCGCCAGACGGCGATGAAGATTCCATCGCTCCATGCCGGCTGCGATGAGAAATCCCCCGAGGAAGAGAAAGATGAGAGGATTCGCGTACGGCGCGGCGGTCGAGGTGATGTCCGCGACGCCTAGGATCGGAAACAGCACGAGCGGCACGAGTGCCGTCGCCGCGATCGGGATGGCCTCTGTCATCCACCATAGCGCCATCAACAGCCCGACGGCGGCCGTACGCCATGCAGAAAGCGTCATCTCCGCCGGCGGAGGAAGGATTAGCACGACCGCACAGAGAACGACGCCCGCCGCGAGCCCGATCCACTGATGCAGGCGATAGCCGTCGCCGGCGCGACGTGTCGTAGCAGCGAGCGGCATGCGGGGCGGCCTGAAGACGTTCGAATGGTCCTACGGGAGGCGTTCGGCCCTCCTACGATAGGATCTTACCCGCTCAGCTTCAACCGTGGACGGGAGCCGTCCCAGGAGACGAAGCCCACGGAACCCGTGCCACAGGCCGAAGGCTCACTTGGTTGTGGCAGGTTCGAGCCGTGTACAGTACCTTGCAGCCGACCCACCGCCGAAAGAAGTCCCGGCGAGCCTCGAGCTGGCGTCCGGCATGAAGTCGTTCGCCAGCACGCGGGGGCTCCGCATCGGTTCTCGTCCGGCCCTCCGGTCGCATCCCCTGGTCGGGCGAACCGTCGCATCAGCAACGACGCCGGCAGCGCATCCGGCCGCAGCAGTTTCCTGGCAGATGGTATCCCCGATCGACATGGCCAAGCGGCGGCTCTCGCTGTCGACCGATCGCATCCGTGCGCTTCCGGTCGTCGAGCTGACGCCTCACGGCCGATGTGACTGTCGTTGCGTGATGTGCGACGTGTGGAAGGCCGACGAGCATCATCGAGAGCTGTCGGAAGCAGATCTCTCGTCCCATCTGGATTCGTTCAAGCGCCTGCGCGTCCGTCGTGTTATTCTCTCCGGCGGAGAAGCCCTGATGCACTCCAATCTCTGGCGCCTGTGCGAGATGCTGCGCGCGCTGCGGATCAAAATTACGCTCATCACGTCCGGTCAGCGGCTGGCGGACTGCGCGCCTCAGGTGGCCGAGTGGTGCGACGACGTCATCGTATCGCTCGACGGTACGCCCCGTGTCCACGATCGAGTCCGCAGCGTGAACGGCGCCTACGGACGGCTGCGTCTCGGCGTCCTCGCCTTGCGATCCGAGGCACCGAAAATGCGGGTGACGGCCCGATCCGTGCTCCAGCAGATGAACTATTTCGACGTCGGCGGGATCATCGACACGGCTCGAGAGCTTCCGGTCGACGGCGTCAACTTCGTCGCCGTCGACGTCAGCTCCGATGCCTTTCGGCGCGCCGTTCCATGGGAAGGCATCGGCCGCGTGATGTTGCGTCCCGAGGAGATCAAACACTTCGATCTCGTCGTAGAGGCCGTGCTCAGAAGCCACTGGGACGAGATCGCGTCCGGCTTCGTCGTCCAGACCGCGGAGGAGATCCGTGGATTCGTGCGCTATTTCAGAGCGTTGAACGACGAGGATAGCTTTCCAGAGCCGGTCTGCAACGCACCGTGGGTGTCGGCGGTCCTCGAGGCTGACGGCTCCGTGCGGCCCTGCCCCTTTCATCCTGCAGTGGGCAACATCAACGAGGCGCCTCTCGAGGACGTGATAAACGGTCCCCGTGCGGCTCGTTTCAGAGAGGAGCTCGAGATGTCCGAAAATCCAACCTGCCGCCGCTGCGTCAGCAAGCTTCACCTCACCCCCTATCAGAGGCCGTAGGATCGCGCTCCTACCGATGGAGTTTCGGAGGTACGAGCCAGCAGAACTGCCCGCGCCCGAAGGCCACAGCCTTCCAGGATGGCACGTCGAAGTCGATCCGTGCCATCGTAGCCGTGGATACCCGCACGTTGGCCTTACCCGAGAGACGCCCCAGCATGGACGACCAGGTTGGCTCGTGTCCCACCAGCATCAGGCAGTCACAGGCATCGGGTTGCTCCCGTATGACATGGAGGACGTCGTCTTCCGATGCTTCGTAGAGCCGATCCGTCTTCTCCACCGGGATGTCTCCCCATTCACCCTCGTCCATCGCCAGCTCCAGCGTCGAGCACGCGCGCACGGCCGACGAGGTGACGATCCGATCCGGTAGGTCGCCGATCTCTGACAGGAAGCGCCCCATGATGCGCGCATCGCGCCGGCCGCGCTTGTTGATCGGCCGCTCGTGGTCGTGGCCGAAGGCCGCATTCCAGTCCGACTTGGCGTGCCGGAAGAAGAGGAGCGTCTTCATGGCGTCGATGTTTGCTGCGGTGCACGGTAATCGAAGCGAAGCAGTACGCCGCGCCCGCCGACGCCCGCCTCGCTCGAAATATAGAGGTCCCCGTTCGGGAGGAAATCCATGCCTTCGGGCTGCTCGAGCAGCGCATCCTCCAGCTTCCAGACACCAGTGACGGATCCATCGCGCCTCATCGAGAAGACGGCCTCTCGTACCGATGTAAGTACGAAGATCTCCCCGGTGAGCGGATGAAGCGCCAGCTCCGACGGCTTGAGGCCGCTCAGATCTACGCGCTCGGAAAGCATGGATCGGACGGCCTCGTTCACGGGGTGATCGTCCACGCTAACGGCAAAGGCACGAGGATCGAGCGCATACACGGGCCGTTCGGCGAGGAGTCGGCCCGCCGTGTCGAAGGCGAAGACAGCTTTCTCCTGGCCGAGGTGGGGACCGGATCGCTCCTTGCACGAGACGAGGAGACGATCGCCTTCAGGGTCGTAGCGCAGTCCTTCCCCATCACACCGGGCCGGCAGGTCGAGCTCGAATTCCGATCCGTCGAGCGCGCTTGCCGTCCAGTCGTCGAATCGGTACAGCCTTCCACCGGCCTCCAGGATGAACAGGCGACCCGCTCCGAGTGCAACGGCTTCGTAGTCTCCCGGCGGCCCGAACGTGCGTTCGTCGATGATGCCGCCGGTAGAAGGATCGAGCACGTAAAGAATGCCGTCCTCATCCTGGACGGCCGCCAGCGTGCCGTCGCCAAGCACGGCCAGGCCCGAGATCTCGCCGAGCACGGCATCGAGCTCGAACGCCGCATCCGGCCGGTCGAAGTCGTAGGAGGTATCGCCCGCCGGCCACGGCGCGACGTCCGTCCCGCCCCCGCACCCGGCTGCGGAGAGGCCGCTGCAAATCAAGGCGCAGAAGAGCATACAGCGCCCCGCAAAAGTGCCCTTTCGTCCGCGTGGCTCGTTCATCAGCCTTCCTCCACGGATACCGGGTTCCGTTTTCGATGCTCGAGCGCCGCCTTCCACCGTTCCTCCAGCAGGCGATAGATCGCCATCTGCGCCCGGACGGTGCCTTTCCCGGACGCATAGGCATTCTTCTGGGCGGAGCCTTCCCCGGACGCGTAGGCATTCTTCTGGGCGGCGTCGTCCCCGGATGCGTAGGCATTCTGCTGGGCGGCGCCGACGATGCGAGCCTTGATCGTATCCTGAAGCTGGAGTTCGAGGATCTGCTTAAGCTCCTCGCGTGCACGCCCGTCGTAGATTGGAAATGCCACCTCGACCCTGCGGCTCAGATTTCTCTTCATCCAGTCCGCCGAGGCGAGATAGATCTGCTCTTCCCCGTCGTTCTGAAAGACATACATGCGGGCGTGCTCCAGGAAACGGTCGATGATGCTCCGTATGCGAATGCGATCGCTCTGGAGCGGCACCCCCGGGACGAGGCAGCAGATGCCTCGCACGATCAATTCCATCTCGACGTTCCGAACGCCGGCATCATACAGCTTGTGGATCATTTTTTCGTCTTCCAGCGCATTCATCTTCGCGATGAGCCGCCCGCGGCGACCCGCTCTCGCGATGTCGATCTCGCGATCGATCATGCGCAGGAGGGCCGAACGCATCCCGAACGGCGCGACGAGCAGATGCTCGAAGTCCGGCTCTTCCTCCTCGCCGGAGAGGAAAGCGAAGACGAGCCGGACGTCGCGCGTCAGCCGCGGATCGGCGGTAAATAATCCATGGTCGGCATAGACACGTGCCGTGCGCTCGTTGAGATTGCCCGTTCCGAGATAGCAGTACCACCTTTGCCCGCCATTCTCCCGGCGCCCGACGAGCATCAGCTTGGCGTGCACCTTGAGATCCCGGAAGCTGTAGAGCGTTCGTACGCCGGCCGCTTCCATCTTGGCGGCCCAGTCGAGATTGGACGCCTCATCGAACCGGGCCTTTAGCTCCACGAAGGCCGTCACTCGCTTGCCCGCCTCGGCCGCCCGGATCAGCTCGCCGACGATCCTCGATTTTGGCGCCGTTCTGTAGAGCGTCGTCCAGATCGAATCCACGGCGGGATCGTCGACAGCCTCTCGCAGGAATCGAAGCACGTAGTCGAATTTCTGATAGGGGAAGTGGATCACCTGATCCGCCTCTGCCACCGTACCGAACATGGAAGACGCGAATGCCAGCACGGGATGCTCCAGTGGCGCGAGCTCCTCGTACCTGACGCCTTCGAGATCGAACCTCGGAAAGTCCGCCAGATCGTGCAGATTGTGATAGCGCCCGCCCTGGACGAGGTCCTCCTCGTCCAGATCGAAGGCCTGCTTGAGATAGGAAATTACATGATAGGGCGCGTGCAGGTCGTACAGAAACCGGCAGGGCAGGCCGCGTTCGCGCTGGTCGAGGCTTCGTCGAATCTGCTCGGCGATGCTGCCTGTATATTCGTCGTCGAGGTAGAGATCCGCATCACGGGAGAGCTTGACCGCGAAGGCACCGCCCACCTCGAAGTCGGGAAAGAGCTCTGGAAGGTGATGTCGGACGACGTCGTCCACGAACATCACATACCGGCGGCCATCCTGATCGGGGAGACGGACGAACCGTTCGACGGGAGATCCGGGCACTTCCACCAGCCCGATCTGCGGCGTACCGGCCGAGAGGTCCATCGCACCCCCTATCGGCCACAGCTCTACGGCAAGGTAGACCTGACGGTCCTCCAGAAACGGAAGATCGGTCCTGCCCAGTACGACAGGATTCGCATGCGTGCGCACGTGCTCATCGAAATGCTCGGCGAGGTAGCCGCTCTGTGTAACGCTCAGATCCGTCTCGTCGATCAGGTACACGCCGCGAT
>Ga0299914_10002285_pt1 | contig 13157 bp, 13 predicted proteins | sample RVTome_10_FD_201361 | JGI IMG/M metagenome (GOLD analysis project Ga0299914, IMG submission 201361) | Soil microbial communities from uranium-contaminated site in the Upper Colorado River Basin, Wyoming, United States - RVT153D57 (version 2) ...
CGCCCATCCCGCCTCCGATCACCACCGCCTCGAGGTCGAGCAGGTTGAGCGCCGAGGCGATCCCGGTGCCGAGCGCGTCGACCGCGCGATCGATCAGGTGGATCGCGAGCTTGTCGCCCTGCTTGACGGCCCGCTCCCAGATCCCGCTCGTCAGCTTCGGCCGGTCATGCTTGCGCATCAGCTTGAACAGGTCGGTGTCGCGGCCCTTCTCCTCGTGCTCGTGCCGAGCCTTCGCCTCCATCGCCGCCCGGCCGGCGTACGCCTCGACGCAGCCGCGCCGCCCGCACGGGCAGTGGGCGCCGCCGCGCTCGATCACCATGTGGCCGAACTCGCCGGCGCTGCCCTGGCCCACCCACGGCTTCCCGCCGAGCACCAAGCCGCCGCCCACCCCGGTGCCCCAGAAGACGCCGAGCAGCGAGTCGTACTCGGTCCCGACGCCGAGCCGGAACTCGGCGTCGGTGGCGACGTCGACGTCGTTGCCGATCCGCACCTGCGTGCCGAGCGCCTCGGCGAGCTCCGGGCCGAGGGCGTACGTGCCCTCCCACCCAGGCAGGTTCTTCGCCCCGCGGACCGTCCCCGCCCGCTCGTCGACGCCGCCGGGCGATCCGACGCCGACGCCGGCGAGCGCGCCGGTCTCGAGCCCGGCGTCGGCGGCCGCGTCGCGCATCGCCTCCGCCATCGCCGCGGCGACGTCGGCCGGGCCCCCGCTCTGCGGGGTCGGACGGCGGGCACCGCCGAGCGGGTCGTTCGCGTCGTCGACCACGACGGTCTGGATCTTCGTCCCGCCAAGGTCGATTCCGCCCCGAGTTGCACCACCAGCGCCCATGGCGCGCGTATCGTATCCGCGCCTCGGGATGTCCTCGTCCCGCCCTCAAGCGCCGAGCGCGGGCGGCTCAGCGGACGCTTCCCTCGAGCGCCGGCGGCCAGTCGCGCAACGTCGCGAGGGCGAAGTCGGCGCCGGCGTCGCGGAGCTCGCCGAGCTCGTACCTCCCGGTCGCGACGCCGACGACGCGGATCGACGCGCCGTGGCCGGCCGCGACGTCGTGCGGGGTGTCGCCCACCGACACGCACTCCGAGGCGTCGATCGCCTCGCCGGAGATCGCCCGCGCGCGCTCAGTCGCCCGGCGGGTCAGCTCGGTGCGATCGCCCGAGTCCGACCCGTATCCGCCGAAGCTGAAGAAGCGGTTCAGGTTCGCCCGCGAGAGCTTGATGTGGGCGGCCGCCTCGAGGTTCCCGGTCGTCAACCCGAGCAGGTGCCCGGTGTCGATCAGCCGGTCGAGCAGCTCCTCGACGCCGGGCATGACGACGTAGCCGTCGGAGTCGGCGACCGCCTGGGGCAGGTGGCGGAGCTGGCAGCCCATCAGCCGTGCGAGCTCGCGGTGGGTGGGATCGCGCCCGAGGGCCCCGCGGAAGCTCAGCCTGGCGACCTCGGGGTCGGCGATCCCGGTCGTCGTGTAGTCGGAGACCTCGACCGCAACCCCATAGAGGTCGTCGAAGGCGCGACTCCAAGCCGCCTCGCCGGCGCCTCCGGTGGTGATCAAAGTGCCGTCGATGTCGAACAGCACCGCCGCCGCCGGCGAGTCGCCGCTCGCGCCCGTGGCTTCGGACTCAGCCACCTTCGCGGGCTGCCCGGTAGCGGCGGATCAGCGCGTTGGTCGAGCTGTCGTGGTCGAGGTCGCCCTCGCCCTCGCCCTCGAGCTCGGGAACGATCCGCTTCGCCAGCACCTTGCCGAGCTCGACGCCCCACTGGTCGAACGAGTCGATCCCCCAGATCGCGCCCTGGGTGAAGACGCTGTGCTCGTAGAGCGCGACCAGCTTCCCGAGCGTGGCGGGGTCGAGGCGCTCGGCGAGGATGACGTTCGAGGGCCGGTTGCCCTCCATCACCCGGTGCGGGACGACGTCCTCCGAGGTGCCCTCGGCGCGGACCTCCTCGGCGGTGCGACCGAACGCGAGCGCCTCGGGCTGGGCGAAGACGTTCGACATCAGCAGGTCGTGGTGGTCGCCGAGCGGGTTGAGCGAGCGCATGAAGCCGATGAAGTCGCAGGGGATCAGGCGGGTTCCCTGGTGGATCAGCTGGTAGAAGGAGTGCTGGCCGTTGGTCCCCGGCTCGCCCCAGTAGACGGCGCCCGTCTCGTAGTCCACCCTCGCTCCGTCGAGGGTCACGTGCTTGCCGTTCGACTCCATCGTCAGCTGCTGGAGATAGGCGGGAAAGCGGTGCATGTACTGGTCGTACGGCAGCACGGCGACCGTCTCGGAGCCGAAGAAGTCGCCGTACCAGACGGCGAGCAACCCGAGCAGCGCCGGCAGGCTCTCGCCGACCGGCGCCTCCCGGAAGTGCTCGTCGATCGCGTGGAAGCCGGCGAGCATCTCGCCGAAACGGTCGGGGCCGATCGCGAGCATCGTCGAGAGCCCGATCGCGGAGTCCATCGAGTAGCGGCCGCCGACCCACTCCCAGAACCCGAACATGTTCTCGGCGTCGATCCCGAACTCGCCCACACCCTCGGCGTTGGTCGACACGGCGACGAAGTGCTTGGCGACCGCCGCCTCGTCGCCGAGCGCCTCCAGGGCCCACCCGCGCGCGGTGCGGGCGTTGGTCATCGTCTCCAGGGTCGTGAACGTCTTCGAGCAGATGACGAACAGGGTCTCGGCCGGGTCGAGGTCCCGCGTCGCCTCGGCGAAGTCGGTGCCGTCGACGTTGGAGACGAAGCGGAAGGCCATCTCGCGGCGCGAGTAGTGGCGCAGCGCCTCGTAGGCCATCACCGGTCCGAGGTCGGACCCGCCGATGCCGACGTTGACGACGTTGCGGATCGGCTTGCCGGTGTGGCCCCGCCACTCCCCGCCCCGCACCCGCTCGCTGAACCGGCTCATCCGGTCGAGGACCTCGTGGACCTCCCTGACGACGTCGGTCCCGTCGACGACGAGCGAGCGCGAGCGCGGCATCCGCAGCGCGACGTGAAGCACCGAGCGATCCTCGGAGACGTTGATCCGCTCGCCCGCGAACATCGCGTCGCGGCGCTCGGCGAGCCGGCGTTCGGCGGCGAGGTCCGCCAGCAGCGACAGCGTCTCGGCGGTGATCCGGTTCTTCGAGTAGTCGAGATAGAGTCCGGCGGCCTCGGCGATCATCGTCTCGCCGCGATCGGGATCGGCGGCGAACAGGTCGCGCAGGTGGGTGGCGCCGATCTCGCCGTGGTGGGCCTCGAGCGCGCGCCAGGCCGGCGTTCGCCGCAGATCCGGGCCCTGACCCCCGTCGCCCATCTCAGCTCGCCGCCCCGGCCGCGGTCGCGATCGAGTCCATCAGCTCCGCCCAGGAGTCGTCGAACGACTTGGCGCCGTCGCGCTGGAGGTCGGCCGCGAGCGAGCTGGCGTCGACCCCCGCCCGAGCGAACTCGGCGAGGACGTCGTCGGCGTCGCCGCCGTCGGCCGCCAGCGTGCCGGACACCTCGCCGTGCTCGCCGAAGGCGAGCAGGGTCTTCTCCGGCATCGTGTTGACGGTGAACGGCGCCGCCAGCGCGCCGACGTAGAGAACGTCGGAGGCGTCGGGATCCTTGGTGCCCGTGCTCGCCCACAGCAGCCGCTGCGGCCGCGCGCCCTCGTTGGCGAGCCGCTGCCAGCGGTCGGAGTCGAGCAGCTCGCGGTAGGCGCGGTAGGTCCGTGACGCGACCGCGATCCCGAGCCGGTCGTGGAGCTCGTCCGGGACCCGGTCCATCACCGCCTTGTCCCAGCGCGAGACGAACAGCGACGCGACCGAGCCGACGGCGGGATCGAGGCCCGCATCCACCCGCCGCTCGAGGCCTTCCAGGTACGCCTCCGCCGCGCCGAGATAGTGCTCGGTCGAGAACAGCAGCGTCACGTTCACCGGGATCCCGGCGAAGATCGCCTCGGAGATCGCCTCATGCCCGGCATCGGTGCCCGGGATCTTGATCAGCAGGTTCTGGCGTCCGGCCCTCGAATGCAGGTCCCTGGCCTGCTCGATCGTCTTCGCCGCGTCGTCGGCGAGCAGCGGCGAGACCTCGAGCGAGACCCAGCCGTCGACCCCGTCGGAGCGCTCGTGGATCGGCGCGAAGAGGTCGGCCGCGCGGCGCAGGTCGGTGATCGCGAGGTCGAAGAACACGTCCTCGGTCGACGCCCCGCCGGCCGCGAGCTCCCCGATCTGGACGTCGTAGGCGTCGCCGTTCGAGATCGCGTGGTCGAAGATCGTCGGGTTCGAGGTCAGGCCCGTGACCGACAGCTCGCCGATGTAGCGCTCGAGCGTTCCGTCGTCGAGGATCGTCCGGGTGATGTTGTCGAGCCACAGGCTCTGGCCGAGCTCGTGGAGGCGCCGGGTGGCCTTCACGGATCCCCGATCGCGCTTCGCCCCGGAATCACCGCTCCCTTGTCCTGGCTCCGCGCTCACTGACCCCGGATCGCGCTTCGCCCCGGAATCACCGCTCCCTTGTCCTGGCTCCGCGCTCACTGAATCAGCTCCTTCGCGGTCTCCACCACCCGCTCGGGGGTGAAGCCGTACTTGCGGGTCACATCCTTGAGCGGCGCCGACGACCCGAACGTGTGCATGCCGATCATCGCCCCCTCGGGGCCGACGTAGCGATCCCATCCGAGCGTCGCGGCCTGCTCGACCGAGACCCGGGCGGTGACGGCCGCCGGGAGCACGCTCTCGCGGTACTCGGGGGGCTGGCGGTCGAAGAGGTGGAACGAAGGCAGGCTCACGACCCGGGAGCGGACCCCGTCGCCCGCCAGCGCCTCGTGGGCGTCGAGCGCCAGCGCGACCTCGCTGCCCGTCGCGATCAGGATCACCTCCGGGTCGCCGCCGTCGGAGTCGGCGAGCACGTAGCCACCGCGCCGCAGCCCCTCGGCGGAGGCGTAGCGCGAGCGGTCGAGCACCGGGACGCCCTGCCGCGTGAGCACGAGGGCCACGGGCTGATGGTCCCCGGCGAGCGCGACTCGCCACGCCTCGGCGACCTCGTTGGCGTCGGCCGGGCGGATCACGATCAAGCCGGGGATCGCGCGCAGCGAGGCGAGGTGCTCGACCGGCTGGTGGGTCGGGCCGTCCTCGCCGAGGCCGATCGAGTCGTGGGTGAAGACGTGGACCACCGGCAGCTCCATCAGCGCCGAGAGACGAATCGCGGGGCGGGCGTAATCGGAGAAGACGAGGTAGGTGGACCACACCGGGCGCAGCTTCGACAGCGAGAGCCCGTTCGAGATCGCCGCCGACTCGTGCTCGCGGATCCCGTAGTGGAGCTGGCGCCCACCCGGAGTCGCCGGCTCGAACGGCTCGACGCCGTCGCCGCTCAGCTCGACCGAGGTCGAGCCGGTGAGGTCGGCTGATCCGACGAGCAGCCACGGGATCCGCGGCGCGATGGCGTTGAGGACCGCGTTCGAGGCCTTGCGGGTCGCGAGCGGGCCATCGCCGGTGTCGAACCCCGGGATGTCGTCGTCCCAGCCCGACGGCAGGTCGCGGCGCTGCATCTCGCCGATCGCGGCGGCGAGCTCCGCGTGCTCGTCGCGGTAGGCCGCGAGGGTCGACTCCCATGCCTCGCGCAGCTCGCGACCACGAGCGCCGATCCCCGCGGCGAAGTGCTCGTAAACGCCGTCGGGGACGAGGAACTCAGCGTCCTCGGGCCAGCCGTAGGCGCGCTTGGTCTCGCGCACCTCCTCGGCGCCGAGCGGCTCGCCGTGCGCCGCCGGTGTATCGACCTTGTGCGGCGACCCGTAGCCGATGTGGCTGTCGACGATGATCAATGTCGGCCGGCCCGTCTCGGCGCGGAACGCCTCGAACGCCCGGCTCAGCAGCCCGCGATCGTTCGCGTCGCCGACCCGGGTCACGTTCCAGCCGTAGCCGGCGAACCGGGCCGCCACGTCGTCCTCGTAGGTGATCTCGGTGCGGCCGTCGATCGTGATGTGGTTGTTGTCGTAGATCCAGCAGAGGTTCGAGAGGCGCAGGTGCCCCGCGATCGACGCCGCCTCGTTCGACACGCCCTCCATCAGGCAGCCGTCGCCGCAGAGCGCGTAGACGTCGTAGTCGAAGAGGGCGAGCTCGGGGCGGTTGAAGTGGGCGGCCTGCCAGCGCCCGGCGATCGCCATCCCGACGCTGGTCGCGATCCCCTGGCCGAGCGGGCCGGTGGTGGTCTCGACGCCGGACGTCCAGCGGTACTCGGGGTGACCGGCGGCCTTCGAGTCGAGCTGGCGGAAGGTCTTGATGTCGTCGAGGCTCACCGAGGGCTCGCCCTCGATCTCGTAGTCGGGGTCGACCGCGCGGACCCCGGTCAGATGGAGCAGCGCGTAGAGCAGCATCGACGCGTGGCCCGCCGAGAGCACGAACCGATCGCGGTTCGGCCAGATCGGGTCGGCCGGGTCGAAGCGCAGGTACCGCTGCCAGAGGACGTAGGCGGCGGGAGCCATCGCCATCACCGTCCCGGGATGGCCCGATTGCGCCTTCTGGATTGCGTCGATCCCGAGCGTCCGGATCGTGTCGACGCAGAGGCCGTCGAGGTCTCGCGTCTCAGTCCATCCCATCGGCCGCGCAGTCTACCCTTGGCGGCCCGCGCGACCTCTCGAAATGTCGTCCAGTCAGCCCCAACTCGAGAACGAGAAGCGCCTCGCCGCCGAGGCGGCGGCCGAGATCGTCGAGGACGGGATGACCGTCGGGCTCGGCACCGGCTCCACCGTCGCCTACCTGCTCCCGGCGCTGGCCGCCCGCAAGCTCGACATCCGCTGCGTCGCGACCTCGCCGGCGACCGAGCGCGCGGCCGGCGAGCTCGGCATCCCGGTCGAGCCGTTCGAGCGCCTCGAGCGCCTCGACCTCGCGATCGACGGCGCCGACCAGGTCGCGCCGGACGGCTGGCTGGTCAAGGGCGGCGGCGGCGCGCACACCCGCGAGAAGGTCGTCGCCGGCGCCGCCGAGCGATTCGTCGTCATCGCCGACTCGAGCAAGCCGGTCGAGCGGATTGCCGCGCCGATCCCGCTCGAGCTCCTGCGCTTCGGCATCGCGACGACGCTGCGACGCCTCGGCCCGGTCGAGCTTCGCGACGCTCCGCCCTCACCGGACGGCGGGGCGATCGCCGACTTTCACGGCGACGTCGGCGACGTGGCCGAGCTCGCGCGGCGGCTCGAGGCGACCCCGGGGGTCGTCGACCACGGCCTGTTCCCGGCGTCGATGGTGGGCGACGTTCTCGTCGGCAGGGACGGCGGCGTCGAGCGGTCCTGGCCGTTTGATTGAGGTGCCGTCCTGCGATCGCCGCCCGGATTCCCCCAGGATTCCCCTATATGGGTTAGTAAGCAAGCGGGAAATGCCCCTTTCGCCGTGAAATATCGATTCCAGCCCTTGGGAAAACCGCCGATCCGCCGATACAATGGCGCGTAGAGGGTCGCACCGGCAGAAGAGTTCTCATCCCGTTCTCTCCTCCTGCGGCCCTCTTTTTATGCCCTGACGCCGTCCGCCCCGCGCCAGCGCCCAGAGCGCGCCCACCGGGACGAGCACCGTCAGCGCGAGCGCGACGACGTTCGCCGCCGCGTCGGCGCCGCCGTAGACGTCGAGGTGGGCGAGGTGGTAGGCGGCGTGGGGAACCGAGAACAGCAGGTACGAGAGCAGCGCGACCGCCGCCAAGCGGCGGCCCCCGAGCCAGGCGGCGGCAGCGAGCACGAAGCCGATCGCCAGGAACAGCGCGCCGACGTCCCGCATCAGGTGCTCGTTGTAGGCTGGCAGCGCCTCGACCCAGCCCCGCCCGAACGGGAACCCGGTGTAAAACGAGCGCGGGGCGAGCGTCGCCCAGGCGCCGTTCGCAAGCTGGACCAGCCCGAGCGCCGCGAGCACGCCGCGCAGGACCCAACCCGGCTCGCGGACGGTGGCGACGCCGTCAGGCATCGCCGCCGCCGTTCGCGCCGAGCAGCGAGCTCGCGATCTCGACCCAGGCGTCTATCACTCGCTCGCGCGGCACAGCCGCGAGCCGGTGGCCGAAGGTGTGCCGCCGGAGGGCGTAGCCGACGAGGTCGTCGAGCGGACGCAGCTCGAGCCGGTGTTCGAGCGAGTCGAGGGCGGCAACCCGCTCGGCGATCGCCGCCTCGACCAGGGCATAACGCGAGATTGCAGAATGTAATCGAGCGTTTCTGGTCCCCTAGTCGATGCCCAGTCGGTCGAGCAGGGCCTCGTCGCGCCGCCAGCGGTCGCGCACCCGCACCTGCAGGTCGAGGAAGACGCGCCCGCCGAGCTCCCGCTCGAGCTCGCGGCGGGCCGCGGTCCCGATCTCACGGACCATGCGCCCTCCCTTGCCGATCAGGATCCCTTTCTGCGACTCGGTCTCGGCCCATACCTGGGCGGTGACCTCGACCAGCCCGTCGTCGCGCTCGCCGATCTCGGTCACCGCGACCTCGACCGCGTGCGGCAGCTCGTGCCGGGTCCGGCGCAGGACCTGCTCGCGGATCAGCTCGGCGAGATGGACGTCGCTCGGCTGGTCGGTGCGGTCGCCGGCCGGATACAGGAACGGTCCCTCCGGGAGCAGGGTGGCGAGATGGACGATCAGCGGATCGATGCCGGAGCCGCGCTTCGCCGAGACCGGGAAGATCGCGTCGACCGGCTCGAGCGACTCCGCCTCCGCGAGCACCTTCGCCGTCTGGGCAGGCGAGAGCCGGTCGACCTTGTTGACCGCGCAGACGACCGGAGTATCGCCCCGGGCGGCCAGCAGGTGGCGAGCGATGAAGCGGTCGCCGGGGCCGACGCCCTGCTCGCCGTTGACCACGATCAGGACGCCGTCGGCGTCCTCGAGCTCCGCCTCGACCCGCCGCTGCATCCGCTTGGTGAGCACGTCGCGCGGACGCTGAACCCCCGGCAGGTCGACGAGGACCATCTGCCAGCCGGCGCCGATGTCGGTAGCCACCCCGCGGCTGGCGCGGCGGGTGGTCTGGGGGCGGTCGGAGACGATCGCCACCTTCGAGCCGACGATCGCGTTGACGAGCGTCGACTTGCCGACGTTGGGACGCCCGGCGAGGCCGATGAACCCCGCCCGGGTCACACCGTCCCCGGACGCGAAGCGCAGATGTCGCGCACCACCTCGGCCTGGAGGGCGAGCATCTCCCCGCCGTCGGTCTCGTGGTCGAAGCCGCAGAGGTGGAGCACCCCGTGGACGGCGACCTCGACCAGGTCGCCGGCGTGCTCGGGGCAGATGACGACGTCGCCGAGCTCGCGCGGCCCGCGGGTCGGCTCGCTGCCATCGATCGGAAAGGCGAGGACGTCGGTCGGGCGGTCGTGGCCTCGGTGCGCGCGGTTGAGCTCCCTGATCCGCTCCGGCGAGACCAGCTCGACCGCCAGATGGCCGTCGCTCACCCCCGCGGCGGCGAGCGCCGCGGCGGCGGCGGGACGCAGCTCGGCGGGGACGTCGGCGAGGTCGACGCTCACGGCTGGGGCTCGCGCTCGTCACCCTCGCCGTACTCGCCGTAGGCGGCGACGATCCGCTGGACGAGCTCGTGGCGGACGACGTCCTCGGCCCCGAAGCGGACGAAGCTGATGTCGCTCACCCGCGCCAGGATCTCGCCGACGATCACCAGGCCGGAGCGCTGGTCGCGCGGCAGGTCGATCTGGGTGATGTCGCCGGTGACGACCATCTTCGAGCCGAAGCCGAGCCGGGTCAGGAACATCTTCATCTGCTCCGGGCTCGTGTTCTGAGCCTCGTCGAGGATGACGAACGAGTCGTTGAGGGTCCGTCCCCGCATGAACGCCAGCGGCGCGACCTCGATCACCCCGCGGTCGAAGTAGGTCGAGACCCGCTCCGGGTCGAGCATGTCGTAGAGGGCATCGAACAGCGGCCGCAGGTAGGGGTCGACCTTGGCCTGGATGTCGCCGGGCAGGAAGCCGAGCCGCTCGCCGGCCTCGACGGCGGGGCGGGTGAGGATTATCCGGTTGACCTCGCGCGCGTCGAGCGCGGCGACGGCCATCGCGACGGCGAGGAAGGTCTTCCCGGTGCCGGCCGGGCCGATGCCGAAGGTGACCGTGTGGCGGCGGATGTCGTCGACGTAGCGCTTCTGGTTGACCGTCTTCGGCGCCACCCTGATGTTGCGATGCCGCCAGATCACGTCGCCGAGGATCTCCTCGGGACTGGCGCTGGCGTCGAGTGCGCCGTCGACCGTCTCGATCGTCGCCGGCGCGACGTCGTGACCGCGCTCGATCAGCCCGACGACCTCGTCGACGATCTGCGCGGCGCGATTCACGTCGGCGTCGTCGCCGTCGAGGGTGAGGACGTTTCCGCGCAGGAAGACCTCGCAGTCGAGGCGCCCCTCGAGCTCGCGCAGGACCGAGTCCTCGGCGCCCGCCAGCTCCGCGGCGACCGTGTTGTCGAGCGTCAACTGCCTGCGCGCCAAGCTCGTCCCCGGCTCAGCCGCCGAGCCGCTCGCGTACCATCGCGCTCACCCGCCCGCCGTCGGCGCGCCCGGCGACCCTGGGCATCGTCGCGCCCATGACCTTGCCGATGTCCTGCGGGCCGGTGGCGCCCGTGCCGTCGATCGCCGCCGAGACGAGCTCGCCGAGCTCGTCGTCGGAGAGCTCAGCCGGCAGGTAGCGCTCGATGACCTCGGCCTCCCCCTCCTCGGCGGCGGCCCGTTCGGCACTGCCGCCGTCGCGGTAGGCCTCGGCCGCTTCGAGCCGGCGCTTGCGCTCGCGCCGCAGGACGGCGACCTCGTCGCCCTTGCCCTCCTTGTGCTCGGCCTGAAGGGCGTTCGAGACCATCCGCAGCGTGCCGACGAGCTCGCGCTCGCCCGCCTTCATCGCATCGCGGGTGTCGCGCTGAACGCGCTCGAGCAGGTTCTCGGCCATCGCCGCTAAGGGTACCTGCGGCGGCGCCGGCGACCCGGCGGCCTAGTCGAGGTCGACGTGCTCGACCTCGCCGAGCGGTAACTGGAGGAAGCGGGTGCCGAGCTCGCGGAAGGCCTCGGGGTCGCCGGTGCACAGGAAGCGATACGAGCCCTCCTCCGGGCCGCTCGCCGCCAGCCCGCGCTCGTCGAGGATCCGCTGCGCCCGCGCCGCGACCGCGTGGCCGGCGGTGACCAGACGCACGTCGCGGCCGAGGATCCGCTGCAGCATCGGCGCGACCAGCGGGTAATGGGTGCAGCCGAGGATCACGGTGTCGACCTCCGCCCGCTTGAGCGGCGCGCAGTAGGCGCGGACCGTCTCCACGACCGCCTCGGAGAACGGGAAGCCGCGCTGGATGATCGCGGCGAGGTCGGGCGCCTCGACCTCGGTCACCGTCAGCTCGCGATGCTCGGCGCCGAGGGCGCGCAGATAGGCTCCGCCCTCGACCGTCGCCGGCGTCGCCAGCACGCCGACCCGCCCGGACTCGGTGATCGCGGCGGCGATCTCCGCCTCCGGCGCGATCACCGAGACGACCTCGATCCCGCGCCCGGCTGCGAGCTCCCGGGCATCGTCGAGCGCGGCGGTCGCCGCCGAGTTGCAGGCGACGACGAGCAGCTTCGCGCCGCGGTCGAGCAGAAACGAGACGCTGCGCTCGACGCAGGCGCGAAGCTCCTCGGGCTCCTTCGCGCCGTACGGGAACTCGGCGTCGTCGCCGAGGTAGACGTAGTCCTCCGCCGGCAGCGAGACGAGGAACTCGTGCAGCACGGTCAGCCCGCCCACTCCGGAGTCGAAGACGGCGATCGGGAGCGGGCGCTCAGGCTTCATCTCGCGAATCGTTGCGAACGCGGGCGGCGGCGGTCGGCGCCCGGTCCGCGAGCGCGCTTCCCGGCGAGCCCTACAGGAACGGCTTCGCGGTCATGAAGTAGATGAGCACGACGATCGTCAGGCCGGCGAGCATGCCGACGGTCGCGCTGCGCGCGCTGAGGCGAGCGAACTCGTCGCCGAGCTTCACCTCGCCGGCCCCCGCCGACTCGATGTCCGACCGCGCCGCCGCCGCGGCGCGGCGATCGTTGGGGATGAAGAACCCGTGGGTGAGGCCGACGAGGACGATCACGCCGACCAGGCCGACGTTGATGAAGACGTCGCCGAACTCGAAGCGGTCGATCGTCAGGTAGATGCCGGACGCGAGCACCACGAGCGCCCCCCAGGTCAGCAGCGTGCGCTCGACCGCGATCGTCGCCTCGAGCATCACCGGGACGCTGCGCGGGTCACGGCGCTGGGCGAGCGCGGCGTAGACGCCGAACGCGAACGTGGGCCCGAACGCGACGACGACGGCGGTGATGTGAACCCACCTGATCACGTCGTAGAAGTCGACCGCCGCGACGGGCATCGGGGGAACCCTATCCCCTGGCGGCGTCGGATCGGCGCTCGAGGCGAAGCGCGGCCCACTCGCCCGACTCCCGGCGCTCGGCGACCGTGAGCCCGGCGCCGGCGAGCGCCGCCTCGACCCGTCCGGACTCACTCGCCAGCAGCCCGGAGCAGATCATCGCCCGCGGCCGCCGCTCCAGCCGCGGCGCGACCTCGACCAGCAGCGGGGCGGTCAGGTTGGCGACGACGGTCGCCGCCGCGGGCGCGGGCTCGAGGCGCAGGTTGACGCGCCGCAGGTCGAGCTCGACCGCGTTCGCGCGCGCGTTCGCGGCCGCCGCCTCGAGCGAAGCGATCTCGCTGTCGACGGCGATCACGGGGCGCCACCCGAGCTTCGCCGCCGCGATCGCCAGCACCCCCGATCCGGTCCCGAGGTCGGCGAGCCCGCCCTCGGCTCCGCCGGCGTCGGCGACGTCGAGCAGCAGCTCGAGGCACATCCGCGTCGTCGCGTGGGCCCCGGTTCCGAAGGCCTGACCCGGGTCGACCACGACGTCGAGGCCCGCGGCGTCCTCCGCTTCGGGGTCGGAGGGGATCCAGGATGGACGGATCACGAGGCGGCCGGCGGCGATCGCGGTCGGCTGGTGGAAGTCGCGCCAGCGGTCGGCCCAGTCGTCGGGGACCTCGGCGGTCGTCACGGCGATCAGGCCGCCGGCCGCCGCGGCCTCGAGATCGGGCAGCTCCGGGACCTCCCCGGGGGCGCCGTAGACGGCGAGCTCGACGTACCCGTCGCCGTCCGCCTCCTCGACGCCGCTCGGAGCGAGCTCGATCAGCTCGGCCAGGACCCGCTCGGCGGCCTCGGGGCGGCAGCGAACGGCAAGCCGGATCACGCCTCGCGCACGCCCGCGCGCATCGAGCGGTCGAGCCGCTCGACGAGCTCGCGCTGCTCGTCGCTGAGGTCGCC
>Ga0299914_10002286_pt1 | contig 13155 bp, 13 predicted proteins | sample RVTome_10_FD_201361 | JGI IMG/M metagenome (GOLD analysis project Ga0299914, IMG submission 201361) | Soil microbial communities from uranium-contaminated site in the Upper Colorado River Basin, Wyoming, United States - RVT153D57 (version 2) ...
CGCAACGCGTCGCCCGGGCGCAGCGCGCGTCCGGCGAGATCGACGATGGGCGTGCCGTTCCACACGGAGCCCTGCGCCGCGGCGATCCGCTGCGCGACGGCCGGCTCCGGACGCGCGCCGCCACCCCGGTGTCTCACCGTGTGCAGCTCCACGGCGCCGATGCCGTGATCGTCCGTCACGGTGATCTCCAGCTGGACGCGATCAGTGGTCGCAACCACGGTGTCGGTCGCCGGCGATACCAGCTCCACCCCGGGCGCGGAATCGGGAATCACCTCGATCTCGATCGGCAGCGGCACGTCGGCGATCGGGCCGCGCTTCCCCACCCCCGTCGCCGACCAGCTCCAGATTCCGCTCGCCACCGGCCGCAGCCGGCCGCGGAAGCTCTGGCCGCTCGCCTGAAACACCACCGAATCCTTCTCCGCCGATACGGCGACGTGCAGCAGCGCCGTGGACGCGCGTCCCTCCACGTCGATTACGGTCCCGCGCGGCACGCGCGCCACTTCGCCGAGGGGGAGCCCTTCGGGAGCGCGCTCGAGATACGACGGATACACCGCGCGAAGCACCACGCCGCCGACGAAGGGGCGGTCCGTCACGCGCACGATCATGGTGTCGGTCGCATTGCGTCCGTCCGATGCCACTAGCATCAGATCGCCGCGAACGGGCCCGAAGGATGCGCTCGCCTCGCCCGACACACTGTCCACCGCCAGCGTGGCCGCGCGCCAACCCTCGCCCATCACGCGAGAGCGCAGTTGCAGGGTACGCCGCCCGCGGGCGTCGACAGTCACCCGAAGCGATTCACCGCGAAGCAGCTCCGGCGGCAGCCCCTTGAACGCGAGCGTCGGGATCAGCGTGCCGCGCCATGCGGCAATCGGGCGACGAATCGCGAGCAGCCCGTCGTTGAGCGACGGTGCGGCCCCGAGCAGCAGCGCGAAGGTCACCCCGGCGATCGCCACGCCGCGCACGGCGCGGGACTGCGTCGCCCGCCGCATCGCGGGCGCCAGCCGCGGACCGCGCAGCGCGAGCTGTGCCGCGAGCGACTGGTCCACCCGGCGCGCGATGGGGCTGTCCCCGTTCAGCTCCATCACGCCGCGCAGGGCGCCCGCGCGCAGCGTCTGCTCGCGTTCGATGGCCGCCGCGACGGCCGGCCGCGCGAGCTTGCGGCGCAGCTGGACCACCGCCCACCCGATGACGGCGACGTTCGCGATCAGCAGCGTCGCCCAGACCAGCACCGGCAAGGCGCGCGGCAGCGCGATCCAGCGCGACTCGCCAAGCAGCCACGCGCCCGCCCCGACGACGACCACGCTCACGATGAGCGAGAGCGCCACCGTGGCAACGGCGTCCAGTACGCGCAGACGCGCGCGCTCTCGCTCGACGAGTTCGACGACGGTCATGGAAGAGGTCGGCTGGTGACGGCGTACGTGAAGAGGTTCACTCCCATGCGGAGCGCGGCCTCGTGCAGCTCGGGAGGATCGTTGTGAACGGTTGGGTCCTCCCAGCCGTTGCCAAGGTCGCTCTCATAATCATAGAACACTGCCAGTCGGTCGCCGATGAAGATGCCGAACCCCCGCGCCGGCTTGCCGTCGTGCTCGTGAATCTTGGGGACGCCGTTCGGGAAGGGGTAGACGAGAGTGTAGATGGGGTGCGAGAGCGGCACGTCCACCAGCGGGCGATCGGGAAACACGCGCTCGATCTCGCGGCGAAACGCCGTGTCCAGGCCATAGTTGTCGCTCACGTGGAGGAAACCGCCGCGCAGGAGATACTCCCGCATGCGGGACACCTCGATCTCGCTCAGCCGGATGTTGCCGTGCCCCGTCACGTGCAGGAAGGGAAAATCCCAGAGACGCTCGTCGGTGAGGCGCACCCGGGCCTCTTCCTTCTCGACTTTCAGCGACGTGCGCTGCCGGATGGCCTGGAGCAGGTTGGGCAGGCTGGACGGATTGGCGTACCAGTCGCCACCGCCGTCGTACTGGAGCCGGGCGATGGTCAGGCGAACGGCGGACTGCCGGAAATCGGAAATGGGAAACGGGAAATGGAACGCGGTGACGCTCATCGCGCCTACCGCAACTCCGAATACCAGCAGACTCCTATTCATCGCCCATGTCCGATTTCCGATCTCCGATTTCCGCCGCTATTCGATAGGCCACATTCCGCGCAACACCGCGCCGCGCCAGCTCTGCCGCCACGTCGCGCACGGTCAGCCCGCTCTCGCGCAGCGTGCGCGCGTCGCGCGCGAGCTGGGCCTCGTCGAGGGACGGCGGGGGCGCGCCAGCCACCAGGATCACCACCTCCCCTCGCGGAGCCGTACCCTCGTAATACGCGCGCAACGACTCCAGCGTTCCCTGCTTCAACTCCTCGAACCGCTTCGTCAGCTCGCGTCCCACGACGCCGGCGCGATCTTCCCCGGCACGGCCCGCCAGATCTCGCAACGACTCGGCCACGCGGTTGGCCGCCTCGTACAGCACGGCCGTTCGGCGTGACGAAGCGATCTCGTCGAGCGCGGCCGCGCGTTCTCGCCCCCGCCGGGGCAGAAAGCCGAAGAAGGTGAACTGGCTCAGGTCGAGCCCCGACGCCACCAGCGCGGCGAGGAGCGCGCTGGCGCCCGGCACGGGCACCACCGCGATGCCCGCCTCGATCGCGGCGCGCACCAACCGCTCGCCGGGGTCCGAGAGCAGCGGCGTGCCCGCGTCCGAGATCAGGGCGACGTCTTCTCCCGACGACAGGCGCTCGATGATCCTCGGAATCGACCTGGCTTCGTTGTGCTCGTGATACGAGGCCATCGGCGTCGTGATCTCGTAGTGCGCGAGCAGCTTGCGCGAGTGCCGCGTGTCCTCGGCGAGCACGACGGCAACGGCACGGAGGACTTCGACCGCGCGGAAAGAAAAATCCCCCATGTTGCCAATGGGGGTGCTGACCACGAAGAGCGATCCCGCCGCGCGACTCACATCACCTTCCACGGCATCTCCTCGTAGAAACCGGCGGACTGGAACATGTGCCGGCGATCCCAGGTGAGCTCCTTGAGCAGCGCCTCCGGCGGCGCGGAGTCGTGATCCGCGGCGGCCCACATCACCTCCGTGAGCCACGATGCAATGGCGGCGGTCAGGCGGGCAGAATCGGCGATGGGCTCGCGCGTGGGACGGTTGCCGATGCAGAAGCTCTCGAGCTCCGGATGCTTCGGCATGAGATTGAGCCGCGCCTGTTCCGCGATCGCCGGCGCGCTGTCGCGCCCATCGACGACCAGCCGCTGCACCAGCGCGTTGCTGAGCTCGCGGTACGCCTGGATCAGCGCCGGCGCCGCCTGCACCGGCAGCGGCTCGACCGATGGCCAGCGCCGGAACTGCCCGCCCCCTTCCGCCACCTTGCTCCCCGGCGCGAACAGCCTGGCTACGCGCTCGACGATCGAACCCGTGGCCTGAAAGGACAGGTAGGCCCGATCCACGGCACCGGCGCGGAAAACCAGATAGTTGACGCTCCCCTCGGACGTGATCTCGAGGAAGCCGTCGAACATCACCGACATCAGAAAGGGAAAGAGCGCCGCCGGATCGGTGACGTGCAGGTCGCTCGGCCACGGATCGGAGCTCGTGGTCTGCGCGAGGTACATCGAGGCCAGTTGGTCGTCCTCGGCCTCGTGGAAGCAGATCTCGCCGTATTCCGGCTCGGCGGGAATGCGCTCGAGGGCGGAGCTGATCGCCATCGGCCGCCACCCCGACTTGTCCATCACCGTCGCGTTAACGACCTCGCCGCGCTGGAGGTACAGCACGACGAACTCCTCGGGCAGCCACACCGCGACGTACGCCGAGACGCGCGCCGAGCGATCGCGTTTCGCGTCCGAGAGGAGGTTGCGAAGATGGATGTACGCGAGCCGGGTGCGGGGGAGCAGCACTCGCGCGTGCGGGTAACGAAGTCCCGCGACGATCGCTGGCATGGCGTGGCAATATCAGGCGGCGTGCTGCTGGAGCTTGTTCTCGATGTGCGTCTTCGGGACGGCCCCCACGATCTGATCCACGACCTTGCCGTCCTTGAAGAAGAGGAGGAGAGGGATCGAGCGCACGTTGAATCGCGTGGCGGTCTTGATGTTGGTGTCCACGTCGAGCTTCGCGACTTTCACCTTGCCCGCGTACTCCGTGGCCAGCTGATCGAGAATCGGCGCGATCATGCGGCATGGTCCGCACCAGGTGGCCCAGAAGTCCACGACCGCGAGACCATCGTGCTTTTCGATCTCGGTCTCGAAGTTGTCGTCGGTGACCGCGCTCGTGTTTTCACCCATTGCCCTCCCCCCCGTCGTCGTGAGAGTCCGAGCCCCCGGGGCTCGGTCATTCTATAGATTGTCGGCGCCCCCACCGCAGGAGCGCCTCGCATGCACAGCGCCACGCCCCCAGCCCGTGGCACCCGGATCGCGCACATCGGTATTGCCGTCGATGCGCTCGAACGAATACTACCTTTTTATCGCGACATTCTGCAGTTGCCGGTTGTCCCGCTGGACGACGCGGACGGCGCCCGCATCGCCGGATTGAGCGCCGGCGGCCCGCTGGTCGAGCTGCTGGAGGCAAGGTCGCCGGATTCCCCCATCGGCAGGTTCGTGGCGCGGCGCGGGCCGGGCATCCATCACGTGTGCTTTGCCGTGGACGACATCGACGCGACGCTGGAGCGCTGCCGGGGCGCCGGCGTGCGGCTCATTGACGAAACCCCCCGCCCGGGCGCCGACGGCAAACGGATCGCCTTCCTGCATCCCTCGTCCACGGCCGGCGTCCTGGTTGAGCTCACCGAACACTGAAGCTCAGCGAGCGGAACAGATGGACTGGAGCGGATCAACGTCGAAGATGCGCACGTACCACCGATCGCCGGGGCCGCGCGTCACGACGAAATTCGACGTCCGCGTCAGGGTCCCGTAGGTCACCTCCACCGCCAGCACTCGCTCGCCCCCCGCCGCCGGCGCCTCGCCAAGGACCTTGTAGGAGTCATGCTTCAGGCATCGAATCGATATGGCCGCGCGCATCTCCCATACGTCGCGCGACATCGTTGAACGAACCGGTCCCGACGAGCTCCCCCAGATGTCCGCCATCGCCTCGAGATTCTGCGCCTTGCCCGCGGCCATGAACTTCGTCAACGCCTCGCGCGGCGAGGGGGCACCGGGAGCGTTGGGGTCCGGCGAGCCGACCACCGCCTGTCGCGTGCAGCCCATCACGAGCAACAACACAATCGCTAGCTTCTTCACGCGCGTTCTCCACGCTTCGCCGATGTGCGAACCTTAGCGGATGGCGGATATGCCAGCAACAAAGACGCCGGTGCGGCGTCAGCGGCTCTACATCAACATCGATCACGTGGCGACGCTGCGGCAGGCCCGCCGCGGCCAGGAGCCCGACCCCGTGGCTGCGGCCCGCGCGGCCGAACACGCCGGCGCCGACGGCATCACCGCGCATCTCCGCGAGGACCGCCGCCACATCCAGGATCGCGACATCGAGGGGCTCGCGCGCGCCGTCGCCACCGTGCTCAACCTCGAGATGGCGTGCACGGACGAGATGCTCGACATCGCGACGCGCCTCCGCCCGCATCAGGTGACTCTCGTTCCGGAGCGCCGCGAGGAGATCACGACCGAAGGGGGACTGGACGTGGCGCGCGAGCGCTCGCGTCTCACCGACGGGCTCGCGCAACTCGCGGCCGCCGGGATCCGGACGAGTCTCTTCATCGCACCCGACGCCGGAGCCGTCGAGGTGTCGCGCGAGCTGGCGGCCGCCGCCGTCGAGCTGCACACCGGCGCCTACTCGCACGCTCCGGGAGACGCCGCCACTGTGCGGGCAATCCGGGAGTGCGCGCGCCTGGGGAGGCAGCTCGGCCTAGCCGTGCACGCGGGACACGGGCTCACCGTCGCCAACGTGGAACCGATCGCGCGCGTTGCTGAGATCGAGGAGCTCAACATCGGCCACTCGGTCGTGAGCCGCGCCCTGTTCATCGGCCTCGAGGGCGCCGTCCGCGAGCTTCGCGATGTGATGGACTCGGCCCGGACGTCGTCCTAGACTACGGTATGACCTCGCCCACACCGCAAGGCAGCGCCTTCATCGACTTTTTCGTGCTCGAGGCCGGCGAGTACGTCGAGCAGATCGACGGGCTGCTCGCGCGGGCGTCGGGATCGGGACCGGACGCCGACGCCCTCCAGAAGGTGTCGCGCGCGCTGCGTGGGACCGCCACGATGGCCAGGCTGACGTCCTTCGCCGAGCTGGCATCGACGATCGAAGCCGTTGGCCGCGCGTTGCGGCAGGGCGCGCTGCGGTGGGACGAGGCGATCAAGGGCGCGCTCGTGGCCGCGGTGGACGACCTGAAGCTGCTCGTTCGCGCGGCCCGGGCCTGGTCGAGCAGCGAGGACGAGTGGGCGCTCAATCGCATCGCCGAGCTGTCGCAGTTCGTGCAGCCGCAGGCGGCTCCCGGGGCGTCCGCGCAGGTCGCGTCGAGCTTCTTCGTCAACGAATGCAACAACGTCGCCGCGGGGCTGGAGCTCCTGGCCACGCGCCCGGAGGATCGCGCGGCGGCGATCAACATCCTCACGCGCGTCCGCGCGCTTCGCGGAGTGGCCGGGGTGAAGGAGATCCCCGCGCTCGCGGAAGTGTCTGAAGCGGCGGAGAGTGCCATCCGCCCGCTGGAGGTCGGACAGGCGCAGCTCTCGCAGGAGCAGCTCGGACTGTTGCGCGCCGCCGCCAACGTGCTGCGCGCCATCGCCGGCGCGCTGGGACGCGGTGAACGGGTCACGACGGATTTGCCGGAGTACCGCGCGTACATGACGGCGCTCGACTCCATGATGGCGCACGAGCGCTCCGCCGACCGCGTGGTGCCGATCGCGAAGCTGTTCTACGACGACGCCGGACCGCACATCGTCGAGAGAGCCGCCGATCCTCCCATGACGCCCGGCCAGCGATTCCGCATGGAAGTCGTGAGTCTCGGCGAGCACCTGCACGGCGTCATCGACGAGGCGCGCGTTGCCGACGACGACATCCAGCGCGAGCATGCCCGCGGGGAGCTGGGGCGCGCGCTGCGCGCGATACGCGCGACGGCCGCCAGCTTCGAGCAGATGGCCGTCGCCCAGACGGTGGAAGGCTATTTGGAAAAAACGGGCGACCTCACCGCGGAAGCGCTCGACGCCATTTCCCGCTTCGCTGCGACGATCTCGCCGGCGCCCACGACGCGCCCGGCAGCGGACCCCAACAGCGTGCCGATTCGCATGAGCCAGGTTCGCTCCGCGGTCGGTGCGCTCGGCCAGGCGCCTGGCAGCGCTGCCGCGGTTCCGCCGGCCCCCGCGGCGCCGCCAGCCCAGCACGCCCGGGTGTTCGCGGCGGTCGGGTCCTCGACGAACGCGCCCGCCGGTTCCGCGCGCACCGCGCCTCCCGCTGCCGCACCGCCGCAGCCGCGGCCGCACGGGGCGGGAGCCTCGGCACTGGACGCCGCGATCGCGTCGTTCGATTCGCTCGCGGGCGAGCGCTTCGCCGAGCCGGTGCCCGTCGCGGACGAAGCCGTGCCCGTGGGCGCCCTGCTCTACCGCGGAAGCGCCGCGCTGGAGCGCGCCATCGCGCTGCGCGACTCGCTGCGCGCGGCCGGCGGACCGCCCGCCCCCGACGTGCTCGAGGAGATGTACGATCTGCTCGACCTCGCCCGGGTGCCCGAGCCAAGCTTCTGACACCTTCGAACATGAAGATTTCCTGGCGCGGGGCGATTGGCCTGGCGCTGACCGCGTTCCTGCTCTGGTGGGTCTTCAAGGACGTACCGTGGTCCGAGTTGGTCGCCACGCTGCGGGGAGCGAACGTGGCGCTGGTCATTCTGTCTGTCGTCACGGCGACGATGATCTTTCCGCTGCGTGCCCGGCGCTGGCGTCCCATTCTGCACGCCGTCGCTCCGAACCTTCCCTTTGGACCGCTCTGGCGCGCGACGGCAATGGGATTCATGGCGAACAACATCCTACCCACCGGACGCATGGGAGAGTTGGTACGCGCGTACGCTCTGACGCGCGAGACGTCCGTCACCTTCTCCGCGGCGTTCGCGTCCCTCGTGGTGGACCGCGTCTTCGACGGCTTCGTTGTCCTGCTGTTGATGGTGATCGCCATGCTCGATCCGGCGTTCCCCGAGCAGGTCTCCGCCGCGACGTATGCCGGCGGCGGAGCTGCCGTGTTGATTGCCATCGCCGCCGTGCTCTATGCAATCGTCTTTTTCCCCGACCGCCTCGTTCGGCTGTACGAGCTGTTCGCGCGCCGGGTAGCGCCGCGATTCGAGGAACGCGGGCGGGTGCTGCTGCGCGCCTTCGCGGACGGACTGAGCGTGCTGCGACACCCGACGCGCTTCCTCGTGGTGCTCTGGTGGGCGCTGTTGCTCTGGGTCACACAGGCAGTGGCCTTCTGGATCATGTTCAAGGCGCTCGGCATCGACGCGCCCTTCTCGGCCGCGCTCTTCGTCCAGGGACTCATCGTCCTCTTCGTCGCACTGCCGTCCACGCCCGGATTCTTCGGACTGTTCGAGGCGGCGGCGAAGGTCGGGCTCGTCCTGTACGGCGTGAGCGAAAGTCTCGCCGTGGCGTGGGGGTTCATCTTTCACGTGCTGTCGCTCATCCCGATCACGCTCATCGGCCTGTACTACCTGGCCCGAACCGGCATGAAGCTCGGCGAGCTGAAAAGCATCCAGCGCTGATGCGCGCGGCCCGCGTCCTCGCGCAGGCGAAGGTCAACCTGCTCCTTCGCGTTGGAGCCAGCGACGCAGCCGGCTACCACGAGGTCGCGACGCAGCTGCAGCGCATCGATCTCGCGGACGAAGTCACCGTGCGCGTCGGCGGCGGCGACCGCTCGATCTCGTGTGGCGGGCCGCTCATGCCCGGCGGCGGATTTGGCCCGCCGGAGTCGAACCTGGCCTACCGCGCGGCGCGGGCGTACGCCGAGCGGTGCGGCTGGCTGACGGGATTCTCGATCGAGATCGTGAAGCACATTCCGGCGGGCGGTGGACTGGGGGGCGGGAGCGCGGACGCGGGGGCCGTGCTCCGGTGTCTCGATGCGATGGCGCCCGAGCCGCTCGCGTCTGACGCGCTCGGTGCCGTGGCCCGATCGCTGGGCGCGGACGTCCCCTTTCTCGCGTCGGAGCAGCCATCAGCCTTTGCGACCGGTCGCGGCGACGTCTGCCATTCCCTGGATCCCCTTCCCGAGCGTCCGATCGTCCTGGCGATGCCCGACTTCTCCATCTCCACGGCGGAGGCGTATCGCCTGCTGGACGAGGCCGGTGGCGGTTCGCTGCCGGCAGCCCGAGTAGTGACAAGTGCCGACGTGGGGAGGCAGGCGCCCCTGGAGACCTTCGGCTTGCGCAGCTGGACCGAAGCCCGGGGCGGATCGCACAACGACTTCGAGCGGGCGCTCGAGCCCCGATTTCCGCTCCTGGGAACGCTGCGCGATTCACTCGCGTCTGCCGGAGCCATCGTGGCGCGCCTGTCCGGCTCCGGATCGACCGTATTCGCCGTGTTCGAGGACGATCCACCCCCGTCGCGCGACCTGTCGCTCGAGGCGCTCGTCATCCGCGCGCGCACGAGCGCGCGAGTTGTTCAAGTCGAAGTGCTGGAATAGCTTTCGTGGTTCGCCCGGCCAGCGCTTGCTGCCCCCTCGTCCAATGGCAGGACATGCGGCTTTGGACCGCAGAATGGTGGTTCGAATCCACCGGGGGCAACTCCGCCTCGGAAATGGGAAATTGGAAATCGGAAATGGGCCCGGTTAGGGGCTCCTTCCGCGCTCCCATTTCCGATTTCCGCTCTCCGATTTCCGTTTAGCCTCTCATGGACGGCCTCTCAGTCCCAAGCCACGGCTTCAAGCTGCTCTCCGGCACGGCCAATCGCCCACTGGCCGAGGAGATCGCGAGCGAGATCGGTGTCGAGCTGTGCAAGGTGAAGGTCGAGCGCTTCGCGGACGGCGAGATCTTCGTGCGCATCGACGAGAACGTGCGCGGCAACGACGTGTTCATCATCCAGCCCACGAACGCGCCGGCCGAGAACATCATGGAGCTGCTGCTCCTCATCGATGCGGCGAAGCGGGCCAGCGCCGCGCGTGTCACCGTGGTGATGCCCTATTACGGGTACTCCCGCCAGGATCGCAAGGACCAGCCGCGCGTCGCCATCGGCGCCAAGCTCCTGGCCAACATGATCGTCACGGCGGGTGCGCATCGCGTGCTCGGACTCGACTTTCACCAGCACCAGCTCCAGGGGTTCTTCGACATCCCCGTGGACCATCTGTACGCGATGCCGGTGTTCGCCGGGCACTACCGTAAGAAGGGATTCAACGAAGGCGAGCTCGTGGTGGTGGCTCCCGACGTCGGCTCGGCCAAGATGGCGCGCGGCTTCGCGAAGCGGCTCAACGGGTCGCTGGCCATCATCGACAAGCGCCGTCCGAAGGCGAACGTCTCCGAGGTGATGAACGTCGTCGGCGACGTCGAGGGAATGCACTGCGTGCTCGTGGACGACATGATCGACACCGCCGGCACGGTGTCGGAAGCGTCGCGGGCGCTCAAGGACATGGGCGCGAAGGACATCTATGTCTGCGCCAGCCACGCCCTGCTCTCCGGGCAGGCGCGCGAGCGGCTAGTCAGCGCGCCCATCAAGGAAGTGGCGGTCACGAACACGATCTTCATACCGGAGGAGCGGCGCTTCGAGAAGCTGACCGTCCTTTCCGTGGGCGAGCTGCTGGCCAAGGCCGTGCGTTTCACGCACGCCGAACAGTCCGTCAGCTCGCTGTTCGATTAAGATGTATGTAGGACCCGTTTCGGCGCGTATGGTAGGGAGGACGCAGCCTCCTGAGAGTACAAGCGCATCGAGACGTTCGCTGCGAAGGTGACAACGTTCGAAAGCAGGAAGACAGCACATGGCAACCGCATCACTAAGCGCGCAGCCCCGCACCGACACGGGCAAGGGCGTGGCCCGGAAGCTCCGCGCGGCCGGACAGGTTCCCGGCGTCATCTACGGGCACGGCCGCCAGCCTCAGCCCCTCACCTTCAACGCCCGCGACTTCGACCGGCTGGCCGAGCGCATTCGCATCACCAGCACGGTCATCGAGCTCGCGCTCGACGGAAAGGTGGCGCGCACGCTCATCCGTGAGCTGCAGCGCGACCCCATCAAGCGCCACGTTCTGCACGTGGATTTCCAGGAGCTGGTGGCCGGCGAGACGGTCAACGTCAGCGTGCCTCTTCGCTTCGTTGGCACGCCGGACGGCGTCCGCGTCTCCGGGGGCATTCTCGAGGAAGTCATCCACCAGGTTCACGTCGAGTGCGACCCGGCGAACATTCCGGACCACATCGACGTGGACGTCACGCCGCTCACGATCGGACACAGCCTCCACGTGTCCGACCTCGTACTGCCAGAGGGTGTCCAGGTGACCGACGATCCGGATACGACCGTCGCGGTGGTGTCGGCGCCGAAGACCGAGGCGGAGCCGGTGCCAGTCGAGGGCGAAATCGCGCCCGTCGAAGGCGTGGCCGAGCCGGAGCTCATCCGGAAGCCGAAGGCCGGCGAGGAAGAGGGGGCGGGCGAGGAGAGCTGATTCGCTCGCTCCTCTCCGCGCTCTTTGGCCGGTCTCCGTCCGGAGGCGACGAGCCAATGAAGATCGTTTTGGGGCTGGGCAACCCCGGCCCCGAATACGGGCGCTCGCGTCACAACGTCGGCTGGTGGGAGGTTGACCACCTGGCCGACGTTTGGCGTTTCGACGGATGGCGCAAGGACGGTCAGTCCCGGACGACGTCTGGCTCGGTGGCAGGGACGCGCGTGCGCCTCGTCAAGCCGCAGACGTACATGAACCTCAGCGGCGCGGCGCTGCGCCCCTACCTGCGTCGTGAATCCTGGTCGTTCACGCGCGACCTGCTCGTGATCGTGGACGAGGTCGCGCTCCCCGTGGGCGCATTCCGGATTCGCGCCCGCGGCTCGGCGGGGGGACACAACGGCCTCAAGAGCGTGGAGGGCGCGCTCGGCTCGCAGGACTATCCGCGGCTGCGCATCGGCGTGGGGCCGCAGGATCCCGCGCGGCGGCGCGGCGATCTCGCGGACTACGTGCTGAGCGACTTCGGCAAGGCAGAAGCCGCGACGGTGCGCGAGCTGCTCCCGCAAGTCACCGAAGTGGTGGAGTGCTGGCTGCGCGAAGGCGCCGAGTCGGCGATGAACCGTTTCAACCGCAGGTGAGCGAGCGCGCCATAGCAATTCTTGCGCGCAGCTCAACCGCCAGGTGAGCGAGCGCGCCATAGCAATTCTTGCGCGCAGCTCAACCGCCAGGCACTACACGTTGAAGCGGAAAAGCACGACGTCGCCGTCCCGCACCACGTACTCCTTCCCCTCCGCGCGCACAACGCCCTTCTCCCGCGCGCCCTTCCAGCCGCCGTTCACCACGAATTCCTCGTAGCTGGCGGTCTCGGCGCGAATGAACCCGCGCTCGAAGTCGGTGTGGATCGCGGCCGCGGCGCGCGGCGCCGTGTCCCCCGCGTGAATCGTCCAGGCGCGCACCTCCTGTTCGCCAGCAGTGAAATACGTCTGGAGTCCCAGCAGGTGATACCCGGCGCGGATCAGCCGGTCTAGCCCCGCCGACTCGATGCCGAGCGAATGCAGGAACTCGGCGCGCTCCTCCCCGCTCAGCTCCGACAGCTCCGCTTCGATCTTCGCCGAGAAGGGGACGATCTCCGCCGGCTCGTGCGCCTGCTCCACCGCGGCGCGCAGCGCGCGCAGGTGCCCCCCCTCTTCGCCGGCAAGCTCGTGCTCGGTGACATTCGCGGCGTACAGGATCGGCTTCAGGGTGAGCAGCGTGAGCGGCTCCAGCGCCGCCAGCTCGTCCGGGGCGAAGCGCGCGTGCCAGAGCGCCTGACCTTCCTTCAGCAGATCGTGTGCGCGCGTCAGGACCGGCAGCTCCGCCCGCGCTTCCTTGTCGCCGGTGCGCGCCATACGCTGCGCACGATCTAGCCGTTTCTCCACGGTCGCCAGGTCGGAGAGCGCCAGCTCGAACTCGATGACCTCGCGATCGCGGACGGGGTCCACCGCGCCCATCACGTGCGTCACGTCGGGGTCCTCGAAGCAGCGCACGACGTGCACGATGGCGTCCGTCTCGCGGATGTTCGCCAGGAACTTGTTGCCGAGTCCCTCGCCCTCGGCGGCGCCTTTCACGAGCCCCGCGATGTCCA
>Ga0299914_10002287_pt1 | contig 13154 bp, 6 predicted proteins | sample RVTome_10_FD_201361 | JGI IMG/M metagenome (GOLD analysis project Ga0299914, IMG submission 201361) | Soil microbial communities from uranium-contaminated site in the Upper Colorado River Basin, Wyoming, United States - RVT153D57 (version 2) ...
GGTCACCGCGAAGGGGCCGGGCGGCTCGACGCCTGGACCGCTCTGGACGTTTACGACGGCGGCGGCACCGCAAGACCCGCCCTCGACACCAGCATCGCCGTCGCCCGCAGAGGGCGTAGCCGGCGTCGCCATCAGCGCGACGGTCGGCTGGGCGGCGTCGACGAATGCGACGGGGTATGACGTCGCGTTCGGCACGACGAACACGCCGCCGATAGTCTCCTCGGATCAAACGGGCACGTCCTACGATCCGCCGGGCAACCTGGCGCCTGCGACGACCTACTACTGGCAGGTCACCGCGAAGGGGCCGGGCGGCTCGACGCCTGGACCGCTCTGGACGTTTACGACGGCGGCGGCACCGCAAGACCCGCCCTCGACACCAGCATCGCCCTCGCCCGCAGAGAACGCCGCGAATGTCTCCGTTATCGCCGGCCTCAGCTGGACGGCCTCGACGAATGCGACCGCGTATGACGTTGAGTTCGGGACGACCACCAGTCCCCCAGTCGTCTCGTCGAATCAGACCGGGACGGCCTACGACCCGCCTGGCGACCTCGCAAATGCGACGACGTATTACTGGCGGGTGACGGCGAACGGGCCTGGCGGTTCCACGCCTGGACCGCTGTGGAGCTTCACGACCGCGGCGGCCTCATCAGATCCCTCAGGGTTCGTATCGGACGACTTCAACGTCTGCACGGTGGATCAGGGAACAGGAGCCTGGACCTTCTCGGATCCGCTGGGCGGTGGGTGGCACCGGACGGTCGGCGTCGGCTCGGGAGAGGCGTGGCTGGAGATTTTCGTGCCGGCGGGGGTCGCGCATGACCCCTGGAATACGCAGTACAACGCGCCGCGCCTCATGCGCCCCATCTCGAATACCGACTTCGAGCTGGAAGTCAAGTTCCTGTCGCCGGTGGCGTCGCGCTATCAGGTGCAGGGCATTCTCATCGAGCAGGATCCTGGCAATTACCTGCGCTTCGATTTCCTGCACGACGGTTCCGGCGTGCGGATATTTGCGGCACGCACCACAGCCGGTGTGTCCACGGCTGAGTATTACGCCACTGCCATAGACAGTGTGCCGCAGTACATGCGCATCAAGCGCCAGGGCAATCAGTGGAGCCAGACTTACTCCGCTGATGGAACGGTTTGGACGACGGCGGCGAGTTTCTTCCACGCGTTGACCCCCAGCCAGGCCGGCGTGTTTGCAGCCAACGGCGGCGCTGATCCACCGGCTCATACCGCCCAGTTCGACTACATCTTCAGCACGGCCACGCCACTCGTGTCCGAGGACGGTGCTGCAAGCACACAGAGTTACACGCTCACCGTGGGTGTGTCCGGTGATGGAACGGTGAGTCGCAACCCCAATCTGCTGACATATCCCTGCGGATCTCTGGTCCAGTTGACTGCCACGCCGGATTCCGGGAGCACGTTCAGCGGGTGGAGTGGCGATCTGGACGGAAACGAGAACCCGGCGATCGTCTTCATGAGTTCGGAGAAGGCGGTGCAGGCGCTGTTCAGTGGGCTGCCACCGCCTCAGCCGCCTGTGATCAGCAATGTTCAGGTGGTCACGACCCTCACGACGGCCGATGTCACGTGGACGACGGACAGGCCTGCATCGAGCCGGGTGGACTTTGGCCTGAGCAGTGCCTATGGAGATACGGCCGAGAATTCCACTCTGGTCAATTCGCATTTGATTTCGCTGACCAATCTGAACGCGTCAACGCTCTATCACTACAGCGTCACATCGACGACTGGCGATGGAGGTTCGGCAACCACGGGAGACCTGACCTTCCAGACAGCACCGGATCCGTCCGGATTCGTGTCGGACGACTTCAACGTGTGCGTGCTGGACGAGGGAGCGGGCGGCTGGACGTTTTCGGATCCGCTCGGCGGCGCCTCCCACCGTACGGTGGGCGCCGGCTCGGGAGAGGCATGGCTGGAGATCTCTGTGCCACAAGGTGTCGCGCACGACCCCTGGAACACCTCGTACAACGCGCCGCGTATCATGCGCCCGATCTCCAACACTGACTTCGAGCTGGAGGTCAAGTTCCTGTCGCCGCTGACGCTGGGATATCAGATCCAGGGCATCCTGATTGAACAGGATCCTGCCAATTATCTGAGATTCGAGTTGCACCACGACGGTTCTAATCTGAAGATATTTGCGGCGCGGACGACGAACGGCGTGTCGGCAGCTGAGTACAACGCCACGATCGTCCTCGGCGTTCCGCAATACCTGCGCATTAGGCGGCAGGGCAACGAGTGGATCCAGACGTACTCCGCCGATGGGACGTTCTGGACAATGGGCGCTCGATTCTCTCACACACTCAGCCCGAGCCAGGCCGGCGTGTTCGCGGCCAACGCCGCGATCGACGCGGGCAGCAGTCCTCCTGCTCATATCGGTCAGTTCGACTACATCGTGAGTACTGCCCGGCGCGTGGTGCCGGAAGATGGTGCGGCAGCCGGCCAGTTCTTCACGCTCGCGGTGATCGGGTCCGGCCCCGGAACCGTTACACGCGACCCGGATCAGTCGACTTATGCCTGCGGATCGTTGGTCACGCTGACTGCGACCCCGGATCCGGGGTACACCTTCACTGGCTGGAGTGGTGATCTCGTCAGCAATCTCAATCCGGTAACGATCGCCACCACTCAGGACAAATCCATTTCCGGGGGGTTCGTCCTCAACGTTCCTCCGGTTATTTCCGACATCTCCATCCTTCCTGGTGACAACTGGGCTACCGTGTCGTGGGTCACGAATGAGCCCTCGACAACGGAGGTGGAGTACGGTCTGACGCCTTCGCTTGAACTGGGAAGTCTGACGCGGGCCGAACCCCTCACGCAGCATTCAATCCACGTGACAGGCCTCAACCCGCAGACGACGTATCATCTGCGACTGACCTCTCGAGATAACGATGGCGGCTCTTCGTCCGTCTCCGACCTCACGTTTACAACAACCTCTGGCTTCCCCCTGGGTATATCGAATGTGCAGGTTGCGGCGCAGGACACGTCAGCCACCGTATCCTGGACGACGAACAAACCATCCACGAGCGCCGTTGAGTACGGAGCGGGACCGACACTCGGCCTTGGAAGCGTGTCAGACAATGCTTTGAAAACGACGCACGCGATTACCCTGACGCCCCTCGAGCCTGGGACGGAGTACTACTATCGCATCAGCGTGACTGACGGGTCCGGAGTGCCGGCTCAGTCGGACGTTCTGATGTTTACCACCCCGCAGATAGCGCCCGTATTCAAGGTGTGGTACGGCGACCAGCAGCGTTTCGGGCACCTGGGTACTCCCCAGACGTGGGTCAATATTCTCGGTAACGTCTCCGATCCCGATGGCGTCCAGTCTGCGCAGTTTTCACTGAATGGTGGCCCGCTCCGACACCTTTCGCGGGGACCGGATACCAGACGTCTGGCATATGAGGGAGATTTCAACGTTGAGCTGAACTACGCAGAACTGACGGCAGGGCTCAACACCGTCCGGGTTCTTGCGAGCGACACGCTCGGCAACGTGAGTGAAAAGACCGTAGTTGTCGATGCCGCCCTCGGCAGCACCTGGCCGACTCCGTACTCGGTGGACTTTTCAACGGTCACCAACGTTCAGGACGTCGCGCAGGTGGTCGATGGGCGATGGGTTCTGGAGAACGGCGCTCTCCGCTCGGTGGTTCCGTGGTACGACCGTCTCGTCGCCATCGGCGACGTCACGTGGAAAAACTACGAAGTGACGGCCTCGATTACGACGCACAGCTTCGATCCTGCCGGGTACCAGCCTCCCAGTTATGGCGCCGCGGTCGGTCTCGTGATGCGGTGGAAGGGGCACTCGGTATGGGATAACTCGCAGCCAAGCTGGGGGTATTGGCCGGCTGGCGCCATCGCGTCGTACCAGTGGCAGCCGGACGGAAGTGAAAGGATTGCTCTGATCGGCAACCAGGACAATCAGTTCTCGATAAATCCGTCGCCGCCGCTGCTGCAGTTCGGGCGTTCCTATTTCTTCAAGGTTCGCGTCGAGACTCAATCAGACGGACAGCATCTGTACCGCTTCAAGACGTGGCCTGCCGATCAGTCCGAACCGGCTTTCTGGCAACATCAGATCCTCAACGGCAACCTTCCGGACGATCCGACGCATGGCTCGCTTCTGCTCTTTGCGCATCACGTGGACGCAAGCTTCGAAACGGTAGCTGTTACGCCGCTTCCTGACGCCTCCGACCCAGAGCCGCTCCCCGAGCCGCCCGCGGAGACGGACGTCATGATTATCGCGCCGCATCCCGACGACGACGTCATCACGGCATCAGGAGTCATCCGGCGGGCCGTTCAGCGTGGCCAGAGTGTTCGTGTCGTCTACGTGACCAATGGGGACTTCCGCGGCGTCAATTGGGGTGTGCTGCGCCAGGGCGAAGCGGTTGACGGCCAGGGGGTGCTCGGCGTCCTCGAGAATCGTCTCGTATTCTTCGGCTACCCGGACAGCAGCCTGAAGACGATCCGCGATTTCTATACCAGCAGCAGCTCTCAGTTCACGTCAGCGAACGGGGTGTCGGCGACATACGCATCACGTGGGCTCGGCGGTGTCGACTATCATACCTACCGTTTCGGCACTGCCGGCCCGTACAACTGGCCTACGATGGTCGGCGATCTCGCCGACCTGATCAACACGACACGCCCAAGTCATATATTCACAACGAGCCAGTGGGATACTCACGCGGATCACCAGACTACATACTGGCTCGTCAGGCAGGCAACGCAGCAAGTTATCGCATCCGACACCGGTTACAGTCCGACGATTCACGTGACCACCGTATGGCCAGACCAGATCCGCGATGACGCGCCGTGGCCGTCCGAGCCGGATCCGACGGCTTATTTCTCCGAACCGCCTGTGAGCGCTGCGGGAACGCCGGACTGGATCGACCGCGAGAGCCTGGACGTCCCGTCGATCATGCAATCGACGGACTATTCGAACAACTTGAAGGTCACGGCGATTTCTGCACACCAGAGCCAGCTGGCTTCTGGCTACATACAGCGGTTTCTCCACAAGGACGAGTTCTTCTGGAACGAGCAGCTCACAGGTCTGAACCAACCACCAGTGCCAAACGCCGGCTTGGATCAGACAGTTCAGGAAGGTGTGCTCCTTACGCTGGACGGGAGCGGCAGCTGGGATCGCAACGGCAATACCGTGACTTATCAATGGCGGCAGGTTGGAGGACCCACGGTTACCCTGTCGGATGCGACGGCGTCGCATCCGACGTTTGTGGCGCCAACGGGGAGTTCCGCGACGGTGGTGCTGGAATTCGAGCTCGTCGTCAGCGACGGTTCTCTCGTTTCCGTGCCAGACTCGGTCCGCGTCCTCGTTCAGCCTGCGAGTCAATGATCGGCATAGAGGCGCAGTTCGGCTCGTGCCCTGGGTATCTGTCGTCCCATCTCTGTGTTGCGCGCCCCAGGTCTGAGCGAGCACAAGCTTCGATACGCGGCCGGTGACCCGCGTGCCGGACGAGGCGGCCCAAACTGCCTGGCCGCGCGAACGACTTGGCCGGGGGGTCTGGTTTGTCAGGGAGACGGCTCGGGAATGAGACGGGCAACTCGCCGACCGCTCTCGCGCCGCGAGGAAGGTGCGAATGGTCTCAGTATCGGGCGCACTCTTCGCTGCAGAAGTGGTCTCGCCTAGTCCACGACGCACGACGGGAGCACTTTTCGCGACCTTGTGTTCACCGGTGCTCCAATCTGAATAGTACGCTGCTTCGACTCGCCCGCACTTGGGTCACTTCGGTCCTGACGTCGGCGGAGTTTTCGCATCACCCTTGGGATCTTTCCTTTCACCCATGACTCGAAACGGCAGCGCGGTGAGGGTGGCGTTCGTTTCGCAGCCGTCCGATCTGGTCTATCCGCCGGTTCAGGCGTCAATACCGGGCTTGACCGTTCATCTGTCCCGCGAACTGGCGCGTCTCGGCTTCGACGTGACGGTTTATGCACCACGCAAGGACGCGAGGCTTGCGCACGCAGTCGTGGACGGTGTGCGTTATTCATATGTCTCGGAGCGAGGCTCAGGTTTCCTGAATCGGGCGGTTCTACCGCTGTCGAGGCTGCACTGGTCGCGGCGACTGCCGTTGCACGCCTCCGTATTAAACGAACTCCGCTACACGCTCGAAGTTGCCTTGAGGATTAGATTCCAGCAGGCACAGATCGTACATGTGCACAACTTCACGAGTTTTGTTCCAGTCATCCGCGCGTTCAATCCGGGTGCCCGGTTCGTGCTCAACATGCATTGCGAGTGGCTGTCGCAGCTGGACGCGGAGGTCATGAGCCACCGCGTTGCCATTACCCACCTGGTGCTCGGCTGCAGTCACTACATCACGGACAAAATCCGAGCGGCCTTCCCCGGGCGGAATGGAGGGCTCGACACGTTGTTGAACGGCGTCGACACGGGTTTCTTCACCCCGGCCGCGGACGATCCAGTCGTCGAAGGACGGCCGTACCGGCTTCTTTTCGTTGGGAGAGTCTCGCCCGAGAAAGGGGTTCACGACCTCGTCGATGCGTTCGCCCAGCTGGCGCACCAAATCCCGGACATCGAACTGAACATTGTCGGCCCTGCTGGCGCAGCTCCCCGGGAGTACATCGTGGACGTGAGCGACGATGACAACGTCCGTGCGCTGGCGCGTTTCTACAATACCGAGGCAGAGTCCGGGATCGGCTACCTGGAACAACTCAGACGGCGATTGCCTCCGGGCTTGGAGACGCGCGTGAATTTCGTCGGACCGGCATCACGAGAGACGCTCCGCGAGCAGTATCGAAATGCGGACGTCTCGATCAATCCATCACTCAGCGAATCGTTTGGAATCACCGTCGCCGAGGCAATGGCCTGCGGAACGCCCGTCGTCGCCACTCGGGTGGGCGGAATGGTAGACATCGTCCGGGATGGCGAGACCGGTCTGCTGGTCCCCCCAGCGAGCCCTGAGGACCTCGCGGGCGCGATCGGCCGCATGCTCGAAGATGCCCCTTCGATGCGTGCGATGGGGCGCCGTGGGAGAGAGCGTGCGGTGTCGCTCTTTTCCTGGGAAACCGTTGGAGCGCAGCTCGCTTCAGCTTATGAGTCTCTGATCTCGGATACTCGCGTCTGAACTGCGCCGCTTGCTTCCCCGACGACCTCGACCGGCCGGTTGATAAGCACCTCCACCGAACAGCGTGGGCCGACGTGATAGTTCCGTCGCAGCCGCTGACGAGGCCTCCAGGACCGTCTTGTGTACGAACTTGAAAAGCCCGGGGTGCCCTCAAGGTGGGTTATGCAAAGCGACTGGTCGAACAGATCGTCGATGGCGTTCCCGAGCGGCTGGGGGGCGGAGTCCCGTCGCAAGCCCGTTCTTGAGGGGATTCAGATCGACTACCGCGGACTGTCGTGCTGCCGGACTGGCGGCCGGATGTAATTCTGGTCATGAATCCAATACAAGACCAAAAAAAAAGGAGTGCATCTCATGCCAGTCGGTGAACGGACGGGTTGATCGTTAACGGAAGTCCGACAGGATCGTTTACACCTATTCGTGTTATTTGGTCCCGGTGATCTCTAAGCTGCGTTCATCGATTTTGCCGAGCAGCGTACTGTAATACACGATGTTCCAAATGCCATCGCCGACCTCTTCGAGGCCGATGTCTTCGCCGCGAAGGACCTGACTCAAGAAGGGTTGGTGAGAGTGGAGCCGGAACGTGCCGGCGCTACTGACACGACGGACTTCCAGGTGCGCCGGATACGCGGGCGGGGTGAGGTGCTCGGGGTACGGACGGGACGACGGCGTCCAGAGCGACGAGGGGGTCCGGTCACCGATGCCCTCGTGCGGGCGTTCCTCGTTGTATCGCACGCGGAAGGCGTTGAATCGCCGCTGTTGCGCGCGCAGCGTGGTCGAGGCGGGACGGGTGGTCTCGCGCTTCAGATCGCGATGCATGCGTTCGTGGGTGCCGTTGTCTTGCGGACTGGACGGCGGAATCCGTTGGTGGACGATGCCGAGCTGCATCCACCACACGTTCAGCGCCGACAACCCGTGAATACCGGTCGACGCAAAGGGCGCGCCGTTGTCGCTGCGGATCGCCTCGGGCAACCCGACCGCTCTGAAGAGGGTGCGGAAGACCGGCTTCGTGCCCGCTGTCGCGACGGAGTGCAGGCCGTGGCAGGCCAGCAGGCTCCGGCTGAAGTGATCCGTGATCGTCAGTGGATAACAGTAGTACCCGTCGCCGGTTCTGAACTGCCCTTTGAAATCCACGGGCCACACCTGATTCGGACGCTCCGTGTGGATCGGCGTCGCCCCCGGGTGCGTCCACTTCCGTCGGCGGCGATTCTTGTGGAGCAACCCGTGCCGATCGAGAATCTCATTGAAGGTGCTCCGCGCTGGCCAGGGCCGAGCCGGGTACCTGGTGCGGAGCACCTGCCGCAGCTTCTTGGCGCCCCAGCCATACTCCTGGCGCGCCGCGACGATCAGTGCCTCCACGTCGGCGCTCGTCCGGTGGGGACACTGATGCGGGGCGTGGCTCCGGTCAGCGAAGCCCCCGCCGCCCTTCCGACGCGCCATCCATTTGTAGCCCGTCGGTCGGCTCACGCTGTAGCGCTCGCAGAGCTCGGTCATCGACCAGTGTCCGCTCTCATAGTCGCGCACGAAGCGCGCCCGTTCGTCCGTCAGATTCGTTTCCATCCAAGGCATCTCCTTGGTGTAAACGATCCTGCCGGACTTGCGTCAACAATCAACCCGGTCTATACCCGGCGTGCCCTAACCTCTTCCAGAACGCTACGCCGAATGACCTCAAGCTTGAGGCTCCGCGATGGTTATGTGGAGATTCCTGCGGAGCCGATGCAACAATCCGCTTGCAGTGTAATGACGTTGATGAACGCTGCAAGCGCGGCTTGGTGAGCACGAGTTGATGGGGTCCCTTCGATGTGCACTGTTCAATCCTACATGGTCGATCCTTGCTCAGGAACGATCAGATCGGCCGCAGCCCTTTGAATCTGGCGCTGAACGAGCCACCCCCGTTTGTCCTTTCTGCGAGGGCAACGAGCACGAAACTGCGTCAGAGGTGTTTGCTATTCGGCGGGCTGAAACGCGACCTGATGAGCCCGGATGGACGGTGCGTGTGGTGTCGAATAAGTTTCCGGCACTCGGGTGGCGGCTGCCGAATACTTTGACCACCGGTTCGGCACACCACCAGGTGATCGATGCCGTAGGTGTTCACGAGGTCGTCATCGACAGTCCCGAACACGACCGCCAGATAGGACAGTTTCTGCTCCGCCACTGCCAAACAGTTCTCGACGTTTACCGCTCACGGTTGCTGGCGCTGACCAACAGTCCTGACATCCGCAGTGTGGCCCTCTTCCGCAACGTCGGTAGAGCTGCCGGCGCTTCACAGGAGCATCCGCACACACAGATTCTGGCGCTTCCCATTGTCCCGGCCCGTCTGCAACACGAAATCGACGCGACGCATCGATACTTTTGTGCCCACGGGCGCTGCATCACATGCGACATGCTCCGGCACGATCTGGCAGAGATCGGGCGTTTGGTCGCGAGGAATGACCATTTTGCTGCCGTCACCAGCTTTTCCCCAAGGTTCCCGTACGAAACGCGGATCGTGCCGAGTTCGCACTCAGACGACTTCCGCGAATTGAGCCGCGGCCAGATTCCCGCCCTGGCTGTCATTCTGAAGCAGGTGTTGAGCGCACTCGAGACAGCGCTCGGTTCGTTCCCGTTCAACCTTGTCCTGCAGACGGCGCCACTCTTGACGTCTCGAGCCGTTGAACAAGCGTTTCACTGGCGGATTGAGATCCTTCCTCGGTTGACGATACCTTCCGGGCTCGAGCTTGGCCATAGTGTGTTTATCGTGTCCGTGACGCCAGAGAATGCGGCAAGAACACTCCGGGCGGCGATTGAGACCGCAATACACGCGTGCGAGGGTCGTTCCATAGAAGATCCATTGATCGCGCGAGCGCCCTTGGCTTCCTCTCCGCCCCTTTCTGAGTCGCACATCTAGATAATCTGTGAAACGTCAAAATTAGTCTTCCTGCGCGGAGACTCGGGTGCGTCCGGTTCGCGTCCTGAATGAATCGACGCCGCCGTCGCCAATGGATGTCACATCTTTACAGGGCTTGAGCCCCTCTGCGCCGGAGGCAGCTGCCTTGGAATTCTCTCCGAATGAGGCATCGTGGCTCTCGAAGTACGGTCTGTGCTTTGCACTGATGGATGGCTTCGAGGGCCGCTTCACAAGGACCTCTGCCATTAGCGGACTTTGTCCAGTTGCGCTGAAAAGTTGACAGTGGGCTGCCAACTGCGTGGGTGCTCGATGGGTTCATCCTTTCAGAAAAGCGGTTGCAGCGAAATGGCCTAATTGTGGACGGCCGAGACCCGACTTGTTTCTTGGGAGGCGTGAACATGGCCGAGAACGCGTGCGCCGCGTGCGGGGGGCAAAGCCTCGAGCACCTCGTTGACTTGGGCGCCTCCCCGACGACAACGGGGTCCCTGCATCACGACGTCGATGAAGCACGAACCGTCAGGTGCGGTCGGATCGATCTCGTGGCCTGCCTGGACTGCGGACACGTGACGAACAAGGCTTTCGAACTGGCACTCGTGGGCTATGACGAGTCGTACGACAACTCTCTGCATTTCTCATCGGTGTTTCAGGACTATGCGGATGCTCTGGCAAGACGGCTGGTTGCAACCTACGACCTCGGCGGCAAACACATCGTCGAGATCGGCTCTGGGCGCGGCGACTTTCTGGCAGCCCTCACGTCGCTTACTGCCGGTACAGGGACTGGGTACGATCCGAGTTACACGCCTGAGGTGGCCCGGCCAGAAATCACTCTCGTCCCGGAGTACTTCCGGCCGGAGCATGACCTTCGAGGATACGCTCTGCTCTTATGCAGGCACGTTCTGGAACACCTGGACGATCCCTTCGCGACGCTCTCAGGGTTACGCGCATCCGCACCGGGGGATTCAGTGTTCTATCTGGAAGTGCCGGCTGGGGAGTTTTGTTTCGGACCGTCGGGGTTATGGGACTGTATCTACCCACACGTCTCGTATTTTTGTCGGACAAGTCTCAGGGTTCTAGTGGAACGGTCGGGGTTCGAAATACTCGCGCAGGGTGTGGCGTTCGACGGGCAGTTCCTCTGGGTGGAGGCGCGGCCGTCAGATTCCACTCCCAACTGTCTGGCTGACAGCGAAGTCGCGGCATATCTCCAGGTGCTGCGAGGCTTCGGTCGGCGTTGGAATTCCGCTGTGGATAAGTGGCGCCGGCAGTTTGATGATCTCCGCCGCAGTGCGGCTGACCGGCGATCGGTGCTCTGGGGCGCCGGTGCCAAAGCCGTGACGTTCCTCAACGCTGTCGATCCCGGTGAGTGTCTCGAAGTCGTGGATCTGAATTCCCGCAAATGGGGGCGTTACCTGCCACGGACAGGTCACGAGATCAAGGCGCCGGATTCACTGGCCGGTGAACCCATTGCAGAAGTGTTGATTACCAATCCCGTGTACCGGAACGAAATCGCCGAACACCTGCGACGGCTGGGTGTGTCGGCGCCGGTCGTGCCAATTTGAAGAGGAGCAATGTATGTCAAAGCCGAAGGCTCAGTTCACGAACAATGCGCTCTATGTCGATGTTCAGGTACCGGATGAGATTCGTCGACGCCGCCTGTATGAAGGGCAGTTGTTTGTCTATACTCCCACGCCGGAGACCTGTGCTGTGCGTGACTTCGCCGCCGAAATGATCCAAGAGGCGTTCGCTCCGTTGGATCCGGTTACTGCGCAGTTCGAGATCCCGGTGGAGAGATTCGTCGAGATCTTCGCGCCACTCAAACCGAAGTTCATCCACCACCCGAAGACGAAACAACTCCTGCGAGAGGCGTTGATCGCTCTGGGTGTTGACCCCGAGGACACCTATCTGGACGTTCCCCGACTTCGTGGTGTTACAAGCGATGCCTATTTGACCGCTGGCGTCGGATACGCGCATCCCATGCACCGCGATACCTGGTGGAGTGCCCCCTTCGCCCAGTTGAATTGGTGGATGCCGATCTACTCATTCGAGTCCGAGAGCTCGATGGCCTTCCATCCGGCTTACTGGCCAGAGCCAGTTGAGAACCATTCCGAGGAGTTCAACTATTACGAGTGGAACACCGTCGGCCGCGCGCAGGCTGCGATTCAGATCCATAAGGACACCCGCAAACAGCCGCACCCGCCCGACGATATCGATGCCGATCCGCAGTTTCGTATTGTCGTCCCGCCAGGCGGCCTGATCGTGTTCTCGGCCGCGCAGATGCACTCAACGGTCCCAAACACGTCGGGTCGGAGTCGGTTCAGCATCGATTTCCGCACGGTCAGCATGTCCGATCTGAGATCTGGCGCAGCGGCCCCGAATATGGATTCGAAACCACAAGGTACGTCGCTTCGTGATTTTCGGAGAATGTCGGATGCGGCGCCTATGCCGGACGATGTGGTCACCAAATACGACAGTGGCACAATCCCCGAAGGAGCGGTGCTGGTCTTTACGGCCGACGCGGCTAAGTCGTGATTCGGTTCTGTGTACGATTCTGAGCGTCGGTTGCGAGGCTCATACACGATCGACGGAGCACGGTAGCAGGAGTGAAAAGGTGAAGGTAGCAATCCTCGCCGGCGGCGTGGGCAGCCGCCTATCGGAAGAAACCGAAGCGAAGCCCAAACCCATGGTCGAGGTCGGCGGCAAGCCGATCCTCTGGCACATAATGAAGCATTATGCGAAGTACGGCTTCAAGGACTTCGTGGTCGCGCTCGGCTACAAGGGCGAGTACATCAAAAAGTACATGCTCGATTACGCCACTTTAAGCTGCGACCTGACGGTGGATTTCAGCCGCACGCAGGTCTGGCGCCACAACGGCGGGCCGGACGACTGGCGCGTGGAGCTGGTGGACACCGGGCTCGAGACCGCCACCGGCGGGCGTATCAAACGCCTCAAGTCTCACATCGGCAACGAGCGATTCATGCTCACGTGGGGCGATGGCGTGTCGAACGTGGACCTCCAGAAGCTGCTGGAGTTCCACCAGGCGCACGGCAAGCTCGCAACGGTCACCGCGGTCAGGCCTCCGGCGCGATTCGGCCGCCTCGAACTGCAAGGCGACCGCGTGACCGATTTCTCGGAGAAGCCGCAGCTCGGCGAAGGCTGGATCAACGGCGCGTTCTTCG
>Ga0299914_10002288_pt1 | contig 13153 bp, 13 predicted proteins | sample RVTome_10_FD_201361 | JGI IMG/M metagenome (GOLD analysis project Ga0299914, IMG submission 201361) | Soil microbial communities from uranium-contaminated site in the Upper Colorado River Basin, Wyoming, United States - RVT153D57 (version 2) ...
GAGCCGCTGACATTGCACAAGCGACCATCGACCTCGGTGTCATGCTCAACCAGGGGGTGGTCCTGACCGACGGGGCGATTTCGTCCGGGTTAGTCAACCGCCAGATCGACCTCGAGTTCGCGGTGGCTGTAGGGGCTGGACTGCAGCCGGCCCTGACCACGTCCACGATGGTCGGCCCATTCGGGATCCGCGACGAACCGAGATTCGATTCCTACTTCGACTTCGGGGGGTTTCAGGGCGACGCTCTCGACCAGTTGTCCAATCTAGGCGAGTCGACGGTGGCCACGGTGAGCCTCTGGTTCGACTCTCCGGTGTCCATCGACGAAGCCCAGGCGATCGCCGACGACCCCAATCTCGACTTCAGGGTGGTTTGGGCCGGGTTCGATGCCAGCCTCGACCGGGTCGAACCCCTCGAACCACCGGTATGGACGGCCGGCGGCACTCTCGGATATGCCACCTGCGTGAATGGCGACGAACTCGGGGAAGATCTCCTGGGGGCAACATCGGCTAGTTTCGGTCAGGGTTCGGGATTCCTGTTCGGCAACTCGTCCATTGCAACAGCCAGAGACTCGGTGGTCGCGGCCTTGACCAACATTTCGGGCCGGGACGAATTGGTCGACTACGTGGTCGAGCCCTTTGACGACGACCGGGACGACTTCGGCAAAATCGTGGCCGAACTCCAGACGGACCCTGAGGTTACGGTCCTCGTGGTGACAGGGCCGTCGCCTGCCATTGCGGAATACCTCCAAGGCGACGCTGGAGTTTCGGCGAACGTGCTGGCTGTCGACTTCTACAACTGGACTACCCAAGTCTGCGGGAGATGACGATGACTACATACCAAGACATCAAATCCGGTCGCAGGTTGACCTGGACCGGGATCGTCATCGCCGTAGCCGTCAGCCTCGCAGTGGCCAGTTTCACTGGCGAAGAAGGCACGGTCCTCACCGCGATGGCCTTCTTTGCCCTAATGGCCCTGCCGGCGGCGTTGGCATACCTTGCTCTCGACCGCCGCCCGTCGCTGCTGACTGCGGCAGCGATGGCCGCACTGCTCCAGACTGTTCTGCTCCTGACCTCGGGCTTGGGGTTCCTCCAGCTCATTCCTGCGATCCTGTGGTATCTCGCCGGACAAAGGCGTCCGAGGCCGGCTGCAGCCCCCCGTTGGGCAACATGGGGTCGTCCGCTGCTCGCGGCAGCATCACTTCTCCCGCTCCTGGTTATGTTCGTCCACCTCGACCCGGAATGCACCACCACCGACGCCGACGGCACGGTGGTCAGCTCCGGAGTTGACGCGAGCGCCCCGAGCGGCTGGGGCTTCGGGTTCGGAACCTCGGGCAGCACGAGCACCGACTCCGATGGTGTGACCCGGAGCTGCACGAGCAATACCGTCCGCCCCTGGGAGTCGGCATTATCGCTGGTGGTGTCGGCGGCGATCGTCGGCCTGGCAGTGCGCTGGCCGACGTCGAACCAACTGGTCGACAGATCACAGCCGGTTATGTCTAGTGGCCGCCTCGCTTGACCCCGCCGTACTTCATCCTGGTGTCCGAGATCGCCGCGGCCCGCTGCTCGTCGTCGTTGACGCCTGCGTCGACGATCTCTCCCACGAATAGGGTGTGAGTCCCGAAGTCGTTTGAGTGACGCACCTCGCAGTCCATCCATGCGATCGCTTCGGAGAAAACGGGTGCTCCTGTGGTGGCCATGAAAACTTCGCGGCCGTTGAGGGTGTTTCCCTCGCGCTCGGCCGGTTTGGAGAACTTGACAAAAGGACGGGTGTCCTCGGCGGACCAGAGGTTCACCGTGAACGACCCCCCCTCGCTGATCAGGCGGTGGGTGACGGCCTTGTTGTCCACTCCGATCCCGATCAGCACCGGGTCCATCGAGAGCTGGGTGATCCATGATGTGGTCATCGCATTCCACTCGTCGCCGGACGCCGACCCGACCAGCGCTAAGGCGTTGGGGATCTTCCAGGTGACTTTGTTGAGCAATTCGCTGTCCATTCGGCTCCATCTCTCACAGCACTGCCCAAAACCCTAATGTTCCGGTGTGCGAATCCTGATCGCTACAACCGGGGTCCTCCCGGCGGGGCCTGTCTCCGAACTCTGTGCCCGGCTCAGCGACGACTCGTCAGAAGTAACCGTGATGACCGTTATCAGAATCCCACGGACCTTCCTCGACTCGCTTGACGACGACGTCAGACGGTCATTCCTCGATGACTCGACGTCCGACGCCACGCCCGAAGAGAAGGCCGCGATGTACCTAGAGGAGCGGGGGCGGAGGGTGGTTGCGCCCATCGTGGCCGCGCTACAAGCTGAGGGGATCGAGGCCAGTGCCCGTTTCGTCGATGGGGACGACCCGGCGGTAGCGATCATCGCGACCGCCGAAGACGTCGGCGCTGAAATCGTGATGATGGGCGCCACCCGACGCCTCTTCACCGAAGAGGCATGGGGAAGCGTCTCCGCCCGGGTCATCGACACCTCCCATCTCCCAGTCCTGCTCGTCCCCGGCACCAAGATCGAGGACACCCACGAAATGCCAATCCTGGAGTTGTAAGCACATCGAACCTGGTCCGCTCACTCAGGAGAAGTATCAGGTCAGGTTCGGATGGGGACCCAACGAGGCGAGGCATCTTGGAGCCGCAGCCGATGTGATCGTGGTGGTCGATGTCCTTTCATTCACGACCGCCGTCGACATTGCCACGTCATCAGGTGCCACCATCATTCCTTATTCGTTCCATGAAGATGGGCCTGCAAGTTTCGCAGCGGAGCAGAAGGCTGTCCTTGCGGGGTCGAGAGACGGAGGCGGTCTCTCCCTTTCACCGTCTTCATTGATCGGGATTAAGCCGGGGACGCGACTGGTTCTCCCTTCACCAAACGGCGCTGAGCTATCCCTGTTGGCCCAGTCGCTAGGAGGAGATGTGGTCGCCGGTTGCCTCAGGAACGCAGCAGCGGTGGCGACAGGGGTCGGGACCAAGGAGACCATCGTTGTAATTGCTGCCGGGGAACGCTGGGACGATGGGACGCTGCGCCCGGCCATCGAGGACTTCCTTGGTGCCGGCGCCGTGATCGCGTCTATTCCAGCGAAGTCCCGTTCCCCAGAGGCCCAGGTGGCCGCTAACGCATTCCTAGCTGCCGAGTCTCTCCTGGGCGAGACGGTGCGCGGGTCGATGTCGGGCCGCGAGCTCATAGACCGTGGCTTTGCCGCCGATGTCGAATTGGCAGCCGATCTCAATGCCAGCACGACTTTTCCGCTCCTGACCCAGGGCGTTTTTGCGTCCCAATAGTTTCTGTCACACCCTCTTTGTACGTTGTGCGACATGGAACTCAATCGACTGAATGGATGTCAGGGACACAAGCCCGTGCCGGTCGCCGACCTGCTCGTGGCGGCATGTGAGACGTGTCGACGGGTCGAGTGGAAGGACAGGGCCGGTGAGGTCGACCCGAATGAGGGTATGGCCGCCCTCTTCGGCAACTACGAACTGGTCGGAACCCTGGACGCGGTCGGTTCCCCGGCGCCCGAGGTGCTGGTCTACAGCCCTCCCTCGCTCCGGAAGCGACGGAACCTCCTCCCGTTCCCCAAGCACTCATGGGTCAAAGCCGCTCCCGATCTATGGCTCACCCACGACGGAGAGAACCTCCTCTTGGCGACCAACCACAAACTCCTCTTCGAAAACCTAACCCGCGGCGCCTGACGGCCCTCTCGTGTCAGCGGACGCATCAAGCAGCTTTGGGAGAGGCGCTATTGCTTACGCGACGGGTTCGAATTGGGTCTCGTATAGCTGGCGGTAGAGACCGGCCTGGGCGACTAATGACTCATGGTTGCCGGCCTCTACGATCCTGCCTTCGTCGATGACGAGGATCTGGTCGGCGGCGCGGACTGTCGAAAGGCGGTGGGCGATCGCGATGGTCGTCCGGCCAGCCATCAATGACTCGAGTGCCTCCTGGATCAGTGCCTCCGACCTCGAATCGAGGTGTGAGGTCGCCTCATCCAGGATGAGGATCCTCGGGTCCTTGAGGATCACCCTGGCAATGGCCATGCGCTGCTTCTCTCCTCCGGAAAGCCGGTATCCCCTCTCCCCGACCATTGTTTGATACCTATCCGGCAACGCTTCGATCATTGTGCTGATGTTGGCGGCCCGGGCAGCAGCTTCGATCTCCTCGTGGGTTGCCGTCGGTCGGGCATAGCGGAGATTCGCCTCGATTGTGTCGTGGAAGAGGTAGGACTCCTGGGTGACCACTCCGACGGTGTCGGAAAGCTCGTCAAAGGAGATATTGCGGACATCGACCCCGTCGATCCGCAGCGAGCCGCGGTTGACATCGTAAAGCCGGGGAACCAGGTAAGACGCCGTGGTTTTTCCCGCACCGGACGGACCGACCAGTGCCACCAGTTCCCCGGGGTTGGCCCTGAAGGAGACCCCTGCGAGGGCCCATTCCCGTGTCGACGCCTGTGTGATCGCCGGCCCCTCGTCACCCGTGCGCCGCCAGCGCTTCACCGCAGCCAGGCCCTCGACCTCGCCGCTCTGATACCTGAAGTAGACGTTGTCGAACTCGACTTCGCCTCGGGCCGGTGAGATAGAGATCGGATCTTCCGGTGCCGGGATGTCGGTCTCCAGGTCGAGCACCTCGAACACACGCTCGAATGACACCAGCGAGGTGGCGAACTCCACTCGCGAGTTGGAGATCGCCGAGAGCGGCCCGTAGAACTGGACCAGGAGCGCCGAGAACATCACAACGGTCCCGGCTGACATGTCGCCCTGGATCACGAGGTACCCCCCGGCCCAGAAGACGGCGGCGGTACCGACCGCCGAGACCAGTCCGAGGGCAGCGAAGAAGCGTCTCCCGACCATCGCCCGTCGGATCCCATAATCCTTCACCAGGCTCGCCTGTTCAGAGAACCTCTCCGCCTCGTGGTCCCAGCGTCCGAACAGACGCACCAGGAGGGCGCCGCTGACGTTGAACGACTCCTGGAGGATGGCCGACATCGAGGCGTTGTGCTCCATCTGCTCCTGGGTCACCCGCCGTAACACCCGACCCACCCTTCGTGCGGGGATCACAAAGAGAGGCAACGCTGCGACGGCGAGGAGGGTCAGGCGCCAGTCGGCGGCAATCATCACGGCAAGAATGAAGATCACAGACACGATGTTGGAGATGATGCTGACCAGCGTGCCCGTTATCGCCTGCTGTGCACCGGTCACGTCACTGTTGAGCCGGTTCATCAGCTCCCCGGTCTTGGTGGCCGTGAAGAACCGCAGCGACATCCGCTGCAGGTGGTCGAAAAGCTCGCGGCGCAGGTCGAAGATGATGCCCTCGCCCACCCGGGAAGACCACCAGCGCTGCACCAGCCCGACCACGGCGCTGATCAGCGGCACCGCGATCATCCCGGCTCCAAGCCAGGTCAACAAACCCAGGTCTCGCAAAGGGATCGCCTCGTCGAGCAGCGACCGGATCAGGATGGGCGGGATCACCCCAATACCGGAGATGACAAATATTGTGACCAGGACGCCGAGAAGACCCCCGAGATAAGGACGCCCATAGCTCCAGACCCGGCGAAGGAGGGCGCGGTCGACCTTTGGGATCTCCTGATCCTCGTCGTAACTGAGGTAGCTCCACCACCCTCCACCGTGCATCATCTTCTGGCCAACCGCATAGAGAGAGCAGCCTATTCCCCGATGCCCCCTATTCAGGGCCGACGTCGGTGAGGAGGAGATCGTCGTAGGTTTCCCGTCTCACTACCTGCCTCGCCTCGCCATCACGAACGAAAACAACTGCCGGCCTGAGCACCTTGTTGTAGTTGGACCCCATCGAGTGCCCGTATGCCCCGGTCACCGGGGTGACCACGATGTCGTCCACTTCGAGCCCTTCGGGGAGCCAACCATCGGACACCAGGACATCACCCGTCTCGCAGTGCTTCCCGACCAGCCGGACAGCCATGTCGCGGGGTGCGGCTACATCCCTTGCAAGGAACGTCTCATAACCCGACCCGTAAAGGACCGGGCGGGGGTTATCACTCATCCCGCCATCGACGGCGACATAGGTCCTGATCCCGGGAAGGTGTTTGATCGTTCCCGCTGCATACAGGGTCACTGCGGCCGAGGCGGTGATAGCCCGGCCCGGTTCCACTGAGACCTTGCCGTCGAATCCGTTGCGCTCGACTGACTCTCTGACTACCTCTACCCACTCGGCGATTGTCGGTGCCTCCTCCCCCTCGACATAGGCAACTCCAAGGCCACCGCCCAGCGAGATCTCTTCGAAACCTCCCCCGTTGGCAAAACCTGCGATCACATCGACTGCTGCCCCAAACGAATCCGCCCGGAAAACCTGAGATCCGATATGGGCGTGCACGCCCTTGAGCCTCATTGCGCCCGATGACCGGGCCCTCTGCACCGCCTCTTCAGCCATGCCCGATGAGACGGTGAAACCGAACTTCGAGTCGTCTTGGCCCGTCCGGACGAATTCGTGCGTATGTGCCTCCACACCGGGCGTGATCCGCAGCAGAGCCTCGGGTGGCTCGTGACCCTCACTCACCAGTTCCTCCATCCGGTCCATCTCGTCGAAGGAGTCGACAACCAGCTGACCAACCCGGTCGGCTAGAGCGATACGCAGCTCACGCAGGCTCTTGTTGTTCCCGTGAAACACGAGGTCGGCCGCAGGCACACCAGCGGCGCGGGCGACGTGGTACTCGCCACCCGTCGCGACATCAAGACGCATTCCCTCTTCGTGGGCTAGTCGCGCCATCGCGGTGCACAGGAACGCTTTCGTCGCGTAAACAGCGCCACCCCCAAAGCCCGCAACCACTTCCCGGCAGCGCCGCCTGAGATGCTCTTCGTCGTAAACGAATAACGGCGTTCCGAACTCCTGAGCGAGCGAGAGAGACGAAACACCGCCCAGATACAACTCACCGGCGTCGGAGATCGACGCGTTCTCAGGCAACAGATTGAGAGGAACTGGGTTTTTCACGTTTATCGCCCCGGCCGGTCCGGACCTCAGGAAGTTTCGGCTGCCGCATCCAGCGGCATCATGCTCGCCGCAGTCTGTCGCAGAGCTTCCACAGCCGCAAACGGGCGACCGAACATCTCGTAGCGGTATATCCCCTCGAACCAGATCATCGTGGTGCCAGAGCCGTCCTTGATAACCCAGGTATTTCGCCCACCGATCTCTTCGAGATCGCAGCCTTCGGTCTGTTCGGCAGCGAACCGGGCACAGCTCAAGTCTGCTCCCTCGGTCTCGACTTCGGCAGCGGCCTCGGCGTCGCGATAGACACGGATGACAATCAACTGGGCCACCGACCTTGACTTGGTGTAGGGCTCCGCCGTCCAAATACCGAACGCAGCCGAGGGATCATCCGATACCACGCCGTTGTTCTCGATAACGAGCTGGCTGCTCACGTACTCGGACAGAGGTGGTACTCGCGATGGAAACTGCACGTCCTCGAGGACCTTCCCGATCTCCTCGCGACTTGCCTGGATGAACCGGTCCCCTTCGCGCCGGGCGAACACGGCAGCGACCACATCCTCAGGATTCTCCGGGCCGGCGCCAAGATCGTCGTTGTACCAGATCAGATTGGCCGCATCCCTTGCCAACGCGATCGTGGTCGGAACCGTCGACGTGGTGAGGACAGTGGGCGCGGTCACCCATCGAGAGGACCTCTCTCCCAGCGACTGGAAAGGAGAGTCTCCGCACGCAGCGAGACCGAGGATTATCACAATTGAAAGTGCAGTAAGGGCCTGACGGCGCACTTGCCCTCCATTAACCGGGTAGCCGGCAGTAAAACGAGCCAGACGCCCCAAAGGTTCCATTACCTGGCAGTCGGCATGACGGTACCAGTCACCCGGCTTATGCTCTGGCAGATGAGTCAAGTTCTCGTGGGGCGAGATTCCTTCGCCGAGCACCCTGCTCTTGACGTTGCCGTCAGCCATGCTGTGCTCGATGCGGTGGCGGCCGGCGAGATCGGATCGGTGTTCCGGCTTCATACAGCCCACCCGGTTTTGGCTTTTGGCATGGCGGATCGGATTCAGCCGGGGTATCAGGCGGCGGTTCGGATCGCAGCCGCTCACGGTTTCGCTCCGGTCGAGCGCCTGGCCGGAGGACGCGCTGCTGTCTTCCACGAAAAGACCCTCGCCTTCAGCTGGGCCATAAAGGAGGACGACCCCCGAGCCGGGATCACCGAACGATTCGTTCTCGTCTCCGAGATGATGCGCGATGCATTCCGGTCTCTGAAGGTCGATGCCCGGGTCGGGGAGATTCCTGGCGAATACTGCCCGGGCCAGTATTCGGTGAGCGTCGGTGGAGTCGTCAAGGTGATGGGGGTGGGTCAACGACTGATCAAAGGAGCTGCCCATGTCGGCGGCGTCATCGTTGTCGACGACGGGCATCGTGTCCGTGATGTCCTGGTACCGGTCTACCGCGCCCTAGGAATCGACTGGGATCCCCGTACTGCTGGTGCCCTCGCCGATCGTTCGGCAGGAACAGGGAGCGAAGAGGTGGCAGAGGCTGTTCTCAACAAGCTCGCCACCAGGGTCGACGTCGTCACCGGATCGATTCCCGACGACATTGTCGAGCGCGGCAGAGCGATGATCGAGCGCCACGTCCCGGCGGCTGCGTGATGCGACTGGCGATCATCAACGGCCCGAATCTGAACCTCCTCGGCACCCGCCAACCCGAGATCTACGGCACGACGACACTCGATGACCTTGAGCGCCAGGTCGCCGATTGGGCGAAGAAACTGGGCGTCGAGCCCTCATTCCACCAGTCGAACGACGAGTCCGCCCTCGTGTCACTTGTCCAGGAGTCGGGCAGGGAGTGCGATGGCATCGTGTTCAACCCCGGTGGATTCACCCACACCTCGGTGGCAATCGCCGATGCGGTCGCTTCGGTGTCCGCTCCGGTAGTCGAAGTCCACCTGTCAGACATCTCCAGCCGCGAGCCTTTCCGACGGATCTCGCTGGTCGCACCGAACGCGGTCCGACAGATCTCCGGCAGGGGGACGACCGGATATCGCGATGCGATGCGCCATCTTGTCTACCGCGAAAAGCGCCCGTTTCAGACTGTCAGGTACGGCCCGCATCCGCGGAACGTCGCCGATCACCGCACCACCGATGGTTCAAGGGGACTGGTGGTCCTCGTCCACGGTGGCTACTGGTTTCCCGGATGGGACCGCGACCAGTTGGATCAGGCAGCAGTCGACCTCGCCGAACGCGGCTACGACACTCTCAACGTCGAGTACCGGGTAGTTCCCCCGTGGCCGGGTTCGGGCCACGACATCGAATCGGCCCTGAGTTGGGGGAACGAGCGATATGGCAAAGTCGGTTTGATCGGTCATTCGGCAGGTGCGTACCTTGCGCTGTGGGCACATAGGAGAAAACCGGCAGTGGTCTGCGTCGGACTCGCCGCTGTGACCGACCTCAACCTCGTCGACGTCATGGCTACTGTCACAGAACTCGTCGCCGCCGGGGGGCCACCCGCCCTGGAGATTCCGCAGCGATCAGTCTTGTTCCACGGCTTGGACGACAGCGAGGTAAGTCCGGACCACACACGTCGTGCCGGGCAAGATACCGAGACCCATCTGCTCGAAGAGGTGGGTCACTTCAACATCCTCGACCCCGAGCGGAGTCACTGGGAAGCCGTTATCGCGACACTGGACCACCATTTCAGGGTCTAACCGAGTTGCCGCCTGTGGAAAAAGTTCAGTAAGGTTTGATATTCGAGTGGACCGGGCAACCCCGGGCGGAGTCACTACATTTATGCGTTTGAAGCGTTATTCGTTTCTTGCTGGTTGGGTCGCGGTAATTCTTCTGGCGGTAGCCGGGTTTGCCGCATTCGGCGCGCCACAAGACTCGGCCAACGACCTCGAGTTCGAGGCGGCGTCGGCCTCCCTCGGGCACACCGCCGGCACATACGCCGGTCTGACCTTCGCATTGTTCGCCGGCGCAACCTTGGAGACAGATCTCGTCCAGGCGGACACGGACGGGTCCGAGGCGGCGAGCACAGAGGAATCAACCCTTGCCGCCGATGCGGGCAGCTCCATCGGCACCATCGCCTCACCTTCTGGATGGCTATCCGAAGTCCAGGTTCGAGCCCTCGTCAGCGAGTATTTCAGTGACGAAGACGTCAACACTGCCGTCCGAATCGCCTGGTGCGAGTCGAGATTCGATCCAGAGGCCGTAAACCTCCGCACGGGGGCAGTCGGTCTTTTCCAACATCTCCCCCAATACTGGGAGGATCGGGCCACCAACGCTGGTTTCCCCGGTGCTGATGCAACTGATCCGCGGGCATCCACCGCGGCAGCAGCGTGGGCGGTCTATGACGGAGGCGGTTGGGACATTTTCGGCTGCCGCGCCTGACATTGCGATGACCGAACTGAATGTGCTCGGCCAGGAACTCGAAGGTTGCAGCACCGACCCCCTGACTGGCTTCTATCGGGATGGCTCCTGTCAGTCCGGGCCGGAGGACATCGGCCTCCACACAGTTTGCGCCGTTGTCACAGCCGATTTCCTGCAACACCAGAAGCAGATAGGCAACGACCTCACTACCCCGATGCCCCAATTCATGTTCCCCGGCCTGAGCCCCGGCGACCGCTGGTGTGTCACGGCGCGTAACTGGCTCCGAGCCCATGATGACGGCATGGCTGCCCCCGTCGTCCTCGCTTCGACCCACGAGGCAACCCTCGAGGTCATCTCGCTAGAAGTCCTCCAGAGGTACGCGGTCGACGTTCCCTCGGATCCGGGTGCGCTGGACTGACCGAGCCTCCAGCCCCCCTTTACTCTCTCCGAACCAATCCGGTTTCTCAGACGTAACCATGGGGTAACGACTCTCGAAGCGATACAACGAGGAGATTCCATGCGCAGAATCATGGCACTAGTCGTCGGGGTTCTCATGGTGGCCAGCACCGCTGCTGCTTCACCTTTCCCCGAATCCGTCCCCCTTCCCACCGGGTACCAGCCCGAAGGAGTCGCCACCCGAGGTTCAACTGCATTTGCCGGGTCGCTTGCTGACGGAGATGTCGTCACCGTCAACCTTCGAACCGGTGAGGTGAGTCCATTGGTCGACAACGACCCGGAGGACGGTCGGATTGCGGTCGGACTCTCTGTTGACCGGGGCCTCTTGCTGGTGGCCGGTGGATCGACCGGGATGGCGTTCGTGTATGACGCCCATACGGGCGCAGAAATTGCAGAGATCCAACTCACCGATCCGGCAGCTGGGACCTTCGTCAACGACGTGATCGTGTCCGGTGACTCCGCATGGTTCACCGACTCGTTCCAGCCCCAGCTCTACCGTGTCCCCCTTCGTGGCGGTTCCGTCGGTGAGCCGGAGACTGTCCCATTGACCGGACCGGCAGCCGACTTCATAACCGGGTTCAACATCAACGGAATCGAGGCCGCGGGTGGCGAGCTCATCGTGGTCAACAGCACCAAGGGCGAGCTGTACGCAGTCGGCACGGATGGGACGAGCCGTGTCATCGATCTCGGAGGCGACCTGGTAACTGCCGGAGACGGTCTGCTGCTGATCGGGCCCAACCTGTATGTGGTCCGGAACCAGCTCAACCAGGTCGACGTGATCGAACTGGCAAGGGACCTGAATTCGGGTGAGGTGATCGGTTCGATCACGTCCGATCTGTTCGATGTGCCGACCACTGTTGCCAAACATGGCAACCGCCTGGTGCTGGTCAACGCCCGCTTCGGCGTGCCCGACCCGGCCAACGCAGATTACGACCTCGTGCAGGTGCCCAACCGGTGATTACCTGAAGTCGCGGGACTTCACGGTCTGGACTCCGATGGGCTCGAACTCCCTGGCGACGATGTTGGTCACCCCGTCGTTGAACTCGAGGCGGCCGTAGATCACCAGGGCCGGGCTTTTGCGGACGATCTGGCGGTGTTTCGACCAGACATCGGGAAGCACAACGATATTCAAAAGACCCGTCTCGTCTTCGAGATTGAGGAAATGGACACCTTTGGCGGTGCCCGGGCGTTGACGGTGGGTGATAACCCCCGCCACCTTGATTCGGGCGCCGTGACGCTGCATTTCCAGTGTTTCGGCAGCAGTTAGGCAGTCCGGCAGTTGGTCGCGGACGAAACTCATCGGGTGCCGTGAGGAGACTCCGGTCGACCACAGATCGGCGCGGTGAGATTCCTCGGCGCTCATCCCGGGGAGGGGAGGTGACTTCACCCCGGGCGAGAGGGCAAGACGTTCGGGGTCGATCTCGGCGAGGGCACCGGCCGCCCACAAACCTTCCCGCCTGCCCAGGCCCACTGACTCCAACGCACCTGCGGCGGCGAGTCCCTCCAACGCGTCGACGTCGAGACCCGTGCGGAACGCGAGGTCTTCAGGAGAGGAGAACGGCCCACTCAGTATCCGCGCCGCCTCGATGGTTGTGATCTCCCGCTCTCCCAGGTTCCTCACATAGCGAAGGCCCATCCGCACCGCCACCGCCGGGCGGATCGAGTCGTCCACCGGTCCCCTCCCCCGTCGCCAGCTCTCGCCTAGGTAGGTCACGATGTCGTCGGGGTCGGTATCGATCGCCTCCATGGTGCAGTCATGCCAGGAGACGTTGACATCGGGGCCGTGGACCACCACGCCGTGTCTCTGCGAGTCCTGGACCAGTGAGTTCGGGCTGTAGAAGCCCATCGGCTGGGCATTGAGCAAACCGGCAAGGAACTCGGCCGGATAATGGAACCGGAGCCATACCGACATGTAGACGATATAGGCAAAGCTGACCGAATGGCTCTCGGGGAAACCAAAACTGGCGAACCCCTGGAGCTTCTCCCAGATCTCGTCGGCCGCCGCCCCACCGATCCCGTTAGCGGCCATCCCGGCGAACACCTCGTCCTTGAGCCGCGACATTGCTGTCTCGGAGCGTTTGTGGGTCATTGCCTGGCGGAGCCGGTCCGCCTGGCTCCCGTCGAAGCCGGCGCAGAGCCTTGCCATCTCCATCAGTTGTTCCTGGAAGATGGGCACCCCCAGTGTCTTTTTCAGGATCGGCTCCGTCAGAGGGTGGGGGTAGCGGACCGGCTCCTCGCCGTTTCGTCGCCGCAGATAAGGATGGACCGACTGCCCCTGGATCGGCCCGGGGCGGATAAGTGCCACTTCGACCGCCAGGTCGTAGAAGGTCTTCGGTTTCATCTTGGGCAATGTGGCCATCTGCGCCCGGGACTCGATCTGGAAGA
>Ga0299914_10002289_pt1 | contig 13151 bp, 8 predicted proteins | sample RVTome_10_FD_201361 | JGI IMG/M metagenome (GOLD analysis project Ga0299914, IMG submission 201361) | Soil microbial communities from uranium-contaminated site in the Upper Colorado River Basin, Wyoming, United States - RVT153D57 (version 2) ...
AGGACGCGCCGTCACCCGATAGAGATCGGAGCCGGAGCGATACTCAGCGAGGGCGCCACCGGTCATCTGGGCGTTGTCGATCATCCCTATGACCACCTCGCCTGCCTCGGGGACGACCACGTGGTCGAGGAGGTCGCCCCGGGACGCCTTGCGATGGAACACGGGCGATTCCGGACGATTCACGTGGGCAATCGTCCGGTCGTGTTCCACCTGGACGATGGTCTCCGGCAAAGCGGCCAGGACCTCGTCGGCGGCCGGTGTGAGATGGGATGTCATTGTTCTCGCTCCCGGCCCGGGGGAGATTCGCTCGCGTGTATTGGAGAGGAGCCGACAGCCGCTGAGTGCCGGCTCACCCTCCATCCGGGCCAGGTAGGCCAAGATCAGCTCATGTTCGAGACGGACGCGAATGCGGGAGCGGCGGCGGCCAGGGCGCTCAGCAGCGCGATGACGAAGACGGTGATGCGACGGCGCATGGTGGGACCTCCTAATGCCCGGGTTTCTGCTGTCACCCGGGACTATGCGCGACGGCCGTCTATCAACTGTCTCAGAGTTGCGGGTGGCTAATCGCCACCTTCCGTCATGACACTCTCCGCCGCTGGCCTCGGGTGGTGGCCTCATGACCCTCTCGACGAAGGGAAGTGAGGTCGCGTCGCACCGTGGAAGCACTCACTGCCAGGGCTTTCGCGAGATCTCCGGTCGAGGCCACCGCCCCGGCCCGCCCCGCCTCGTCGAGCAGACGCAACAGACGTTGCCGTCGTCGATCGATGGGTGATGAGATTCGATCGTCATCGGGATGATCGACGGTCCAGATCACCATCTGGAGGTCGTCGTCCTCGAGTGGCCTTCCGGTTGGTGCGTTCACCCGGGGGAGCTTCACCTCAACGACGTGGGGCGCGAACCGGCTCGCTGCGGAGACGATATCCCTGTGGTCGGGCACGAGTTGGACAGCTCTGTGGAACTGTGCCGGGACGAGGCCGGCGAGGGCTGCCCTGAGGAGGGCGTCGGCCTCGAGACTCGCCGACCTCGCTTCCTCCGGGTCACCTGAGGCTTCAGCGGCCAACGCGTGACGGTGATATACGAGATAGGCGCGTTCCACACCCGGGGACAAACGGGAGACCGCCTCTCTCGTGTGGACGACTGCCTCGGTGGAGGAGCCGACAACCAGATGGGCCAGACCCCTCACCGACAAGAGTTCTACGGCGAGATCGTCGAGACCGGCCTCGTCGCAGACCTTCTCGGCGTGATCGAGGGTCGTGAACGCCGCTCCGAGGTCACCACTCTCGATATGAAGCAGCGCCAGGGAGCGGAGATGCTGACCCTCGAGACCGACATTGCCAGTCCCGGCCAGTGCGGAGAGGCTCTCCTCCAGAAGTCGGATGGCGCCGACGTGGTCGCCGTCGCGGGCGGTGACTCCGGCGACGATCTCCTGACACTGGGCCTCGCGTGCCCGGTCGCCGATCTCGGCAAAGTGGCCCATTGCCTTGATGGCATCGGCATGGGCCCTGACGTCCTCCCCGAGCAGGTTGTGCCTGGCCGAGGCCGAGTTGGCGAGGACCATGGCCTCACCACGTCTGTTGCCCAGCTCATCGAAGATCTGCGCGGCGTCGTCGTAGCCTTCGAGGGCGTCGGCGACACCTCCCAGCAACTGTTGGAGATTGCTCAGGTTGGTGAGGTTGACCCCCTCGCCGTGGCGGTAGCCGATGCGGCGACAGAGATCGATGGCCGACGTGTAACGGGAGACTGCCGGATCTCGTTTACCTCGCTGATGGAATGCTCTCGCCCCAATGCCGGCGACCTCGGCCTGTCCCCGGAGATCGTCGAGACGCTCGTAGATCCTTCCTGCCTCGCTCAGATAGTGCAGGGCCTCGTCGGCGCGTTGAACCTCGACGAGAGTGCTGGCCAGCTCGGTGAGAGCGTCAGCCCTGTGGGGGTCGTCACCCGCCGTCTCGACTGCCTCGCGTAGGTTGGGCACGGCCTCGAGTGCCCTGCCCGACCACCGTTGGATAGTGCCAAGGGCGACGAGTGAGACAGCCACCGCGACGCCGTCGCCGCCGGATCGCTCGAATTCGACCGAGCTGCGGGCGCTGGTCTCTGCGTCCTTGAGATTCCCGGTCTGAGCCAGGAGCCAGGCACGCCGTCGTTCCAGGTCGCCCCGGTAGGCGGGCAATCTCTCGACCAACCTGGCCATCTCCTCGATGGTCTCTTGCTGCTCGGTTCGGCTTCCGAGCACATTTAGGACGTCTTCGAGCTCGCTGAGGAGGGCGTATTTCTCTTCGTCGGACAGGGAGGCCCCCACCGACGTCTGCCGTGCCGACAGGAGATGCTGACGTGCGGTGGCGTATGCGTTGAGGCTGATGGCCCTCGATCCCGCCCTCTGCAGGAAGGAGGTGGCGCGGGCGGCGTCGCCTCCTTGTTGGAAGTGGTGGCCGATCGCCTCGACGTTCTCCGGTTCGGCTATGACCAGAGCCTCCGCCACGATGTTGTGCAGTTGCGCCCGACGGGCGGGACCGATGCTCTCGTAGACGACCTGTCTCACCTGGTCGTGAGCGATCCGATAGCGACCGGTGCCGTCGTCTCGGATGAGACCCCTATAGAGCAATTCGTCGACGGCGCCGAGAACGCCGGCTCGCGGGAGGTCCGTGGCCGACTCGAGCAACCCGAGGTCGATCCGATCACCGAAAACCGCCGCGAGCTCGTAGACCTCGGCGACATCCTCTCCGAGCAGCGACATTCGGGACTCGATGACCGAGCGCACCCGTGGGGCCAGGGGGATTTCATGGTCGTCCATCTCGTGTTGGAGCACGCGCACAGGGTCGCCACCGGAATCGAACAGACCACGGTCCCGCATGGCGAGGAGGGTTTCGATTGTGAACAATACGTTGCCGCCAGTCTGCCGGTGGAGCTGGGCGGCCACACCCGGGTCGATCCGAGACACGCCGAGGATCCTGCGCACCATCTCGTCGAGCTCGAACACGGAGAGTGGGGACAGGACAACGCGACCAAGCCCGGCGGACCGGTCGAGGTCACGGAGAACGTCCCATACCTCCGCGTCGCCTCGCGCCTCTTCGCTGCGGTAGACGAGCAACAGGAGTACACGGGACCCGGCCAGGCGAGCGCTCATCTGGGTGAGCACACCGAGTGTGTCCTGGTCCGCCCATTGCACGTCGTCGACGATCACCAGGTGGGGAGCGATCCTGCCCAGTGCCCCCAGCGTGTGGACCAGGGCCTCCTTCATCCGGGTCGACGCCTCAGCCGGGCGGAGTTGCGCCGATGTCTCACGCGGGCCATGTCCACCGAGAGCGGGGGCGAGACGCATCGCCTCACCAAGCCAGATCGGCGCCACCTGTTCGGACAGCTGCTCTATGCGAAGCGGGCTCAGAGACTCGAGTACCTCGATGAGCGGGGCGAAAGGTCGCAGGGTGCCCAGAGTGCAAGACCCCCAGCTCACCTCGAATCCGCGCCATCGCGCGTCCTCGGCGGCCTCGACGACGAGTCTCGTCTTGCCCACACCGGGCTCGCCTTCGACCAGAACCGCCCCTCCGGAGCCGGTGAGGACACGTTCCATCGCGTCGACGAGAAGACGACGCTCGTCGTCCCGGCCGACGAAGGGGGAGTCGGAGCGTCTCTCGAGGAGGTTCGAGCGCTGCTCCTCCACAAGTGGCCGGATTCCGGCACGACGTTGTCGCAGGATCTTCTCGTAGATTTCGACTGTCGGCGCCGACGGCTCGGCGCCCAACTCCTCTTCGAGGACGGACCGGCAACGCTCGAACTGCTCGATCGCATCGCTCGTGCGGCCGAGGAGGAAGCTGAGACGCATCACCTCCTGATGGGCTTCTTCGCTCAACGGATCATGATGTGTGAGTCTGCGGGCGAAGGCCAAGGCTTCCTCGTAGGCTCCTTCGGCTTTGGTGGCATCGACGAGGCGACGAAGTGCGGACAGGTACTTCTGTCGATAGTGGTCCTGCTCGACGAGCACCCAGTCGTCGAAGTAGCCGGCGAGGAAGTCGCCCCTGTACAACTCGACGCAAGTTCGCAAGCGGGCGGCGTCGAGCGTCTCGGGGCGAAGCCGCTCGTTGTGCCCGGGGCCGGTGGAGGAGACGTTGCGATCGAACTCCTCCACGTCGAGCCAGAACGGGCTGGAGGCGTCGAATGCCAGTGTGTCGCTCGTCACTTCGAGGAGCGAGACGGAGTCGGTGTTGACCACGTCCTGGATCTGCCAGAGCGTGTGGCTGAGACGCCGTCTGGCTCTCCCTTCTGGCATCTCGGGCCAGAACGTGCCGGCCAGGAAGTCGCGCTGCAGCGGGCGGTCACGGTTCATCACGAGGTACGCGAACAACGATCGACCGGCGCGCGAGGCTATCGGTGGCAACGACCAGTCCCCGCGCTCCAGGAGGAACCCGCCGAACAGATGGATGCGGAGCGGCTCCATGACCGGGGACGCTAGTGCCCTGTCGATGGAATAGGCCGAATGTACCTCCGAGTCGTCGGCGTCATCTGGCTAGGAGAAGCGCCCAGTCGCTGCCGGGGAGCTGCGGCGAGCACTTTGGACGCAGCCAGTGGCGTCGAGGGCCGGAGAGACACGGGCAGTACTCCACCAACGGGTCACCAGTGGTCTGCTGGGGACTCAGAGAAGATCAAATCGGGCCCGGATCGTGCCGGCAAGCCGGCCGTGGAGACCTTCGCGGTCAGCGAGAGGCGGGCGGGATACCGACTTCCTGGGCGAACCGGGTGGTGTCGCTCACGTTCAGCACGACTTCCTCGCCCTCGGCACGAATGTGGAACCCGTCCGAATGGGAATCGACACGGATCTCTCCCAGAGGCCAGTCGCCGATCTCGGCGTCTCCAGCGGTTACCACCATGCGCTCGTCTTTGAGGTCGACCTCGACGCCCAGTGGCAGGCCGGGTTGGCTGACGAGGCGAAGTCTCGCATCGAAGGATGTCATCCGTTCTCCAAACGTCACACCCAGCCGCGACCCGTCGCAAGACTATCCGAATCGCCGGGCTGGTGTGACGAAAACCGGAGGTACTCAGTCGGTGAGACCGGCGCGCACCATGAAGGCCGCCATTTGGCCGCGGGTGACGTTGCTGTCCGGGCAGAACTCGTCGTTGGCCGGGGGATTGCAGCCAACGGTGATCCCCGCATGGGCGAGACGCGAGATGGCGACCTCGAAGACGTGACCGCGCGTGTCGTCGAACTCGATCGGGTTGGGTGGAGAGGCGAGGTCGAGTGCCCGGCTCAGGAACGCGGCCATCTGGCCTCTGGTCACGTTGTCGTCAGGACAGAACTCCCGTGGTCCGCAGCCCTGGGTGATCCCGGTCTCGGCGAGCCATCTGATGGCGTTCACGAAGACCGACCCGGTCGAGTCGTCGAACGGTATGGCGGAGTGCCGTTGCTTGGACCATGTGGCCGCGGCCGCGGAGAACAGCCAGTCGACTCCTCCGTTCCGGGCCGCCGACGAGGCTCCAATGAACCCCGATTGCAGACCGGACGTGCTGCTGACCCTCATGTCGCCATTGCCGCGCAGCCGATCCTCCCACTGGATCCCAACCATTTGATCGTGGTCGACCGCCAAATCCGTCAGAGCTTTCACATAGTCGATTTGAGCCGACTCACTCGGCTCTGCCGGGACTCCGCCGATGGTGACCATGATGGGAGTTCCAGGGCCGGTGGCGTCGACCATCTCGTCGACGGCTGATCGATAGAAACTCACGTTCGTGCCAGCCCGGTCGTCATACCCGCTCACCCCGGCGATGTCCACATAAGAGCCTCCGGGCCAGAAGAGTCGAAAGCCCCCGTTGCCCCATGTCGTCTTGGAGTACCGGTCGGAGTTCATCTCGCTGAGACCGCTGAACGCGATCCGCACCCTGTTGCCCAGCTCGGCGTTCGCCTTGTCGGCAACCCTGCGGAAGGCGCTCTTGAAGCGATCGGGATCGTCGCCGTAGGGGTTGTTGTCGTTGTTGGCCTCAGGGAGGATGTCGAGGATCAGACGGCGGCCCCCACCGTCGTCGACGAACGAGCCGAACGCGCCAAGCATTGCGTCGACACGGCGATCGTGCTCACCATTGGCGAGACCACGGAGATCCTCCACGCGCACCTGAACATATGGGGTGGCCCCACGAGTCCAGATGTGGTTGAGCTGCAGGGGCACCCAGTGCTTGGGATCCCCCTCCCCGCCAGGATGGAGCCAGTCCCTGCTGCCGCTGGTGTTGTCGATGTCATAGGTGACCAGATAGGTGTCGAGTGGTGCGCCCTCGTCGTTGTACAGGTCGAGGGCCGCCTTGTACTCGATGTCGGTTCGGGCGCCCCAGAAGTCGGGTGGAGACCCTGGTGGATCAGGGAGGCTCACCTGATACTCGTCGCCGAGGGCCCGTCTCAGGAACGCTGCCATTTGGCCACGGGTGACCGGATCGTCGGGACAGAACCGGTCGTTCGCCGGCGGGTTGCACCCCTCTGTGATCCCTGAGGCGGCCAACTCCTCGATTGCGGTCTGGAAGACGGAGTCGTCGTCGTCGAAGAAGGTTCCCGAACTGCCGGCGTTGTCGTTGCATCCGATGCGGTCGGGTCCCGCCGCCACGGAGTCGAAGAAGATGTTGTTGTTCTTGGGCGATGTCCCGGACCCGCCGTAGTAGACGTCGAACCAAAGCGACTTCACCTTGAGCTTCGATTCGGACGGTCTGCGGAAGTTGAGATTGCCGGCCTGAAACGCCTGTGCCCCATCGACGTAGCCTTCGAGGATCCCGTTCTGCTGACCGAGATCGTTGACCTTCACCCGTGCCTCGATGCAATACCAGCGATCGTGATGCAGGGTCGACCTGTTCGGGTTCCAATGCAGGATGCGGCCTGTCTGTCCCGTGCCGCCGGAGTCGAGCAGATAGGCGTACCACGAGATCCGCGTGACCTCGGATGGATCGGAGGGAAGCGGGTCGGGCAGGCCATCTCCTGGATAGAGGGGTGAGAACGCCATCCGCGCCGACCAACACGGAGCCCCGGTGGTGGACGGCCGGTTGCCACGGCAGTTGCCTGAGTAGAGACCGCCGAATCCCGGAAGCTTGCCGCGATAGGGCTCGTCGATCCTGAACCCGTTGGGGAACTTGATCCAGTAGCGCAGCCACATCTCGGTTGGCTCGGAGGACAGGCGACTGGCGGTGTTCCAATGAGTGGTGGTGCCCCAGTGCTCCCCGGCGGGTATGGCGACTCTGATCCCGTCTCCCTGGTGGCCGTCGCCGGTCTCATGGATTCCCGAGGAGGAGAATGGCCCCGACGCCCCACCCTCGAAGTCCTCGTCGAGCCAGGGGTCTGCCGCCCGGGCGGGGAGTATCGGGAGGAGGGTTACGACCAGTAGGGCAGCTGTGAGGACGGTGGATGTGCGGATGGATCGAGTCATTTGGGGCTCTGGACAGTGCTCCGACGGTTCGACGGGAGGAGAGGCGGCTCAGGTCGAATATCGGAAGGTGGACCTCCCCACTCAAGTGGATCCCGACCGCTATGTGGTCCGGGCGGCCTCTTGACCGATTCAGGGCAGGGGTGCATACTCTGCCCACTGATGGATACCCGCTCCACCATCATCATTATCGACTAGGCGCAGACCGACACCGGTCTGTGCCCGTAACCCTCTGCCCAGGCAGGGGGTTTTCTAATTGGGCATTCAGGTGACACACATGCAACTCGAGATATACGACACGACCCTCCGAGACGGTTCGCAGCAAGAGGGGATCAGCCTCACGGTGAACGACAAGCTGCGGGTGGCCCGACTTCTCGATGAGCTCGGTGTGGCCTTCATCGAGGGTGGCTGGCCCGGAGCCAACCAGAAGGACACCGAGTTCTTCTCAAGGGCCCGCAATGAGTTGGATCTGCGCAACTCCGTGCTCACGGCCTTTGGCTCGACTCGCCGCCCCCGTGGCGACGTGGCGTCCGATCCGCAGTTGCGAGCCCTTCTGGACGCCGAGACCGAGTTCATCTGCTTGGTGGGAAAGTCGTGGGATTACCACGTGACCGAGGCGTTGCGCGCCGACCTCGACGAAGGCATCCGGATGGTGGCCGAGTCGGTGGAGTTCCTGAAGTCGCATGGCCGCCGCGTCTTCTTCGACGCCGAGCACTTCTTCGACGGGTACAAGGCCAATCCCGACTACGCCATGGGCGTGCTCCGCGCCGCTTTCGAGACCGGGGCCGAACGTCTGGTTCTCTGCGACACGAATGGCGGCTCGTTGCCCGGCGAGACACTGGCCGTGATCGAGAAGGTCAATGGGAGTCTCCCCGACGCCCACATCGGTGTCCACTACCACGACGACGTTGGCACCGCCGTGGCGTCGTCCCTCAGCGCCGTCGAGGCAGGTGTCTCCCAGGTGCAGGGTTGCATCAACGGGTACGGCGAGCGCACGGGCAACGCCAACTTGTCGACGTTGATTCCCGATCTCGAGGTCAAGATGGGGCACAAGGTGATCGCCGGCGACCTCGGGCTCATCACCTCGATCTCTCATCACATCGCCGAGATAGTCAACATCACACTCGACCCGCACCGCCCCTACGTGGGAAGCTCGGCTTTCACCCACAAAGCGGGGCTGCACACGTCGGCCCTCGCCCGGCGTCCCGACGCCTATGAGCACGAGGATCCATCCAACGTCGGCAACCGGACCCGGATGGTCGTCAGTGAGCTGGCGGGCAAGGCGTCGGTGATCTTCAAAGCCGAGGAGCTGGGTCTCGAAATGGACGGCGACTTCGCCGGAGAGGTGGTGGAGCGAGTCAAGGAGATGGAGCACCAGGGCTACCACTTCGAGGCTGCAGATGGCAGCTTCGAGCTTCTCGTGCGAGAGATGACCGGTTGGGCAAACCCTTACTTCGACCTGGAGTCCTTTCGGGTGCAGTCGGAGCGGCGCAGCGATGAGAGCATCCACTCGGAGGCCACCGTGAAGCTCCGCGCCGGAGGCGAGCGCCGCGTGAGCGTCGGGGAGGGGGTGGGTCCGGTCCACGCCCTGGACATGGCCCTGCGCGGGGCCTTGCGCGACGAGTTCCCGGGTGTGTCCGATCTCAGGCTCACCGACTACCGAGTGAGGGTCCTCGACTCGAAAGACGGCACGTCCGCCCGGGTCCGGGTTTTGTTGGAGACATCCGACCACGAGTCCTCGTGGGGAACCATCGGCGTGCACGAGAACATCATCGAGGCCTCGTGGGAGGCTCTCGCCGACGGCATCGTTGTGGGTCTGCTTCGACAGGTCGGGCGCAACTGACCATCATTTAGGCTGTCGACCCCAGGAGGAAACCGCCCGTTGGTCTATCACCGTGTCATCACCGAGAAGCCCCCGAACACCGGCGTCAGGGTCGAAGGGCTGACCGGTGAGTCGCTGAACCAGCAGCAGATGTTCGTTCGCAGCAACTTTCCGCTCCCCCCGTCGCCGCCCACCGGATTCGAGCTGGTTGTGCCCGGTCGGAAGTCCCGATTCATCACGATGGAGCAGTTCAAGCCCTTCGAGCAGGTGCAACGCGACATCGTCTTGGAGTGCGCGGGTAACGGGAGGTCGCTCATGCGGTCGGTCCCAGAGGGGGTTCCGTGGGCATTGGACGGGGTGTCACCGATCACCGTCAGCGGATATCGGCTGACCGAGGTCCTGGGCAACGTGTCCGAAGAGATCACGGAATTCGTGTTCACGGGCGCCGACGTCGGAACGGTGCCCATCACCGGGAGGATCCCCTACCAGTTCTCCATCAGCCGTGACCTGGCTGTGTCCACCGTCCCCGTGCTCGCCACCCACATCGGTGGTGAGCCGCTGAACCTGGTTCATGGCGGGCCCATCAGGCTCGTAGTCCCCGGCCACTACGCCATGAAGTCGGTGAAGTGGTTGATCAGGGTTGAGGGAGTGACCCGGCCCTTCCGGGGCCATTTCGTGCAGAAGTACCGGTACTACGGCGACACGGTGGCGTCCGAAGGGGCCCCGGTGGGGGAGATAGCCGTCCGCTCCATCATCTCGTTGCCAACCGGGGGAGAGCCCGTGCCGGCAGGAGCCGTTGAAGTTCGAGGCTCGGCATGGGCGGGGGAGTCCGAGGTCGCCACGGTCGAGATCTCAATCGACGGCGGTGACACCTGGCATCAGGCCGATCTCATACGACGCGAAACCGGGGGCAGATGGGCCCCCATCCGGTGGGCATTCACCGCAGAGCCCGATCCTGGCCCGATGGTGATCATGGCTCGGGCTACTGATGAGGCGGGCAACACCCAGCCACTCGAGCCGCGCTGGAATCGAAACGGGTACGCCAACAACGTCGTTCAGCGGGTCCGGGTGCGCGTAGTCGAGCCCTGACATTGAGGGGGGGACGACCCCCCTCCGGCCCTTCGGGCCTACCCCCGGCGCGTCGTTGGCATGTCCCTTCGGGTCTACCCTGTTCGGGCTCATCGCCCTCGGGCTTCGGGTCGTCAGAAACGGTGGCGAGCGAACGCCATGAGCATCGATGCCAGCCCGGCCAGCATCCCGGCAGCCAGCCAGGCGGCACCGAATGACAGCGACTGGGCGACGACGCCGAAGAGCAGCGGTCCGGCGGCGTTGCCGATCCCGAGGCCGGCGACGCCGATCCCAACGACCGTTCCCGGTCTTTCCGGCCTGGTCTTCACCAAGGAAAGGAAGAAGAGCCCCGTCCAGGCCCATCCTCCGGTGAACGCGCCGATCGTTCCCACGACGAGGAGGGCCGCGGATCCAGTTCCCCCGAGCGCGATCGTCACCGCTCCGATCGCCAGCATCGTTGCCACGAGCCGGAACTGGGGACCGCCGGTACGGTCGGCCACCGCCCCGGTGGCCACCCTCGTGCCGATCCCGGCCAAGCTGCCGACCGCCAGGAGGATGCCGGCGCCCGCAGGGCTCATGCCCATCGCGACGGCGCTGTCAGTGAGGAATATCCCCACGCCACTGGCTGCGGCAGTGCCGAGGGCCCCGGCGAACGCAACCAGGAGGAGCGCTCGCCGCTCGTTGGTGGGTGGACGAATGGTGACCTCCAGCCCCGACGTGGCGCCCACACGGGGTGCTCGGGCACGAAGTCGGGGCAGCAGGATCACCACGACGGCCCACGGGAGCAGGCCGATGGCGAAGGCCCATCTCCACCCAACGGTCAGGGCGACCGCGGGCACGGCGATGCCTGCGGCGAGGGTCGCCGCCGGGATCGATGCCTCCTTGATGCCGAAGGCGAGACCTTGCCGATTCTCGGGGATGGCCCGGTTGATGAGGATCGCCAGTCCGGGATCTGTGATGGCAACAGCGAGACCTGCCAGACAGAGGAACGCAGTCATGCTTGCCCAACCGTCCGTGAAGACCCCGAGTCCGAGAAGCGACAGTGCGCTGAGGAGACCGCCGACGTAGACCGACGTCTTGGCTCCGATCCTGTCGGCGATTCGACCCCCGAAGGGAGCAGCCAGGGCACCAGCGAGGAAACCGACTGTGACGGCTGCCCCCAGACCCGACTCGGTGAGCGCGAACTCCTCTTTGATCTGGACCGCGAGACCACCGACCATGAAGAGCGGCAGAGCGGCCAGTACCAGCGCGCAGGCCGCAGCCACCATCCCTGAGACCGTATTTCCCGGGTTCGACGTCGAGGTGGGGGGTCGCTGGTTCTCGGACAAGCGGACACCGTATCGTGGCTCGATGCGTCTCTCTGACGAAGACAAGGGCAAACTCGCCGGCGAGGCCGGTACGTCGACTGCAATCGCCATGGAACTGGTGGTGGCGTCAGGCAGGGCGTTGGGTGCGGAGAAGTTGCTCGACATATCGGCCGCCCACGTCGACAGCTGTCTCTACCACGGTCGGGCCAGTCTCGACTTCGCAGAGAAGCTCGCGGTCGATGGGGCCACTGTGGCGGTGCCGGCCACATTGAACGTGTCGTCTCTCGATCTTCTGCATCCTGACCTCTACCGCGGTGACGCCGAAACGGCGGTCCGGGCGCGAGCTTTGATGGAGGCCTACGTCGCCATGGGGTGTCTCCCCACCTGGACATGTGCGCCCTATCAGCTGGCCAACCGCCCTCGACTCGGCGAGCAGGTCGCCTGGGGTGAGTCCAACGCCATCGTTTTCGCCAATTCGGTGTTGGGGGCGAGGACCAATCGGTATGGCGACTTCCTCGACATCTCCTGTGCGATCATCGGGCGGGCACCCGCCGTCGGCCTGCACACCGACGAAGGGAGGCTGGCCACCGTCCTGGTCGACCTGGTCGTTCCCGAATCTTGGCTCGACGGCGAACTCCTCTACGTCGCGCTCGGACACGTCGTGGGAAAGACGGCGGGCACGGCGGTGTGTGTCATCAGCGGTCTGGACGATCGGGCGAGCGAAGACCGGCTGAAAGCATTGGGTGCGGCGGCCGCGTCATCAGGGGCGGTGGGGATGTTTCACGTTGTTGGAGTCACCCCCGAGGCGGCGACCCTGGATGAGGCCACCGGAGGGAGGGCGCCCGCCCGGTCGGTGATCGTCGACGCGGATGCACTCAGGGCGGCCGTCGCCGAGCTGTCGTCAGACAGTCAGGCTCTCGGTGCGGTGAGCGTGGGGACGCCGCACGCCTCATTCCAGGAGCTCGCCACGATCGCCCGGCTGGTCGATGGGAGGACCACAACGGTCCCCTTCTACGTCAACACGTCACGCGACGTTCACGCCACGGCCCGAGCCGAGGGCCACATCGCTGTCATCGAGCGGTTCGGGGCGACGATGGTCACCGACACCTGCACCTACACGACGCCGATCATGGGAGATCCGACGGGCGCAGTGATGACGAACTCGGGCAAGTGGGCCTATTACGCCCCGGGCAACCTCGGTGTCGATGTGGTCCTTGCGAGTCTCAGTGATTGTGTCGAGTCGGCAGTCTCCGGACGCGTAATCGCCACGGAGTTGTCGTGACCCAGGTCTTGGTCGACGGCGATGCCCGTGGCGAGGTTGTCTTCCTCGATGGGCCGTTGTCATTCTGGGGTGGGTACGACCCCGAGCGTGGGCTGATCATCGACGCCACCCATCCCCAACGTGGGGACACGTTGGCCGGGAAGGTCGTCGTGATGCCCCACGGCCGGGGCTCGAGCTCATCGTCGGCGGTGCTCGCCGAAGCCCTGCGCCTCGGCACCGGTCCCGCCGCCTTCGTCTTGGGCGAGCCCGACCAGATCATCGTCACCGGCGCCCTCGTCGCCCGCCTCCTC
>Ga0299914_10002290_pt1 | contig 13146 bp, 12 predicted proteins | sample RVTome_10_FD_201361 | JGI IMG/M metagenome (GOLD analysis project Ga0299914, IMG submission 201361) | Soil microbial communities from uranium-contaminated site in the Upper Colorado River Basin, Wyoming, United States - RVT153D57 (version 2) ...
GCGGTTGAAGGTGTGCGTGGACGAGGACGATCCGGTGGTGCCGACGGCCGTGCCGCTGTGGCCCATCGCCAACTGGCTCGAGCGCGAGGTGTGGGACATGTTCGGGGTGCGCTTCGAGGGGCACCCCGACCCCCGGCGCCTGCTCATGTACGAGCAGTTCGTCGGCCACGCGCTGCGCAAGGACTATCCCATCAACCGGCGGCAGCCGTTGATCGGGCCCAAGGCATGAGCACGCCCGGGCCGACCACTCGCGAGTTCATGCTGGGCGAGGGCAGCGGCACCGGCAGCGGGCAGACGCTGCAGGTGGGGGTGGGTCCTGCCCACCCGGCGATGCACGGCATCATCCGCATCGTGACGGAGCTGGACGGCGAGTTCATCCGCGCGGCCGACGTCGAGATCGGATACCTGCACCGCGCCTTCGAGAAGGACTGCGAGCTGGCGGGCTACAACAACGCCATCCCCTACACCGACCGGCTGAATTACGTGTCGCCGCTGATCAACAACTTCGCTTACGCGTCCGCGGTCGAGAAGCTGCTGGGGATCGACGTCACCGAGCGGTGCAAGTACATCCGCACCGCGATGGCCGAGATCTCGCGGATCTGCGACCACCTCACGTGCGTGGGCGCCTCGGCGATGGAGCTCGGCGCCTTCACCGTCTTCCTCTACATGATCAAGGCTCGCGAGTTCCTGTGGGAGCTGGTCGAGGACGTGACCGGCGCCCGGCTCACGATCTCCTACGGGCGGGTCGGCGGGGTGAAGGCCGACCTGCCCGACGGCTTCGCGGCCAAGGTGAACGCCGCGTTCAAGCAGACGCGCGAGGTGCTCGACGAGGTCCACCGGCTGCTGACCGGCAACCGGATCTTCATGGACCGCATGGTCGGCGTGGGGGCGCTCTCGCGCGAGGAGACGATCGCCTACGCCATCACCGGCCCGCTCCTGCGGGCGGTCGGCGTGCCCTACGACGTGCGGCGCGCGCACCCGCACTGGGCCTACGACCGCGTGGAGTTCGAGGTGCCCACCCAGCCGGACGGCGACAACTACGCGCGCTATCTCGTGCGCATGGCCGAGATGGAGCAGTCGATGCGCATCACCGAGCAGGCGCTGGCGCTGATGCCGGGCGGACCGGTCAACGTGGACTTCGAGGGCCGCCCGATCGACCCCGCCGCCTACGTGGACCAGGGCAAGCAGGGCAAGACGGAAGGGCTGCTGCTGATGCCGATCCGCCTGTCGCCCAATCTGCAGGGGCAGAGCCGGCCGGCCTGGGAGCAGGTGAACGCGGACGACAAGCGGGTGGTGCTGCCGCCCAAGGCGACCGCGTACGGCTCGATCGAGGGGCTGATGAACCACTTCATGCTGATCATGGAGGGCTATGGGATCCGGCCGCCGAAGGGCGAAACGTACTTCGCCTCCGAGGGCGCCAACGGCGAGCTCGGCTTCTACGTGATCTCCGACGGCTCCGAGCGCCCCTACCGGGTGCGCTGCCGGCCGCCGTGCCTGCCGCCGGTGGCCGCGCTGCACCGCATGATCGAGGGCGAGCAGATCGCCGACCTGATCCCGACCTTCGGTTCCGTGAACATGATCGGCGGAGAGCTCGACCGGTGAGTGAACCACGGGTCGGAGCCACGACCTCCGCGAACAGGCCACCCACGAGGCAAGGCGGCCTGGCGGACCCCGCTACAACAATACGGTTTTCGGGCGACCAGCTCGCCGAGGTCCGTCGCCTGCAGTCTCTCTACCCCGACCCGCGTGGGGCGCTGCTCCCGGTGCTGCACATGGCCCAGGAGACCTTCGGGCACATCTCGCTGGAGACCGAGGCGTACGTGGCCGGTCTCTTCGACCTGTCGCCGGCCCACGTGCACGAGGTGGTCACCTTCTACACGCTCTACTTCCAGCAGCCCAAGGGCCGCCACGTCGTCGCCGTCTGCCACAATCTCTCCTGCACGCTGGCCGGCGCCAAGGACATCCTGGCCCACGTCAAGCGCCGGCTCGGCGTCGAGGTCGGCGAGACGACCGACGACGGCCGCGTCACCCTGCAGTCGGTCGAGTGCCTGTGCGCGTGCGAGGCGGCCCCGATGGCCCAGGTCGACGACCGCTACGAGCCGAATCTCACCCCCGACAAGGTCGACCGCATCCTGGAGGGGCTCCGCTGATGGCCGAGACGGTCCTCATGCGGAACTTCCAGCGGGCCAGCTCGCACACGCTGGCCGTCTACCGCGACGCCGGCGGCTACGGCGCCTGGGAGAAGGCCCGGGCCATGGAGCCGGCCGCCATCACCGAGGCGGTCAAGCAGTCGAACCTGCGCGGGCTGGGCGGTGCGGGCTTCCCGACCGGGATGAAGTGGTCGTTCATCCCCAAGGGCCACACCGGGCCCGTCTACCTCGTCGTCAACGCCGACGAGGGTGAGCCCGGCACGTTCAAGGACCGCTATTTGCTGGAGCGCGATCCCCACGCCCTGATCGAGGGCATGCTCATCGCCGCCCGCGCCATCCGCTCGGCGCTGGGGTTCGTCTACATCCGCGGCGAGTACGTGCAGCCCTGGCGGAAGTTCGCCGCGGCGGTGAAGGAGGCGTACGACGCCGGCCTGCTGGGGCAGGGATTCGACGTCATCGTGCATCGGGGCGCCGGCGCGTACATCTGCGGCGAGGAGACGGGGCTCCTGTCGTCGCTGGAGGGCAAGAAGGGCTGGCCGAAGATCAAGCCGCCCTTTCCCGCGATCAAGGGCGCCTTCGGCCAGCCCACGATCGTCAACAACGTGGAGACGCTGTGCTGCGTGCCGCCCATCATCGACCGCGGCGCGGCCTGGTTCTCCGGGCTGGGCACCAAGACGCAGGGCGGCACCCGGATGTACTCGGTGTCCGGGCGGGTGAAGCGCCCGGGCGTTTACGAGGCGTCGGTGTCGATCACCCTGCGACAGCTCATCGAGCGGGCCGGCGGGGTGACCGGGACCGGGCGGCTCAAGGCGGTGGTTCCCGGCGGCGGCTCGGCGGCGATCCTCACCGCCGACGAGATCGACGTGACCATGGACGTCGACGGGCTCCGGAACGCCGGCACCATGATCGGCTCGGCCGGCGTGATGGTGATGGACGAGAGCGTGTCGATCCCGGAGGCGCTGCTGGTGCTGGCGCGGTTCTACGCCCACGAGTCGTGCGGGCAGTGCACGCCGTGCCGCGAGTCGACCGGCTGGATCTACAAGATGGTCCACCGCATCGTCGACGGCCATGGCCGCAAGGACGACCTCGACACCATCCTCGACGTCGCCCGCCGCGGCGCCGGCACCACCATCTGCGCGTTCTACGACGGCGCCGTCGGCCCCTATATCTCCTACATCGAGAAATTCCGGCCCGAGTTCGAGGCCTTGATCCGCAAATGAGCTCGTTGCTCGCGGTCCGGCCCTAGATGCCGAAGCTGACCATCGACGGCAAGGAGATCGAGGTCGAGGCGGGGACGAACCTCATCGAGGCGGCCCGCCAGCTGGGCATCGAGGTGCCGCACTACTGCTATCACCCGGGGCTGTCCATCGCCGGGCAGTGCCGCCTGTGCATGGTCGACATCGAGAAGGCGCCGCGGCCGACGATCGCCTGCAACACCCAGGCGGCCGACGGCATGGTCGTGCGCACCGACACCGAGCGGGTGCAGGAGTCGCGGCGCTCCATGATGGAGTTCCACCTCATCAACCATCCGCTCGACTGCCCGGTGTGCGACCAGGCCGGGGAGTGCTGGCTGCAGATCTACTACATGAAGCACGGTCTCTACGATCCGCGGATGACGGACGAGAAGGTGCACAAGCCCAAGGCCGTCCCGCTGGGGCCGCACGTCATGCTCGATGCCGAGCGCTGCATCCTGTGCTCGCGCTGCGTGCGCTTCTGCGACGAGGTGACCGGCACCGGCGAGCTGGGCATCTTCAACCGCGGCGATCACTCCGAGATCGGCCTCTTTCCCGGCCGCGACCTCGTGAACAACTACGCGGGCAACGTCGTGGACATCTGCCCGGTGGGCGCGCTCACCGACCGCGACTTCCGCTTCCAGGTGCGGGTCTGGTACCTCGACACCGCGAAGTCGATCTGCACGGGCTGCGCGCGGGGGTGCAACATCGAGGTCCACGTCAACCGCCGCCGGCCGCACCACGCCGATGGGCGGCGGGTGGCCCGGCTCAAGCCGCGCTACAACGCCGAGGTCAACGCCTGGTGGCTGTGCGACGTGGGCCGCTATCACTTCGGCTTCGTCGACGGGCCGACCCGGCTGACCTCGCCCGTGCGCCGCGGCCCCGGCGAGTCGATGGAGGTCGGCTGGGACGAGGCCGTGGCGGCCGTCGACGAGGCGCTCCGCCGCCATCCGGCCGAGCAGGTCGCCGTCCTGGCCTCGCCGCAAATGGCCAACGAGGACCTGATGGCGCTGCGCCGGCTGCTCGAGGCGCGCGGCGTCCGGCAGGTTGCCTTCGACCTCCCGCCGGCGGTCCCGGCCGAGGGCGACGACTTCCTGCTGCGCGCCGACCGCGCGCCCAACCGGCGCGGCGCCGAGCTGATCGGCCTCGGCGGTGACGCCGCCGCGATCCTCGCGGCGGCGCGGAGCGGACGCCTCCGCTGCCTGTGGGTCTTCCACCACGACCTGCTGGCAGCCGGCGAGGCGGCCGAGGCGCTGCAGCGTGTCGAGACCGTGATCTTCACCGGTACCAGCGCCAGCGCGACGAGCGACCGGGCCCACTGGGTACTGCCGGCGGCGGCCTGGGTCGAGCGCGAGGGCACCCTCACGAACTTCGAGGGGCGCGTGCAGCGGTTCCGGGCGGCCATCGCGCCACTCGGCGCCGCGCTGCCCGAGTGGGACCTGCTCGGCCGCGTCCTGGCGGCCGGCGGCGGGACACCCGCCGGCAGCCGGGCCGAGCTGTGGTTCCGGGAGCTCGCCCGGACCGTGCCTGCCTTCGCAGGGCTCACGTACCAGGGCATCGGCGACGCCGGCCAGATGGTGGCGGGGGCCACCTCGACCGGGGCGCCGACGCCCCCCGGCCGCCGGGAACGGGCCGGCGCCTGATGCTCGACTTCGTCGTGGCCGCCGGCTGCGTGACCTTCGTCATGATGTTCGTCCTGAACCTGGGGGGGCTGCTGACCTGGGTCGAGCGCAAGCAGTCGGCCATCATGCAGGACCGGATCGGGGCCAACCGCGCCTCCATCTTCGGCTTCCGCATCATGGGGCTCTTCCATCCGCTGGCCGACGCCATCAAGATGCTCACGAAGGAGGACTTCCGGCCGGCCGGGGCCGACCGCTTCCTGTTCACCCTGGCCCCGTTCGTCTCCGTCTTTTTTGCGCTGGTGGCGTTCGCCTCGATTCCGTTCGGCGACACCCTGCGGATCGGCGATCGCGAGTTCCCGCTGCAGGCGGTGACCCTGAACGTCGGCATCCTCTACGTGTTCGCGATGCTCTCGCTGGGCGTGTACGGCGTGATGATGGCGGGCTGGGCGTCGGGCAACAACTACGCCCTGCTGGGCGGCCAGCGGGCGGCGGCGCTCATGATCTCGGCCGAGATCGCCATCGGCGCCTCGATCATCGGCGTCATCATGGTCCACGGGTCGCTGAACATGCAGGACATCGTGCGCGGGCAGGGACGCCTGCTGCTGGGGTGGCTGCCGGCCTGGGGCATCGTCACCCAGCCGCTCGCCTTCATCCTGTTCCTGACGGCGGGGATCGCCGCCACCAAGCGGATCCCGTTCGACATGCCGGAGGGCGAGTCGGAGATCATCGGCTACTTCGTGGAGTACAGCGGGATGAAGTTCGGCATGTTCGCCATGGCCGACTTCCTGGAGACGGTGGTCATCGCCGGCATGACGACGGCGCTGTTCCTCGGGGGCTGGCAGGTGCCATGGCTGCTCGCCGACGGCTTCCACTTCCCGTGGGGGGCCACGGTGGCGCTGCCGCACCTGGTCGTCGTGGCCTTGCAGGTCGGCGCCTTCAGCCTCAAGGTATGCCTCATGATCTTCGTCATGATGCTGGTCCGCTGGACGCTGCCGCGGTTCCGCTACGACCAGGCGATGCGCCTGGGCTGGCTCGGCCTGTTCCCGCTGTCGATCCTCAACATCGTGCTGACGGGAGCCGTCCTGCTCCTGATCGGAGCGTAGGGCCCGTGAGGCTGGGGCAGCGGCTCTACCTTGTCGAGGCCGTGCAGGGCATGCTGCTCACGGCCGGCCACTTCTTCCGCAACATGGGCGCCCACCTGGCCCGGGCGCTCGGCAGCCGCACCGCGCGGGGCGCCGTCACCATCCAGTATCCGGAGGAGCGCCGGGCCTACTCGCCCCGGCTGCGCTCGCTGCACCGGCTGGTCCGGCGCGAGGACGGCTCCCCGCGCTGCGTCGCCTGCATGATGTGCGAGACGGTGTGTCCGGCCCGCTGCATCTACATCGTGGCCACCGAGCACCCCAATCCCGAGATCGAAAAGGTGCCCGAGCGGTTCGACATCGATCTCGGCAAGTGCGTCTTCTGCGGCTACTGTGTCGAGGCGTGTCCGGAGGACGCGATCCGGATGGACACCGGGATCCTGGAGTTCTCGTCCTACAGCCGCCTCGGCATGATCTACACGAAGGAGATGCTGCTCTCCCTGGAGCCGGTCGGGCCCGACGGACGGCCGACCTCGCCGGTGCCGATCCCGGCGGACCGGACGGTCTGATGGCGCTGGCCGCCTTCGTCGTCATCGCCCTGCTGGCGGTGGGCTCCGCCCTCGGGCTCGTGCTGCGCCGCAACCCGATCCACGGCGCGCTGTTCCTGGTGGTCAACCTCGGCTGCATCGCGGCGCTCTACCTGATGCTGGGCGCCGAGTTCCTGGCCGTCGCCCAGATCATCATCTATGCCGGCGCCATCATGGTGCTGTTCGTCTTCGCGATCATGGTCCTGATCCCCGGCAAGGAAGAGACCGGGCCCGATCCGCGCCGGGCCCTGCGCCTGTGGGCGCTGCCGGTGGGCGGCGTGCTGTTCGTCCTGGTCGGCACCTGGGTGCTGATCCCGCGCGCGACTGCGCCGGCCGGCCCCGCCGCCGCCCCCGGCGGCGTCGAGGCGATCGGGCGCCTGCTCTTCACCGACTACCTGTTCCCCTTCGAGCTCACCTCGGTCCTGCTGCTGGCGGCGATGGTCGGTGTCCTGCTGCTGGCGCGCCGGCGGGCCTGAGAATGACCGTGCGACCCGGCCGGTAGATGGTCCCCGAGTCCTACTATCTCGCGCTGTCGGCACTGCTGTTCGCCATCGGCGCCGTCGGCGTCATCGTGCGCCGCAACCCGCTGATCATCTTCATGTCCATCGAGCTCATGCTCAACGCCGTCAACCTGTCCTTCGTCGCCTTCGGCCATCGCCTGGGCAGCCTCGAGGGACAGGCCATCGTCTTCTTCGTGATGGCCGTCGCCGCCGCCGAGGTCGCGGTCGGCCTGGCCATCATCGTCACGATGTTCAGGCTCCGCCGTCGCCTGTCGATCGACGACCTGAGCCTCCTGAAGTGGTAGGGCGAGGGCGCGCGGTCCGGTGAGGCGACTCCGCAAATTGTTGATAAAGTAGTGTGAAGTAGCGCCGCAGGGGGAGGTTCATGGCCCAGAGGACAGCGACGCCCCAGCCCAAGACGCCGGCGACCGCGGAGGTCACGCCCCAGGTGGCCCGGCGCCTGTACAACGACATGGTCCTGATTCGCCGGTTCGAGGAGAAAGCCGCCGAGGCCTACGCGCTCGGGAAGATCGGCGGGTTCCTCCATCTCTACATCGGCGAGGAGGCGGTGGCCGTCGGCGCGACCTCCGCGATGAGGCCCGACGACTACGCCATCTCGGCCTACCGCGAGCATGGCCACTGCCTGGCCAAGGGCTCCGACCCCCGCCGGGCCATGGCCGAGCTGTACGGGCGCATCGACGGCCTCAGCAAGGGCAAGGGCGGGTCGATGCACCTGTTCGACGCCTCGACCAACTTCCTGGGCGGGCACGCGATCGTGGGGGCCCACCTGCCGCTCGGTGCCGGTGCCGCCTTCGCCATCAAGTACCGGGGCGGTGACCAGGTCGTCGCCTGCTACTTCGGCGACGGGGCGGTGCCCCAGGGCGAGTTCCACGAGGCCATGAACCTCGCCGCGCTCTGGAAGCTGCCGATCATCTTCGTCTGCGAGAACAACCGCTACGCGATGGGCACCTCGCTGGAGCGGGCGCTGGCCGAGACGGAGATCTGGAAGTTCGGCCGGACCTACAACATGCCGTCCGAGGCCGTGGACGGCATGGACGTCCTCGCCGTGCGGGAGGTCGTCGGCAAGGCGGTCGCCCGGGCCCGGGCGGACGGCACGCCCACCCTCATCGAGGCGCGCACCTACCGGTTCCGCGGCCACTCCATGCGCGATCCGGCCGGCGCCGTGTACCGCACCAAGGACGAGGTCGAGCGCGAGAAGCTGCGCGACCCCATCGTGCTGTTCCGCGAGCGGGCGCTCCAGGCGCGCTGGCTGAGCGACAACGACGTGCGGGAGATCGACAAGCGCGTGAACGACCTGGTCGACGAGGCGGTGGCCTTCGCCGATGCCTCGCCCGAGCCGCCCGCCTCCGAGCTGCTCACCGACATCTTCAAGGAGTCGTGAGATGGCCGTGATGACCTACCGGGAGGCGCTCAACCTCGCCCTGCGCGAGGAGATGACGCGCGACGACCGCGTGTTCGTCATCGGCGAGGAGGTCGGCCTCTACGAGGGGGCCTACAAGGTGACCCAGGGGCTGCTCAAGGAGTTCGGCCCCCGGCGCATCGTGGACACGCCGATCGCCGAGTCGGGCTTCACCGGCGTGGGCATCGGGGCGGCCATGGTGGGGCTGCGGCCGGTGGTCGAGATGATGACCTTCAACTTCGCGCTGCTGGCGCTCGACCAGATCGTGAACTCGGCGGCCAAGATGAACTACATGTCGGGCGGCCAGTTCAACGTGCCGATCGTGATCCGGGGCCCCGGCGGGCCCGCCCACCAGCTCGCCGCCCAGCACTCGCAGTCGATGGAGGTGTACTTCTATCACGTGCCGGGCCTCAAGGTCGTGCGGCCCTCGACGCCGATGGACGCCAAGGGGTTGCTGAAGTCGGCCATCCGGGACGACAACCCCGTGATCTTCATCGAGTCCGAGACGCTCTACAACATCAAGGGCGAGGTGCCCGAGGACCCCGAGTTCACGATCCCGCTCGGCCAGGCCGTCGTGCGGCGCGAGGGCACCGATGTCACCGTCGTCGCCTACATGGGCATGATGTACCGGGCGATGGAGGCGGCCGAGGAGCTGGCCGGGGACGGCATCTCGGTCGAGATCGTGGACCCCCGGACGCTGCAGCCGCTCGACTCGGCCACGATCCTGGCCTCCGTGCGCAAGACCCACCGGGCCGTGGTGGTCGAGGCGGGTGCCGGCTTCGCCGGCATGGGCTCCGAGCTGTCCGCCGTCATCACCGAGCAGGCCTTCGACGACCTCGACGCGCCGGTCGAGCGGGTCACCGGGGTGCCGGCGCCGATGCCCTACGCGCGCAACCTCGAGCGGGCCAAGACGCCGTCGAAGGAGCGCATCGTGCAGGCCGTTCGCCGCGTCACCTACGCGAACGGACGCGGGGGCCGCTGAGGTGGCCGTCTCCCGGGTCGTGATGCCGAAGCTCTCCGAGCAGATGGAGACGGGCAAGATCATCAAGTGGCTCAAGCAGGAAGGGGAACGGGTGCAGTCGGGCGACATCCTGGCCGAGGTCGAGACCGACAAGGCCGACGTCGAGATGGAGGCCTTCGGCTCGGGCGTCCTGCGCAAGGTCCTGATCGCGGCCGGCGGCCAGGTTCCGGTGGGTACGCTGATCGGCGTCATCGCCGAGCCCGACGACGACATCACGGCGGTGGTGAGCGAGGCCGGGGGCGGGGCGCCCGTCGCAGCCGCCCCGGCCGCGGCGCCGGCGGCCCCGGCCGACCGGCCGGCCGCCGTGCCGCCGCAGCCCCGAGGCGAGGATCACGCCGCCCGGACGCCGGCCCCCGCGGCCGGTCCCACGGCGCCGGCCCGGCCCGCCGCGGTCGGGACCGCGGCCGCCGCCCCGCCGGCGCCGCCGCCCGAGGAGGCCGGGCGCGTGAAGGCCTCGCCGCTGGCGCGCAAGATCGCGGCGCAGTCGGGCGTGGATCTCCGCCTGGTGCAGGGCAGCGGCCCCGGCGGCCGCGTCGTGCGCCGCGATGTCGAGGCGGTGTCGACCGGGGCCGCCCGTCCGGCGGCCGTCGCCGCCGTCGCGGCCGGAGAAGAGTTCGAGGACCGCCCGCTCAGCCAGATGCGGGCGGCCATCGCCCGGCGCATGCCGCTCAGCAAGGCGCCGGTGCCCCACTTCTACGTCTCCTCGGAAGTCGCGATGGACCGCGGATGGGCGCTCCGCGAGGAGCTGAACGGTCTCGAGGGCCAGCCCAAGATCTCGGTCAACGACCTCGTCGTCCGGGCCTGCGCGCTCGCGCTGCGGCAGCACCCGGGCGTCAACGCCTCGTTCCAGGGCGAGGCGATCCGCGTGTTCCACCGCGCCCACATCGGGATCGCGGTGGCGCTGGAGGACGGCCTCATCACGCCCGTGCTGCGCGACGCCGACGCCAAGTCGCTGGCGCAGATCGCGACCGAGGCGCGGGATCTGGCCGAGCGGGCCCGTCAGCGGAAGCTGCGCGCCACCGAGATGAGCGGCGCCACCTTCTCGATCTCCAACCTCGGCATGTTCGACGTCACCGACTTCTCGGCGATCATCAACCCCCCGGAGGGGGCGATCCTCGCCGTCGGCACGGTACGCAGGATCCCGGTCGTGACCGACACCGGTGTCGGCGTCGGCCGCCGCATGGTGCTGACGCTGTCCTGCGACCATCGCGTGATGGACGGCGCCATGGGCGCCCGCTTCCTGCAGGACGTCAAGCAGCTCATCGAAGAGCCCCTCAGGCTGCTCGTCTGATGGCCAGGAGCTTCGACGTCGTCGTGGTGGGCAGCGGGCCCGGCGGCTACGTCGGGGCGATCCGGGCCGCCCAGCTCGGGCTGTCGGTGGCCGCGGTGGAGGACGACCGGCCCGGGGGGGTGTGCCTGAACTGGGGGTGCATCCCGACCAAGGCGTTGCTCCGCAACGCGGAGGTGGTGCACCTCGTCGAGCACGCCGAGCGCTTCGGCATCAAGGTCGACAACGTGCGGGCCGACTACGCCGAGGCCATCAAGCGCAGCCGTGGCGTCGCCGACCGCATGGCCAAGGGCGTGGAGTTCCTCTTCAGGAAGAACAAGATCACGCTGTTCCCGGGCACGGGCGCGCTGAAGTCGAAGACGACCGTCGAGGTGCAGGGGGCCTCGGGCACCGAGACGCTCGAGGGCCGGGCGATCATCCTGGCCACGGGCTCGCAGCCCAGGTCGCTGCCCGGGGTGACCATCGACGAGAAGACCGTCATCTCGTCCAACGGCGCCGTCCGCAACGAGGCGCGGCCGGCATCGCTCGTCGTCATCGGCGCCGGCGCCGTCGGCATGGAGTTCGCCGACGTCTACGCGGCCTACGGCACCAAGGTCACCGTGCTCGAAGCCCTCGACCGCGTCCTGCCGGTGGAGGACCCCGAGTCCTCGGCCCTGGTGGCCCGGCTCTTCGGCCGGCGCGGCATCACGATCAAGACCGGCGTGAAGGTGTCCGCCGTCCGGGCGGGCGGACCCGGCGCTGTGGTCGAGACCGGCGAGGGGCGGATCGAGGCCGAGCAGGTGCTCATGGCGGTCGGGCGAGGCGCGCGCACCGAAGGCATCGGCCTCGAGGGCCTCGGGATCGAGCTGGAGCGCGGATTCGTCAAGGTGTCGCCGACGATGGAGACCTCGGTCAAGGGCGTCTACTCGATCGGCGACATGGCGGGAGCGCCGCTGCTGGCGCACAAGGCGATGGCCGAGGGCGTCGTGGCCGCCGAGGCCATCGCCGGCCGCTCCCCCCGCCCGCTCGACTACTCCAACGTGCCCTCGTGCACCTACTGCCGGCCCCAGGTCGCGTCGATCGGCCTCAGCGAGGCCCGGGCCCGGGACAACGGCCGCGAGGTCACGATCGGCAAGTTCCCGTTCACCGCCAGCGGCAAGGCGGTGGCGCTGGGCGACACGGACGGCTTCGTCAAGGTCATCGCCGACAAGGCCAGCGGCGAGATCCTCGGCGTGCACATCGTCGGCCCCGAGGCCACCGAGATCATCCACGAGTTCGCGGTGGGGCGCACGCTCGAGGCCACGGTCGAGGAGATCGTGCACACGATCCACGCCCACCCCACGCTGTCCGAAGCGGCCCTCGAGGCCACCCTCGCTGCCCTGGGCCAGGCCATTCACATGTGACTGACATGGGGGCCCCGAGATGGCCCCCAAACCTCCACACGTTCGTCGCCCCCCGGCCGAGCCGGGGTGCTCCTCTGGGGGGCGCGAGGGCAGGGGCCCCGAGATGGCCCCCAAACCCCCGTGACGCTCCTCGATACTCGGGCTGACTCGTACCCGGAGGTGACCGACGATGAGCTTTCCGCTGACCGCCGAGCAGGAGACGCTGCGCGACCGCGCCCGCGAGCTGGCCGACACGGTCTTCGCCGAGCGGGCCGCCCGCTGGGACGCGAGCGAGGAGTACCCCTGGGACAACGTCAAGGATCTCGCCGCCGCCGGCTTCATGGGCATGACGATGCCGGCCTCCCACGGCGGAGGCGAGCGGCCGCTGCTCGACGTGGTGCTGGTCATCGAGGAGATCGCCCGGGCATGCGGCATCACGGGGCGCATCGTCGTCGAGGGCAACCTGGGCGTGGTCGGCGCGCTCACCGCCTACGGCACCGAGGCGCAGAAACGTCGCTACTTCCCCTGGGTGCTGGACGGCGAGAAGCCGGCCATCGCGATCTCGGAGCCGGCCGCGGGCTCGGCCGCGACCGACATGAGCACGCGCGTCGAGGAGACGGCAGCCGGCTACCGGCTGACCGGCCACAAGTGCTGGATCACCGGGGCGGGCACCTCGCGCCTCTACCTGGTCTACGCGCGCTTCGGGGACCGGGCGGGCGCCGATGGCATCGGCGGCGTCCTCGTCGAGCGCGACACGCCAGGGTTTCGCATCGGCCGCCGCGAGCTCATGATGGGCCTGCGCGGCATCCCCGAGGGGGAGCTGCACTTCGAGGGCTGCGCGGTGCCGCGAGAGAACCTGCTCGTGGGGCCCGGCGACGGCTTCAAG
>Ga0299914_10002291_pt1 | contig 13145 bp, 14 predicted proteins | sample RVTome_10_FD_201361 | JGI IMG/M metagenome (GOLD analysis project Ga0299914, IMG submission 201361) | Soil microbial communities from uranium-contaminated site in the Upper Colorado River Basin, Wyoming, United States - RVT153D57 (version 2) ...
GTTAGAAACACCTGGTCATCCTGGTTCTGAAAAAAAACCTTTTATGGCCAGAGAAAAAGATTGTATATTTTGTCTAGCATGTGAAAATGTGTGTCCACCACAGGCCATCAAAATTTTTCAACCATAAACCTAATAATATTACCATTTTTCTTTTATTAATGAATTATGTTGATAAAGACGATTGGAAAAATTAAATCTTGTCGCAACAGGTGGAACTTTTGACTGTATTCATATTGGTCATTTAAAACTACTTTCAACTGCTTTTGATATCAGTGAACATGTCATTATTGGACTCACAAGTGATGCGTTTGTAAAAAGATTTAAGTTAACTTGGAATATCAAAAACAATTATCGAAGGAGACTTTTCAATTTAAAAAAAAATATTTCGCTAAATTTTAAAGATGCTAATTACACAATAATTAAACTAGAAGATGAATTTGGTCCTGTTATTCATTCATCAAAAATTCAAGCAATTGTAGTTAGCGAAGAAACGTTGGTGAAAGTAAAGGAAATTAATGAAATCAGAATTAGTAACCATCTTGACCCATTACGTGTTATAGTAGTTGAAATAGCAAAGTCTAGCGATGGAAAACCTATATCATCTACTCGAATAAGAAATGGTGAAATTGATTATAAAGGAAAAATTCTAAGGAAATGATAAAGAGGACAATTTTTTTTTAGTAATACGATTTTATTTTAATTTAATAATAGATTGAATGTTAAATGTATTTTGATAATCCTGTTAATTTAGCGTCTGCTAAAATTGATAAATGTATTCGAAATTTACGTTCAGGTCTAGAACCAGATGTATTACTATATTGGTATAAACAAATTCAATATGAATCCATTGAAAAAGTAGAACACGAGTTAAAAGATAAAATTCATTTTGAACAAGATCGGATTTTATGGATGAGATTTAAAATCAATATTTCAATCCGTGCAATTCCTTTAGTTTTAGAAACAATAGAAAACTGTATTCCATTAATGGAATATTCTACTGAATTATATTTTAGGAAAATTCAAGAAATTTTACTAGAAAAAATTGAGACTACAATTGATGAAAATAAGGATAAAAAAAATACCAAATACAAAAAACATAAAAGTAGTAATTATAATACAAAAAAAAAGTCTAAAACAAGTAGATAATATTATTTCATTAATATTAAAACAAAATCGTTTCTGTTATTATTCGAATCTCATTATTAGAACTTAAATTCTCTAGAGATACAAATCTTCTTTTACCATTTTTTATTTCTTTGATCAATAAGTAAAGAGAATTTGCATTATCTTTATTCTTTAACGTAATACTATGACACGATTTATCTTTTAATTTAATTATTATTTCATTGTCGATTAAATTTTCAACATCCATTACAAAAACTGAATCATCTTTTTGTATAGAAAATAAACTTGTGAGTTTCTCCCTTTCATATTTATCAGAACATATAATGTGGTCTAATTTTCGCATGTTAGACATTTCTAGTCAAACATAAAATCTTTTACTTTGTCCTTAGCTTTTTCTCTTTTTCGTTTAAATTCAATTATGAATGTTCTAGTGTTATTGGCAAGATCACTTTTACACTCACCACAAAGTAAATTTCCACTTTTGCATCTAATATAGCGTTCCACAGATTCTTTCTCATTATCAAAAAAATATTTCAGGTAACCATATACTGGACATATATCAGCATTTGCTCCTAACTTTTTTTGTAATGAAACTGTGGCCTGTCCGCCTGTAAATGAGGATAAGACTTTTTTTTCAACAATTTCTGGTTCATCTGTTGTAAATATTGCGGTTTCAGGTTTTGAAGACGACATTTTGGAAATTCCTCGTGACAAACTTGGTAGAAATTTACTATGTATTTGAGCAGGCTTGTAAAAGCCTAATTTTGCAGCTATATCTCTTGTTATTCTCCAGTAGGGATCCTGGTCAATTGCCGCAGGAATTAAAACTGGTGTCGGTTTGTTTTCAATTATTGAAGGCAGAAAACAAGGAGCAGCTTGAATAGGGGGAAAACCAATCATACCTATATTTGTTGTATTTGTAAAACCAAAAACTGCTTTGGCGGTAGAAAAAGTAATTTTTTTTGCAATCTCCATTGCAATTGGATATAAATGATTAATATGTTTAGTGTCTATAATTATCTTCGTTAAATTAGGCTTGAAGCCTATTGCTATGATGTCAAGTATATTTTCTGAAGTATATTTAGAAATGGTTTCTCTAGTTGCTCCAAGATTATAGAGAAATTTCTCATCATCGGTTAACTGAAATAATAATTTAGAACCAAATTTATCCTGTAAGTATTTAGTAAATAACCATGGCAAAAGGTGCCCGAGATGTACAGAACCTGATGGGCCTCTTCCAGTATAAAGATAAAAAGGATCGCCATTCTCGTATTTAGTTAGTAACCAATCAAAATCTCTGTGAGAAAAGAAATATTGAGATTTAATAAGTGGATGGATTTCCCCTGTTAATTTTTTAAATTTTTCAATTAACTCTTGTGAGAGAGCTTGGGTTCCAAATTTCTCTATTAGTTTAATATAGGTTTTTTCTTCTAAATCACCAAGAACCTCCCATGGTGTAACAATAATATCTTTATAATTATCATGCGGATTATTGATGTTATCTGTATCAATATTAGGATGACCTTCCATTTTCTTAAATAGTGAAATTACAAACGTTTAAACGTTTAAAAATAATTTTTATTAAGGTTAATTGGAAAACACCCAAATCAATATCGATGAGTTGCATCCAATCGAAAAAAAAATTATTAGTTCGATAAATCCTTTTTCTGAAATTTCAACAACCGATTTGATAGAATTGACTACTCTTACTCTTGACCAAATAAGAAGAGGATTGGAATGGTTAAAGTATAAAAATATAATCGAATCCAACAAAACTTCTTATTTAATATCATTAGATGAACTAGGAAGAAAGGCCATAGAACATGGCCTACCTGAAAGAAGATTAGTAAAAGCTGTAAGAGACGGCAATATAACTATGAGAACAATATTAGAAAATGGATTGTTGACGCAAGGTGAAATTAATATAGCAATATCCAAGGCTAAATCTAATAAATGGATAAATATAACAAGTTCTGAAACAGAAGGATTAACTTTTAAAGTACTAGAAAAGCTTGAAAATGCAAGTGGTGAAGAGTTGCTATTGAACAAAATTTTTTCATCCGAAAACTTAAAAGAAGTAGATTTAACGAATTCTGAATTAGGGTTTCTTAAGTTACTAGTAAAAAGGCCTAAATTTATTAGGTTTAAAAAAGATGAGGAAAAAGTATTTCTTACTGACTTGGGCAAGAAGATTAAGACCAAACTAGATTTGGAGAATATCAATGATAAAAACTTTCCAAAAAAAGAAAATATTACCTTATTAGTTCCAGAGCATTTAATAGCAGGAAAATGGAGGACTTTGACATTTCGCCCAATTGACGTCGAGGCTAACGTTCCTATGGCAAATCCAGGAAGAAAACATCCTTTAACTGATTTGATTAATGAGATTCGTGAAGCCTTCACAAGTCTTGGATTTGTGGAAATTGATGGTGATTTTATTCAATCAGCCTTTTGGAATTTTGACGCCCTGTTTACTCCTCAAGATCATGCTGCCAGGGATATGCAGGATACCTTTTATTTATCACAGAAAATCAAAACGCAGTTAGGAAATAAAAATCTTATAAAAAAAATTGCTGATACACATATACATGGATGGAAGAATTCGTGGAATATTAATCTAGCTAAAAAACCAGTTTTACGGACACATACTACGCCGGTGACTTTAAAATATCTTTCTGAAACAAAACCAGATGAAGCAAGAATCTTCACTATTGGACGCGTTTTCAGAAACGAAAAAGTCTCATATAAACATCTAGTAGAATTTAACCAAATTGAGGGTGTAGTAACCGGAAAGCAAATAACTTTAAGAGATCTAATGGGTATCCAAACGGAATTCTATAAGAAGATTGGAATTAAAAAAATAAAATTTTGGCCAACTTATTTTCCATATACGGAGCCATCATTACAGTCAATGATCTTCAACAATAATTTAAATAAATGGATTGAGTTATTTGGAATGGGCATACTTAGGCCAGAAGTAGTACAACCTCTTGGAATAAGAAATCTTGTTTTAGCATGGGGAGGAGGGATTGAGAGAATAGCCATGTTAAAGTATGGAATTTCAGATGTAAGGGAATTATATAATAATAAAATTGGATGGTTAAGAGGTTTAAGCAAATGCCAGTTGTAAATATCTTAAAGACACGTATTAAAAGTGTTTTTCCAAATAAAAATATTGAAAAAATATTAGTTAAGCTTCCATTTATTGGATTAGATATTGAAGGAATAGATAAAGAAAAAATAAGAGTAGAATATAATCCTAATCGTCCTGACTTTTCAAGTGATACAGGTATATTTAGATCTTTAAAGGGATTACTAAATGAGAAGGTAGGTATACCTATTTTCAAGTATTCCTCAAATAAGTCATATCAAATAACTATAGATCCCAAGATAAACCAAATAAGACCAATAATATTATTTTTTGTTGCTAAAAATAATAAGGTAAATAATTTTATTCTCAATCAATTAATTTCTATGCAAGAGGATCTTCATAATGGGATAGCCAGAGGAAGAAAAAAAGCTGCGATAGGTCTCCATGATCTTAATGCTATTAAATTTCCATTAAGCTATAATACAAGAGCTCGTAATGAATCGTTTATCCCATTAGATCAAACTCGCTCATTTAAATTTAAAGAAATATTATCTGATCTCGAGGTTGGAAAAAAATATAGTAGTTTATTAAAAGATTTTAATCACTATCCTACTATCGCTGATAGAAATAATCAAATCCTCTCTTTTCCTCCTATCATAAATAGTAGTACTACCAAAATAAATGACAAAAGTAATAATTTACTCATAGAAATAACAGGTACAAATTTAGAAACATGTAAGAGCATTTTAGCAATACTTGCTTATTATCTCTATGAGGAAGGCTATGAAATTGTGTCGGGAATTGTAAATGACAATAAATCTACATTTTCTTCATTGAAACTTCTTAAAGACAATGCAATTTCAGTTGATACAAATATTATTAAAAGCTATTTAGGCTTGAACCTATCAATTAAAGAGATTATAGAAATTTTAAATAGATGTCGAATAGATGTTTCAATAACAAACAATAAAAAAGTTAAATGTTTAGTTCCTCCTTATAGGAACGATATAATCAACTCTATAGATATTGTGGAAGAAGTGGCGATAGGATATGGAATTGATAATATTAAACCTACTATACCCTCATTTTTAATCTCCTCAGGAAGAAGAAACGAATATTTTAAAAAATTTGATGAAATAAAGGAGACACTGATCGGGCTCGGATTTTTAGAGATGGTGAATTTTACTATGTTAGATCGAAATATTTCTACTATATTTAATTTTGAGGATAAAGAATTACTTGAAAAAATCAAGGTAAATGAAAGCAAAAGTAAGGAACATGAATTTCTTAGAACCAATATATTATCCTCTTTGGTAAATAATCTTTCCTACAATGTTCACGAAGAATATCCTCAAAAATTATTTGAAATAGGAAAAACATTTAGTTTTAAAAATAAAATAGTTGAACAATGGAATTTAGGAGTTGTAATTGCATCTAACAATTCTAATTATACAGAGGCTAAATCGATAGCAGAATCTATTTTCAAAATAAATTTTGGAAAGCACATTCTTACAAAAAGAAATGACAATAATAATTTATTTCTAAAAGGTAGATGTGCAGATATATTATATGAAAGTAAAACAATAGGCTTTATCGGAGAAGTCACCCCTGATTTGATTACTAAATTCAACTTACATGTTCCTTTATCAGCCTTTGAATTAAATTTATCATCTCTATCAAAGATTGGATGCTAAAATAAATTATGTTGCATCCTTGTATCTTTCTGTATTTTGGTATAAAATAACAAAGATGATTAAAAATAAAAGTAACTTCCTTGATAGTCATATATTAATACATAATTGTTTTATAATGGCTTATATCTATCTTAATTACCGAATATTTAGCTCAAGTATTCGGTAACCCCGTTATAGAGAGTGCACTAGGAGAAATACACCTTTGTGTATGGCTATATCTATGAATAGTTGTGAGTCAGAGGCGGGGGACAAAACCAATTCGTTAGGTAGTGCTTAAAATAAGGCTAGGCAAACCAAAAATAGTAGAGTTGGATTAATGAATCGACCATTACTGAGTGAAATCAACTATGCTTTTCTTTATAATATATTTTGCTTCATTAGAAATATCGTATTTTTCAAGTATTTCTGTTGAATTCTTAATGAGTAAATTTCTAAAGTCAGGTTCGCTTGCAGCCCTGAGCAGAATGTCACTTATTATTTCTGCTTCTTTCTGTCGCGAAATCAAGATAAACAAAAAAAACAACGAAGTTCTATATAATCTTAATGTTGAATTAGTAAAATTGATAAGAACTGATAAATAATTTTTTTTAGTATTGATATTTCGAAGTCAAAAGAAATGGACGCTGAATGGAACATCCCGAGTCATCCCAGTAGAGAATACTCTAAGCCATATTTTAGAGTTAAGTAAAAAGATTGGGCTTACTAGAATTGCAGATATTACTTACATGGATAAATTATATATACCTAATTATTCCTGTGTTTTACCTGGTACGGAAGATTATATTTGGGTATATAGTGGAAAGGGTCCTACGAAAAAACATGCGAAAGTAAGCGCAATTATGGAAAGCATCGAACGCTATTCTTCCTTACCTACAAATTATACTAGAAAATTTATTACTGGAACGTTTAATGAACTAAAAGAATCTTATAATCTTCTCCATCCTGATGATCTTGTTGAACCACTTACTTTTGATTTTCAAAATGATATGTTAATGGATTATGTAGAAGGCTATGATATTATTAATAAGGAGAATATCTTGGTTCCTGCGGCATTAGCATTATTCAGGTATACTCCTAACTCACATTCTCTCAATCCTTTTGCATTTCATCATACTAATGGACTCGCATCGGGCAACGTTTTTGAAGAAGCAGTATGCCATGCATTATGCGAAGTAATTGAAAGAGATGCCATAAGCTTAGCTCAATTACGGGCAAGTGCAATTCCATTCCATATTTTGTCTAAAATACATCATAATTTACGAATACAAGGATATCATATTAATTCGATTTCCAAAGAACAATTTATCGATGATAATTCTCTATATCAGGATGTTAAAATTTGTCGAGAAGACAATTTTCAACCAGTAACTAATTTAATAAAAAAATTCAAAAAATTTAATATCAGATTGATTATTAAGGATATCACTACAGATATTAAGATTCCTACCTTTAATGCTGCCTGTGTTGAGTGGATATCTCATGACTATGGTTATTTGGCGGAAGGACATGGTACCCACCCAGATAAAAGAATTGCAATATTAAGAGCCATAACTGAGGTTTCTCAAACAAGAGCAGCAAATATACAAGGTGCCAGAGATGATTTAAGGAAAATACACTATAATGATAATAATACAGACGATAAAAATGCATGGCAATTTATGTCTTCACAAAGGACAATCAATTTTTCAGATATAATAACTTATCAGAATGAAGATATTTTAGATGATATTAAGCTTATTATTAAATTCTTTAAAGAAGTAGGATTAAATAAGGCTATAATAGTCAATTTAACAAATCCAAAAATAAAAATTCCAGTAGTGAGAGCTATAGTTCCTGGTCTTGAGACATTTAAGATATCGAAATCTATTATGGGTTTTAGAGCTAGGAGATCCTATAAATGAATTTACCAATTATTTATTTAGGGCCGTCTTTAGAAATAAACAAAGCAAAAAAAATAATTGACGCAGACTTCAAACCTCCAGCGAAAAAGGGTGACTTTATAAATATAAATCTATTAACAGAACGAAGAGTTATTGTTCTAATAGATGGAGTTTTCCTTCAGGAATATCCACCATCTCCAATTGAAGTTTTTCAAGTTATCAATAATAAAAACTTTAAAGTTTATGGCGCCTCTAGTATTGGGGCATTACGCGCAGTAGAATTAGAAAAATTTGGAATGAAAGGTATTGGAAAAATCTTTGAGTTATTTAAAAAAAATATCATTAATTCGGATGATGAAATTGCAGTAACATTTGATTCCAATTATAATCTTCTTTCTGAAGCAATGATTGATATTAGATATAATATTTTTTTATGCTGGAAAAAAGGAATAATTGATAAAGAAACAAAGCAAATCATGATCAATTTAGCTAAGAGGATTTATTTTCCTTTTCGGAGTTATGAGAACATAATAAAGAAATCTCTCCATCTTTTTCCTTTAAAAGAAAAATACATATCAAGATTCAGTGATTATATTTTTATTAATAAAGTAAGTCTAAAAGAGTTAGATGCCATACGAGCACTTGAATATATATCATCATTACCTAAAATATAAATTGTTATTTAAATTTTATTTCACAATCATCCCCTTTTCATAAACTATTTTATATCGTACCTAGTAACGTATAGTATGACTGAGAATATCTCCAAATTAAATGCTCAATATAAAACCAACTGTAAAAAAATACTCGAACTGTCACCTAAAATTCGTTATGTAGGTGTAACAAATAAATTTGGTAGAACAATAGCAGGCCAACTTAGAATTGGTATAACTCCTCTTTTAAAAACAGAAGAAATGAGGAACGAATTGTTTGTTCATTCTATGATTTATAATATCCGAAAAAACTATGAAAAATCAATAGGAGAAACCGAATTCATTTTTATTTCTAATAAAAATGTCGATATGGTTAGTTTTTATATTAATGAATTAATTTATTATATTACTATAGACAAGAACATAGACAACAATGAATTATATGCCTTGATCGAACAAACTAGAGATCTCGCATCATTATGATTTATTTCAAATCTCTTTGGTTCAAATTAAGTTAAAGATTTTAATTTTCCTCGCATTTCCTTATCTTTATAAATTGACGGATGACTTGGATCAGCTAATATCACCTCATACCATGAATGTTTACCATCCTTATACAAAAAATATGAACCCATTATTTCCATATTTGGATATTTTTCATTAACCCTTCTTTCAGCTACTAACCGCATATTTGTTGCTTGTTTAATATGAACAACTCCACTGTGTTTGGGTCTTCTGCCTGCGACTGGTCGCTGCTTTCTCATTCCTCCTCTCCCTACTCGTGCTCTAATGATTATAATACCTTGCTTGGCTTTATATCCTAGTCTTCTTGCTCTATCTAACCTACTAGGTTTATTTATTCTGTGAATTGATAGCTCTTTTCTCCATCCAACTGCTCTTGATTTCAATTCCTCGCTATTTGTTTTCCACATTTTAGTCCAAGTCGACGCTAACTGTCTGTACATTTTAAAATATAATAAAATTCTTTCAAAAGGCTATATAAGAATTTCTTTTATTGAAAGGATACCATTCTTTTAGCTTATAAACAATAAATAATTATGAAAAGGAATGTTAAATTGAAACTATAAAATCTATTTCTATTGTGCTTCCTAATGGAAGACTTTCTACCCCAACAGCTACCCGTGAATGCTTTCCTTTTTCACCAAATAGTTTTTCCAAAAGATTTGATGCAGCGTTAACAACCGTTGGATGATCTGAAAAAGACTCGATACAGTTTATGTATGCAGATAACTTTACTATTTTTTTGATCTTATCAAGGCTTCCCAAATGATCTTTTATTAATGCCAGGGCGTTAAGAGTACAAAGTATTGCTGCGTTTTGGCCTTTTTCAAGGGTTGTGTCTTTTCCTATTTTCCCTTTATACTTTATTGTTACTGGATAGGAACTTGTATCTAAAGGAATTTGTCCAGAAACAAAGATTAGACCATTTACTTCAACCAATGGAATATAAGAACCAGAAGATTTTGGAGATGACGGCAATTCAAATCCTAATGCATATAGTTTTTCATCAATACTTATCAATAGTGGAATATGAAAAAGTTGTATTATTAAATGTATTAAACAATTAAAATAAATTAATAAAAATAATAATTTACTGCATGATAAAGCGAGTTTTATTGTCGGTAGCTATAGCATCTATAATTACTTATTTAGTTTATCTAGTTATGATTGATTCTTTGACTCGACCCTCAATTAATTATCTCTCTATCTCTAATGACACTGCTGTTTCCATCATTTTTAAAAAAGAAAACTTATCGTCTTACCATCTCAATAACATAAATTCTAAATATATCTATATAAAAGGAAATGGTGAACTCTATGAATCAAAAAAAGATACTAACTTGATAGGTAATTACGTAGGAAAAACTGCTCCTACAATTACTACTGGAAATCATTTTGGATGGGAAGTAACCTTACCGACATTAAATAAAACTTATTATGTTGATCATTTAAGAGGAGAAATTATCTCAATCAATTAACATCCTTTTTATTTATAACTTCGATTCTAAATAAGTCAAGTAATAATTATATTTGTATCTCAAAAAATTTTATCCATGCAAATAACTGGAAATATTTTAGTCTGTGACCCCATATCCAAAATAGGAATAACAATTTTAAAAAAAGCTGGCCTCAATGTCGTCGATAAACCTTCTATAACTAACTCTGAATTATTATCAGAAGTTGAAAACTATGATGTAATTGTAGTGAGAAGTAGGACCAGAATTACTAATGAAGTTATTTCAAATGCAAAAAAAGCTAAAATTATAGCTCGAGTAGGTGTAGGACTGGACAATATAGATGTCAATTCTGCTCGACAAAATAATATCGAAGTAGTAAACTCACCTGAATCTGCAATTAATGCCGTTGCTGAATTAGTTATGGGATTAATGCTTTCCTTAGCAAGAAATTTACCTTTAGCGGATCGTGAAATGAAGAAAGGGAATTGGATGAAAAAGGAACTGACTGGAATTGAATTGAGAGGAAAATATTTAGGAATAGTAGGGGTTGGAAATATCGGCAGGAACTTGGCAAGAATTGCTAGGTCACTACGTATGAATATTATAGGGTATGATATATTTCCTATTAAACAAGACTTTATAAATGAAGTAGGTATGATAACAACAGATTTTAATACCCTAATAGCAAGTTCTGACTTTATTTCATGTCATGTTCCATCAACTCCTGCTACTATGCATATGTTTAATGAATCTACTTTTTCAAATATGAAATCTACTGCTTTTTTTATCAATTCATCAAGAGGGGAAACAGTAGATGAAAACGCATTATATAATGCTTTAACAACAAAAAAAATTGCAGGAGCAGCATTGGATGTTTTTGAAGAAGAACCCGCTACTAATAAAAAATTATTGCAATTATCAAATATTATCTGTACTCCCCATATAGGAGCTCAAACTCAAGAATCTCAAGAACTAGCTTCAAATGTTATTGCAGAGAAGATTATTCAAAAATTATTGGAGAAATATAATTAAAGATAGATGATTGTATGGACCGGGTGGGATTTGAACCCACGACCACCTACGTTTCCTCTGCGTGAATGGCATGCAAGGCAGGTATTCTACCAGGCTAAACTACCGGCCCTTTAAACAAAACCTAAAATTTCTGATAATTTAAGTGTTTAATTATTGTTAGTTAATCTTTATAGATTAAAACCTAGAAGGGCTTATTCTCATAAGAATAGTCGAATTTGGTGTGATATCTAATATTCTTTTTAAATTACTGTATCTGAGATCTATCGCAAGAATTAGAGATAAATTTACTAGAAATTTATACAATAGTTGCAAAATTATCAAAAAAGTAAATATTTTAAACGTAATAGAAAAGTGGCTAGGCAGCCTATAAATGACCAATTGAATAGAAACTTTTTTAACGAACTAAGATAAATTTTTTTTAATCATCATTTTTTACTAAAACATTTAAAATTGTAACAGTATACTGATTATAATAGTAGGTTTTATTGATGTTAATTTTTTATATATATTCTACTGTTATGGACACGTATATAATAAATTCCTGAAGCAAAGAAAAAAGTAATTTTCTACAGTTATCGAAATTGTTTGTATTGTTAAATTAGATTAGATTATAGCTAGGTTAATTCTACTGAATCAATTACTATAAATTTCTATGTTTCAATTTGCGGAATTCTGGCAAAAGTGGATAGGATAATCTTATATTTAAAGAAAAACTACCCTTGTGAATGAAATGAAATATCTTTAAAGATGAATAGTTTCAAAAAGGTTATAATAGTCATAACTAAAAAATCATATTTAGAGCGTTAGATCGTATTTATAGACGTTTGTAGCATAATCAAGACATTCGACAAATGACTTGGTTAGAGGATTAAAATCGAAACCCTTTTAGGTTTTTTCTATCTAAATACAAATATGTCTGTTTTCTTAAAAGATAGAGTATGGATAATGCTTTCAGAAATTTCTAAACGGGGTGTATATCCTCTTCATGGATATAAGTTGGGTATTTTTCGATTGCCAGTAAATTTAACCGAGGAATCAACAATCAGCAATATCTTCAATGAGTTAAAGAAAACAGGTTTTAAGTTAGATAGATATGCTGACCGCATATATGTAACCTACTCCTGGAAAGAACAAGAAGCAGATAATTTGCTACCTCAAATATTATCTATCCCCTTGGATATAACAATAGAAATTGTAACAGGAGAAGTTATTGATTTAATCTATCAAATTAAACCTATTGAAAAATTCGGTGATTCTTACCGGATTAAAAATTATAGACAAAAGGCGGACTTCAATGCTAAAATGGTAATTGATACCGTCATACGGAACACTTCAATTGGAGATAAATTAATTTCATATTACCAAAAAACAGAGAAATTATCACTCGAAAAAGCTATTGATAAACTCACACAATTAACTCCTCTAGCCCTTAATCCAATAACTAGAAATGTAAATCCCCCACCTCCTCCAGCTGGTGCATCAATTACATCTGAAGAAATATCTTCTGCTTCATTGAGCTCTACAAGACCTGCTCCAAATATTCCATCTACCCCTCCTGCAACCACTATGACTTCTGGAATTTCTAATACAAGTATCACTCTTACAGGAAGTGGAACGGATCATTCCAAAGTTGATGGCCCTATTGATACCTCTTTCAAATCTAAACGCCAACACGCTGGCAAATTTAAAGG
>Ga0299914_10002292_pt1 | contig 13144 bp, 9 predicted proteins | sample RVTome_10_FD_201361 | JGI IMG/M metagenome (GOLD analysis project Ga0299914, IMG submission 201361) | Soil microbial communities from uranium-contaminated site in the Upper Colorado River Basin, Wyoming, United States - RVT153D57 (version 2) ...
TTCAAGATCACCGAGTACGCCGAGCGCCTGCTCGCCGACTTCGACCTGCTCGAGTCCTGGCCCGAGCACGTGATCACGATGCAGCGCAACTGGATCGGCCGCTCCGAGGGCGCCGAGGTCGTCTTCCGCTGCGAGGACCTCGACCTCGACTTCCCCGTCTTCACCACCCGTCCCGACACCCTCTTCGGCGCCACCTTCTTCGTCCTCGCCCCCGAGCATCCCGACCTCGAGCGACTGGTCGCCGGCACCGCGGCCGAGGAGCCGGTGCGCGAGTACGTCAACCGGGTCGCCCGCGAGTCGGCCGAGGAGCGCGGCGCCGAGGATCGCGAGAAGACCGGGGTGCCGCTCGGCCGCGGTGTCGTCAACCCGGTCAACGGCGAGGAGATCCCGATGTTCGTCGCCGACTACGTGCTGATGGAGTACGGCACCGGCGCGATCATGGCCGTGCCCGGCCACGACGCCCGCGACTACGAGTTCGCCAAGGCCTTCGAGCTGCCGGTTGTGCGGGTGATCAAGGGAGAGGATCCCGAGGCCGCCCGTGATGAGGACGGGCTTCCCTATCCCGGCGATGGCCCGATGACCGGCTCCGGCCGCTTCGACGGGGCGGACAACCGCGAGGCCTACACGGAGATCGTCGAGTGGCTGAAGGAGGAGGGGCGCGGGGAGGGGTCGGTCAACTATCGCCTGCGCGACTGGCTCGTCTCGCGCCAGCGCTACTGGGGCGCGCCGATCCCGGTCGTCTACTGCGACGAGTGCGGGATCGTCCCGGTGCCCGACGACCAGTTGCCCGTGGAGCTTCCCGACGTCGAGGACTACGCGCCGCAGGGCCGCAGCCCGCTGGCCGCCGCCGAAGATTGGGTCGCGACCGAGTGCCCGCGCTGCGGCGCCCCGGCCCGCCGCGAGACCGACACGATGGACACCTTCGTCGACTCCTCCTGGTACTTCATCCGCTACCTCGACGCCGGCAACGACGAGGCCGCCTGGGACCGCGCCGCCGCCGACCACTGGCTCCCCGTCGACCAGTACATCGGCGGCGTCGAGCACGCCATCCTGCACCTGATGTACGCGCGCTTCTTCACCAAGGCGCTCGCCGATATCGGCCGGCTCGACATCCAGGAGCCGTTCGCCAACCTCTTCGCCCAGGGGATGATCACCCGCGACGGGGCGAAGATGTCCAAGTCGAGGGGCAACACGGTCAGCCCGGCCGAGTACGTCGATCGCTACGGCGCCGACACCGCCCGCACCTACGTCTGCTTCATGGGTCCGCCCGAGCGCGGCGGCGACTGGTCCGACGAGGGGGTGGAGGGGGTCAATCGCTTCCTCTCCCGGCTCTGGCGGCTGTGCGAGGAGGTCGAGGGTCGGGATGCTCCGACGCTCGACGCCGCCGCCGCGACCGGCGACGCCCGTGAGCTGCTGGCCAAGTCCCACTGGGCAATCGACAAGGTGACGCGGGATTTCCGGCGCGGATTCCAATTCAACACCGCGATCGCGGCGGTGATGGAGCTGGTCAACGAGGCCTACCGGGTCAAGGACGGCCTCTACGCCGACCCGGCGGGGACGGCCGTCGTCCGCTTCGCGACCGCCGTCGCGGCATCGCTGATCCACCCCTTCGCTCCGCACCTGGGGGCCGAGGTCTGGGAGCGGCTGGGCGACGGTCGGATCTGGGAGCAGCCCTGGCCCGAAGCCGACCCGTCGCTTTTGGCAAGCGACAAGGTGACCCTGATCGTCCAGGTCAACGGCAAGCTGCGCGACCGGATAGAGGCCGCCGCCGATGCTCCCAAGGAGGAGCTGCTGCGCCTCGCCCGGGGGAGCGAGAAGGTGGCCAGACACCTCGATGGCAAGGAGGTCGTCAAGGAAGTGGTCGTGCCCGGCAAGCTGGTCAACCTCGTCGCGCGTTAACCGGGCTTTCCCCGGATCGGGCCCGGTTCTGGTACAAAGCGCCCGTGCTCGTCAGGCGTCTCGAGCAAGCTCCCGTCGAGGAGTGGCACCGGCTTCGCTCCCATGTCCTGATGGACGCGGGGGAGCTTGGCTCGCGCAATCTCTCAGTCACTTGGCTGGTGGTGCCGGCCGGCACCGAGCAGACCCTCCGTTCTCACGAGGAGTCGGAGCAGGCCTACGTCGTCGTGCGCGGGTCGGGGACCATGTCGGTCGCCGGCGACACCCAGCAGGTGGGGGAGGGCGACCTGATCCTCGTGCCCCCTGCGACCGACCACGCCGTCGCCAACGACGGAGACGCGGAGCTGGCGTTGGTCTCGGTGCAGTCGCCACCGGTTGCCGCCGCTGAGCTCTACAGCGACCAGCTGGCGGAGATCGCCGGCTACGACGAGGACTGATTGACGCCTTTTTGACGGTTCGGTAGGGAAGTCGGCTCTTTTCGCGCGCCACGCGCGCGCCGCCGCCGGTCAATCTCGGGCAATGCCCGAGATGTCCCGCTCTCAAGTTCTCGTCTACGGCGCGGTCGCGGTGGCTCTGCTGTTCATCGGCGCGCGGGCGATTCGCGCGGAGGGCAGCGGCGCGCCGCCGGTCGCCGAGGCCGCGGCGTCTCCGGGTTCCGGCGCGGAGGGGATCGTCTTGGAGAGCAGCGGCGGCTCCCTCGTCGTCGACGTCGCCGGGGCGGTGCGCTCCCCCGGCGTCTACAGCCTGCCGGAAGGGGCGCGGGTGAAGGACGCGATCGCTCGCGCGGGCGGGCCGGGTGAAGGGGCTCTCCTGGAGGCGATCAATCGCGCTGCGCGCATCGCCGACGGGCAGCAGATCGTCGTGCCGGAGGCGGGCCCCGGAGGAGCGGCGGCGACGATCGGGGCGGCGTCTGGGGATGGGCCGATCAGCCTCGGCACGGCGACGGTTGAGCAGCTCGACACGATCGAGGGGATCGGGCCGGTGACCGCGCAGAACATCGTCGACTTTCGCGATGAGAAAGGCGGGCTCTCCTCGATCGACCAGCTCGACGAGATCAGCGGGATCGGCCCCGCGACGATGGAGTCCTTGCGCTCCCGCCTCCAGCCATAGCGCGGCATGCGCGAGCGGCGCCCCTCCCGGCCGGTCGTGTTCGGCATCGTCGCGCTGACGGTCGTCGTCCTGCTCAACGGGGCGGAGGTCCGCGAGCGGGCGGAGGACGCGCTGGGCAGGGGGATGCCGGCGCGCGAGGCGGAGCTGGCGCGTGGCTTCATCCTCGGCCAGGACGAGGCGATCGACGCCGTCACCGTTGAGGACTTCCGCCGCTCAGGCCTCGCCCACCTGCTGGCCGTCTCCGGCCAGAACGTGATGCTCCTCGCCCTGCTCGCCTCGCCCTTGCTTGCCGCATTCGGCATCCCGCTGCGCCAGCGGCTGGTCTGGATCCTCGGCCTGATTGCCGCCTACGTGTCGCTCGCCGGCGCCGGGCCGTCGATTCAGCGAGCCGGGGTGATGGGCGCGCTCGGTGTTCTGGCGACTCTCGCCGGTCGCCGCGCCTCGCGCTTCTACGCGCTCGCCGTCGCCGCGGCGGTGACGCTGGCGGTCGATCCGGGCATCGCCGCCGATGTCGGCTGGCAGCTCAGCTTCGCCGCCGTGTTCGGGATTCTCCTGCTGGCGGCGCCGTTGCGGGAGGCGATCGGGAAGAGGATCGGCATGGGCGGTTGGAGGCGCGCGCTGGCAGAGGGCGCCGCGGTGACGATTTCCGCGACCCTCGCGACGGCGCCGCTGATGGCCTTTCACTTCGAGGCGGTTTCAACCGCGACGCTGGTCGCCAACCTCTTGGCCCTACCCGCGGTCGCGCCGGCAATGTGGCTGGGAATGCTGGCCGCGGGCGTCGGTCAGGTTCCCGGCCTGCCGGTCGAGCCGCTCAACTGGCTGAACGCCTTCCTCCTCGCCTACATCGCCCAGGTCGCCATCTGGTGCGGCCGGCCCGGCTGGGCCTACCTCGACGTACGGCTGAGCGGCGCCGAATTGGCGGCGGCCTACGTCGCTCTCGCCGCAGCTGCGATCCTTGCCCTGCGCCTCGCCCACCATCGCCGAATCGCAGCCCTGAGGCGGACCGCAACCCACGCCGACGCCCGGTGCAACGCGTTTGCCATGAAATGGATGGCGTACGCGTTTCACCGCCGGCTTGGGGGCGTGGCGGCGGTTGCTTTCGTCGTAGCCGGGCTGGCTTGGGCGCTGGTGGGGAGTGGGGCGGGGGCCGCGGGGCCTGTCTCCGGCCTGCGAGTCACGGTGCTCGACGTCGGTCAGGGCGACGCGATCCTCCTACAGCCCGCTGGCGCTCCGGCGATCCTGGTCGACGGCGGCGCGCCGGGCGAGGACCTCGCCGGGAAGCTGCGCGATGCCGGGGTCGAATCGCTCGGCGCCGCGATCATGACCCATGACCAGTCCGACCATGCGGGCGGCATCGAGGAACTGCTCGGACTGATGCCGGTGCGGCGCCTCCTGTTCGGTCGGCTCAGCCGGGAGCTCGTCGCCGAGGCGCGCAGCGACGGCGCCGCGGCGCTGCGCGTCGTGGCGGGGGACGCGCTTCGCTCCGGCGGGCTCCATCTCCGGATCCTCTCCCCCTCGCGCGAAGCGCTGGCGGCGCCGCTCGCGGGCGCCGACCCCAACGCGCAGGCACTCGTCGCCCTCGTCCGCTGGCGTCATTTCTCGATGCTGCTCACGGGGGATGCCGAGGCGGAGTCAGTGTCGATCGACCCCGGCCCCGTCGACGTGCTCAAGGTCGCCCATCACGGCAGCGACGACGCGGGCCTGCCCTCTCTGCTCGAGCGGGCCTCGCCGGAGCTTGCCGTGATCTCGGCCGGCGAGGACAACCCTTACGGCCATCCGACCGCAGGAACGCTCGCGGCCCTCACAAGCTACGGGGTGCGTACCCTGCGGACCGATCTGGATGGGGACATCGAGATCGATGCCGGCCGCGACTCCATCCGGGTGAGCGCCGATCGTTGAGCCCGAAGATCGTCAACGGATGAACGAGTGAAAACTCGGATTAATCCTCGATCGCGCTCTCAGGCGCGATCGAGCGGTCGATAGTCGTTTAGGTGCGCTCCCGGACTCGGCAAACGCTGTCGCGACTCGTCCCGAAGATGAGCGTGGCCGGCGATGGCGCGTTCGCGAGGGCGCGCACCGCCTGGGTCGCCGCGCTGGGCACCGGCACCGCGGTCGGGCTGGGGCTGATCGCGTTTGCCCTCAACCACGGGTTGCCCGGCGTTCAGGAGCTTCCGTTTCCGAGTGCGTCGTCGGTGGCCGACGGTGCGCGGAAGGAGCGCGCCCCCACGCTCGGGCTCGCCCGGCCCGCCCCGGAGCGAGCGCCAACCTCCGGCTCTCCATCCAACGGGTCGCGGGGGGCAGGTTCCCAGTCACCCGCCGTTCCTGCTCCAGTCGATTCGAAGACGGTTGCGGCGGTGCCTGTTTCCGAGCCGTCGCCGGCGCCGCACCAGCCACCACCCCCGATCAGACCACCCGGCCCCGCCCCGCAGCCACAGGCCGCGACTCCCTCTCCAGGCTCGTCTCCCACCTCTTCGTCACCGCCCACCCCCTCGCCGCCGGCGGCGTCCGCGAGCGTTCCGAAAGGCAAAGGCGCCGGCCTCGCCCGGGCGCCCGGACAGGCGAAGGGCAAGCCGGGCGGAGCCAAGGCGAAGAGTCCCCCGGCGCCCACAAGCCCACCGGCTGTAGAGCCTCCGGGCCCCGGCAACTCCGACCACGCTTCAGAGCACCCCGGAAAGTCAGACAAGGGCCACTAATACACTCGGCGGAATGGCCGCCGAGATTCGCTCGCTCTATCTGATCGCCGGCACCGACAGCGCCAAGATCGACGCTACGCGCGCCCGCCTGCGGGCTCGCGCCGAAAGAGACGGGGGCGCCGCCGCGCTGGAGGTCTTCGAGCCGAGCGAAGGAAAGGGGGCGCCCGATCACGAGGCCCTGCTGGGCGCGATCATGGCGATGTCCCTCAGCGAGGCTCGCCGCTACCTCCTCGCCGACGGCATCGAGCGCTGGCGTGACCGGCAGTTGGACGCGGTTGCCGCCGCGCTCGGCTCTCTGCCGCCGGACCTGACGGTCGTCCTCATCGCGCGCGACAAGCCCCCCTCGAAGCTGATCAAAGCGGTGCGGGCCGCGCAGGGGGAAGTGCATGAGTTCGAGGCGCCCAGCCCCCGCCAGATGCCGCGCACCCTGGTCGCCGAGGCGAGGGCCCGCGACTTTGGCCTCGACCCGGCCGCGGCGCGGATGCTCGTCGACCGCATGGGCGCCAACCCGGTTCGCCTCGGCCACGAGCTCGATCGCCTGGCGCTGTGGGCGGGGGACGGGGGGGAGGTGAGCGCCGCCGACCTCGACGCGATGGTCGCCGACACCTCGGAGGCGATCGTCTGGTCCCTCGCGGACGCGCTCGGGGCTCGCGATCCGGCGGCGGCCCTGTCCATCGCCGAGCGCCTGCTGGCCCAGGGGCAGAACGTCACGGGAATGATCTACGCCCTGGCTTCGCGAATGCGGCGGTCGGGGGGCGCGGACAAGCGCGCCGCGACGGTTGCCCTCGCCGATCTCGAAGTCTGGTGCCGCGGCGGAGCCGACTACGGAGAGGGACTGGCGCTCACGCTGGCGCTTCTGCGCGCGACGGCGTGACTACTTGGATGCGCCGGCGGCGAGCTTGGCCGCCTTGGACTTCTTGCGAGCGCCGGTGTTCCTGTGCAAGGCGCCCTTCTGCACGGCCTTGTCGATGTGGGAGACGAGCGAACGGTGCTCGGCCTCGGCAGCGCCCGCGTCGCCGCCCTCGATGGCTCTCTCCAGGCGGCGGAAATGCGTCTTGACCGCGCTGGTGGTCAGCCGGTTCTCGCTGCGCTCGCGCTCGCTGCGCAGTATCCGCTTCTTCTGTGAGGCTATGTTGGCCATGTTTCGGGCGGCCGACTATACCGAGTGAAACCTGACATGGAGACCCCCGAAGCCCCTGAGGCCCCCGTCCGCGGCGGCCGCATCGCCCGCTCGACCGCGTTCTTCTCGATCGCGACCGCCGCCTCGCGCATCGCCGGGCTCGGCCGCGAGATAGTCGCCGCCGGCTATTACGGCGTCAGCGGGCCGATGTCTGCCTTCACGATCGCCTTCCAGGTTCCCAACCTGGTCCGCAGCCTCTTCGCCGACGCGGCCCTGCAGCCGGCCTTCGTCCCGATTTTCACCGAGCAGCTGGAGAAGAAGAACTACAGAGAGGCGTTCCGCCTCGCCTCGACCCTGCTGCTGCTGGTGACGATGGTCCTCGGTGCGATCACGGCGCTGTTCGTCCTGATCGCCCCGTGGGTGATCCCGCTCGTCGCCCCGGGCTTCGAGGGCGAGCTGCTCGACCTCACGGTCACCCTCTCCCAGGTGCTCTTCCCGATCCTGATCCTGCTCGGGATCAGCGGCGTCGTCGTCGGCATCCTCAACAGCTACGACCGCTTCGGCGCCTTCGCGATCGCGCCCCTATTCTGGAACTTGACGATCATCCTGTTGCTGGTCGTGCTGGCGCCGATGTTCGAGGGCCAGGACCGGATCTACGCCTACGCGATCGGCATCCTCGCCGGCACCCTGGTGCAGCTGCTGATCCCCGTCTTCGACCTGCGCAACACGCCCTTCAAGTTCGAGTGGAGCTTCGACTGGCGCAACCGCGATGTCCGTCGTGTGCTGCTGCTGATGCTGCCGGTGACGATCAGCCTCGGCCTGATCAACTTCAACCTGATCATCAACAGCCTCTTCGGCACCCTGGTCAGCAATGAGGCGCCGGCGGCGATCGACAAGGCTTTCCGCATCTACCAGCTGCCTCAGGGGATCTTCTCGGTCGCGATCGCCACCGTCCTCTTTCCGACTCTCGCCCGCTTCGCCTCGCGCGGCGACCACGACAGCCTGCGGGCGACGATGGCGAATGGGATGCGGCAGATCCTCTTCGTCCTGGTGCCGGCCGCGGCCGCGGTGCTCGTCCTCTCGGAGCCGATGATCCGCCTCGTCTACCAGCGCGGCGAGTTCACGCCGGAGCAGACGACACTGGTCGCCACCGCTCTCTTCTGGTTCGCCTTCTCCCTGCCGACCAACGGCCTCTTCCTGCTGCTCACCCGCACCTTCTTCAGCCTGCAGCGGCCCTGGCTGCCCACCGCGATAGCCGCCGGCAATCTCGCGATCACCGCGCTTGCGGCACTCGGCCTCTACCACTTGGGAGTCGGCGGCATCGTCGCCGCGACCGCTATCGCCACGGCGGCAAGCGTCATTGCCCAGTGTGTGATCCTGCGCCGCCTGCTGGGGGGGCTGGAGTTGGGGCGCTTACTTGACACCGGCGTCCGCGTCACGCTCGCGTCCGCCGCTCTTGCCGCGGTCAGCTTCGGCGCCTGGGACCTGCTCGACAGCGCTCTCGGCCGCGACCTCCCTGCCCAGATCGCGTCGGTGGGAATCGCCCTGGCCCTCGGAGGCGCCGTGTATTTCGGCGCAGCCAAGCTGCTGCGCATCACCGAGCTTGAACAGATCATGCGGCTGCTGCCCGGCCGCGGCTAGATGCTTGACTTCGGCAACTACCTGCTCGGAGTCGCCTACCTCGCGACGCTCCTGACTTTCACCACACTGGGGTGTGGTCAACTCCGGGAACGCTTGCTGCCGGGCTGGGTTGGACCTCCCGCGTGGCTCGCAACGACCGTTCTCGCGCTTGCCCTCCTTCTCTGGGTGGCGGAGTTGCTGGGGACTCTGGGCCTGCTGGAAGCTTGGCCCTATCTGATCGCCGTCGCGGCCCTGGGTCTGGCGCTCCGGTACGGAGTCGCGGAGGGAGACGCGTCTCCCGCGGGTGGCAGGGGGGGAGGGGGGTTAATCCCAACTCTGATCGGCCTGGCGGTAGCCGCTGCCGCGATCGTCCTCTTCGCAGCCGACGTAAAGCTGCGACTCGGCACCGGCATGACCGGCTTCGACTCGACCTGGTACCACGGCCCCTTCGCCGCCGGGTTCTTCCAGACCGGCAACACCTGGGACCTGCACCACATCGCGCCGCAGTTCCTGGCCTGGTTCTACCCGGCAAACTCGGAGCTGTTCCACGCGATGGGAATGCTGGCATTCGATCGCGACATCGTCTCGCCGCTCCTCAATCTAGGTTGGTTCCTGGGATGCCTGGTGGCCGTGTGGTGCATCGGGCGGCCGTTCGGGGTTGCGCCTTTCTCGCTGGCGCTGGGCGCCTTTGTCCTCAGCGTTCCCACCTTCAACGACCAGGCGGGCGAGGCCCGCAACGACATCGTCGGGACCTTCTTCCTGCTCGCCGCGGTCGCCCTCGCTCTGAATGGCGGGCTGGAGAAGGCACGCCGTCTATCGAGCGGCACGCTGATCGTCAGCGGGCTTGCGGTCGGGCTGGCGGCAGGGACCAAGCTCAACTTTCTTCTACCCGCTGCTGTTTTTGTCGGCGGCCTGGCTGTCATCGCGCCAAGGGGCAGGCGGTGGCGCGCCCTCGCCGCTGCGGGACTGCCGGCCCTGGCAGGCGGCGGCTACTGGTACCTGCGCAACCTCATCCACGCCGGCAACCCCCTGCCCTGGATCGACGGCCTCGGGCCGATCTCCCTTCCCGCCCCCGACCAGGCTCTGGGAGGCCGCGACGCCCACAGCGTGCTCGGCTACCTGACGGACAGCGCGGTCTGGGCGGACTGGCTACTGCCGGGCCTGCGCGACGGCCTGACCATCCTCTGGCCCCTGCTCATCGCGGCCGCACTCACCGGCCTCCTGCTCCCGCTCCGCTGTTGGTTATCCCTGAATAACAGGGATAACCAACAGCGGAAGCTTGAGTTTGGGGTACTGGGGGTCGCCGGCACTACAGGTCTAGCCGTCGTGCTGGCCTGGCTGATCGCCCCCACCTCCGCCTCGGGTCCGGAAGGCATGCCGCGCGGGTTCGAATCGGGGCTGCGCTACCTGGCCCCGGCTCTCGTCCTCGGTCTGGCGCTTCTACCCGTGGCCTCTCCGCTGCGGGAGCGCCTCCGAAGCCGCTTCCCACCCACGCCCGCCGACGGGACGAAAACGTCGACATGGTCGACGTTTTCGTCCCGTCGGTCATCAGCCCCCGCCGATGGGCCGATTCCGTCGGGGATATCGACGGTTTCGTCCCGTCGGCGGGCTTGGGTGGTTCTGGCGTTGGCGCTCGTTGGCGCCGGTTACTTCACGCAGCGCCACTACCTGGAGAATCGGTACTCGGATCCCGGCTTCACGACTCCTGGCCTGAACGCCGCCTTCGCCTGGGCGCGCGACATCTCCGGCGCCCGCATCGCCACCACCAGCACCCGCCAGTACCCCCTCTTCGGCACCGACCTCTCGAACGAGGTCCAATTCATAGGCATCGAACAACCCCACGGCGGCTTCACGGCGCCGACAACCTGCCGAACCTGGCGCCGCCTGCTCAACGAAGGCGATTACGACTACGTGGTCGCAAGTTTCGATCGAACAGCAGCAGGTAAGGAGAAATACCCCCCGTCCGCCACGTGGACCTCAGATCAAAATGCCACCTTGGTTCTACACAAGCTCCCGACGAAGGTCTTTCGATTGACGGGCACCCTCGACCCGTCGTCCTGCGGTCTGTAGCGCTTCTCGCGCGGGTGGCGTCGGGGTGGGGTGGTGTCCCGCCGCGCGGAGTCTGCGGAGGGCGAGGTCCCATCCCTGAAACCGAAACCATCCCCTTGCCCGGAGCAGATCGCAGCGCAAGGGAGGCCACCCCACCCCGACGACAGGACCCGCGCGCCGGAGCACCTTCGTCCCGAGGACGTGGATCGCCATACTCCGGCACCCGATGGACCGCATCAGGAATTTTTCGATCATCGCCCACATCGACCACGGCAAGTCGACCCTGGCCGACCGCATCCTGGAGATCACCGGAGCCGTCGATCCGGCGAGAATGCGCGCCCAGGTGCTCGACTCGATGGACCTCGAACGCGAGCGCGGAATCACGATCAAGGCACAGGCGGTCCGCGTCGAGTACAGAGCCGCGGACGGGCAGGCCTACCACCTGCACCTGATCGACACCCCCGGCCACGTCGACTTCTCCTATGAGGTCTCGCGCAGCCTCGCCGCCTGCGAGGGCGCCCTCCTGGTGGTCGACGCCGCCCAAGGGGTCGAGGCGCAGACCGTCGCCAACACCTACCTGGCGATCGAGAACGGGCTGGAGCTGATTCCCGTCATCAACAAGGTCGATCTGCCCGGCGCTGAGCCCGAGCGCGTGGCGGGGGAGATCGCCGACCTGCTCGGCAGCGACCCCGAGGACGCGCTGCACATCTCCGCCAAGACGGGGGAGGGGGTGGCGGAGGTGCTGGAGGCGATCGTCGAGCGCGTGCCGCCCCCCGAAGGCGACCCCGGGGCCCCGCCCCGCGCCCTCATCTTCGACTCCGAGTTCGACCAGTACCGGGGCGTGATCGCCTATGTGCGGATGGTCGATGGGGCGTTCGAGAAGGGCAAGCAGGTTGTGGCGATGCAGAACGGCACCGAGGCCGACATCGACGACATCGGCTTCTTCCGCCCGCAGATGACGCCGGCCAAGCGAATGGACGCCGGCGAGGTCGGCTACCTGATCACCGGGGTCAAGGACGTCGCCAAGCTGCGCGTCGGCGACACCCTGACCGCGCTCGACCGTCCGGCCGCCGAGCCCCTGGAGGGCTACCGGGAGGTGCGCCCGATGGTCTTCTGTGGCCTCTTCCCGATCGTCACCGACCGTTACGAGGACCTGCGCGACGCACTCGACAAGCTGGCCCTCAACGACGCCGCCCTCTCCTACGAGCCGGAGACTTCGGAGGCGCTCGGCTTCGGCTTCCGCTGCGGCTTCCTCGGCCTGCTGCACATGGAGATCGTGCGCGAGCGGCTGGAGCGCGAGTACGACCTCGAGCTGCTGGCGACGACGCCCAACGTGCGCTATGAGGTCCACCTCACCGACGGCACGTCGATCGAGGTCCGCAGCCCGACCGAGATGCCGGATCCCGGGACGATCGAGTCGATCGACGAGCCCTATATACGCGCCACGGTCATCGCCCCCAGCGACTACGTCGGCGCCGTGATGGAGTTGTGCCAGGCGCGGCGCGGCACCCACGTCGACATGCACTACCTCAGCCCGCAGCGGGTGCAGATTCGCTACGACCTGCCGCTGGCGGAGATCGTCCTCGACTTCTTCGACTACCTGAAGTCCTCCACGCGCGGCTACGCCTCACTCGACTACGAGCCGATCGGCAACCGACCTGGCGACCTGGTAAAGCTGGACATCCTGCTCGCCGGCGACAAGGTCGACGCGCTCTCGATCGTCGTCCACCGCGACTTCGCCTACGAGCAGGGCAAGGCGCTGGTCGAGCGGCTGAGAAGAACGATCCCCCGCCAACTCTTCGACATCCCCGTACAGGCCGCCGTCGGCTCCCGCGTTCTCGCCCGTGAGACGGTGAAGGCGCTGCGCAAGGACGTCACCGCGAAGCTCTACGGAGGCGACGTCACCCGCAAGCAGAAGCTGCTGAAGAAGCAGAAAGCGGGAAAGAGACGGATGAAGCAGGTGGGCCGGGTCGAGGTTCCGCAGGAGGCGTTCCTCGCGGTCCTCGAGATAGACGAGTAGGTAGGGTGCCGCGCCATGGCGATCAAGACTGAAGCGATAGGCAAGGAATGGCCCGGCTTCACCTATCAGGTGGGACGGGAGAAGATCAGGGAGTACGCGGAGGCGTTGGGGCTCGACAACCCCGTCCACTTCGACGTTGAGGCGGCGAAGGCGGCTGGCTTCCGCGACGTGGCGGCCCCGCCGATGTTTTGCGTCGTCTTCAGCGGCCGCGCGATGGCCCCGGCGCTGCTCGATCCCGAAGTCGGAATGAACTTCGCGACCATGGTCCACGGCGGCCAGGAGTTCGAGTGGGGTGAGCCGGTTTGCTCCGGCGACGAGATCACGACCACGCCGAAGTGCCTGGAGATCTACGAGAAGGACGGCAAGGGCTTCTACGTCTTCGAATCCGTCTCCGTCAATCAGAAGGGCGAGCAGGTCGTGCGCGCCGTCTGGACCAACATCGTCAGGGGGGTTTGAGATGGGCGAGCTGAACTCGGGAGACCAGATTGCGGAGCTGCGGGTGATCCCGGACAAGTACCTGCCGCACCGCTACGCCGGCGCGTCCGGCGACTTCAACCCGATCCACATCGATCCCGAGTTCGCCAAGGCGGTCGGCCTGCCCAACAACATCCTGCACGGGCTCTACTCGATGGGCCT
>Ga0299914_10002293_pt1 | contig 13144 bp, 13 predicted proteins | sample RVTome_10_FD_201361 | JGI IMG/M metagenome (GOLD analysis project Ga0299914, IMG submission 201361) | Soil microbial communities from uranium-contaminated site in the Upper Colorado River Basin, Wyoming, United States - RVT153D57 (version 2) ...
TTTTTCCGCTTGCAGAACCCGTCCGTGATCCGCAGGCTGCAGGAACGCTTCAGCGACATGCCGGAAAACCCGGACCCGAAGACCGTCTTCCTCAAACTTCGCCAACTGCGCAACGACTGGTAAGGACCTGCCGTGTCTTGATCGCCAATCAGCGTCACCTGTTCGACATCCCCGACGACGTCGCCTATCTGAACTGCTCGTCCCATTCGCCGCTGCTGCGCAAGGCCTTCGAGGCCGGACAGCCGGCGGTGATGCGGAAGGCGCACCCCTGGGGCAGCTTCCGCGAGGATGCGGCCGCCGAGTGCGAGACGTTGCGCGGCCTGTTTGCCTGCCTGATCGGCGCGGCCGACCGGGACATCGCGATCGTCCCTTCGACCGCCTACGGCATCGCCACGGCGACGCTCAATCTGCCGGTCGAGCGTGGTCAGAAGATCGTCGTGCTGCAGGATCAGTTCCCCTCCAACTATCACGCCTGGGTGCTGCTGGCGCGCGAGACGGGCGCGGAGCTGGTCACGGTGGCACGGCCGAAGGACGGCGACTGGACCTCGGCGGTGCTGGCGCGGATCGACGGCGGCACGGCAATCGCCGCCCTGCCGCCCTGCCACTGGACGGACGGCAGCCGCGTCGACCTGCAGCCGATCGGCGAGCGTTGCCGCGCGGTCGGCAGCGCCTTCGTCATTGACGCCACGCAGGCCTGCGGCGCCCAGCCGGTGGACGTGCGCGCTCTGCAGCCGGACTTCCTCGCCGCATCCGGCTACAAGTGGCTGCTCTGCCCCTACACGCTGAGCTTCCTCTACGCCGCGCCGCACCGCCAGAACGGCCGGTCGCTGGAGCACCACCGCACTAATTCCGCGAACGAGGGGCGCGCCTTGGCAGAGCACGACTCGGTGGTTTCCGACGGCGCGCGGCGCTACGACATGGGCGAGCGCAATAACCCGATCGGCCTGCCGATGGCGATCGCCGCGATCGAGCAGCTGCTCGCCTGGGACCCGGCGAAGATCGCGGCAACGATCAAGCCGATGACGGATCGCATCGCCGAGATGGCGGCAGAACGCGGCTTTATCGTGCCCCCGGCGGCGCACCGCGTATCCCATATCGTCGGCATGCGCCGGCCGGGCGGCGTGCCGGCGGATATCGACAAGCGGCTCGCCGCCGAAAACGTGCATATCAGCCTGCGCGGCGATTCCATCCGCGTCAGCCCGCATGTCTTCAACAGCCTCGACGAGGTGGACCGGCTGTTCGCTGCGCTTGACCGCGCACTTTAGGCGCGCCCACCAGCGGAGGATTTCATGGTTGCGACGGCCGAACGCAGGACGGGCAATCTGTTCGCCGGGCTGCCGGAAAGCCTGCCGGCGGAGCGCGTCGATGTGCTATTCGACACCGGCGGGGTGACCGCGGAGCGCATCGTCTCCACCGGCCAGGCGACACCCGCGGGGCAATGGTACGACCAACCGCGCGCGGAATGGGTGCTGCTGCTGCAGGGCGCGGCCGGGCTTCGCTTCGATGACGAGCGCGAGCCGCGGACGCTTGGTCCCGGCGACTACGTTTTCATCCCGGCCCACGCCCGCCACCGGGTCGAATGGACCAGCGACGCCGAGCCCACCCTGTGGCTCGCCATCTATGTGCCGTCGGCGGAGCCGATGCCGCGCTAGCGGACGGATATGCTAAATTGGCGGACTCTTCCGGCCCGTCCGGGCCGATCAACCAGCAAGGACCGAACATGCGACAGCTCAGGATTCCGGCGGTATTCATGCGTGGCGGCACCAGCCGGGCGATCGTGTTCCATCGCCGCGACCTGCCGGAAGACCGCGCCGACTGGGACGAGATATTCCTCGCCGCGCTCGGCAGCCCCGACCCCAACCAGCGCCAGCTCAACGGCATGGGCGGCGGCATCTCGTCGCTGTCGAAGATCTGCATCGTCGCGAAATCGGACCGCACGGATGCGGACATCGACTACACCTTCGCGCAGGTGTCGCCGCGCGAGGCCTGGGTGAGCTATGCCGCGATGTGCGGCAATATGTCCTCCGCCATGGGGCCCTTCTCCGTCGACGAGGGGCTGATTCCGGTCACGGGCAACGAAGCGGTCGTTCGCATCCACAACACCAACACCGGCAAAATCATCCACGCCCATTTCGCGGTCGACGACGGCGCGGCGGCGATCGACGGCGACTACGAGCTGCTGGGCGTCGCCGGGACCGGCGCGCCCGTGCGCATGGACTTCATCGCGCCGGGCGGCGCCAACACCGGCAAGCTGCTGCCGACCGGCAACGTCATCGACACGCTGGACGTGCCCGGCGTCGGCAGGGTCGAGGCGTCGCTGGTCGACGCGGGAAGCTCGCTCGCGCTGATCGACGCCGAGCGTATCGGTCTCAAGGGCACGGAATCGCCGATGGAGATCGACGCGCCCACGATGCTGGAAACGATCGAGAAAATCCGCTGCGTCGCCGGCGTGGCGATGGGCATCTCCGCGACGGCCGAGGAGTCGCGGTCAACGCGCCCCAACCTGCCGAAAGTCGCGATGGTGGCGCCGCCTCGGCAAGCGACGACGTTGTCCGGACAGACGGCCGACGCTGCGGCGGGCGATCTCACCGCCCGCATCATCTCGAGCGGCAACTGCCACCGGGCGCTGCCGCTGACCGGTGCGATCTGCACCTCGGTCGCGGCCCGCATCGAAGGCACCATCGCGCACCGCTTCGCACGCAAGGCGGAAGCGCGGGATTCCGACATCCGCCTGATGCAGCCGTCCGGCGTCACCAACCTGAAGCCGGTCGTACGCCGCGAAAGCGGCCAGTGGGCCGCGGAGCGTGTCGGCGTCTACCGCACGCAGCGCCGACTGTTCGACGGCTACGTCTACGTTCCGGCGTCTCGCGTGCCGCGCCTGACCGCCGCCCCCAGCCGCCTGCCGCACGCCGCCGACTAGAGCAGCCTGCGATAAGCTGCTCCGACTTACTTCGCGCGCATGTTCTTGACCATCTGCTGTGCGGCGACCGCCATGATGCGGTAGTCGACCGACAGCGTGACCAAGTCGAAACCTTCCTTGACCATCTTCTTGGCGTACTCCCAGGAGCCGCAGTGGATGCCGACCTTCACGCCGCGCTTCTTGCAGGTGTCCTTGATGTAGTTGATCTGCTTGACCACCACCGGATCGGTCTGGTCGAGCTTTGCCTCGCGGCCGAGCGCGAGGCCGAGATCGGACGGACCGACATAGATCGAGTCGAGCCCCTTCACCTTCAGGATGGCGTCGAGATTCTTGAGCCCGTCCTCGGTCTCGATCATGCCGATGGCGAGCACGGTCGCATTCGCCTTCTTCTGGTAGTCGTCGCCGCCATACAGGGACGCGCGCGCCGGTCCGTTGCTGCGGTAGCCGCGCGGCGGGTAGCGGCAGGTCCGCGCGAGCCGGTCCGCTTCCTCGGCGTTGTTGATCATCGGGCAGATGACGCCGTAGCAGCCGGCGTCCAGCATCTTCATGATCGTGCCTTCCTCGAGCCACGGCACGCGGCACATCGGCGTCGCGTTCGTCGTGCTGATCCCCTGCAGCATCGGGATCGCGGTGTCGTAGCCCACGATGCCGTGCTGCAGGTCGACGGTGACGGAATCGAAGCCCTGATGGGCCATCACCTCGGCGGCGAAGCCGCTCGGGATCGAGCACCAGCCGTTGATCACGGCGCCGCCCTTCCGCCAGATCTTGCGGACGTTGTTTGCACGCATTCTCGGTTTCCTCTCCTGTTCGTTATTGCCGGCGCGTTTAGCGGCGCTCCAGCACTTCCTTGTTGATCACGTAATCGGGGTTCAGCCGGCCGTCGATGGCGTCCAGCACATTCTGCGCGCAGACCAGCCCGCCGCGCTCCACCGCTTCCTGGCTCGCCCCGCCCATATGCGGCGTCATCAGCACGTTGTCGAGCTTGAACAGCGGATTGTCCGCGTCCGGCGGCTCTTTCGCCTGCACGTCGAGCCCGGCGGCGCGGATCACGCCGCCCTTCAAAGCGTCGATCAGCGCCGGCTCGTCGACGATGCGGCCGCGGGCGCAGTTGATCAGGACCGCGCTTTTCTTCATCCGCCCGAGCTCGTTCCGGCTGATCATATGCTGCGTCTCGGGCGTCAGCGGCGTGTGCACCGTGACGTAGTCGACCTCGGGCAGCACGGCCCGGAATTCCTTCACCGGGGTACAGCCCGCGTCGGTGATGCGCTTCTGGTCGATGTAGGGGTCGCAGACCAGCACGTCCATCTCGAAGGCGCGGCAGCGCTGGGCGACGCGGGTGCCCACGCGGCCGAAGCCGACGATCAGCACCTTCTTCCGCCACAGCTCGGTCATGTAGGAGGTCAGGCGATAGGGCCAGTTGTTGGCGCGGATCGCCCGGTCGTGCTGCACGCCCTGCTTGGTGACCTCCAGCATGAGATAGAGGGTCAGCTCCGCAACATTGACCGCGTTCGCCTCGCCGACCACGGTCAGCGCCGCGCCGCGCTCGTTCATCGCCGGGATGTCGACGTTGTCATAGCCGACGCCGAGGCGCGAGATGACTTTCAGCTTCTCGGCGCTGCGGATCATGTCCGGGCTGATCTTGGCGCCGCGCAGCGTCATGCCCGATGCATCGCGCATCAGCTCTTTCAAGGAATCATTCGCGACGTCGAGGACGACTTTCGCGTCGATATCGTCGCGCGCCTCGAACAGGGCCATCGCCGAGGCCGGCAGCTTGCCGACGACGAGAACTTTGTGCTGGTTCTTGCTCATTTCCCCCTCAACCGCAGCCGATCCGCCATCGATAGCAGGATTCCGCAAGTGCGCGCAATCAACGGGCGAACCCCGGCCAGGCGGTCGGAGATTGACGGCGGCCCGGCTCCCGGCTCCAATGCGTCTGAACCGACAGGAGGCAACGATGGACACGCACGACCCCAAACTGCTCGAGGCGCTCCGCAAGTACGATACCCCGACGATCTGCAACGGCCTTGAGATCGTCGCACCCCAGCGGCGGGCGACCGGCTTCACGACCTCGCCGATGGTGTCGTGCGATCCCAAGCTGCCGCCGATCGTCGGCTACGCGCGGACCGTGACGATCCGCGCGGTCGAGCCGTCGCCGCTGCCGCCGATGGCGCAGAAGGACAAGCGGATCGCCTACTACGAATACATTGCGTCGAAGCCCGGGCCGACCATCCCGGTGCTCCAGGACATCGACCCCGTGCCCGGCTTCGGCGCCTTCTGGGGCGAAGTGCAGACGAACGTGCACAAGGCGCTTGGCTGTCCCGGCGCGGTGACCAATGGCTCGATCCGCGACCTCGACATGCTGGCCGAGGGCTTCCACCTGATCGGCGGCGAGGTCGGACCGAGCCATGCGCATGTCCATGTCGACGACTTCGGCAAGCAGGTGAACATCTTCGGCATGTCGGTGAGGCACGGCGACCTGATCCATGCCGACCGGCACGGCGCCGTGGTCATCCCGCACGATGCCGCGGAAGGCCTGCCCGCCGCCATCGCCAAGATCGAGAAGAAGGAGCGGCTGATCCTGGACGCCGCACGGGCGCCGGGCTTCACCGTCGATGCGCTGCGCAACGCGATGGCCGCGGGGGAAGATATTCACTAAGTCTGCACGATACCTGCCTCCGCAAGCGCCCGTAACGCCGCTTCGCACAGCGCCGGAAGGTCCTGATCGGCATCGAGACTGGGCCAGTCGGCGACGGCGACGGCCGTGCGCCGTTGCATGCGCCCGACCTCGACCGTCGCGTCCGACACGTCATTCCGGCGGTCGGTCAGGCGGGCGTCCTGGGTGCCGGGGGTCACCTCCAGCCACAGGCCGGCGAAGGGAACGCCGGCGGCCTGCGCCACGCCGCAGATCGCCACCCGCTCCTTCTCGGTCCGGAACACGGCGTCAGCGATGACGCTGCAGCCGGACGCCAGCGCCGCACCGGCCAGCGACTGGAGCTGGTCGTAGACGCGGCGGCTCGCCTCGCGCGTATACGCTTCCCGCGGCAGCCGGTCGAACAGGTCCACCGCATACATCCGCTTGCGCAGGACGTCGGTGCGGATCACCACCGCGCCCGGCGCGCCGCCGATGTCCGGCGCCAGCACATGTGCGAGCGTGGTCTTTCCGCTGCCGGACAGGCCGCCGACGGCGACGAGGGCCGGCTTCGCGGGCCGCGAGAGCCGCATCGCCAGGTCGAGATAGCGTTCCGCCTCTCGCCGGTCGCGCGCCGCTTCGTCCGCATCCTCATGCGCGGCTGCCGTCGCGGCGGCCACATGCGCCCGGATAGCGGCCCGCACCGTGAGGTATAGCTGAAGCGCCGCGAGCCCGCCGTAGTCCCCCGTCCGCTCGAGATAACGGTTGATCACGACGTTGGCGAGACGCCGCAGCCCGCGATGCTCGAGGTCCATCAGCAGGAAGGCGAGATCGTACATCACGTCGATCACCGCCAGTTCGTCGTTGAACTCGATGCAGTCGAACAGGGTCGGCCGGCCGTCGACGAGGCAGATGTTGCGGAGGTGCAGGTCGCCGTGGCAATGGCGGACGAAACCCGCCGGGCCGCGCGATGCCAGCGCGGGCCGGCACGTCTGCAGCAGTCCGGCGCAGCGCTCGCCGATCGCGTCGATCTCGGCGTCGCGGAATGGCTTTCCCGACCAGCGCCGCAGGCTCACGGCATTGCCGTCGATAACGGCCCCGATTGCGGCCGCGGCATCGACGTCCGTCCGCTTCCCGGCGTCGTCATGGAACGCCGCGATCACGTCGGCGAGCGAGTCCATCAGCGCGTCGTCCAGGGTATTTCGTTGCGCCAGACGGTCGAACAGCGTGTCCTGGTCAAACCGCTGCATCACCACGGTCCAGTCCACGGCCTCGCCCGCGCCGCCGAGCGCCAGGCTGCCGTCGGCGCTTCGGGTCACCGGAAGGACGCCGCGGTATATGTCCGGAGCGGTACGGCGGTTGAGCCGCAGCTCCGCTTCGCACGCCGCGCGCCGCTTTTCCAGGGTCGAGAAATCCATGTAGGGGAACCAGACCGCGCGCTTCATCTTGACCGCACGGTCGCCGGCGAGGAAGACGTAAGCCCCATGCGTCTCGATTACCTCGACCGGCTTGCCGCCATGGGATGAGGGGGCCGACAGGAAGGCGACAGCCGCGCTCTGATCCTCGACGATCGTGCCGGGCGCGCGCCGTCCCGCCTCGGGAATCTCGCTCTTGCGATCCATCGGCTGAAGCATCCCCGACTGCGGCCGGACGATCAATGCGGCAAATCAAGGTTAACGAAAAACCGGCTCGCCCCGCATTTCCGGGATTCCGCAAAGCCGGACTGCAAAAATGCGAATTCTCCTGCGGCGACATGCCGCTATCCTGTTGTTCCCCAAGCAGATGCCGGCTACCATTCCGCAAATGCTGAGAATAAGAGGCGCTAACGCGCTGCCGGGAGTCGTCACTGTCACAGGGGAGTCTTTGATGAAGCTCTTGAAATACATCGTATTGGCCGCATCCGTGGCCTTCGTCCATCAAGCGGCACCGGCAGCAGCCGACGATGGCCCGACCTTGAAGGCGGTCAAGCAGCGCGGACACGTGCTGTGCGGCGTCAACCCGTCGCGCTACGGCTTTGCCGCCGCCAACAGCCAGGGCAAGTGGGAGGGCCTGGACGTCGACTTCTGCCGCGCGACGGCCGCTGCCGTCTTCGGCGACGCCGAGAAGGTCAAATACGTGCCGCTGAGCGCCGTACAGCGCTTTCCGGCGCTGCAGTCCGGCGAAGTCGACATGCTGTCGCGCACGACGACCATCACGCTCACGCGCGATGCGGCGCTCGGCTTCAACTTCGGACCGGTGACCTTCTACACCGGCACCGGCTTCATGGTCTGGAAGGACGCGAAGGTCACCAAGGTCGACGAGCTGAACGGCGCCAGCATCTGCGTCCTGCCGGGCAGCACGACGGAGAAGAACATCGCCTCGCTGTTCAAGGCGAAGGGTATGACCTTCACCCCGGTCGTGATCGAGAACACCAAGGAGTTGGTCGGCGCCTACATGGCTCACCGCTGCGACGTGCTGTCGATGGATCAGGCAGGCCTGCCGGGCCACAAGAAGTTCGACGCCAAGAATCCCGACGACCACATCATCCTGGACGGCGTCTTCTCGAAGGAGCCGCTCGCCGTCGGGGTCCGACATGGCGACGACCAGTGGTATGACATTACGAAATGGGTGGTGAACGTCACCTTCGACGCCGAGGAAAGAGGAGTTCATCAGGACAACGTCGACAAGATGCTGCAGTCGAAGGATCCGGATATCCTGAATCTGCTCGGGGTCACCGGCGACCTCGGCAAGAAGCTCGGAGTCGACTCCAAGTGGAGCTACAACATCATAAAGCAGGTCGGCAGCTACAAGGACATCTACGACCGTAGCTTCGGCGAGAAATCGCCGTTCAAGCTGCCGCGGGGATTGAACGCCCAGTGGAAAGACGGTGGCCTGATCTACGGCTACCCGGTGAAATAGAACCGCGAGACCGACTGCCGCCGATCCGATCGGTCGGCGGCAGGCTCGTCTCGGCTATCCGTTCCACAGCGCCTGTCCGGCCCGCCGGATAGGCGCCAACCAATGGTCGTTCGATGGCGGCGTCCGAGGCTTCGCGCAAGAGCGATACATCGATATTCAACAGCCTCGCCTTCCGCGGCGTGGTCTATCAGGTGCTGCTCGGCGCGGGCGTCGTCCTGCTCGGCTGGTACCTCTACTACAACACCAACGCGAACCTGGAGCGCCAGGGCATCGCCACCGGCTTCGATTTCCTGGGGGAACGCGCCGGTTTCAGCATCGGCGAGTCGCTGATACCGTTCGACTCCGCGAACAGCTACGGGCGAGCGCTGGTCGTCGGCATCTTCAACACGCTTTATGTCGCCGCCTTCGGAATCGTGCTGGCGACGATCCTCGGCGTCTTCGTGGGCATCGCCCGGGTCTCCACCAACTGGCTGATCTCGAAGCTGGCGTCCGGATATGTCGAGGTGTGCCGCAACGTACCGGTCGTGCTGCATGTGATCTTCTGGGCGTCGGTAATCCGCATGCTGCCGCCGCCGCGCGAGGCGCTGGCGCCGTTCGCGGGCGTCTTCATCACCAACCGCGGCGTAATCTATCCGATACCGGTCGAGAGCCCGGTCTATCCCTGGGTCGGCGCGGCGCTGGTCGCCGGCATCGTCCTGGCGACCCTATTCGCGCGGTGGGCGTCGCGGCGCCGCGAGCAGACCGGTCAGCACGTGCCGAGCTTCTTGCCGGGGCTCGGCATCATTCTCGGACTGCCGCTTCTAGCCTGGCTCGCCGGCGGCGCGCCGATCGACTGGAGCGTCCCCGCACTGCGGGGCTTCAATTTCCAGGGCGGCGCGTCGCTGACGCCGGAATTCGTCGGCCTGCTCGTCGGCATCACCGTCTACACCGGGGCCTTCATCGCCGAGATCGTCCGCGCCGGTATCCAGTCGGTGCCGCACGGACAGATCGAGGCCGCGCGCGCAGTCGGGCTGCGCCCCGGTTTGGTGATGCGGCTTGTCATCCTGCCGCAGGCGCTGCGCGTCATCGTGCCGCCGACCACCAGCCAGTATCTCAGCTTGACCAAGAACAGCTCGCTCGGCGTGCTGATCGGCTACCCGGACCTGGTCAACATCGGAAACACGACGCTCAACCAGACAGGCCAGGCGCTCGAAGCCATCGCCATCATGATGACGGTCTACCTGATCATCAGCCTGACCATCTCGCTGTTCATGAACGTCTACAACCGCCTCGTGGCGATCCGGGAGCGCTAGGGAGATGGCCGAGATGCTTGCACGTACCGGCGACGACTCCCCGCCCATGGAGCGCACCGCCTTCGTCCACAAGTCGAGCGAGCCGCCGCCGATCGAGAAGATCGGCGCGCTCCGCTGGATGCGGCAGAACCTTTTCAGCAGCCCGTTCAATTCGGCGCTGAGCCTCGTCACGCTCGGCCTGGTCGTCTACTGGGGCGCCGGCTTCATCAAGTGGGGTATCCTGGACGCCGTCTGGTATACCCCGGATCATGAGGTCTGCCGCGCGGCGGCGGGCGCCTGCTGGGCGGTGATCGCCGAGAAGCACCGCCCGATGCTGTTCGGCGTCTATCCCTATGCGGAGCACTGGCGCCTTATCATTGCGCTGGTCGTATACCTGTCGACCGTGACGGCGACGCTGACGCCCTATTGCTGGAAGCGCAGCATCCTGATCCCGCTGTGGACCGTATCGCTCGCCGTGACCGGCGTCATGCTGTGGGGCGGCGTGTTCGGCCTCACCTATGTCGACTCCGCGCAATGGGGCGGCCTGCCGCTCACCATGGTCTTGTTCACCGGGACGGTCGTCATCGGCTTCCCCATTGCAATCCTGCTGGCGCTCGGCCGGCGCTCGCAGCTCCCCGCGGTCAAGGCAGTCAGCGTCACACTGATCGAGTCGATGCGCGGGGTGCCGTTGATCACCATCCTGTTCGTCGCCGTCAACGTCTTCCCGCTGTTCCTGCCCGAGGGCTTGGAGATCGACAAGATGCTGCGCGTCGTGGTCGGCATGGCGATCTTCTTCGCCTGCTACCAGGCGGAGGTGATCCGCGGCGGGCTGCAGGCGATCCCGCGCGGCCAGTATGAGGCGGCGGAAGCGCTCGGGCTCGGTTACTGGCGCATGATGGTCAAGATCATCCTGCCGCAGGCGCTGCGCATCTGCCTGCCCGGCATCGTCAACCACATCATCGCCGCCCTGAAGAACACCTCCTTCGTCCTCATCATCGGCCTGTTCGACATCCTCACCGCGACGACGGCCGTCATGCAGGACCCGCTGTGGCGGCGCTTCTTCGTCGAGGCGTACCTGTTCGTCGCCGCCGTCTATTTCATCTTCTGTTTCGCGCTGTCGAAATACAGCCAGCGCGTCGAGCAATGGCTGAACGAAGGCCGCCGTTTCTAAGGGAGCACAGACCATGAGCGTACAGGCCGTCGCAGAGACCCCGGAATCGGCGGAGCCCGTGATTCGGCTGGTCGACGTCAACAAATGGTACGGCGAGTTCCAGGCGCTGAAGGACATCAACCTGACGATCGCGCGCGGCGAGCGCGTCGTCGTCTGCGGCCCGTCGGGCTCGGGCAAGTCGACGATGATCCGCTGCATCAACCGGCTGGAACAGCACCAGCGCGGCTCGATCGTCGTCGACGGCATCGAGCTGACCGACAACCTTAAGAACATCGAGGCCATCCGCAGCGAGGTCGGCATGGTCTTCCAGTCCTTCAATCTGTTCCCGCATCTTCGGGTCATCGACAACCTGACGCTGGCGCCGATGTGGGTCCGCAAGATGCCGAAGAAGGACGCCGAGGAAGCGGCGATGGAGTATCTCCGGCGGGTCAGGATCCCGGAACAGGCCTACAAGTTCCCGGGCCAGCTCTCGGGCGGACAGCAGCAGCGCGTCGCGATCGCCCGCGCGCTCTGCATGCAGCCGAAGATCATGCTGTTCGACGAGCCGACCTCCGCGCTCGACCCGGAGATGATCAAGGAAGTGCTCGACGTGATGATCGAGCTGGCGGAAAGCGGGATGACGATGATCGTGGTCACTCACGAGATGGGCTTCGCCAAGACGGTCGCCGACACCATGGTCTTCATGGATGCCGGCGAGATCGTCGAGATCGCCCCGCCGAAGGTCTTCTTCGAGACGCCAAAGAGCGATCGCACGAAGCTGTTCCTGAGCCAGATCCTGACGCATTGAAGCGTCCCCGCCGCCGAGTGACGGCCGTCATAGCGGGCAGGCCGGCGCCTCTATAAAACAGCGGATGAGTTCTCGCGCCCCACGCGAGCGACTCGGAAGACATATTCAATGCCCCTAAAATCTTGGCCGCGCCGTTTCGCGGCCTTTTTTTTGCCTTATTGGACTATTAGCGTCAGAAAATTCCTATCGGTGGGACTATGCGCCGAAGGGTCGTCGGCAGGAAATTAACGAAGGATTAACCCCGGACGGTGAAGATGCGCAGCGAGACGATGGCGATGCCCCGAGGTTGGGGCGAGGAGCACTATCCCATGGCGCTGCGACTGGTGACTGCCGGCGATCACTCCGAACTGCTCGACGGTGCGACCAAGGCGCCAGGCGCCGGCATCGTGGTCGGCGTGTTCTCGGGCTCGATGTTCTGGCTCGGCCTGGCGATCGGCTGGAGCCTCTGGGGCTGAGACCAGGCGCCTGCGCCGAGGACGACGGTACGAAGGCGACCCTGGCGGTCGCCTTATTCTTTTCCGGCCCGCGGCGCGCCGCCATACCGGCGCTGGCCCGTCATCCGGTTGTAACCTGATTGAAGCCCGATCTTCGCATGCGCCCGGTACCGTGGCGCAAGGCAGGAACGCGATGCTCATCGTCCAGATCACCGATACGCATATCAAGCCGCACGGTCGTCTCGCCTACCGCAAGGTCGGCACCGATGCGTTTCTCGAACGTGCGGTCGCCGCCATCAATGCGCTCGACCCGGCGCCGGACCTCGTCGTGGTGACGGGCGACCTGGTCGATGCCGGCATGCCCGAGGAATACGAGCGCCTGCACGGTTTCCTCGACCGCCTCGTGTTTCCGGTCTTCGTCATCCCGGGCAACCATGACGAACGCGGCGCGCTGGCCGACGCCTTCGCCGCCGGCCGCTACCTGCCGGCCGCGGGCCCGCTGCACTACGCCATCGAGGACTGGCCGGTCCGCATCCTCGCGCTCGATACGCTGATCCCGGGCAAGGCAAGCGGCGCACTTTGCGCGGACCGCCTCGCCTGGCTTGCCGACCGGCTGGCCGAGGACCGCCGGCGGCCGACCGTATTGATGATGCATCATCCGCCCTTCGGGACCGGGATGAGCTATCACGACGACCGGCGGCTCGAAGGCCGCGAGGGCTTCGCCGCAATCGTCCAGGAGTTCCCTCAGGTCGGCTGGATCCTGACCGGCCATCTTCATCGCAACATGACGGCGAACTGGCACGGCGTGCCGGCGAGCTGCGTCTCCAGCACCGCCCACCAGGCGACGCTCGACCTTAGGCCCGGCGCGCCGCTGACCTTCACCATGGAGCCGCCCGCGATGTTCCTGCTCGGCTGGAGCGACGAGCATTTCTACGGCCATACGCACCTGATCGGCGCCTTCGACGGCCCCCATCCGTTCTTCTCGGGCGGCAAGCTGATCGACTAGGTCACCGACTCATTAAATCGCATCCAAA
>Ga0299914_10002294_pt1 | contig 13142 bp, 15 predicted proteins | sample RVTome_10_FD_201361 | JGI IMG/M metagenome (GOLD analysis project Ga0299914, IMG submission 201361) | Soil microbial communities from uranium-contaminated site in the Upper Colorado River Basin, Wyoming, United States - RVT153D57 (version 2) ...
CTCGTGTATCAGGAGCAGATCGTGTTGATGCTCCAGAAGCTCGCGGGCTACACGCCCGGCAAGGCCGACAAGGTGCGCAAGGCGATCGGGAAGAAGAACCGCGATCTGATGTCCGCCGAAGAGCCGGTCTTCATCGAGGGGTGCAAGACGAAGGCCGACATGACCGAACAACAGGCGCGCGAGCTGTGGAGGTTGATCCAGCCGTTCGCCGACTACTCGTTCAACCGGGCCCACTCGGCTTGCTACGCGTACATCGCGTACCAGACCGCGTGGCTGAAGGCTCATTACCCGATCGAGTACATGGCCGCCCTCTTGACGTCGGTGAAGGACCGCAAGGACGACAAGCCCAAGTACCTCGGCATGGCTCGCAAGATGAAGATCGAGGTGCTGCTGCCCGACGTCAACGAATCCGACCGGGACTTCACGCCGGTCGGCCAGACGATCCGGTTCGGGCTTTCGGCCATCCGCGGGATAGGCGAGAGCGTCGTCGAGAAGATCATCGAAGCGCGCGAGTCCAAGGGACGGTTCGAGACCTTCCACGACTTCTGTCGCAAGGTCGATTACGTCTGCCTCAATCGCAAGACGGTCGAGGCACTATCGTGGGCGGGAGCGTTCGAGGGTCTCGGGCACACGCGCAAGGGTCTGGTCGAGTGTGGCGAGATGATCTGCGCGGAGATCATCAACCAGAGGAAGCAAGAGGAGGTCGGGCAGTTCGACCTCTTCGCCGGCGCGGGTGATGGTGAGGGTACGGCCCGGGTGGATCAGCCTCTTCCGCTCGATGAGTTCAAGCGCGAGCTCCTCAATTCCAAGGAGAAGGAGATGCTCGGCGTCTACGTGTCCGATCATCCCCTGCTCGGGGTCGAGGGCCTTTTGGGCCGGATGACGACCTGCTCGATCTCGGGCCTGTCCGAGCGGACCCCCGGGGAGTCGGTCACCATCGGAGGTCTCGTTGCAAGTTTCACCAGACGCGTTACTAAGGCGGGCGGCATCATGCTGCAGCTTGCGGTCGAGGATCTGGCGGGGGCGAGCGTCGAGGTGCTCGTCTTCCCGAAGGTCTACGAGTCGTACTCATCGGTGATCCAGAACGACGAGATCCTCTTGATCGAGGGTCGGGTCGATCGCGACGTGCGAGACGACTCGGTGAAGATGATCGCGATGAAGGCAAGCAAGCCGGATCTCGGTGCCGACCGTCCGTTGATCATCAGCCTGCCGGTCGAATCCTGCACCGAGCCCGTGGTGGACTCGCTGAAAGAGGTGCTGACCGGTCACCCGGGGGCCACCCAGGTGTTCCTGCATCTCTCCGGCCGCAAGACCACGGTTCTTCGTCTCGACAGTCGCTACTCGGTTGACACGACCAATGGTCTGCACGCGGAGCTGAAGGCGTTGCTCGGGCCGGGGGCCCTCACGCCCGTTTAGCTCCGTCCCGGCGGCGCGCCGCTACTTGGAGCGAAGGCGGATCGCCGCCGCGATGCCGATCAGGACGACGGCCGCGCCGGCGGCCAGCAGGGCGGCGGCCCCCACGCCGCCGCCATCCTCTTCATCCGACTCCCCGGTGTCGTCGGCCTCTGGTGGCGGGGCCGCACAGTCTCGGGTCCCGTCGACCTCGAAGGACCACCTGTCCCTGGTCGGGTGGCCGTCCAGTCCGGAGACGACCTGGGTTCGCACGTTCCAGGTGCCGGGCTGACCCGGATCCAGGTTCGCGTGGATGGTGCGGTCCGTCACCTCGAAGTCGGCCACGACCGCGTTGCCGCATCCGTCGAGGACGGTGATCGTGGAGTCCCCCGTCGGGGGTTCGCTGAAATTGACGTACAGGTGGAGCGGGGGCTTCCCAAGCTGCTTGCCCTCATCGGGACGCGAGCTTTGGCGCTCGGCATGAGCGAGAGCTACTCCCGGAAGGGCGATCACGAGCAGCACGTGGATCGAAAGGCTCGCGGCGAGCCATCTCGGCCAAGAACCCATGCTCAGATGGTAGGCAGTCTCATCGGATACACGACCCACTCATCCCCATCCGAGCTCGTGCAACCGGTCCTCGTCGATCCCGAAATGGTGCCCGATCTCGTGAAGGACGGTCTTGTGCACCTGCCGCCGGATCGCTTCGCGCTTGCGCGCCATCCTCGTGATCGGACCCCGGTAGATCGAGATCTTGTCGGGGAGGGCGCGGTCGTACAGACCTCGGCCTGTGAGGGGAACGCCATGGTAATGACCGAGCAGCGAGTGCCCTCTCGGCAGATCGGCGACGAACTCGAGCGGCGGCTCGTCCTCCACGACGATCTCGACGTTCTGCATCTCGTGAGCCAACCCATCGGGCAGGGAGTCGATCGCCTCGATGACGAACAGCCGGAATTCTTCTTCTGTCACACCTCGATCAATCAGCGTCGCCCTCGTTTCCTCCCCCCGAACCCTTGGCCGCGATCATCACGCGGTGGGGGTAGGGGATCTCGATGCCATTCTCGTCGAAGGCCACCTTTATCTTCTCGCGCAACTGCCGAGCAACCTCCCATTGCTTCCCCGGCTTCGTGTCGGCCAACATGCGCCAGACCACCTCGTACTCGCCGAGCATCTCCACGCCAAGAACCTCGGGAGACCCGTAAAGCTTCCCGCCAACGCTGCCCCCGTTGTCGGAGACGCTCTGGGCAACCTCCTCCAGTACCTCCCGGACGCGGACGGGATCCTCTTTGTAGGCCACACCGACGTCGATGACCGCACGCGCCCAATCCTTGGAGCGATTGGCGACGTGGGTGATGTTGCTGTTGGCGATGAAATGCATGGTCCCGTCGAGTGCACGCAGGCCGGTCACGCGCAGGGTCAGTTGCTCCACCCTGCCGGCGGCGACCTGGTTGATCTCCACGTTGTCGCCCACGCCGAACTGGTCCTCCAGAAGGATGAAGAACCCGTTGACGACGTCGCGGACCAGGTTCTGTGCACCGAACCCGATGGCGAGGCCCAGCACGCCGACGCCGGCGAGGAGGGGGCCCAGTTCGAATCCAAGTTCGCTGACGATGTATATGCCGGCGATGGACCAGATCACCACGATGCCCGCCGATGAGACGACCTTCGCAAGCGTCTGGGTCCTCTGCAGGTGCCGCAATGGTGTCGTGTCCTGGCTCACTTTGCCCTCCACCTTCGTAACTCCGCGGCGGAGGAACCGCGTGAACAGGAAGGCGGCGATCAGGACGCCGGCGATGCGCATACCGGCGATAACGGCTGGATTCGCGATGAACTCGGACCACGACATGACTTGGACCCTCCCAGGAGGTCGTCTGCACTTGCGGGGGAAGAGGCTCGACCGGCGACCGGCGACCCATCCTGTACTACCACGCATGGGCGGCCGAGGAGAGAGCGCGCGCGGCTCGTCCCCGGGCGAGGGATGATTCTAGGGATGCCGTGCTACCGATGTCAGCGTATCCAGACCGATCCCGTCAAGGGGGCGTCGCCGTGGGCGCGCGGCGTCGTCGAGGGTGAGCAGATCCTCCTATGCCCCGTGTGCCAGAGCGAGGACCCGGAGTGGAGCAAGGCCCTCGACCGATGCCCCCGCTGCGGCAGCACCCGGCTCTCGATGGTGATGGGCTCGCTCACGTGCCGAGGCTGCGACTACGTGCGATTTTCCTAGTCGGTCCCTTAGAGCTGCGTGGCCCTCGCATCCTCCCACCCGCCCAACATCACCAACCGGCGCGCCGGACATAGCCGGTATTCCTGCACCAGAAGATGCGCCGACGCGGATAGCGGGCCCCCTATCGGTTTCTGGTGCAACTTTGCCGCCTATAGCGCCGGAGATCCGACTAGGAATCTCGACTATTAGGCTGCGGGGATGCTGGCTCTCATCGATGGGCGCGATAGCCGGGCCCCCGTTCAGATACCTCGGCCCGAAGCCGTGCGCGGCGGGGAACCCGTCGAGGAGGTGCGCGCCATCGTGCAGGACGTGCAGATCCGAGGCGACGAGGCGCTCCTGGAGTACACGAGGCGCTTCGACCGGGCCCGTCTGAGACCCGAAGAGCTGAGGGTCGACGAGGTCACGATCGGCCGGGCCAGGAAGCTCGTTCGTCCGGAGTTGATCGCAGCGCTCGAGGTCATGAAAGAGCGCCTCACCGAGACTCACGAGCGGCAGCTCCGCTCCACATGGCTCGACCGCCGGGACGGCGAGCTGATCGGGGAGCTGATCAGGCCCGTTAGGCGCGCCGGCATCTACGTTCCCGGGGGCCGGGCGGCATATCCATCGAGCGTGATGATGGGCGTCGTGCCGGCCACGGTGGCCGGCGTCGAGGGGATCGCGGTGGCGTCGCCTCCCGACCCGAACGGCGAAGTGGCGGAGCCTGTGCTGGCTGCCTGTGCCGTGGCCGGGGTGACCGAGGTCTACCGGATGGGCGGTGCCCAGGCGATAGCCGCGCTCGCATCGGGAACGGAGTCGGTCCGGCCCGTACAGAAGATCGTCGGGCCCGGCAACGTCTACGTCACTATCGCCAAGCGTCTGGTGCAGAACATCGTGGGGATCGACTCCGAGGCCGGTCCGACCGAGATCGCGATCATCGCCGATGGAAGTGCCGACCCCGGAGCGGTGGCGGCCGACATCATCGCCCAGGCGGAGCACGGCCCCCACGGAGCGCACGTCCTGATCACGTGGGAACCGGAGTTCGCCGAGGTCGTGTTGGTCAGGATCGAACAACAGCTGTCGATGCACCCACGTGGTGAAGACGTGGAGAACGCGCTGATCGAAGGCGGGACCGCGGTCCTGGTGCGCGACCTCGAACAAGCGATCGAGACGACCAACGCTTTCGCCCCCGAACACCTCGAGTTGATATTCGATGGAGCGTTCGACTTGCTCGATGAGATCCGCAACGCCGGGGCGGTCTTCGTGGGCGAGTGGTCGCCGGTGCCGGTGGGCGACTACGTCGCAGGGACGAATCACGTCCTTCCCAGCGGAGGCACGGCGCGCTGGTCCTCGGGATTGACCTCGAACGATTTCGTCAAGTCGATCTACGTCTCCGGGCTCGAGCGGAGGGCGCTCGAGAGACTTGCGCCTCACATCGACGCGCTCGCGGAGGCGGAGGGCCTGCCGTGGCACGCTCGCTCGGTTCGGGCTCGCCTCGAGTTGCCGGATCCGCTCTCATGACCGAGGCACGACGTATCCCTCTGCCGGTACGAGACGATCTCGCGGATCTGGACCCGTACGTGTCGCCGCAACAAGAGGCGCGTTACCAGATGAATACGAACGAGTCCCCGTACGAGCCTCCCGATGCGGTCATGGAAGAGGTCGTGGATCAGCTGCGATCGACGCGCTTCAATCGCTACCCGGATAAGGACGCCTCGGCCCTCGTCTCCGCGCTGGGCAACGAACTCGGGCGTTCGGCAGACGGGATCTGGGTCGCGAACGGCTCCAACGAGGTCTTCCTGCACCTCTTCCTAGGGTTCGGGGGGCCGGGGCGGACGTCGCTTACGTTCGAGCCGACGTATTCCCTTCACACGCTCATCCCGAGGATCACCGGAACCAGGACCCTCTCCCAAGCGCGCGACGACAGCTTCGCGATCGATCTCGACCGAGCCGTCGATCGGTTGCGACTCGAACGTCCCGACATCGTCATCGCATGCTCGCCCAACAACCCGACCGGGAACCTCGAGTCGCTCCCCACGATCACGGCCCTCCTCGAGGAGGCCCCGGGCTTGGTGGTGGTCGACGAGGCATACATCGAGTTCGGGTCACCCGAGGGCAGCGCGGTGTCGCTGCTCGACGACCACCCGAACCTGATCGTCACGCGCACGTTCTCGAAGGCTTGGAGACTCGCCGGCGTCCGGCTCGGATACATGCTCGCTCACGTCGATCTGATCGCGGATCTCGCACGCGTACGTCTGCCGTACCACCTCTCTTCGATCTCTCAAGCGTTCGGGATCGCCGCACTACGACACCGTGACGAGATGCTGGAGGCCGTCTCCGCGCTCGCAGAGGAACGCGACAGGATGTCGGTAGAGCTTCAAGCGATGGGGATCCGGTCGTATCCGTCGGAGGCGAACTTCGTGTTGTTCGAGGTGGACGACCCGGCGGCGGTGTGGTCGGGACTATCCGAGCGAGGGGTGCTGGTGCGTAACTATGGAGGGATGCAGGGCCTGGAGCGATGCCTCAGAGTCACGGCCGGTCTTCCGGAGGAAACGGACGCCTTCCTCGGCGCGATGAGGGAGGTTGTCGGTGACTGAGCGGACGGCGAAGGTCGAGCGCGCCACTTCGGAGACGAAGGTGAGCGTGGCCCTGAACCTCGACGGCGGCGCGGTCCGCGCGACCACCGGCGTGCCCTTCTTCGACCACATGCTCGATCAACTGGGCCGGCACGGTGGTCTGGGCCTCGCGGTCTCGACCGAGGGTGACCTCGAGATCGACGCCCACCACACCGTAGAGGACACCGGGATCGCGCTCGGCGAGGCGCTGGCAGAGGCTCTCGGGAACAAGCGGGGCATACGGAGGTACGGGGACGCTCTCGTACCGATGGAGGAGGCACTCGCGCAGGTTGCGCTGGACATCTCCGGCCGGCCCCTGCTCGTCTACTCGGCCGAGTTCCCCGCGGAGATGATCGGTCAATACGAGGTGAGCCTGACCGAGGAGTTCTTCCAGGCCCTCTGCCGGAGCGCCGGACTGACCGTTCACATCCGGCTCCTAGAGGGTCGCAACGCACATCACTCGGTCGAGGCGATCTTCAAGGGCTTCGCGCGCGCCCTGTCGGACGCGGTGTCCATCGACCCTCGCTCTGGAGGCTCGATCCCGTCCACGAAGGGAACCCTTTAGTGCGGGTGGCGGTCCTCGATCACGGGATGGGGAACCTGAGGAGCGTGGCCAAGGCTCTCGAGGCCGCCGGTGCGGAGGTGACCGTCACCGGCGAGCTCGATGAGGTCCGCCGGGCGGACGGGCTCTGCGTCCCGGGCCAAGGGATCTTCGGCCGCTGCATGGAGAACGTCACCCGAGCCGGCGCGGCCGAGCTCGTAGCCGACTGGGCCCGATCAGACAGGCCCTTCTTGGGCATCTGCCTGGGGATGCAGATCCTCTTCGAGTACAGCGAAGAGGGCGACGGCTTCGACGGCCTGGGGGTGCTCGGGGGAAAGGTGACCCGGCTACCGAATAAGGTGCCAGTGCCTCACATCGGTTGGAACACCGTGAACGATACGTATCTATATTTCGATCACTCGTTCGCCGCTCACCCGAGCGACCCCGCGATCGTCAAAGGGTGGTGCGAGCACGGTGAGAGGTTCGCAGCATGGGTGGAGGAAGGTCCGCTGCTCGCCGTTCAGTTCCATCCCGAGAAGAGCGGGAAGAGCGGCATCGAGATCCTAAGGAAGTGGGTCGAGAACTGATGGGTTTCATCGTCTATCCGGCGGTCGATATATCCGAAGGCCGTTGCGTGAGACTTCTGCAAGGCCGTTTCGGAACGGAGACCGTCTACTCCGACGATCCGGTGAAGGTCGCGATCGGGTTCGCGCGCGCCGGAGCGCGCTGGCTCCACATCGTCGACCTCGACGGAGCGAAGACCGGTATCCCGGCGAACCGAGAGCTCGTGCTCGAGGTCGTGCGCGCTGCATCGTGTCCCGTCCAAGCGGGCGGAGGGATGCGCACGCTGGACGATGTGGAAGAGGTCATCGCGGCCGGCGCGAACCGCGCCGTGCTCGGCACGGTCGCGCTTGAGGATCCCGACGCGATGGCCAAGGCTTGCACCCGCTACGGCGAGCGGATCGCAGTGTCGCTCGACGCGAAGGCCGGCGAGCTCGCCTCTCACGGTTGGACGGTCGGCACCGGTGTGCCGCTGCTCGAAGCCGTCAAGGCGTTCGAGGCAGCGGGGGTGGCTCATTTCATCTACACGGACGTGGGCCGCGACGGCACGATGGCCGGTCCCGACGTCGAGGGGTTGCTGCGCCTTACCGATGAGACGGATCTCCCCGTCGTCGCTTCGGGCGGCATCGGGACGCTCGAGGAGCTGAAGACCGTCGCTCGACTTCGTCCCCAGGGGGTCGAGGGCGCGATCATCGGGCGGGCCCTCTACGAGCACAAATTCACGGTGGGAGAGGCGATGCTCGCCGCCGATGAGGCCGCCGCCGGCCGTGACGAGCCGCCCCTCGTCGAGCCCCGCGGCTAGCGCCGGAGAGATAGCGCGTGCTGGCCAAGAGGATCGTGCCGTGCCTCGACGTGGACAAGGGCCGGGTCGTTAAAGGTGTTCGCTTCGTCGACATCCGCGATGCGGGGGACCCGGTCGAGCTCGCCGGCCGCTACGACGCCGAGGGGGCGGACGAGATCGTCTTCCTCGATATCACCGCTTCACATGAGCAGCGCGATCTGATCCTGGACGTGGCGGCCCGAACCGCTGAGAGCGTGTTCATCCCTCTAACGGTGGGCGGCGGGGTGCGAGAGGTTGCCGACGTGCGCCGCTTGCTCCGCGCCGGCGCCGACAAGGTCGCCATGAACACCGCGGCCGTGCGCTCGCCGGGCCTCCTCACGGAGGCCGCCGGCGAATTCGGGAGCCAGGCGATCGTGCTTGCCATCGACGCCCGGCGAGAAGGGGATTCCTGGACCGTGTACGTCGAAGGGGGGCGGAAGCCCACGGGGAAGAACGCCGTCGCGTGGGCGGCGGAAGGCTGCGAGCGCGGGGCCGGCGAGATCCTCCTGACGTCCATGGATCGCGACGGGACGAACGACGGTTACGACCTCGCCCTGACCCGAGCCGTGGCCACCGCCGTGCCGGTGCCGGTGATCGCCTCCGGGGGGGCTGGGAAGCCGTCCGACCTCGCCGACGCCGTGGATCCGGCCTTGGGAGCCGCGGAAGCGGCCCTCGCCGCCAGCGTCTTCCACTTCCAGGAGTTCTCGGTAAGCGATGCCAAGGAGGCTCTCAGGGAGCGCGGCCTGCCCGTTAGGATGCCCCTTCCATGACTACCTTCTTATTGGTCGCCGACGCGCAGACCAACGCAGAGATGCGCCACGAGGTCGGCGAACCGATCATGGACGACCTCATCTTCATCGAGCACGAGGGGAAGAGGATCGTGGTCGGCTCGGTGCTCGAAGAAGCGACGTTCGCTCACCGTGAGGACGTGGTCGATGAGTTCTGGAACGTCCACTCGCTCGGAGCGGAGGAGCTCCTTAAGGATGACTCCTTCCCCGACGGCTTCCTGATGGCCGAGCTTGCCGTGCGGGCCTTGAACCGGGTTGGGACGCGGACCGCCGTCGTTCCCTCCAGCTTCCGTCTGCTGGAGGCCGACTACCTGCGCGACAAAGGCATCGACCTGCGCGTAGACCAGGACGCGTGGGCGCTCAGGCGGAGACGGAAGGCGCCGTGGGAGCTCGAGGGGGCGGAGCGGGCCCAGCGGGCCGCCGACACCGCGATGCTCACGGCGGCGCGGATGCTGCGCGAAGCCGAGCCCATCAACGGAGGGCTCTTGCGCTTCGAGGGCGAGGTTCTCACCGCCGAATGGATCCGCGAAGCGATGTCGGCGGAGCTCCTGACCCAGGGGGCCGAGAGCGAGGAGATCATCGTTCACTCGGGGGACGCGTGCCTGAACGGTCACGAGATCGGTAGCGGCCCGATCCTGCCCGATCGGTCCGTGATCATCGACTGCTTCCCTCGAGACCGGCGTACCGGCGTCTTCAGCGACATGACGCGTACGTTCGTGCCCGGTCGGGCGTCGGGCGAGCTCGAGAAGCTGCACGCGCATTGCAGGACGGCGCTCGAGATCGCCTTCGAAACGATCCGACCCGGGGTCAAGGACGCTCACTCAAAGGTTGTTGAGTACTTCCACTCTCAGGGATTCCCGACGTTCGACCACCACACGGGTGATGAGCCACTCATCGAGGGGTTCTGGCATTCTCTCGGCCACGGCGTCGGGCTCCGGGTCCACGAGCGCCCGCGGGTGGGTCGCCGCTCCGACGAGCTGAAGGCCGGCGATGTGATCGCCGTAGAGCCCGGGCTGTACTTCCGGGGCATCGGTGGAGTGCGGTTGGAGGACACCGTCATCGTTACGGACTCCGGCATCGAACACATCACCGACCCGTTCCCTTACGACCTGGAGCCGTGAACCCGGCGGATCTGGTCTTCGACGAGAGCGGCCTCCTCCCGGCGATCGTCCAGGACGTGCGGACCAAGGACGTTCTGATGCTCGCGTGGGTGGACGCAGAGGCGGTCCGGCGGACCCTCGACACAGGGACCACCTGGTTCTGGAGCCGTTCGCGCCGGGAGTATTGGAACAAAGGCGCGACGTCGGGCAACGTTCAGAAGGTGGCCGAGGTTCGTTACGACTGCGACCAGGACGCGATCTTGATGCTCGTGGATCCGGCCGGCCCCGCTTGCCACACCGGAGAGACGACCTGCTTCTACCGTTCTTTCTCAGACGACGAAGGATGAGCATCTATAGGCCGGGCCGCGAGGAGTTCCTCGAGTTGGCTCGAGGGCATCGGATCGTCCCCGTCTGGCGAGAGGTACTGGCCGACTTCCAGACGCCGGTGGCGGCGTTCATGCGACTCGACCCGAAGCCGAACGGCTTCCTCCTCGAAAGCGTCGAGCGCGGTGAGCGGTGGGCGCGCTACTCGTTCCTCGGTGGGGACGCGTTCGCAACGGTCACGGCGCGCGGCGGCCGCATCACTGTCGAGGGCAACCCTCCCGTGTCACCTGAGGACGGCGAAGGCCCCCTCGCTTACGTTCGGAGGCTCCTCGAAACCTTTCAGGCACCCGAATTGGAGGGCTTGCCTCCGCTGCACGGCGGCGCGGTCGGATTCATCGGCTACGACTGCGTTCGGGAACTCGAACGTCTCCCGGATGAGCCGAACGATGATCTTGGCCTTCCGGATCTTGCACTCGTCTTGACGCGCACTTTCGTCGTGTTCGATCACCTCGCGCAGCGTGCGTACGTGATCACGAACGTGCCCATCGACGACGATCCCGAGGCCGGCTATGAGGATGCGATGCGCAGGTGCGATGTGGTCGTGGAGAAGCTGGCCGCGCCGCTGGGCTCTCCGCAGATGGACCTACGCCTCGATGAAGACATCGATTTCACATCGGTGGTGTCCGATGAGGCGTACGCTAAGTGGGTCGAGGCGTCCAAGGAGCACATCTACGCGGGCGACATCTTCCAGGTGGTCCCGTCGCGGCGCTTCGAAGCGCCCATCACGGGGTCTGCGCTCGGCGCCTACCGGGCCCTGCGCGCCCTCAACCCGAGCCCGTACATGTACTTCCTCAGGTTCGGTGCGACGGACGAGCATAAGGAGTTCGAGATAGCGGGATCGTCGCCCGAGCCGTTGGTGCGGGTGACCGGTGACCACGTGGTGACGCGTCCCATCGCGGGCACGCGGCGACGGGGGAGCGACGAGGACGAGGACAAGGCACTCGAGGTCGATCTCCTCGCCGACGAGAAGGAACGTGCCGAGCACGTGATGTTGGTCGATCTAGCGCGTAACGATGTCGGGCGTGTGGCGCGCTACGGCACGGTGTCGGTGGACGAGTTGATGGTCGTCGAGCGGTACTCCCACGTCATGCACATCGTCTCCAGCGTGACCGGTCGCCTGGCTCCCGGCAGAACGCCGTTCGATGCCTTGACTGCTTGTTTCCCCGCGGGAACCGTCTCCGGCGCGCCGAAGGTGCGCGCGATGGAGATCATCGACTCTCTCGAGGTGACGAAGCGCGGGCCCTATGCCGGCGTCGTCGGGTACATCGACTTCTCGGGGAACCTCGACACGTGCATCACGATCCGGACGATCGTCGCTACTGGCGGCACCGCTTACGTGCAAGCTGGCGCGGGTGTGGTGGCCGACTCGGTTCCCGAGGCCGAGGCCGACGAGACGCGCCGTAAGGCCGAAGCGCTACTGAAGGCGGTCGCCGCAGCCGCCCATGTCGACTAGCCCTCGTACGGCTGGAGGGCCTTGGCGTCGTCGGCGCTGAGAGTGAGATGTACCGAGTCGGTGGTGATCTCCTTGACCTCTGCGGCCGGAACGAAGTGATCCGACCCGAGGAGACCGTGCCTGAAGGCGATCCCGGAGAAGATGTCCCTCGTACGGTCGGCGACCACGGTCGTCACCTTGCCGAGCTCCTCCCCTTCATCCGAATGGACGGGGGTCCCTTCTTCGAGAGCCATCCAAGAGATCTGGTGTTGTGTCATGGCGGAGATACTAGATGTGATGAGAACCCCCCGGCTCGCCCCCCTCACCGCGGGGGCGTTCCTATGCTTGGTCGGAGCCTGCACCGGGGATGTGCAGAAGTTCGAAGCGCAGGAGGTCGAAGGTCCTCCCGAGGTGCAGATCTCGGTGGTGGAACAGCATGCCGAGCAATTCCACCTGGACGTCCCCGATCGTCCCGCGGCCTCTGAGGAGGAGCAGATCGCCGCGGCCTACATCCTTGGTGTCATGCAGCAGAACGGTTACTTCGCACGCCTGGACTCCGTCCCCGTGGCCGACCTGTTCCGCTCCACGAACGTAATCGCGGAACCCGAAGGCGGCGCCGAGGACCCGGCGGCGATCGTCGTCGTCCCCTACGGGACCGGGCCCGGCTCGCCGGACAACAACGCGGCGCTCGGTCTGTTCCTGGAGCTCGGCCGCGCCCTCAACGTGGCCGCCCCGGTCCACAAGGTGCAGTTCGCCGCGGTGGGGGCCGAGTACGCCGGCGAAGGTGGCGAGGCGCTGGGCTCGCGCCGCCTGGCGCGCTTCCTCCTCGACGAGGGCCAGGACCCGCTCGTGATCCAGCTTGTCGAGATCTCGGAGTCGGCCACCTTCTCTTTCAAGGCCTACGGAGACGGTGCCGAAGAGGCGAACCGGATCATGCTCGAGCTCACCGGCGGCAACGTCCTCACCGATGAAGCCCGAACCGTGAAGCCGGACGTCTTCGCCGATGCGGGATTCGAGCGCATGCTGGTCGTGGGAGAGCCGGAGACCGCGGGCGAGGTGCTCCTGGGATTCCTCGCCGACCTCGGCTCTCCCTGACCTGAGTGCGAACTGCGTAAGGGGATCCCTTACAGGATTCGCTCACCCCCCGCGGGGCGGAGATTAGGGTTCTCTCGATGTCCTTCCTGTCCGAGTTGCTCGATTCGACCCGCGCTCGCGTGGCCGAGGCGCGCTCGCTCGTGTCGGACGAGGTGCTCGAGCAGCGGGTGGCCGCAGCGAAGTCGCCGAGGGGCTTCCACGCGGCCCTCAAGGGCCCGAG
>Ga0299914_10002295_pt1 | contig 13140 bp, 13 predicted proteins | sample RVTome_10_FD_201361 | JGI IMG/M metagenome (GOLD analysis project Ga0299914, IMG submission 201361) | Soil microbial communities from uranium-contaminated site in the Upper Colorado River Basin, Wyoming, United States - RVT153D57 (version 2) ...
CTCCGTCGAGGCGAGGGCGAGCACCTGTGGGTCGCGCGTCGCAGCGACATCCACGCGTTCTCCGGCGACCCGGCCCTCGACATCGTGGCCGATAAGTCGTACCGGCATCCGAGTGGCTACCGGGACGTGATGGAGAAGCGGGAGCGGGCGCTGAAGCGCGTGCGCGAGATCGGGGGGGCCGCGTCGTGAGCGACGCTCTCGTGCCGTTGCTGCTGGCGTTCGCCGACGACGAGTTGGTGCTCGGGCACCGTCACTCCGAGTGGACCGGCTGGGCTCCTCACATCGAAGAGGACGTCGCGTTCTCGTCGATCGCGCAGGACGAGATCGGGCATGCCGCCGCCTACTACTCGGTCGCCTCGAAGATCACCGGCAAGGATCCCAACGAGCTGGCCTTCGGGCGCGAGCCCACGGAATATCGAAGCGCGCTCCTCTGCGAGCGGCCCAACGGGGATTGGGCGTACACGCTCGCGCGCCATTGGCTCTACGACCACGCCGACGCACTACGCTTGGAGTCTATGGAGGGCTCGACGAACGCCGATCTCGCGTCCCTTGCGACCAAGGTGCGGCGCGAGGAGCGCTACCACCTGTTGCATGCAGACACGTGGCTGAAGCGTCTCGCCCACGGCCCGGTCGAGGGGCGCACGAAGCTGTCGCACGCTCTCGCGGAGGCCTACTCCGATGCCCTGGGGCTGTTCGAGCCGATCGCCGAGGAGGAGCAGGCCGTCAAGGAGGGCCTCGTCACCGTGCCGTCCGCCGAGTTGCAGCAGCGCTTCGCGGATCTCGTCGCAACCTCCCTGGAGGAGTTCGATCTCGCCGGCGCTTTCCTTCGCCTGCCCGAACAGAAGGCGGAGTTCGTCGCCTCATCCTCGGGCGATCTCATCGAGTCGGACGCGCCGAGCGAGGACGGCGGCGGGCCGAACGAGTCCTTGGGGGGCCGCCTCGGGAATCACACGCCGGACTTCGAGGAACTGTGGAAAGTCATGACGCACACGTACCGCGAGGTGCCGGGAGCCACGTGGTAAGCGCGCCCACAACCTCTCTGGAGGTCGCGATCTGGGTCGCTCTTGCCGGTGTCGCCGACCCCGAGATCCCCGCGGTATCGGTCGTCGACATGGGGATGATCCGAGAGGTCTCGACCTCAGGCGAAACGGCGCGCGTGGTAGTGCTACCAACGTTCACGGGCTGTCCCGCGATCGCCGAGATCATCTCGGACGTGAAGACCGCCGTGGAGAAGGTCCCCGGCATCGGCGTGGCCGAGATCGACACGTCGTTCGATCCGCCGTGGACAACGGACCGGATAACGGAGGACGGGCGCAGGAAGCTCACCGAGTTCGGCCTCGCTCCCCCGACGGGCAACGCGCCGGTCCTGATCACCGAGATCGGCCTGCCCCACGCTGCGAAGTGCCCCTTCTGCGGCAGCACGAACACGCACAACGAGAACCCCTTCGGCCCCACGCCCTGCCGCGCGCTGTACTACTGCAACGAGTGCCGCAACCCCTTCGAACAGTTCAAACCCGTCTAGGGAGCGTCGAGGAGGTGTAGGAACACGTCGACGATGGTCGGGTCGAACTGGGTGCCGGCGTTCTCGCGGAGGCGGCGGCACGCTACTTCCACGGATAGCCGATCACGGTAGGGCCGGTCCGTTGTCATCGCGTCGAATGCGTCGCACACGAGGATGATCCGGGACTCGAGAGGAATCTCCTCGCCGGCGAGGCCGTCCGGGTAGCCGCCTCCATCGAAGTGCTCGTGACAGTGACGCACCACCGTCCGGACGCAATCCAGTCGCTCGATCGGGGTCAGGATGCGCTCCCCGAGCTCCGGGTGGGTCTTCATGACGGCGCGCTCCTCATCGGTGAGGGGGCCGGGCTTCAGGAGGATGTGGGACGGGATCCCGATCTTGCCGATGTCGTGGAACAGCGCGCCCATCTCCAATGTCTTCAGAGCCTTCGCGTCCATGCCCATTGCCGCCCCGACCTCGAGACTCATGTCGACGATGGAGCGGGTGTGTGACGACGTGTACTCGTCCTTCGTCTCAAGCGCGTTCGCGAGAGCCTCGACGGTCGAAAGGAACGTTGTCTCCAACGTCTCGAAGTTGTGCGCGTTGTTGAGTGCCATCTTGGCTTGATCGGCGATGCCCTCCAGCAACCGCATCTTCCGCTGGGAGAACTCGTAATCGCCGAGCGCGGGGGCCGTTGCGGCGATGCAGCCGAGTCTGCCTCCCTCGAGCTTGAGGGGGGCCACGGCGGAAGTCAGCACCCCGCTGATCTCGTCGGTCGAGACGTCGTGATCACCCGGCCACATGACGAAAGGCTCGTCGGCGGTCGCCAGCATCCCCACCAGCTCCTCGGGGAACACGAAGTCCACTACCTTGCGTCGTTCGTCGTCGCTGTAACCGGAGACGGCCTCGGGCAAGAGACAGCCGGTTTCCGGCTCCTGGAGCCACACGATCGTCTTCGGAGAGCCCAGGATGGCCGCCGCCTGCTCGGCCGTACGTTGGAGGATCTCTCCGACGTCCTCCGCCAGCGCAAGCTTGCGGCTGAAGTCGAGGAGAGCGTTCGCGATGTCCGCCGTCTCCTTCTGCTTGCGGTACAGCCTCACCTTCTGCATCGCGACAGAGGACTGGTAGGCGAGACCGGCCATCAGCCGCAGCCGGTCCTCCGTGAAGTACACGCCGATCCCGTCCGGTTGCCGCGCAACCAGCCATCCGTCCACGCCGGCGTCGCACGGCATGGGGGCCACGGCCGACGTGTGAAGGGTCAGGTCCGCGATCTCATGCTCTGGATAGTCTCCACTCTTACCCTCGGGCGTCACCAGGAACGGATGCTTGCGGCCCTGGAACAACCTAGAAGCATCGTCCCGCGAGATCGTTCGTTTGATGAGGTCCCGAGACTCGGGATCGTTCACATACCCGTGATGCGCCACGCACTCGTACCGCCCGCTGCGATCGTCCAACAGCCACAGAGCCGACTGATCGAGATCGAGCAGGCGGGCGAGTTCGTCCACCGTACAGTTGCCTATCCCGTGCATCGACTGTGCCGTCGAGACCATGTCGCTGAACTCCAGCAGGTCGCGGGCGTTCTTCGCCTCGCGCCGCTGTGCCTCGTAGAGACGGGCGTTCTCGAGAGCTACCGATGCCTGACCGGCGAGGACCTCGAGCAACCGCACGTCCTCCGGATCGAACTGGTCCGTGCCCAACTTGGAGATCGTGATGACCCCGTTGACGCGGGGGCCATACAGCATGGGGACCGAGACGATGGACTCTTCGATCTCCTCGGTTCCGGGTAGCAGGACGGCGAACTCACATTCGAGTGCGTTCGGCACGAGGACCGCATCCGCTGTTGCGGCGGCGCGACCCGTGATGCCGACACCGAAACGAAGGGCGCCGATGGTTATGTCGGAGGTGTCGGAACTGAACGTTCCCTGACAGGCGATCGGGAGCAGATCGTTGCCCTGGGCAAGGTAGACGCGGCAGTTGTGATAATCGATGAGACTCTTCAGCTCGCTCGCGATCGAACCGGCGATCTGCCGGACGTCGTTCAAGCGGTTCAACTTCCCCGACAGACTCTGCAGCATCTTCATGTGTGCGATCGAGCGGACGTCGGTCCGCGTAGAGCCATCGGGTCGATCCGTCGTTGACTCGTCGAACAGAAGCGAGCGATCCTTGCCGCGCGCCTTCGCACTCATCATGGCTGCTTCCGCACACGCGACGAGATCGCGCGGGTTCATGGCGTGTTCCGGCCCCTGGGCGATGCCGATCGACACGGTCACGGTTCCGGAGGCCCCTAGATCCGCTACCGAGAGACGATCGCGCAGACGCCGGGCCAGTCCCATGGCATCGCCCGCCTCGCACGACGGAAGGATGATGGCGAATTCCTCACCACCGACACGACAGGGAACATCCGAGGCGCGTACGGTCGATCGCATGATGTCCGCGAGCCCTTGAAGTACCTGATCGCCTGCCGCGTGTCCGTGGACGTCGTTCAGTTTCTTGAAATCGTCGATGTCGAACAGGATGAGAGCTGCCGAGTCATGTGCGCGGCTGGCGCGCACCAACTCGGAGCGCAATCTCTCTTGAAAGTACCGGTGGTTATAGAGGCCGGTAAGAGGGTCCGTCTGCGCTTGATGCTCCAGCGCCTCTCGGATCCTAGCGTTGTCGAGAGCCAGAGCCGCTGCATCGGCGAAACGCTTCGCCAGCATGAACTCGGTCTCATCGAAGACGCTTCCGCCTTGACGGTAGATGTTGAGAGCGCCCTTGACCGCATCTCGGGCGATCAGCGGTACACAGATCAACGCCTCCGGCTCAACCGGAGTGCCGGGAACGAAGTCCACGCGCTCGTCCAGATGAGCCTCGTTGGCAAGGACGGCCTGACGATGCTCCACCGCCCAACCCGTTATGCCGCGCCCGAAGACGGGCCTGGATGTCATGATCTGCTCGGCCCACGAATCGCGAGCCAGAACGGGCACGAGCACTCGGTTCACGTTGTCGGCCTCGTAGATGGTGAGAGTGTCGTAGGGAAGAAGATCGACCAGCGCGTCCGCGATCATCTCGAGCAACGCGTCGAGGCTCTGCTCCGACAGGAGATGGTGATAGATGTCGGCAAGGCGCCGGTAAGAGTCGACGGCCTCGATGCCGACGCGACCGGCGAGATTCGGCTCTAACAATGACAAAGGGTGCCTCCGCACGCGAACCCGCACCCTGCGGGGTCTACAAAGCTATCGGCGGGCGTAGGGGGGCCCTTGAGATTCAGGGGGGCTCCAGGCGGGTGGGATCGAGGGCTAGAACTGCCCGTAGGACCTCTCGATGTTGAAACGGTAGATAAGCCGCTTATCGGCCACCATCGCCTGCTTGTACTCCTCGAGATCGTCGGGCTCGCCGGCCAGGACCCGGTACAGAGCCAGGTTCTGCTCCACCCGCTCGGGCCCGTCGAGGATGTCGACCTCCGTCTCGAGCCCCAACCAATGCTGGGGATCCCCGGGATCCCAGACGAACAGGGTCGACCGGGGGTCCCGGCGGAGGTGCTTGGTCCGCTGGCGGTCGGCGGTCCCCGAGCTCCATAGCTCCCCCTCGACCAGGCCTATGCCAACCCGAGCGACGTGGGGCGTCCCGTCCCTCTTGAGGGTCGTCATGACCGCGGAGTGATTGTCTTCGAGGAAATCCTTCACTCGCTGCTCCACCGGCTCCGGCCTTTCTCTTATGGTCGTCCCTCACATTAACGACGGACTGGAGCGCTATATGCCCATCGAGGTAACGGAGGAAGCGGCCGAGGTGCTGCAACGGTCGCTGAAGCTGGGGGGCGTGGACCCGGCTACCGGCGGCGTTCGGCTGCGCGGGGCCCGCGGCCTCGGCGGCGGCTTCGACATCCAGGTCGAACTGGCCCAGGGTCCGCTCGAAGGGGAGTCGTCCGTGAGGTGCGGAGACCTCAACCTTTTCGTCGACCCGCAGATAACCGAGGCGATCCCCGACGCGGTGGTAGCGCTCGAGCCGCAACACGAGACGATCGTCGTACGCCCCGCCGATCCCTCCGCCTAGTGGAGCGCGTCCGGAAACGCGCACTCGTCTCGGGGCGCGTCCAGGGGGTCTTCTTCCGAGCCACCTGCGACCGCGTGGCAAGTAGCGAAGGGGTCGAGTGCCGCGCCACCAACCTCGACGACGGACGGGTGGAGGTGCTGCTCGAAGGCGCGCCGGACGCGGTGAACCGCGTCATCGAGTGGTGCCACGAGGGCCCGCCCCATGCGCACGTGACCGGCGTCGAGGTCACCGACGCTTAGCTCAAGACCCTTCCGGCGCCGACTTCTCCTATATATCGAGGCTGGGTCAAAGGGTGCAGGAGAACTTGGCGCTGGTTTACTTGAGGTTGAGCCAGACGGACTTGACCTGCGTGTAGGCCTCCATGGAGTGGACGCCCAACTCGCGCCCGAAACCGGACTGCTTGTAGCCACCGAAGGAAACGGAGGGGTCGACCATCCCGTGCCCGTTCACCCACACCGTGCCGGCGCGGATGCCCTGCGCGACGCGATGAGCTTTGGAGAGATCGCTCGTCCACACCGACGCCGCGAGCCCGTAGATCGTGTTGTTCGCAACTTCGATGGCCTCATCGACGCCGGACACCTCGATCACCGCGGCCACCGGGCCGAAGATCTCCTCCTGGGCGATACGCATCTCGTTGCGAACACCAGTGAAGATCGTCGGCTGCACGAAGTAACCATCGCCGAGGTCGACGGCCCGTTCGCCTCCCGTGATCACCTCGGCCCCCTCGGTCCGCCCGAGATCGATATAGCCGGTGACGCGCTCCAGTTGCTCCTCCGAGACCACGGGGCCGATGCCGGTCTCGTCGTCGAGGCCGGGCCCCAACTTCATCTGTTGCGTCGCCTCTGCCAGGGCCGACACGAACTCGTCGTGGATGGAGCTATCAACGAGGATCCGGGAGCCGGCGGTGCACACCTGACCCGAGTTGAGGAAGATGCCGAACATCGAGCCCTTCACCGCGCGTTTCATGTTCGCATCGGGGAAGACGATGTTGGGCGACTTTCCACCAAGCTCTAGCGTGACGCGCTTCAGGTTGCTCTCGGATGCGTGGAGGATCTTGCGGCCTACCTCTGTCGAGCCGGTGAACGCGATCTTGTCGACATCCTCGTGCTGCGCGAGGGCTTGGCCGGCCTCGTCGCCGAAGCCCGTGACTACGTTGACGACGCCCTCGGGAACGCCGGCCTCGAGCGCGAGCTCTCCCAGCCGGATCGCCGTGAGCGGAGTCTGCTCGGCCGGCTTCAGAACACAAGCGTTGCCGAACGCGAGGGCCGGAGCCACCTTCCACGTGGCCATCACCAGAGGGAAGTTCCACGGGATGATCCCGCCGCACACACCGACCGGCTCCCGCAACGTGTAGACGAACGTGTCCTCGGCCGTCGGGTTCGTTTCGCCGTAGACCTTGGTCGGCCAGCCCGAGTAATAGCGGAAAACCTCGCCGGCCATCCACATCTCGCCTTGGGCGATGCCGATCGGCTTCCCGGAGTCGAGAGACTCGAGCTGCGCAAGTTCGTTGATGTTCCGCTTGATGAGCTCCCCCAGCTTGAAGAGGACCTCGGTCCTCTTCCCCGGACGCAACCCCGACCAGCGCTTGTCCTCGACGGCGACCCTGGCGCTGCCGACGGCTGCGTCGATATCGGCCATCCCGCCCCTCGGAACCTCGGTGAGGACCTTGCCGGTGGAAGGGTCTCGTACCTCGAACGTCTCGCCCGAGGCGGCGTCCGTGGGCTTGCCTCCGATGACCATCTTCGGGGGGCCTTCGATGAACTTTGAGACCTCGGGGATCACGTCGATGTGCGCCATCGGGTCGTCCTTCCTGCCGTTTTTGGGAGTGAGGCACCAGCTTATCCGGCCCCCAGATCGCGAGGTTTCCTACATATCTAGACGTCGTCAAAGGATGTAGGAGAAGTTGCAGCCGGGGGTTTGGGCGGGCGGGTAGCTACCGGACCTGCGGGGCACTACTGGTAAGGCCGGACTTATAGCTTCCCAGCAGGCGGGTGAAGGTAGCGTGGTCGCTCAGCTCGGCGAGCCCCTCGATCATGGCCTTGTCCGAGGCGGGGGCCTCGACGTCGGCGTAGAGGACGTACTCCCACGGCCGGCCCGCACGAGGCCGTGACTCGAGCTTGGAGAGGCTGATGTGGCGGTTGGCGAAGGCTGCTAGGCATCTCATGAGCGAGCCCGACACGTGGCCCACGCCGAAGACGAGCGACGACTTATCGGGCTCGGCCAGCGGTTCGGGATGGCGAGACAGGGCACCGAAGCGCGTGTAGTTGTCGGGGTACGTCTGGATCTTCTCGGCGAGCACTTCCAGGTCGTAGAGCTCCGCGGCGCGCCTCGATGCGATCGCGGCCGTGCCCTCGAGCTTCTCTTCGGCGACCCTCTTCGCCGAGCCGGCCGTGTCGTACTCTGCCCGAACCGAGAGATCGAGTGACGTGAGGAACTCCTCGCACTGATCGACCGCCTGCGGGTGCGAGATAACCTCTTTGAGGTCGTCGATCGCCGTCCCCGGAAGCGCAAGCAGGCAGTGGTTCACCCGAACGACGGTCTCCCCCACCAGGTGAAGGCCGTGCTTCAGGAACAGGTCGTAGGTCTGGTTGATGCTTCCCGCCTGCGAGTTGTCCATGGGGACGAGGCCATAGTCGACGCGTCCCACCTCGACCGCCTCGAACACTTTCCGGATCGTCGCCAGCGGGCGGTGGTCGGTCTCGGGGAAGAGGTCCAAGACCCCCTCTTCGGAGTACGCGCCTGCTTCCCCCTGGTACGCGATGCTTTGCCTGGCCATCCCGAAAGGGTACGTGACCGCTAGGCCGAGCGCTGCTTCTTCTCGGAGCGCGCCCTGATGATTCCCATCACAGCGGTCGAGCAGAGCGCCTCGAATGAGGCGTCCATGATGTTCTCGGACACGCAGCCCGCATCCCAGGACGTCTCTCCGTCCGTCGCCTCAACGAGGACGCGCACCTGCGAGCCCGTGCCCTTCCTCGCGTCGACGACCGATACGCGGTAGTCGGACAACCTCACCGCGTCGAGCTCGGGGAAGTCCCCGGCGAGGCACTGGCGTAAAGCGGCGTCGAGCGCGTGCACGGGGCCCACGCCGGAGGCCGAGCGGCGCACGCAGTTGTTGCCGATCTTCACCTCGACGATCGCCTGCACGCGCGGGCTGCGCTCGTGCATCCGCTCGGTCGTGACCTTGTAACCACAAACGTCGAAGTACCCGCTTTGCATCCTCATACGGTCAACTCGCTTTCGGTCTCGAGGGTCTGGACGAGCATGCGGGCGGCTTCGATCGCAGCCGTCGGGTCGGCCGTCCCGGTCCCCGCGATATCGGGGGCCGAGCCGTGTACGGGTTCGAATAGACCCACGCAGCGGGCAGGCCGGGTGGTCGGATCGGGGTGGAGATTGGCGCTGGCGGCGCTCCCGAGTCCTCCGGCCAGACCCGCTGCGAGGTCAGACAGAAGATCGCCGAACAGGTTGTCCGTGAGGACCACATCGAACCTGCCGGGATCGGTGACCAGGTGATAGGCGGCTGCGTCGGCGTGCTCGTAACGCACGTCGACGGCGGGATACTCCCTCTCCACCGACGTGACGGTCTCGAGCCACAGAGCACCCGCGTGCACGAGGACGTTCGATTTATGCACCCATGTGAGGCGACCGGACCGCTCCTCGGCGAGACGGAAGGCATAGCGAGCGCACCTCTCGATCGCGCTGCGGGTGTTGACGCTGGCCTCGATGGCCACGTCTCCCTTGCGCCATCCCTCACCGGAATAGGCGCCCTCGGTGTTCTCGCGGACGAACACGATCCCAAGCTCGGGGAAGGGCCGGAGGTTCACGTAGAGGTCGAGCTCCCGGCGCAGCTCCAGGAGGATCCCACGCTCGAGCACGCCGTCCGGCACGCGTGGGTCACCGATCGCGCCGAACAGCAGGGCATCGCTGTCCTTGATCGTTGCCATCTCGGTTTCGGTCACGAGCTCGCCGGTGCGAAGGTACCGATCGGCGGACGCGGGGATCTCGACGATCTCCGCATGCGGCGGAACCTCCCGCACGGCGTGAGCCACGACCTCGGGACCGATGCCGTCGCCTGCGAGGACCGCGACCCTCGTCATACCGGCTCCCCCACACGAGCGCGCACCCACGGCACGAGCCCTCCGGCGCGCACGATATCCATGACGAAGTCCGGTAGAGGCTCGACCTGGAAGGAGAGGTCCTTGGTGCGATTCGAAACCAGGCCCGACTCGACGTCGACCGCGACTTCGTCGCCGTCCTCGGTCGCCGCAACGGCCTCGGGGCAGGTAAGGATCACGAGTCCCGTATTGATCGCGTTCCGGAAGAAGATGCGAGCGAACGAGGACGCCACCACGGCCGAGACGCCCGCGGCCTTCAGGCAGATCGCGGCGTGCTCGCGGCTGGACCCGCAGCCGAAGTTCTGGCCGGCCACCACAACGTCGCCGGGCTGGACCTTGGAGGCGAACTTCGGATCGAGGTCCTCGAGGGCGTGCGCGGCAAGCTCGTCGGGGTCGGTCGTCGTGAGGTAGCGAGCCGGGATGATGACGTCGGTGTCGACGTTGTCTCCGTAGCGCCACGCGCGATTTCCGTTCGCCGAAGAGCTCGGATAGCGGTCATATCTTGGGGAGAAGATCGGGTTTTCAGGCAACGAGCTCACCCTCTCGGGCCGGCGCGACGGGCTGAACCTCGGAGGGGTGGACTATCTCCCCCGCCACGCCGGTAGCCATCGCCACGGCCGGGTTCGCGAGATACACCTGCGCGGACGGATCTCCCATCCGGCCCACGTAATTCCGGTTCGACGTCGAGATGCAGACCTCACCGGGGCCGAGGACGCCCATGTGCGCACCGAGACACGCGCCGCATGTCGGGGTAGAAACGGCCGCACCGGCCGCCGCGAAACGGTCGAGGAGCCCCTCTGCGTTCGCCTGCTGCCATACGCGCTGAGTCGCGGGGATCACGAGGGCCCGGACGTTCGGTGCGAGTTTGTTGTCGCCGAGGACGTGAGCGGCGATCCGCAGGTCCTCGATCCGTGCGTTCGTGCATGAGCCGATGAATACCTGGTCGACCTTCGTGCCGGCCACGGCCGAAACGGGCTCCGAAAGGGAGGGCAGCGATGGCCTAGCCACCATGGGCTCGATAGCCGAGACGTCGACGTCCAGCGTCGCTGCGTACTCCGCGTCCACATCCGAGGCCGGCAGCGGGAACTCACGATGCCTATCCATCACGGCCTGGCGCGAGCGGACGTAGTCGATCGTTCTGGCATCCGGCGGGATGATCCCCGATTTCGCGCCGGCTTCGATAGCCATGTTCGTCAGGGTCAGTCGCGAATCCATCGAGATGTGCTCGACGGCCGTACCGGTGTGCTCCATCGCCATGTAGCGCGCGCCGTCGTCGCCGATGCGAGAGATCACCCACAGGATCAGGTCCTTGCCGACGATCCAAGGTCCCATGCGACCCGAGTAGTCGATGCGCAACGTCTCCGGTACCTTCAGCCAGATCTCGCCGGTCGCCCACACCGCGGCGAGATCGGTGGACCCCACGCCTGTGGAGAAACAGCCGAGCGCGCCGTATGTGCACGAGTGCGAATCCGCGCCGATCACGATGTCGCCGGGAAGGACCAGCGCCTCCTCAGGAAGAAGGATGTGCTCGATCCCGCCCTTGCCGGCCTCGAAATGATGCGGGATGTCTTGCTCGAGCGCGAACTTCCGCATCACCGTCATGAGCTTCGCCGAGGCGATGTCCTTGGCCGGGGCGAAGTGCGAGGCCACCAGCGCTACCTTGTGCCGGTCCCACACGCGCCCCACACCCATCTTCTCGAACGCATGAACCGCCGGCGGCGCGGTCACGTCGTTGGCCATCGCGAGATCGACCTTGCACATCACGATCTCGCCGGGCCGCACCTCGGCCCGCCCCGCGTGGGCTGCAAGGATCTTCTCCGTAACCGTCCGGCCGCCCAAGCTAAGCCACCGCCTCCGGCGCCCTTCGAGTGAGGTGCGCCAACCGGTTGACGGCGGAGAGGTACGCCCGCGCCGACGCCTCGACGACATCCGTGGAGACGCCGCGTCCTGTCGCGCGGCGGATCGGAGGTCCGTCGACGTCGCCGCCGACCGCGAGGACGATCGTGACATCCCCGAGCGCGTCGATCCCGCCCGTCACGCTGGACACCGAGAACGACTCGAGACGAGCCTCGACGCCGGTGGCGCGCTGGATGGCACCGCAGGCGGCGTCGATCATCCCGTCGCCGATCGCCGACTCATCGATCAGCTCACCCTCACGCATCAAGCGGACGGTGGCCGTGGGGGACATGTGCGTCCCGCCGGCAACCTGGATCGAAACGAGCTCGTACTCGTCCTCGTCCGAGGCGATCTCGTCGACGACGATCGCCTCCAGATCGACATCGGTGATGCGGATCTTGCGGTCGGCGAGCGCCTTGAAGCGCTCGAAAGCCTTCTGGACGTCCTCCTTCGAGAGGCTGAAGCCGAGGTCCTCGAGCGCCTGGGCGAACGCGTGCCGCCCCGAGTGCTTCCCCAGGACGATCTTCGAGCCGTCGAGACCGACGTCGTGCGGATCCATGATCTCGTAGGTCGTGCGCTCGACCATGACTCCGTGCTGGTGGATGCCGGCCTCGTGCGCGAACGCGTTCGCTCCGACGATGGCCTTGTTGGGCGGCACGGCATAGCCGGTGAGCATCGAGACGAGACGCGATGTGCGCGCTATCTCGCGAGAGTTGATCGTGGTGTCGAGCCCTCGTGCCGCGCCGCGGGTGCGGAGCGCCATCACGATCTCCTCCAACGAGCAGTTACCGGCGCGCTCGCCGATCCCGTTCACGGCAACCTCGATCTGGCGGGCACCCGCCTCTACACCGGCCAGTGCGTTCGCCACCGCCAGGCCTAGATCGTCGTGGGTGTGAACGCTCCAGATCACGTCCTCACCGACCTCCTCGCGCAGGTAGGAGAGCAGCGCGCCGAACTCGGCGGGCAGGGCATAGCCCACGGTGTCCGGCAGGTTCAGGGTCGTGGCTCCGGCGCGCGCCGTGGCGCGGAAGACCTCCACGAGGAACTCGGGATCGGACCGGGTTGCGTCCTCGCACGAGAACTCAACATCATCGACATAGCGCCGAGCCCTTTCGACACCGCCCGCCGCAGCTGCGACGACCTCGGCCGGCGTCATCCGAAGCTTCGCTTTCATGTGGATGTCGCTGGTTGCGATGAAGGTGTGGATGCGTGCGCGCTCCGCTGTTGCTACAGCTTCGGCCGCGCGATCGATGTCGCCGGGGTCTACTCGGGCGAGGCCCGCGATAACGGGACCCCTAACGGTCTCGGCGATGGCCTTCACGGCCTCGGTCTCGCCGTCGGATGAGATCGGGAAGCCGGCTTCGATCACATCCACGCCGAGGCGCGCCAGTTGTTCCGCGATCTCGACCTTCTCTTTGAGGTTCAGAGAGATACCGGGGCTCTGCTCCCCATCTCGCAGTGTCGTATCGAAGATACGTACATCGCCTACTTCATCCACGACATCATCCCCCTCAGGCGCGCGCCGACCTCCTCGATCTGGTGTTGCCCCTGCGCGCGACGCTCGCCGTCGAGGACCGGCGTGCCGGCCTTGTTCTCGAGGAC
>Ga0299914_10002296_pt1 | contig 13139 bp, 11 predicted proteins | sample RVTome_10_FD_201361 | JGI IMG/M metagenome (GOLD analysis project Ga0299914, IMG submission 201361) | Soil microbial communities from uranium-contaminated site in the Upper Colorado River Basin, Wyoming, United States - RVT153D57 (version 2) ...
GTGGGGTCACCGGGCTCGACCTCGGCAAGCTTCGCGGTGAACTTCTCGACGAACGGCTCGTACAGCTCGTCGATGACGATGAAGCGCTTCGCGGCGTTGCACGACTGCCCGTTGTTGTCGAGCCGCGCGTCGACCGCGGCCTGAACGGCGCCGTCGAGGTCATTGGTCGACAGAAGGACGAACGGGTCGGAACCACCGAGCTCGAGCACCACCTTCTTCAAGTGCTTGCCGGCGATCGCAGCGACCGCCGATCCGGCGCGCTCGGACCCGGTCAGTGAGACGCCCTGCACCCGCGGGTCTGCGATGACCTGCTCGATCTGATCGTGCGAGGCATAGATGTTCAGGTACACGCCGTGCTCCGCACCGGCGTCCGTGAACATCTGCTCGATCGCCGCAGCGGACTCGGGGCACTGCTCGGCGTGCTTGAGCAGGATCGTGTTGCCGATGACGACGTTCGGGCCGGCGAAGCGGGCGACCTGGTAGTACGGGAAGTTCCACGGCATGACACCGAGGAGTACTCCCACGGGTGCGCGTCGGATGACGGCGCTTCCCGACCCGGCGAGCAGCTCGATCGGCTGGTCGGCGAGCAGCCCCTCGGCATTGTCGACGTAGAAGCGGTAGATGTCGGCGGCGAAGTCGACTTCTCCGAGCGCCTGCTCGATGGGCTTGCCCATCTCGCGCACGATGATCTCGGCGAGCTCTTGCCGGCGCTCGATGTGCAGGTCGGCGACGCGGGCGATGATCGCGGCGCGCTCTTGCACGCTCGCCGACCGCGCCCAGCCTCGATAGGCGGCGTCGGCGTCGGCGATCGCGGCGTCGAGCTCGGCATCGGTGATCGTCGGGAAGGTCTTCAGCGTCTCTCCGGTTGCCGGATTGACCACGGCGTAGCTCATGGGGCTCCTCTGTCGATCGGTGCACGGGGACTCGCCAACCGGACGGCGACGACGGTGCACGGCTGGAACCAGCCTATGCCGCGACCGGATGCACCGGAATCGACGTGATGGCGGATTCCGGGCATCCGATGGACGGGATGTACAGCGAGCGCGGCTCCCGGGCGTGAGTATCGTGGCGTGTGATCGAGCGAGGAGGCGGAATGGGTCACGGCGTGCTGGGCGGCATCCGCGTCGCCGACTTCTCGCGGGTGCTCGCCGGGCCTTATGCGACCATGATGCTCGCCGACTTCGGTGCCGACGTGGTGAAGATCGAGCCGCGGACGGGTGACGAGACCCGGCAGTGGCATCCGCCGGTCGACGACGCCGGGGCATCGACCTACTTCGGCGGCGTGAACCGCAACAAGCGATCGGTCGTGCTCGATCTGGCGGATGCCGCAGCGCGCGCAGAGGCCCGTCGCCTTGTTGCCTCGGCCGACGTCGTCGTCGAGAACTTCCGGCCCGGCGTGATGGAGCGTTTCGGCCTCGGCTACGACGACGTGCACGCCGAGAACCCCGGCGTGGTCTACTGCTCGATCACCGGGTTCGGCACCGGCGAGGGCGCGACGCTCGCCGGGTACGACCTGCTCGTGCAGGCCGTCGGCGGACTCATGAGCATCACCGGCGAGCCCGACGGGGAACCCGCCAAGGTCGGCGTCGCGCTCGTCGACGTGCTCACCGCGCAGAACGCCGTCGCCGGCATCCTGCTCGCCCTGCGCGAACGCGACCGCACCGGCACAGGGCAGCGAGTCGAGGTGAACCTCCTGCAGAGCCTGCTCTCCGCGCTCACGAACCAGGCGGCGTCGACGCTCGCGACCGGAATGCCGCCTCGGCGCCTCGGCAACGCGCATCCGAGCATCGCGCCGTACGCGGTGTTCTCGGCCGCCGACCGCGACCTCGTGATCGCCGTGGGCAACGATCGGCAGTTCGCTGCGCTCGTGGAGGTGCTCGACCGGTCGTCGAGCAGCGCCGGCCCAGCCGACGCGGATCGAGACGCGGCAACGGCTCTCGATACACGTCCTCATTCGTCGGACGCACCTCGATCAGTGGGGTTCGACGACGACCGGTTTGCGAGCAACGCCCAACGGGTCGCTCACCGCGCCGAGCTCACGGCGCTCATCGAGGAGCGGCTCGCCGGGGCATCCGCTCGGCACTGGGTCGCGCGGTTCACTGCGGCGGGCGTGCCGGCAGGGCTCGTGAACGACGTCGCCGAGGCGATCGCCTTCGCAGGATCGCTCGGCCTCGACCCGGTGGTCGAGATCGCGCGGGCGGATGCCACGGGGCACGTCGCCGCGGCACATCGCTCGGTCGCCGACCCGATCGGGCTCGCGGCATCCGCCCCCGACTACCGCCTGCCACCGCCGGCGCTCGGCGAGCACGACGGCGCCGACTGGCTTCCCCGCACCACCTGACCGAAGGACTCCGGATGACTCCCACGCCCCCGCGCATCGATGCCGTCTTCGACCTCGATGCCCTCCTCACCGACGCGGAACGCGGGTGGCAGCAGCGCGCCAGGCGGTTCGCGCAGGAGCGGATCCTCCCCGTCATCGAGGAGGATTTCGAGGCGAAGCACTTCCGTCGCGAGTTCGTGCGCGAGCTCGGCGAGCTCGGGCTCCTCGGCATGCACCTCGAGGGCTACGGATGCGCCGGCGCGGGTGCCGTCTCGTACGGACTCGTGTGCCTCGAGCTCGAGGCCGCCGACAGCGGCTGGCGCACGTTCGTCTCGGTGCAGGGTTCGCTCGCCATGAGCGCGATCCACCGGTACGGCTCGGAGGAGCAGAAACAGCGGTGGCTTCCGGGCATGGCCACGGGTGAGCTCATCGGATGCTTCGCGCTCACCGAGCCGCAGGGCGGCAGCGATCCCGCCGCGATGACCACGACCGCGCACCGCGACGGCGACGAGTGGGTGCTCGACGGCGCCAAGCGCTGGATCGGGCTCGCCTCGCTCGCCGACGTCGCCGTCGTGTGGGCGCGCGTCGACGACCCGTCGGGCGAGTTCGGCCAGGGCGCGAACTCGGTGCGCGGGTTCCTCGTACCGACGTCGACGCCCGGGTTCGCGGCGACGCCCATCGACGGCAAGCTGTCGATGCGGGCATCGGTGCAGTGCGACGTCGCGCTCGACGGCGTGCGCGTTTCCGCCGATGCGATGCTGCCCGGGGCATCCGGACTCTCAGGGCCGTTCGGATGCCTCAACGAGGCGCGATACGGCATCGTCTGGGGCGCGATGGGCGCCGCGCGCTCGTGCCTCGAGGCAGCACTCGACCGTGCCACGTCGCGGGAGGTGTTCGGTAGGCCGATCGGGGCGAACCAGCTCATCCAGGCGAAGCTCGCCGACATGTTCGTGGAGGTCGAGAAGGGCATCCTCCTCGCCCTGCACCTCGGCCGGCTGAAGGACCGCGGTGCGCTCACGCCCGCGCAGATCAGCGTCGGCAAGCTGAACAGCGTGCGCGAGGCGCTGCACATCGCGCACGAGGCGCGTGCGATCCTCGCGGGTGACGGCATCACGAACGCGTTCCCGGTGATGCGGCACGCCGCGAACCTCGAGTCCGTGCGCACCTACGAGGGCACCGACGAGATCCACCAGCTCGTGCTCGGGCGCGCGCTCACGGGACTGAACGCGTTCTGACGCGGTCATGAATTCCGCGTGCGCGGAGTTCCATCAGCACGTCCGCAGCGCTAATGTGGCGTGCGTTCCGACTACAAGGAGAAGTGATGAAGGCAATGGAGCCTCGTCTCACCCGCGCTGTCGTCGAGTGGACCGGATGGGGCACGACGCCCCGCCCGACGCGCGACGATGCCCGTGTCATTGCACGGTTCGGCGGCGAAGCCGGGCCGGCGCTCGCCAAGGCGGCTCGCCGGCTGGAGGCCGACTTCACCGCCGGCTCGGCCGAGTTCCGCGCCCGGCATCCCGAGATCGGCGGCGACGCGATCGAGGCCCTCGCGTGGTGCTCCGCCCACGACCGCTGATGCGCCGCACATGACGGGGGCAGGCTGCCCGCGCTGGAGGGCGCCCGCGACCCGCGCTGCGGGCGCCCTCGCCGACGGTGGGGTCAGTTGACGCCCGGAATCACCAGCCAACCCTGCGAGAGCACGATCCAGAGCACGAGCAGGATGAGCGCGACGACCGTGATGGCGATGCCACCGCGCCGCACGCCGCGTCGCACGAACAGCTGCACTGCGACGAGCACGGCCGTGATGATCGCGAGGATCAGCGCTCCGAACGGAATGCCGGGGAAGAAGAGTGAGAGCAGGAAGAGCACGGCGGCGATGATCTCGAGGATGCCGAGCAGGGCCGAGCCGCGTCCGCGAGAGCGGAGGATGCCGTCGACGAGCGCGAGCACTCCGCCGACGAGGGCGATGAGGAGGAGCCAGGACAGCGTGATCATGAGGTTCCTTCGGGTTGGTGTGGGGAGCACCGCGACGCGGGAGGGGACTTCCACGACGGCGCCAGCCTAGCGGCGCAGTGACGGCGAGCACGAGGGGTTGCGCAGAAACCTCGCCAGTCTGTATTCCAGGTGGCGCATGTGACGTGGAGCGACGTTCAGTGCGCCACTGCGGCCTCGGTCGCCTTGGCGAAGGCCGCCTGGAACCGGGGGAGGCTCGCCTCGATCGTTGCCATCGTCGCGGTGAGGGAGATGCGGAAGAAGCCCGGCGTCTCGAACATTCGGCCCGGCAGCGTCAGCACATCCTCATCGGCAAGCAATGCGACGAACGCCGTGTCATCGGGCAGCGGCGACTCGGGGAAGAGGTAGAACGTGCCCTCGGGGATGGTGACGCGGTAGCCCATGCTGCGGAGCGCGTCGACCATCACGTCGCGCTTCTGCTGGAACAACGGGATGTCGAAGGCGAGCGTCTCGAGCTGCGGCAGTGCGTACTGCATCGAGACGTTGGGGAAGAGCCAGCCGCCGGCGATCTGCAACGCCTCGATGGCATCCCGCAGGGCATCGCGGCCCGGCATGGTCGGCGGCACCGCCAAGTACCCGATGCGCTCGCCCGGGGAGAGCAGCGTCTTGCCGTAGCTGTAGGCGAGGAAGCTCCACGGGTAGAACTCGACCGGGGTGCGGAAGCGCGCGCCGTCGAAGACGATGCGGTTGTACGCCTCATCGGAGATGAGGTAGATGCGGCGCCCGTTGCGCGCTGACGCTTCGTCGAGCAGCGCAGCCAGCCGTTGCAGCGTCTCGACCGGATAGATCCTGCCGGTCGGGTTGTTCGGGCTGTTGACGATCACGATGCGCGTGCGCGGTGTGATGGCTGCCGCGATCGCATCCAGGTCGAGGTCGAAGGTCGTGCGATCGATCGGCACCTTCACCGGCACGAGACCCGCCTCCAGCACGATCGGCTCGTAGAGGAACCACGGCGGCAGGCTGTAGACGACCTCGTCCCCGGGGTCGCCGACGAGCTTCAGCGCGACCGAGATCGCCGTGAACCCGCCCGTCGTGAGATGCACGTCGTCGGGTTCGAAGGGAAGGTCGGTGTGTCGGCGGAGGGACTCGGTCGCCGCCGCGATCGCGTTCGGATCGCCGATCTTGTAGGCGAACCACAGCTCGTGCTGCGGGATCAGCGCCTCGCGCAGGATCTCGACGTAGTCAGCGGACGGCGGGTCGTGCGGATCGCCGAAGGTGAAGTCGAGGACGCCGGGCTGATATCGGCGCTCCTGGTAGCCGGAGAGGCGGTAGAACTCGTAGAGCAATTGGAACGGGGTCGCAGCAGCAACGGTCGCGACCCGCTTCGAGATCTGGTTGTCGTCCATGAACACTCCCCTTGGGGCATGGGCGGAGGGCACTCGGACGAGGCCTCGTCGCCGCGCGCCCAGCGTACTCCTCTCCGCCTTGCCCCGCCGCGTTCCCTCACCACCTGGGTGCCTCGGACTCGGGTGGGCGGAATGCAATGCGGTGTCATCCGGTTTCACTCGGAGGCCGCCGCCGTGATGAACTCGTCGCGCACGGGCGACCGAACGAAGCCCCCGCATACTGCCATCCCCACGAACGGAGCACCACCCCATGTCACGCGCCCGCACCCTGCTCGGCCTCGCCGCCGCATCCGTCGCCGTCATCGCACTCGCCGCCTGCTCGAGTGAAGCGCCCGGGTCGGGCGACGGCACGGATGCCGCAACCGGCGACAACGAGTACGGGCTTGTGAACGCGGGCACGCTGACCGTCGCGACCGAGGGCACGTACCGTCCGTTCAGCTACCACGAGGACGGCTCGGGCGAGCTCGTCGGCTACGACGTCGAGGTCGCCGAGGCCGTGGCCGAGGAGCTCGGCCTCGAGATCGAGTTCCAGGAGACGCAGTGGGACGCGATCTTCGCCGGCCTCGAGGCGGGCCGCTTCGACGTGATCGCGAACCAGGTGTCGATCAACCCCCAGCGCGAGGAGTCGTACCTCTTCAGCGCACCGTACACGGTCTCGCCCGGCGTGATCGTGGTGAACGAGGGCGACACGTCGATCTCGAGCTTCGACGACCTCGCCGGCAAGACGACGGCGCAGTCGCTCACGAGCAACTGGTTCGAGCTCGCCCAGGAGGCCGGGGCGAACGTCGAGGCCGTCGAGGGCTGGGCGCAGGCCGTCGCCCTGCTCGAGCAGGGCCGCGTCGACGCCACGATCAACGACGAGCTGACGTTCCTCGACTACGTGAAGACGAACGGCCAGTCGGGCCTCGAGGTCGCCGTCGAGACCGACGACCCTTCGCTGAGCGCCTTCGCCCTGACCAAGGACAAGCAGGCGCTCGTCGCAGCGATCGACGCCGCCCTCGAGGAGCTGCGCGCCGAGGGCGTGCTCGCCGAGCTCGGTGAGAAGTACTTCGGGGCCGACGTCTCCGAGTAGTAGGCTCGCGCCCGTCGCTATGAGGGGATCCATCTCCGCGAAAGGGGCCGTGCCATGAGCTCCGGTTGGCAACTGTTCCTCGATTCCTTCTGGCCCATCGTCTGGGGCGGGGTGAGCGGCACCATTCCGCTCGCCCTCGCCTCGTTCGCGATCGGCCTCGTGCTCGCCCTCGGAGTGGCGCTCGCGCGCCTGTCGAAGAACCGCGTGCTCTCGGGCGCCGCCCGGTTCTACGTGTCGGTCATCCGCGGCACGCCGCTCCTCGTGCAGTTGTTCGTGATCTTCTACGGGCTTCCGACCATCGGGCTCGTGATCGACCCGTGGCCGAGTGCGATCATCGCGTTCTCGCTCAACGTCGGCGGGTATGCGGCGGAGGTGATCCGCGCGGCCATCCTGTCGGTGCCGAAGGGCCAGTGGGAGGCCGGGTACACGATCGGGATGTCGTCGTCGACGACCCTGCGCCGCATCATCCTGCCGCAGGCGGCTCGGGTTTCGGTGCCGCCGCTCTCGAACACGTTCATCTCGCTCGTGAAGGACACCTCGCTCGCCTCGCTCATCCTCGTGACCGAGCTGTTCCGGGTCTCACAGCAGATCGCCGCGTTCAGTCGTGAGTTCATGCTGCTCTACCTGGAGGCCGCGCTCGTCTACTGGCTGTTCTGCCTCGTGCTCTCCAGCGGGCAGAACGCACTCGAGAGGAGGCTCGACCGCTATGTCGCACACTGACCCGCTCGCCCCGCAGGCCGCGCCCGACGACTCCGTGCTGCTCACCGCGCGCGGAATCCGCAAGTCGTTCGGCGACAACGAGGTGCTGAAGGGCTTCGACTTCGAGGTGCGCCGCGGCGAGGTCGTCGTGCTCATCGGGCCGAGCGGCTCCGGCAAGACGACCGTGCTGCGCTCGCTGAACGGGCTCGAAACGCCCGACGGCGGCATCCTCTCGTTCGCGGGCGGGCCCGAGCTCGACTTCTCGAAGCCGGTCACGAAGACCGCTCGATTCGCGATGCGCAACCGCTCCGCCATGGTGTTCCAGCAGCACAACCTGTTCCCGCACATGACCGTGATCGAGAACGTGATCGAGGGTCCGGTGCGGGTGCAGCGGGTGCCGAAGGCCCGCGCGATCGCCGCCGCCGAGGCGCTGCTCGACCGAGTCGGCCTTTCCGAGAAACGCGATGCGTATCCGTTCGAGCTCTCGGGTGGCCAACAGCAGCGAGTGGGCATCGTGCGAGCACTCGCCCTGAAGCCCGACCTGCTGCTCTTCGACGAGCCGACGAGTGCGCTCGATCCCGAGCTCGTGGGCGAGGTGCTGCAGGTCATCAAGGAGCTCGCCGACGAGGGCTGGACGATGGTCGTCGTCACGCACGAGCTCAGCTTCGCGCGGCAGGCCGCCGACGAGGTGCTGTTCATGGACGGCGGCGTCGTGGTCGAGCGTGGGGCGCCGGGCACCATCTTCACGAACCCCACGGAGGAGCGCACCCGCCGCTTCCTCGACCGGATCCTGCGACCGCTCGACTGAACCGGGTGGACCTCGTCCCCGTCCGGGCACATCATGGGTGCATGACAACGAACGTCATGATCCTCGGTGCAGGTTTCGGCGGGCTGGAGTTGGCGAGCATGCTCTCGGAGCGCCTCGCCGGCGACGTCGACGTCACCCTCGTCGACCACAGCGACGCCTTCGTGTTCGGCTTCTCCAAGCTGGAGATCCTCTTCGGACGCCAGACCGAGGAACAGGTGCGGATTCCCTACCGTTCGATCCGAAAGACCGGCGTGGAGTTCCGTCGAGAGCGGGTGCTCGGGATCGACCCCGCGGCGCGGCGCGTCGTCACCGACGCCGCCGTCTACGACCCCGATGTCGTCGTGGTGGCGCTCGGCGCCGACTACGACGTCGACGCGACGCCTGGCTTCGTCGACGGGGGCTTCGAGTACTACTCCGTCGCCGGCGCTGGGCGCCTCCGCGATGAGCTGGAGGTGTTCCGTGGCGGCCGGGTGATGCTCGCCGTCCTCTCCATTCCATTCAAGTGCCCGCCAGCGCCGTATGAGGCGATCCTGCTGCTTCACGACCGTCTCGTCAGCCGCGGCATCCGGGACGTCGCCGACCTCCACGTGGTCACTCCGCAGCCGGCGCCGATTCCGGTGTCACGGCAGACGTCGGCCGCCCTCGAAGGGGCGATGGCAGAGCGCGGGATCGCGTACACGAAGCGTCATCGGGTCTACGGGATCGACCCCGACGCGAAGGTCGCGCACTTCAAGGACCACGACGAGCCGTACGACCTGTTCATCGGTATCCCGGTGCACAAGGTCCCCGATGTGCTCGTCGAGGCCGGCCTGACGGAGGACGGCTGGGTCGCGGTGGACCCGCGCACGATGCTCACCCGGTACCCCGGCGTGTACGCCATCGGCGACTGCACCGAGACCGGGATCCCGAAGGCCGGCACCTTCGCCGAGAGTGCCGCGCATGTCGTCGCCGACGGCATCGCTCGAAGCATCCGAGGGGGCGGTGAACTCGCGCAGGGAGGTACCGGGCTCTGTTACCTGGAGTTCGGCAACGGCGAGGTCGGCCGCGTCGACGTCGACTTCCACGCCGAAGGTCGCCCGACCGCGCCGCTCCTCGGCCCGTCATCGTCGTACGCCGCTGAGAAGGCGGAGTTCGGCGCGACACGGCGTGCCCGTTGGTTCGGAGCGTGACCACGCCCCTCGTCGCAAGAGGTCGTCGCGGCGGCTTGGGGAGGTAGGACCGGGCGGATCCGGATGGCCGGGCGGACTGCGGGCGACTTCGGAAGTGCCGTGCCTGCCCGGCGCTCACGGTCGGGCAGGGCGTAGCGTGGGGACATGCCTGCTCGCAGCTTCGGGGACGCGCTCCGGAGCTGGCAGCCCAGACGGTGGCTCGGCATCTTCCGCCTGCTCATCGCGGCGATCGAGGTCGTGGCCCTCTTCGGCAACTTCGAGTATGTGCTGGGATTCCGGTTCTTCGCCACCGCGAACTTCTTCAGCTACTTCACGATCCAGTCCGCGATGGCAGCCGTGGTGGTCCTCGGCATCGCCGCCGGGTTCGCACTCTTCGCGCCGAGCGATCCGCCATGGCTCGGCATTCTCAGGACGATGGTCATGGTGTACCTGCTCGTGTCGGGCCTCGTGTTCGGACTCATCGTCGCGCAGGCCTCGACCCGGGATTATCGTGTCGACGTGCCGTGGTCGGACGCGCTGCTGCACTTCGTCGTCCCGGCCCTCGCGGTGACCGCGTGGGCGAGCGACAGCGTCATCGCCGTGAACCCCCGGGTACCCTGGTCGACCGTGGGATGGGTGCTCGTCTACCCGTCGCTCTGGCTCGTCTACACGCTGTTCCGCGGCGCCGACGTGGGCTGGTATCCGTACTTCTTCCTCGACGCGGCACAGGTGGACGGCCCGGTCGGGGTGGCCCTCTACTGCACGCTCGTCGTGGTGATCTTCATGGTGCTGACCGCCGTGCTCGTCGCGATCAATCGCTGGCTCTGGCGAAGGGCTCGAGCCCGGGAAGCACCGCAAGCCGGAACTCCTGATCGTCGAGTTCCTCGAGTCGCCGAGCTTGCTCTGCGGCGATGACGCCGACGAGCACGGGTTCGTCGGTTCCGGTCGTCACCCCGATGTCGATCCACTTCGCGACCGTCGGCACCCGGCCCACGATGCTGAGGAACTCCGCAGGCTCGGCGGCATCCGCTCTCCAGAACGGCTCGTCGAAGGCGAGCCAGACGACGTCGACGACGCCCATGCCGAGGCCCGAGATCGCGCGCTGGTGCAGCAGCGGCAGCGCCGGTTCGAATTGGACCGTGTCGGTCTGCAGGACGCCCAGCGGAATCGTGACCACGACCCGATCGACAGTGAGCGACTCCCCGGAATCGAACCGGAGGCTCACGCGTTCGTCGTCGTAGGCGATGCGCACCACGGCACTCGACACGACGACGTCGACCGCGCTCGAGAGTTCGTCGACCCAATCGGCGAGGCGGCCGGTGACAGCGGACTCGGATGCCTCGAGCCGATCCGCGTCGAACGCCCATGCCGACACGCGCGTGGCCGGTGCACCCGTGCCGGGCTCGACCCCGCTCGCGAGCGCATGACGCAACCAGTCGGCAGGACCCACGCCGTCGGTGCGAGGCACGACCGGCAGTGGCGCGACGCCCGACCCAGCGAGGGCTGCGGCCAGTGACAGGTCGCCGGGCTGGTCGAGCGCCCAGTCCCGCGCCTCGGCGATCGCCTGCCATCCCGCGTCCGAGGGCTCGACGGCCGTGCCGTCGGGCCTGCGCACGAGCACCGTGCGGTCGAGGGGTCGCAGGTCGACGGATGCCTCCGCGAGCTCGGCCTCGAGGCCCAAGGCGTCGCCCACGAACATCGCACCGAGCTCGGCCGTGCCGCCGAATGCGTCGTCCTCGATCGAATCGATGCGCCCGCCGATGCGGTCGCGCGCCTCGAGCACCACGACCTCGAAGCCGTCCGTGTCGAGGGCACGCGCTGCGGTGAGTCCGGCGACGCCCGCGCCGATGACGGCCACCCGCTCGCCCGGCTCGCCGAGCCGCATGACGTGCGAGGCGGCGCGCAACCCCGACTGGCGTGCCCCCTGCAGGGTGCCCGGGGCATCCGTGGAGCACGCCTCGCCGGCGAACACCAGGCGTTCGCCGACCGGTTCGCCGAGCGACTCGCGGAGATCGGGCGTGGAACCCACCGTGTCGAAGCTGAACGCCCCGCGCGCGAACGGGTCGTCGCCCCAACTCGAACGCCGCATCGCGACGGGCTCGGGGACGCCGGGGATCGGCGGCGGAGTCGAGGGCGCTGTCGGGGCGAGCGTGGGGCTCGGTTGGGGCCACGTGCAGCTCGAGAGCGCGGCGGCGGCGATCCCCGAGAGGGACGCGGCGAGGAAGGTTCGCCGGGCCATGCCGCCGGACGCCGCCCCAGACTCCATGTGACTCAGGCTAGCCGACATCGATCGGGGGACATCGTGATCGAGTGGGCGGAATCACGCCCTGCGGCGCTGCCGCGGGGGGTGTTCCCGCCCACTCGGGCGTCGGCGGTCAGGCCACGTGGGCGTCGGCGAGATCGAGCGCCTGGTCGATGATGTCGAGGCCGCGCACGAGCTCTTCCTCGGTGATGACGAGCGGCGGGGCCACGTGCAGCCGGTTGAAGTGCACGAACGGCCAGAGGCCTGCCTGCTTGCACGCGGCGGCCACCGCGGCCATCGGCGCGGCATCCGCCCCGCTCGCGTTGAACGGCACGAGCGGTTCGCGGGTCTCGCGGTCGCGCACGAGCTCGATCGCCCAGAACAGGCCGAGGCCGCGCACATCACCGACGCTGGGGTGTGCCGCCGCGATCTGCCGCAGGCGCGGCTCGACCACGCGCGACCCGAGGTCGCGCACGCGCTCGAGGATGCCGTCGCGCTCGTACACCTCGAACGTCGCGACGCCGGCCGCGCACGCGAGCGGATGCCCCGAATAGGTGAGTCCGCCCATGAACGCCACCGTGTCGAAGTGCGCCGCGATCCTCTGCGAGATGACGACGCCGCCGAGCGGCACATAGCCCGAGTTCACGCCCTTCGCGAAGGTGATGAGGTCGGGCACGACGCCGAAGTGGTTCACCGCGAACCACTCGCCGACCCGGCCGAAGCCGACCATGACCTCGTCGGCGATGTAGACGATGCCGTGGCGATCGCAGAGTTCACGCACCCCGGCGAGGTAGCCGGGGGGCGGGACCAGCACGCCGTTCGTGCCGACGACGGTCTCGAGGATGATCGCGGCGATCGTCGATGCGCCCTCGAGCGTGATGACCTGCTCGAGGTGGGCGAGGGCCCGTTCGGTCTCCTGCTCGGGGGAGTCGGCGTGGAACGACGAGCGGTACGGATACGGCCCGAGGAAGTGCGCGACGCTGCCGTCGCTCGGCTCGTTCGCCCAGCGGCGCGGGTCGCCCGTGAGCGAGATCGCCGTGGCGGTGCCGCCGTGGTAGCTGCGGTACATCGACAGCACCTTGCGCCGCCCGGTGACCGCGCGCGCCATGCGTACCGCGTACTCGTTGGCGTCGGCGCCGCCGTTCGTGAAGAAGACCTTGTCGAGGTCGCCCGGCGCCACGTCGGCGATGCGGCGGGCGAGCTCGCCGCGCACGTCGTTCGCCATCGACGGCTGGATCGTCGCGAGGCGCCCCGCCTGCTGCTGGATCGCGGCAACGAGGTCGGGATGCTGGTGCCCGAGATTGAGGTTCACCAGCTGGCTCGAGAAGTCGAGGTACGCGTTGCCCGCGTAATCCCAGAACGTCGAGCCCTCGCCTGCGGCGATCGGCAGCGGGTCGATGAGCGCCTGTGCGCTCCACGAGTGGAACACGTGGGCCCGGTCGTCGGCGCGCACCTGCGCCTCGGCGGCGGCGTCGGGCAGCGGATGCCGCG